>Ga0308003_1000364_pt1 | contig 22091 bp, 13 predicted proteins | sample Neamet36_FD_203159 | JGI IMG/M metagenome (GOLD analysis project Ga0308003, IMG submission 203159) | Marine microbial communities from water near the shore, Antarctic Ocean - #36 | ecosystem: Environmental > Aquatic > Marine > Unclassified | place: Southern Ocean | collected 2014-06-06
CGTAAAAATCTTTTTTGGATTGCGCCATATTAGCGTCTGACTGCCATGCCTCTGGAATCATCATCATTACGGATTCTTGTAATGAACGCCCAGAGAGCAGCATAAATTCAAGCACAGCATCGAAGCTTCCGGAGTCTGAACAATCGCTTTCGATAACGGGGAAGATTGAGGAGAGCTTGTCACCAAATGCGTCAGTGCTTGCCTTGCCTTCCCTAGCAACCATGGAATTTACGTTGCCACGCAGAGTATTGATCTCGCCATTGTGGCTCATAAACCGGTTTGGCTGGGCACGGTCCCACGACGGGAAAGTATTGGTGCTAAAGCGTGAATGCACCATGGCCAAATGAGTTTCAAAATTGGTGTTGGTCAGGTCTGTATAAAAAGGAAACAACTGGCCGGGTGTTAACATGCCTTTATAGACGATAACCTTTGTTGAAAGACTGCATGCATAGACTTGCTTCGCTTCGGTCAAGGAATCATCGTTACGCAAAAGGTGAGTAAAACGTTTTCTTATAACGTAAAGAACCCGTTCAAAGGCCTCTTGTTCGAGTCCGTTGGTTGCGCCGATGAATAGTTGGTCTATGTGCGGTTGTGCCATAAGCGCTGCAGGGCCTACATCGGCTCCTATCGCATCCAAAGGGACCTCGCGCCACCCGATAAGCTGTTGTCCTTCTTCTGCAATAATTTTGTTTATCGCTTGGCGACAAATTTCTCTTTCACTGACGATTTGCGGCAGAAATATATTTCCAACGGCGTAGGCCCCTGGCGCCGGCAATGTTACATCTAACTGTTCAGCGGCAACTTTCGCAAAGAAGCTATGAGGCAACGCCATTAAAATGCCTGCTCCGTCGCCAGTATTGGCTTCAAAGCCGCAGCCGCCACGATGGTCCATCCGCGAATTAAGATGGTAGGCGTCCAGCATTATTTGCTGGCTCGGTTTCCCTTTAATATGGGCAACAAATCCAACGCCGCACGAGTCTTTCTCAAAAGCGGGGTCGTAAAGTCCTGTCTTCTCAGGGTAGCCAAATCGAAGAGATAGCTTGTTTGCGTCACTCATAGGTTCGTTGTTCTCTTTGTTTGTCGCCATTCAATCCACTTTTTTGCTCCGTTACTCCTCTCCCGATGACGGCTTTTTGCCTCTCGGTATTAGGTTAAGTAAGCTGTAATGTCTTGCTAGGGCTAAGCGATAGCTAATACCCCTTTCCAACTAAAGCCTTCATGGATATGTTTATCACTTCAAAAGGGGTCGATAAAAATAACACCACGACAGAATATGTCAAGGTAGTTGCGCCTTTCCGCAGATTCTTCGGTTAGCTAACTCCCTGTTTTAACGTCGATTATCTGTGGCTTAGACTTAACAAACTGACAATATATTAACAAAATGTTTTCTACCTAGGACATTAATAGGACTTCGCTCATAAACTTTTACGCTCGGTGACTTTTATTTGGCCTTTGAGAAACCGAACAGGATTGTTGTCAAATGACTTTTGCGGGGCAGAAAACGGCCTTCTAAATCTAAGTGATAATCAATCCCATTTAGATTGGCGCGGCTGAAGTCAGATAACTCGTGAAACGACACGGTGACGGGCTATACGGGGATTTGGCCAGCTTGCTAAACGCGGTCAGGTGATTTAATCTGATGGCTCTATTTGGAGTGCTAGACGACTTGTGAACTGTCATCAAAGAACAGTCCGATCTTGTAGTCAGGCAAATTTTTTTCCCTATTAATGGAGGCGAGTGATCCCGTGAACTCAAAACTTTCCCGTAGACGCTTTATCAAAGGGGTGATTGCCTCTGGCGCAGCGGCCACCTCGACAGGCCTGTGGTATTCCGCCAATGGCCAAACCCGTCCAGCTGGTGCTGTAGAGCGCATGATTCGAATCAATGTCAACGGACAACTGCGCAACGTTGACGTTGCACCGCAAGAGACCCTGGCCTCGACGCTCCGTTACAAGCTAGGCCTAACAGGCACAAAGCTGGGTTGTAACCGCGGTGAATGCGGCGCATGCACAGTGTTGGTAGACGACATACCTACTTATGCCTGCTCAGTACTGACACATTCAATGAAATCCAAATCAATAGAGACTGTCGAAGGGCTAGAAGCACCGAATGGTGATCTACATCCTGTGCAGCAAGCATTCGTTGAAGAGCTTTCTCCTCAGTGCGGTTATTGCACGCCGGGACAAATAATGGCTGCTGTCGGTCTGCTTCGCACAAACTCTAACCCTACTCGAGAAGAAGCGCGTCAAGGCTTGGCAGGTAATCTCTGCCGCTGCGGTTCTTATGACTCTTATCTAGACGGCGTAATGCGCGCTGCACAAATAGGATAAAAATCATGGCTTATATGCATATTGGTAAAGATTTTGTTCCACCAGATGTGCCTGGTAAGGTCACTGGAAAAATTAAGTACGCAGAAGACTACACCCGGGAAGGTATGGTTTATGCTCGGCTTCTAACGAGTCCCTTGCCTCATGCTCGCGTTGTAAATATCGACGCCACTGAAGCTTTAGCAATGGAAGGTGTATTCGGCATTCTAACTGCCGATGACGTTTATCCTGATGGCGAGAGCAACAGCACTGGCCTGAAAATTCTGACCAACCAGCCTACTATCTTAGGTGAGCCTATCTTGGCTTTGGCAGCAATAGACGAGAAAACTGCTGAAACAGCTATCGGAAAAATATCAGTAACTTTCGAGCGCCTACCTTTTGTTTTGGATCCGCTGGACAGTTTAGCCGAAGGCGGCTCTGACGCTTACGATGGCGGTAATACTTTTGTATTTCGCGAAGGCTTTAAATCAGAAAAATGGACACAAGATCAGGTGGCAAGTTTTCGCGCAGGCAACGAGCCTACCGCTGAGCCTCAACAAACAGTCGCCTATGGCGATCTTGAAGCTGCTTTTGGTGAGTCTGCATATATATATGAAAGCACATTTACAACGGCCGGCTACCCCCATCAATCCATGGAGCCTCGCAGCGCTATGGCCTACTGGGAAGATGGCAAACTCTACCTCCACGGAACATCACAAAGTTTGACCGGCCTTGCCAATGACATGGCAGGTATTGTGGGTGTTCCTAAAGAAGACTTTGTCTTCATTAACGTGGCGACTGGCGGCGGTTTTGGTCAGCGCGCCCGAGCCAACAGCATTCCAAGCATGGCAATCCCAGCGAAATTATCTCAGAAGATAAATCGGCCTGTGATGATGCGTATTACTCGTGAAGAAGAATTCACAATCGGCGGCGCGCGCCAGGGCTTCCAAGGCTGGGTCAAAGTAGGATTCAAAGCTGACGGAACAATGGCTGGTTGCGATTTATACATCGTTTCCGATAACGGCGGTAAAGGCGGTGGTGCCGATGCTTACTCAGCAGCGGACTGTATCAGTGTTCTCTATCAAACCGACGCAGTAAGGTTCCGTGGCACGTCTATTGGCAGTAACACCGGGCATCGTGGCGCTCAGCGTGGGCCTGGACAAAATCAGATCGCCCCGATCATCTCGCCAATTTTAGATAAGGCAGCAGATGAGCTCGGCATAGATCGTTTAGAATTACGTAAATTGAACGCAGCACAAACCGGTGATGTTGGCGGCCCTCGCCGCATACCATTTACCAGTGCCTATATGCCAGAAGCCTTAACTATGGCAGCTGATAGATTTAACTGGGCAGATCGTCAATCACGTCGTCGCCAGCGTAATGGCAGCAAAGTGATCGGACTTGGCATAGGTCAGGGCTATCACAATGCTGGCCGAAGCGGCATGGATGGCATCGTAATGATGGGCGTTGACGGTAGACTGAGAATTCACAACGGCGTTGGTAACCTAGGTACATATTCTTATGCATCTACGTCACGAGCGGCAGCCGAAGCGCTTAAAATGCCTTGGGAAAGCTGTGATGTGATTAATGGTCGCACCGACAACAATCTTCCAATTACTTCACCGCAAGATGGCAGTAACTCTACATTTACAAATACTCGTACAATGTGGGGTGCCGCTCAAGATATGCTGGCGAAGATGAAAGAAATCGCAGCCACTGATTTAGGTGGCGAAGCCGCAGATTATGATGTGTCCGATGAGCGGGTGCATCAGATTGCAGACGCTACTGTAGGCATGACTTATGCGCAGGTTGCTCAGCGAGCAATGGAGCTAGGCGGCAAATACACTGGTGAGGCAGAGCTTCCAGAAGAGCTGCATGAGTTCACAGCTATATCGGTTTCCCGCTTAGCAGGGAGCGGATTCATGGGTGTTTTCCATGACAGTAATCATGAAGGCAATCCTCCAGGATTTACGGTTACTTGTACTGAAATTGAACTCGATACAGAAACTGGCAAGTATGAAATTCTCGATATGATCAGTATCGGTGAGTGTGGCACGGTTCTTCATCCGCAGGGATTGAAAAACCAATTAGTTGGTGGCGCAGTTTGGGGTATCGGTTTGTCTGGTTATGAAAGACATTTATACGATCCGCAAAATGGCCTACCAGCAAGCACAGGCTATTGGCAGAGTAAGGTCCCTACTTACTTAGATACACCTTCTAAGATTCAAACCGGTTGGGTAGATTTGCCTGATCCAGAGAATCCAGTAGGCGTACGTGGAATTGGCGAACCTGCGATGGGCGCAGTTTCTGCAGCTCTTACAGCCGCTATTTCCGATGCTTTAGACGGTCACATCTTTAATGCCGCGCCAATTACTGCGGACATGATTATAAACCACGTTGCCGGTGTTGACTCAGAAGCAGTCCCACTCGCACAAAACAATTTCAGAGGTTGATATGGTAGCTACTTCATATGACGTAATGCCCGATATTGAGCTTTATCAGCCAACTGATGAAGACAACGCTCTCGCATTAGCAAGTTCGCTTGGCAAAGATGGTTGGTTGCTTGGTGGTGGTCAGGATACTTATGGCTGGTTAAAAGACCGCAATAAGACTCCGACAGCTATGATCGAGTTAACTCAGGTCGATGCATGGAAAGGAATTAAAGAAATTTCAACGGGTGTGGAAATTGGTGCGGTCACTACGTTGACTGATATTGCCAATAACCCACTCATTCAGTCTCGTTATGGACTTTTGGCAAAAGCTGCCAGCATTGTTGCTAGCCCGCAAATCCGAAACGTTGGCACAATCGCTGGCAACTTAGCGCAAGACGCTCGATGCTGGTATTACCGCCGAGGTTTAGATTGTTACCGTGCTGGTGGCAACATTTGTTATGCGGATTCGCCTGAAGGCCTCAACCGCGAGCACGCTATTTTTGGTGCAAGTCGTTGTGTAGCAGTTAGTCCTTCGGACACAGCTCCTGCGTTAGTTGCTTTGAATGCCACAATGGTCATTTCAAGCGAAAGTGGTCAGCGTTTGGTGGATGCAGAGGATTTCTTTGTAGGCCCTGATCGCGACATCGTCAACATGACTATTTTGAATGAAGGCGAGGTTCTAACTGCTATCCGATTACCTTCGGAATGGGCTAATGCTGAATATTATTGGGAAAAAGTTGCTGACAGAAATGTTTGGGACTTCGCCCTGGTAAGTGTTGCGGCAGCTATGAAGATGTCAGGTGACACCATTCAAGAAGCCCGTATTGCATGCGGTGCCGTTGAATGTGTTCCTCGTCGATTAAACGACATTGAAAATGCACTTCGTGGTCAACAGCGTTCAGAAGCATTAGCCGAGCAAGTTGCGGCTATGGCAACTGAAGGTGCTCGACCATTGAACTACAATCATTTTAAAGTGCCACTTATGGCTAATCTTGTTAAAAGAGCCGTCCGAGGATAATCCTCGGGCTTGCCCGCTGCAAGTTAGCTTAATAATAAGAATAGTAGTTATAAAATAATAATTGAGAGGGCAGAAAAGTGGGAGAATTAGTCCGCTATAAACGCGATGTTTGGGGTGAGGAAGTTATCCTCGGTGTGTCTTGGGATCTGCTTTGGGTTGTTGCGGTTGCTGTTCTTGTTTTATTAGCAGCTCATGCAATCATTATGGCTGCTTTGGCCAACAAAAAGATTGAAAAAGCTTCCACGGGTGGCCGTCGTGTCGTTCGTCATGAATCTATCGACAGATTATTCCACTGGGTTATGGCTCTTAGCATTTTTGCACTGATTATTACTGGCGTTGCGCCAATACTCGGTCTTCGATTTGCTTGGTTGAATATCCACTGGATTGCCGGATTATTGCTGACCTTTATTACCATTTTTCATATTATCCGGTCGATGTTCTGGCAGGATTTTAAGTCAATGATTCTTGGCCCTAAAGATTTTGGCGAGCCATTTAACGCAGCACAAATGCCAGGTAAGTATTCTTTTGAGCAAAAAGGTATGCACTGGGCTGTTACTGTTGTTGTGTTAGCCGTTATTGTCACCGGTATGTTGATGTTCTTGCAAATTGACAGTCCTTTTTGGGATCGTACAAACAGCATGCCTGAAGACCAACTGGGTCTAGTGTTTTTGTTACACGGATTATCGACTTTGGCTTTAGTAGCGCTTGCAGCGACTCATATTTATTTCGCCCTGCGACCTGAGAAGCTTTTTTATACTCGCTCGATGGTATCCGGTTGGATGTCAGAAGATGAGGTGAACGCAAACCACGACCCTGAGCTCTGGATACCCAGAGAAGCTGATTAACTAATTGAGTGGTAAGTAGTGATTGAAAAAAATATTGAAGTAATCGAATCCGGTTATGAGTTTTTGTTGGCATTTGCAGCACAAGGTCGGCCCGCTCAAACTGAATCTGGGCCGGGCCCACATGCCCGACCCACCATTTCTGGTATGGCTGAGGCGATGAATAGCTTGGCCGAGTCTTTTAACGGCAGTCAGGTTAGTTTCGAGAAGGTTATCGCAAATGATTGCCGAAATGCCGCTGCTGCATTAGAGTTTATTTTAGCTCAAGAAAAAATCGGATCAGAGATGGTCGACAATCTAAACGCGTCGATTCATGTTCGAGCAGTTCTTACTGATCTGTTTTTGTATAGTGAGGCCATTGCCCCGCTAGATATCAGTGAGCCGGCATCACAGGCTTACGACGCGACCAAAACCTAAGGTTTAAACGACGTTAGATAGAGGTAAGCTAACGAGTTTATCTCGGTCCAAGGCTTTGAATAGTCGAAAAACGGAAAGGAAGCTAACGCCTCCTTTCCGTTTTTCGTATATGCTATTTGTAATTAGAGCCCTCATTACTGAGAATTAAATTAAGATGATTGAATTTCCTCCACGCCTAGACCTCGCGAATCTTCCCACCCCTCTCACCGAGCTGTGCAACTACGCTGGTGGCCCAGCAGATGTTTCAATTTGGATTAAGCACGACGAGCTGACTGGAATGGAAGTGTCGGGTAATAAAATCCGGAAGCTCGAGTTTTCAATTGCCGAAGCCTCGCTGCAAGGCTGCGATACTTTGATGACCTGTGGTGGTATTCAGTCAAATCATTGCCGCGCAACTGCTGTTATTGGCGCTCGCTTAGGCCTTAAAGTGCATTTGATATTACGGGGCGAAAAGCCTGAAGTGCCAGATGGTAATCTTTTGATGGGCTACTTAAGTGGTGCGACCATTACCTACCTTAGCCAGGCCCAGTGGAGCTTTCATGAGCAGAAGGCAGCCGAGCTTAGAGCCGAATACTTAAGGATGGGTAGCAAAGCCTTTTTCATTCCTGTGGGTGCTAGCGATGAAATTGGCCTGTGGGGATATATCGCCGCTGCCGCGGAACTTAAGCAAGACTTTGAAGATTTGTCGATAGACCCTGAATATATTGTTTGCGCCACTGGCTCTGGAGGCACTCAGGGCGGACTTTTAGTTGGTGGGAAGTTGTTTGATATGAATGCCAAATGTGTGGCCTTTAACGTAAGTGATGACGCTGACTACTTTGATCGAAAAATAAAAGAAGACGTGACGTTATGGAAGCAGCGGTATGAGATAGATTTCGACCTGAACAGTATTGATATTCAGACCGCCGAAGGTTACCTCGGTCCAGGATATGGCAAAGCAGACCCCTGTGTTTTTGATACTATTGCTGAACTCGCCCGAGCTGATGGCATTTTTCTAGACCCAGTCTATACAGGTAAAGCCTTTCATGGCATGGTGAGTGAGTTAAACAAAGGCGAGAAAGGCGCGTTTCCTGGTGTTAAAAACATTGTTTTTGTCCACACCGGCGGCCTGTTTGGTGTCTTTCCACAACAGCAAAATTTTTCGTTTGATTAAAGCCGGTCAATTCTTCTGCTGAAATTTATGAAAATTTTATAACGGATTTTGGATTATGATTTTTAACATTGAACTTAACTTGCCAACTACAAAGTTAAACAGAAAACCGGTAGTACCCGCCACAATAGTTTCCGCTCTGGTTTTGAGTGCTTGCCTTATTTCAGGATCTGTTAAGGCCCAAGAGGCAGATGGCTACTCTGGTGCATCGCCTTCCTACAGTGAACCGGTAATCCCAGAAATTTGGGACACGCAATATGAATCAGAGCTTTTGCCCACCACTAAACAGCTCATTACAACGGGTTTACGGTCGGGTGAGGGCTATTTCAGCGCTGACGGTTCTCAGTTAATCTTCCAAAGTGAAGTTCCGGGTGATAACCCATTCTACCAAATATATGTGAGGGACCTAGCGAGCGGCATAACTAATCAGGTCTCGCCCGGAATAGGTCTGACTACTTGCAGCTGGATACACCCTACTGACGCAAAGGTTATGTTTTCGTCTACTCATGAAGACCCAGATGCTTATGCAAAACAGGCTGAGGAAATAGCAATCAGGAAAAGCGGGGTCGAAAGACCCTACGGATGGGATTACGATACTGCGTATGATATTTACCAAGCTAACTCAGACGGTAGCAATATCATCAATCTGACCAAAAGTTTGGGCTATGACGCCGAAGGATCTTACTCAACCGATGGCAGCAAGATTCTTTTTGCATCGAACCGTGATGCCTACAGTCGTACCCTCAGTATTGCTGAGAATAAATTGCTGGAGGACGATAGCGCGTATTTTATGGATCTCTACGTGATGGACGCTGATGGAGGCAATGTTGAGCAACTTACCTTTTCACCAGGTTATGACGGGGGTCCATTCTTTAGCCCCGACAACAAGAAGGTATTATGGCGCCGTTTTAATCCTGACGGCAATAGTGCGGAAATCTGGACAATGGACATAGATGGCAGCAATCAGCGCCAACTTACCGCGGATGCCATGGTGGCTTGGGGACCTTATTTTCATCCATCGGGTGATTACATTATCTATTCGAGCAATGTCTTGGGTCATGCAAACTTTGAACTTTTTATGATTGATCCGGAAGGTCTTAAAGAACCAGTGCGTGTCACTAATACCGAAGGTACAGATATTTTGCCTGTTTTTTCGCCGGATGGGTTGAACCTTGCGTGGAGCACAACGCGCACCCTTGGTGGCGCTTCACAGATTCATATGAGCCAGTGGAACCACGAGCGTGCCCTTGAGCTATTGGGTCTACATTAGCAGGTTTATAAAGCAGGTTGTGTCGATGTTAAAAATGGCAGATATTTCCAAGGTTACAGCGTTCGCTTTATCGCTGTGTTTGAGTGGGCTTGCTAGTAGCCAAGCTGTTAAACAAATCACTATCGATAAACCTCTGGGGCTTTCGCCGTCAGGGGTATTAGTAGCGACACCCACAACAACATCTTCAGCAATATCAGCAGTACAGATGGAGCCAATTCACCACAGTTTGCGGGTAGCTTTGGACCCGTTTAATCAATCGCTTATTGTCGAAGACACGATAACCTTCCCAGACACCACTAATCTTGCAGATATTAAGTTCAGTCTGAATGAAAACCTCGCCATCACCAACAGTTCGGGCACTCTTAGCCAGTTGCCAGCCTCAACGTCCTTACGTGGTATCGGTATCAACAATACTGGTTCGCAATCTGCTGATTTTAAAAGTTATTCTTTGCGCTTGACTCGCAGCTCAAGAAATCAGGTGTCACTAATTTATTCTGGATCCGTTTACGATCTGGCTGAACAAGAAAGTGCGGAATATGCACAAAGCTTCGCAGACACATCCGGGATCATAGGTGAGCAGGGCGTCTACTTGAATAAGGGTAGCCTGTGGATTCCAGATTTTGGCGCTGAACTTGTTACTTTTGATCTTCAAGTTGAGTTTGAAGGCCAAGCTGCTTCTTGGACAGCAGTTAGTCAAGGAGATCGCAGTGGCGCAAATGGATGGCGCAGCAACGACCCTATGGAAGAGGTCTATCTTATTGCCGCGGACTTTACCGAATACGCAACTGAGTATAACGACATAGATGTATTGGCCTATCTTAGAACGCCAGATAAAAACTTAGCAACGAAATATTTGGATGCCACCGAGCGGTATCTTGCATTGTATGAGCCTTTGTTGGGTGACTACCCTTATGGCAAGTTTGCGCTGATAGAGAACTTTTGGGAAACCGGTTATGGCATGCCATCTTTCACCTTGCTGGGAGAACAAGTTATTCGATTTCCTTTTATTCTCGAATCGTCTTATCCCCATGAAATTCTTCACAACTGGTGGGGTAATGGGGTCTACCCCGATTATGAAAGCGGCAATTGGAGTGAAGGTTTAACCGCCTATCTTGCAGATCATTTATTTCGCGAGATGGATGGTGCCGGGTCTGAGTACCGAAAAGAAATGCTTGCTCGTTACAAAAATTATGTTGCCGAAGATGATGATTTTGCTCTGTCCAGGTTCACCTCGCGTAATTCTGCTGCAAGTCAAGCTGTCGGCTACGGCAAGACGCTAATGCTTTGGCATATGCTCAGGATAGAAATCGGAGATGAACTTTTCTTGACAGGTTTGCGAAAGCTTTTTCAGGACTTCAAATTCAGGCGTGCTTCGTTCTCTGATATTGCTGTGCTGTTTACAGAAGTTGCAGGCACTGATCTGACAGCTTTTTTTGAGCAATGGGTAACTAGAATAGGAGCGCCTTCGCTTTCGTTCTCTGTTACTGAGGACGGCGATAATCAAGCTCGGATCATGTTCGCTCAAATTCAACCGGAAGCCCCTTATGACATAACGGTGCCGGTCGCATTGTATTATCAGGATGAAGCGTACCCCGAGATTTACAATATTTCGCTAAGTCAAAAGATTGATGGAGTGATTGCTGACAACTATGACCAACTTGAAGGAATATTAGTCGACCCGTATTTCGATGTTTTCAGAAGTCTAGCTAGGGAAGAGACACCTGCCACCATTGGAGAACTTTTTGGTGCCAATGAGATAACCTTCATTTTGCCTCAGTCCAATCGTCAGTATTGGAGGCAATTGGCAGAGTCTTTTGCTGAAGGCGTGGATGCGGACATTGTTGTCGATAATGAAATTATATCCTTGCCCGGCGATCGCTCAGTGTGGGTGCTGGGTAAAGACAACCGGTTCGCAGCTGATTTCTCTAACCAGATAGGTGATTTTGATTCAGATATTGGAACCGCTTCGGTCAATATTGCTGGGCGTGAGATTGAGTTGTTTGATCGAAGCACGGTATTGGTCGCGCGCCACCCAAGCAATTCTGATTTGGCTTTGGGCTGGATTGGGATTGACGACATGATAGCCATCCCTGGGATGATCGAAAAACTACCCCACTATGGCAAGTACTCATATCTCAGTTTTCTTGGGGAAGAGCCAACTAACGATGTTAAAGGCGTGTGGTCAAGCAAGGCGTCGCCGATGCGATGGTTGAAACCTGGACTCCAAAGGGATATTAATTGGGAGCAACTGCCAACTACGCCTGCGCTGGCTACTTTGCCGGCGAAGTATTTGCCTGATCAGCTGCTCGGCCATGTCACTGAGTTAACCGGTGTTGAGATGGCCGGTCGCAGTCTGGGTTCAAAAGGCATAGAGGCCGCCGCAGCTTATATTGCTGGTCAATTTCGAGCGGCGGGCATTGCACCACTTTCCAGAGGATACTTCCAAAATTGGACCCAGCAGCTTGAAATTGAAGGTATCGGCGAGAGTGACAGCGTTAATGAAAGCGCTTATAAAAGGCCAGTCCGATTATCAAACATATTCGGTGTACTCAAAGGCAGCAATCCGGACTTGAATGGCAAACCTGTTGTCGTTGGCGCTCACTTCGATCATTTAGGCGTCGATAGCGTTACCGGTGAGGTATATCCCGGTGCCGACGATAACGCGTCAGGTGTAGCTATAATGTTAGAAGTGGCCGCTAAACTAGTGTCTTCTTTTGCGCCTCAAAGGCCTGTTATTTTTGTCGCCTTTACCGGCGAAGAGAGTGGCCTGCTTGGCTCTAAATATTTCGTAGAAAACTTACCGAGCATGTTTAACAAAGACGAGATTTTTGCGATGGTCAACCTTGACTCAGTTGGCAGGCTAAATGGTAGAGAGTTGCAGGTGTTCGGAACAGGCAGTGCTTATGAATTCCCCTTCATGGCGCAAGGCATAGGATTTACCACTGGCTTACAATCGACGTTTCCCCAGCAAACCATAGCAAGTAGCGATCATATAAGCTTTCTTAATGAAGGGGTTCCTGGGATTCACCTGTTTGGCGGCGTGACTGAAGATTATCATCGCCCCAGTGATACTGCTGATAAGCTAGACCTTGACGGTATGTCCGATATCGCATTGTGGCTGGAAGAGGCTATTGTCTATTTGGCAGACAATACTGATCCTCTTCGTGTCACTTTAGCTGGGGCAAGTGTTCCTGTCCAAGCATCCGCTGGAGATCGCGATGCCAGCCTCGGGACGGTGCCAGATTTCTCCTATGCCGGTGAGGGTGTAAGAATTTCAGCGGTAAGCCCCGGCGGCGCGGCGGCCGAATCTGGTCTCGAGGCGGGAGACGTGTTACTTAGCTTTAATGGTGCGGCACTGGCTAGCTTGCAGGTTTACTCGAACCTGATTCGAGAATCAGCAGCAGGAGAAAGCGTGGCTCTAGAAGTTCTTCGTGCAGGGCAAATTATTTCAGTTCAAGTTACGCTTAAAGCACGCTGAACAATAAGCCCGACGCAACAAAAAGAATCGACAGCCTTAGCAGCTTTTTACTGGCTGAGGTTTTAGGACTTGCCCAGTTGTAGTGTTCTTCTTCGATAAAAAGGCAGTTCTGGTTTTTTTTGAAAATTTTCACTTCTCTCTCCAGTGACTAAATTTAAGTAAGATCAAGTAAAACCCATCGGGGAGGTTTCGCAATGCAGACACTAGGGCAATGCAGTGAATAAATGTGTCTAAAAAGTGGCAGCTGTCTCTCTAGACTTTTTTGCAACTAATTGTTTCTAATTAAGAAAAAGTAAGCGTTATGGTTTATAGTTTCTAAATAGAAATCTACGTAGGTGCAGGTTCCTGCACCTCATCACCATAAGACGAATACAAGACGCCCAGTTTGGCGAAGAGGTTACATGTTCAACCAATTACGGCGTAATTTGCTTTGCTGTATTACAATTTTTCTCTCGGTTTCAGCATTTCCACAGTCCAATCTTCCTCAGCTTATTCAGATCGATCATGCGGCGGCGAACATTACCTTAGATGGATTTATTAATGAATCTGTTTGGGACGATCTTCCTATCGTCGATGGAATGAAAGTCATTGTTCCCGATACGCTAGAAGACGCACCTTACGACACACATATCCGTTTCTTTTATACCGAGCGCGGTATTTATGTTAGCGCCATGAATTTTCAGCCAAAAGATACCCTGATTCCGCGAATGACCTCACGAGATCAATTTCTACCTCGGGACGGTTTCGTCGTTACCATAGACGCATCCGGTGAAGGGTTGTACGGATACTTTCTTCGGTTAAATTTGGGTGGGACTCTCACCGATGCGACAGTGATTGCAGAGCGTCAATTTAACCGTCAATGGAATGGGTCTTGGGACGGGCGCACCCAGGAATTGGAAAACGGCTGGAGTGCCGAGATGTTCATTCCTTGGTCGATGATGGCGCTGCCACAAACAGACGACAGCGTGAACTCAACCCGTAAGATGGGTTTGTATTTTGAGCGGCAAATCGGGCACATGAGCGGCAATCAAATTGCTAACCCCGCACTTCCACGAACGGTGAATGAATACCTCTCCGCTTTCACGAAATATGAATACATGAATATTAGGCCGGCCAAGCAGCTGACGTATTTCCCATTTATTGCCAGCACCTTTGATAGTCTGCGTAATGATTCTGAGATAAAAGTGGGCACTGACATTTTTTGGCGACCTACCACCAACACTCAATTCTCAGCCACACTAAACCCAGATTTTGGCAGCGTCGCCGCTGATGATGTTGTTGTTAATCTATCTGCATTTGAAGTATTTTTTCGTGAGCAACGCCAGTTTTTTTTGGAGGGCCAAGATGTTTTTCTTACCCATCCTCGGAATACCAATCCGGGCGGTCCGGGTGGACCAATCTCTATGCTCAATACTAGGCGTATTGGCAGTGCCCCAGTTTTTGATATTCCTGATGACGTTAATACGGTGGCTACCGATGTCAGCGCACCCAGCGATCTGCTGGGTGCCGCAAAATTCACCGGCCAAAGTGGCAATCTTCGCTATGGGATACTGGCGGCTTCGGAAGCGAATTCGCAGATATTAGGCGCCGATCAAAAGGGCAGCACTGTTAAGCTAGAAGCCGACGGAAGAGACTTCCTTGTTGGTCGGCTAATTTATGAAGATACCGGCTCAGGTGGACGACGCAGCATAGGTTGGATGGGTACAAATATTTCTCATTCGAGTACTGATGCAACTGTTAATGGCATAGATGCGCACTATTTTTCTGCGGATAACCGATTGGTTTTTGATGGCCAGTTTTTCCACAGCAATGTTGAAGGTGTGACTGGCACGGGCGGCATGGCAGATTTTCGTTTTCGTCCAGATCGCGGCAAGCAGCATACGCTTCGTGCCACCTACTTTGATGAAACCCTCGATATCAATGACCTTGGATTTCTAACTCGAAACGATCAAATGAATCTTGACTATAATTACAATTTGGTCGAGTCGGACATAGAAAGTCTAAGGAATAGAACGACTACGTATATTATTACTAATCAATGGAACCTCGAGGGGCGTCCGGTTCGTCTCGGCTTATTTTTCAATCAAGACTACAATTTTTTAAACAATGATACTTTTGCCTTTAGTTTGCAACATTTCCCAAAGCGAGCTGATGACAGACTTGGTGGCGGCACAGGCGATTTTAAAATACCTAGTCGCAGTGGCATTAATTTTTCATATAAGACTGATCCGTCAAAGAAAGTGTCGCTTTTTGGAGGAATCGAACTGGGTCAAGAAGCTCTCGGACCGGCTCGTTATAACTACGATGTTGGTATTGAATGGCGCCCAATTGACAGTTTCTCAACCAGTCTACGTACTCGCTATACCGACTCGGAAGCGATCCTAGTTCATAAAGGAGACGGTGCTTACACTTCTTTTGAAGGCCATCAGTGGTCACCAAAATTGGAATTGAATTATTTTATTTCTAACTGGCAACAGCTGCGCCTCAGTGTTCAATGGAACGCTTTAAAGGCTTTCGAAGACAGATTTTGGCAGGTTGACCCCAATAAATTTCGCTCACTAATTCCGGTGGGCAAACCTGGCAGCGAATCAGACGACTTCGTTGTTAGTCGAATGACTTTGCAGGCTCGTTATCGTTGGGAGCTAGCGCCGCTCTCTGATTTATTTCTGGTCTACACCAGAGGCAGCAATTTGCCTAGAGATGAATTTGACACATTTCCAAGTTTACTCGAACAGTCTTTTAATGACCGGGTAGTCGATACCGTGGCCTTCCGGCTTCGCTATCGCTTCGGATCTTAATTTTTAAGGGCATATCAGGGCAAAAGTTTAAATACCCAATTAAGCCGTGTGACTGGCGGTGGCTATTGCTGCTGTTAGTGCTGCGCTACTTCATTTCTAATTGTCATACTGTTGAAAACATGGTTTGCTAGGCTTCAATGCTAGCAAGCCCTATCGCCTATAAAATACTGGGTAAAAAACATTTAAAACAAGGGCTTACTAATATTAGGTTCAACTTACATTGCAGGCAATACCTATGCGAAAAATAAAAATTCTAAGTACTATTCTGATTGTGTTAACACTGGGAGGTCAGGCAATGGCACAAAAATTAGTGATAGCTCACAGAGGCGCGAGTGGGTACTTGCCGGAGCACACCTTAGAAGCTAAAGCTATGGCTTATGCTATGGGCGCCGACTATATCGAGCAGGACGTGGTTATGACTAAAGACGACCAACTCATCGTTCTTCATGACATCACTTTGGATCGCACAACCAATGTTGATTTGCTGTATCCAGAGCGAGTCCGAGACGATGGTCGCTTCTATGCTATTGATTTTACTTTAGCGGAAATTAAACAGTTGAGCGCCAGTGAGGGTTTTCGAATAGTCGATGGACTAAAAGAACAAAGTTATTCGGCACGATTTCCTATGGGTACGTCGTCATTTCGAGTGCCAACCTTGCAAGAAGAAATCGAACTTATTCAAGGCTTGAATAAATCGACCGGTAGAAATGTTGGCATCTATCCTGAAATAAAATCTCCGGAGTTTCATCGAGAAGCCGGTAAAGATTTGAGTACAGCGGTGGTGAATGTCTTAAAAGAGTACGGCTATACCTCAAAGCAAGATAAGGTTTTTCTGCAGACTTTTAGCTTTGATGAGCTAAAAATACTCTACGAAGAAATACTGCCGGCGGCAGCAATTGAACTGAAATTGGTTATGCTGCTTGGAGATGACGGTGAGTACCCGTGGATGTTCGAAGAGGACGGTATGGAAAAGCTGTCAGTAATGGCAGACGGGGTTGGTCCCTCTCATACTTTGGTTGTTGCTAAAGAGTCTAGCAAGGGCAATATTATAGTGACAGAATTAGTAGCTTCTGCTCACGCGGCGGGTATGCAAGTTCACCCATACACTTATCGAAAAGATAAGGGGCAAGTGCCACTCTATGCAAACGACTACAATGATCTTTTAGATATACATTTTTTCAATGCCAATATTGATGGCGTGTTTACAGACTTTCCCGATCTGGCTGTTGAATTCCTTAAGTCAGAATAGCCCAGCGCGAGCCGGCTTCTCTGTCTAGCGAGGAGCCAGTGTTATTAATCTTGCACCAAAATCGCTCTCGTCGCACCATTTCTGTGAAAATTGCTTTTTTCAGGCGGGAGAAATCCTCCTTTGATGCTCTAGACTCTTATATAAAGGCTTGAAACCGCAATTTTGGTGATTGTAGCCTCGATGTATGAGAATATTTATTCAATTCGAATTTAATCATTGTCACCGTTCCCAAGAATATCAGGAGAAGTCGTTTGAAACTCAGAAAAACCTTATCAATAGGTCTAGCACTTTTATTGATTGGCCAAGTCAATGGGCAATCTATAGAAGACGAAGCCGTCACCTGGCTGCAAGAGTTTATTCAGGTGGATACTATTAACCCGCCGGGAAACGAATTTCGCGCCGTTGAATTTTATTCGAAAATTTTTGAAGCTGAGGGAATTGAATTTGAGACTGCAGAAAGTGCACCTGGCCGAGGAAATATTTGGGCGCGTTTAGAAGGTGGCGATGAGCCCGGACTCATGCTGCTTCAACATACCGATGTTGTTCCTGCTGATCCTGCTTACTGGACGACGGAAACTCTGTCTGGCGAGATGCGTGATGGTTACATCTTGGGCCGTGGTGCAAGGGACATGAAAGGCACTGGCATCTCTCACCTCGCGGCTTTTTTAACGTTGCATCGAAGTGGGCGTCCTCTTAACAGAGACGTGGTGTTTGTCGCGTCGGCTGATGAAGAAGCCGGCGGTTTATTTGGGGTTGGTTGGTTAATTGATAATCGCCCAGAGATATTTGAAGGCGTTGGGCTATTAATGAACGAAGGTGGTTCGGGTAGTCAAGATTCGGATGAAATCGTCTTCGGTGTTGAAGTTACTCAAAAGGTACCGGTTTGGCTTCGGCTCACTGCGATAGACGAGCCTGGTCATGGTTCATCACCTCGGCCAACCAGTTCACTGACTCGAATCGTTGATGCACTGGCAATTTTGCGGGAGAGCCCGTTTCCTGCCCGTATTATTCCACCGGTAGCGACCTATTTCGCAGGCATTGCGGAGTCGCTGGATAACGAATGGGCGCCGGCGTATGCGAATATTGAACAAGCGATTACCGACCCTGAGTTCCTGCCGGCTTTTCAGGAATACCGACCAGGCCATCATGCACTTACCAGAGACACTTGCTCAATTACTCGGTTAAGTGGCTCAAATAAAATAAATGTTGTCCCCCCTGAAGCTTGGGCAGAACTGGATTGCAGGATGCTGCCAGATCGGCCAGCAGAAGAATTCATTGCCGACCTTACCTCCTTAGTTGAGGGCACCGGTGTTGAGGTGAGTGTGATCATGGCATTCACCCCGGCGATTTCTTCAACCAATTCACGTTTGTTCAGTGCTATCGAAAATGTGACTCGCGAACTGTATCCCAATTCTCGGGTTATGCCGTCGGTAAGCACCGGCTTTACCGACAGTCACTTTACCCGCGACCTTGGTATTGTGAGTTACGGCTTTGATCCAATCATTACTAAACCAGGCGAGCCCACTGGTGTTCATGGCAACGACGAAAGAATTCCTGTTGCCGCATTCAGACGTGGTGTGACTGATATGATTTCGATCATTCGTAATGTGGTTAATAACTAATACTTCAAAGCTTACCAAGAGATACTGGTGTCGGAGTAAATGGCTCGTCTTTACTCCGATATTTATCTACCTCTACCTCTACCTCTACCTCTACCTCTACCTCTACCTCTACCTCTACCTCTACCTCTACCTCTACCTCTACCTCTACCTCTCACCTCAACTTCAAAGATGCCGACCCTGGCGATACAGAGGTTCCTGCTGATAATATCCCGAATAAAAAGAGACATAAAAGTGCTATAGAAGCGCCGTAAAAAAGTGGTCCCGCAACCAAACCAACGTAAAAAAATGTGGGGCAACCCATGAAAGAGTGCTTATGTTAGCAAGGGAATATCCCCTCTAATTTTGGCGGGATAATCCAGCTATTATTATTTCTCTATGGGTCGCTTTTGGCAATTTTGGCCTGAAAACTCTTTAGTAGAATTATGAGTCATTAACTGAAAGATATTTAGCAAACGTGAGCAAGCTAGTCGAGGAGTTAAAGAGACGCAAAGTCTGCAGAGTCGCTGACCTATATGGCGTAGTAGCATGGGTGCTTATTCGGGTAATCGGCGTGGTGCTGCCAACATTTTGACAGCTCAGGGACGATTCACCTCAGCCACCGTTTGCCGAGAGTGTGATTTGTATTATTTGCATATTGGTCCGATGTCATTTACGTCGGCAGCCGATATTTTTGAGCGCACTTGCCATATGCTAGCTGAATATCATTTGAACCGTTGTGTAGAGGACAATTTGCAGTGTGCGCGTTTTTCTACGCACTAATGAACAGACTGAAGAGCGTAAAATGGTCTCTAATAGTCAGTTAGCGCATGCAGACGAGGCGTATTTAGAAACCCCCCTTTACAGAGAGCTATTTATTACTGTCCGCAGTGCAGGTGTTGAGGCTATATAACAAGGCGCTAAACTGCGTGTCGCCAGCGCGGGCTAGTTGAAGACAGCAGTTGGTCCAATTTGCACAGAGGGTGGCGGGAATTCTTGCCTTGTGGCGAACCCTATTATTTAGCTAAATCTTGTTTGGCTCTCTCTGAGGCCCCGGCATTTATCAAACCTTAATAGTGTCCTAAAATCAAATTCGGCCCAAATATTACGCCCCTGACTAAATATTAAAATCGGGGATTACAAAAATGCCAGTTGGCGGAATTAAAACCTCTAGGCTGTGATCTCTAGTCAGCAAGTTATTCCAACTAACTTACTAAGGGCAGATTCGACCACTCGCTTTGGATTCAGCGATACCATGCAGCGATTGTCAGCAACACAAAGCTTATTCCTACAAGAAAGCTCGCAGCTTAACGTGCCTCTTAGTACTTCGCTTTTATTTCCGAGTGGAGCCCAGATAGCGTCGTTGGTTACCCCAAACAAACCGATAACAGGAATGCCCGTAGAGGCAGCTATATGCATCGGCCCGCTATCGGCACCAACAAACAAGCTTGTAGATTTTAGTAAGGAAATTAGCTCCACGTAAGAAAGCTTGCCGCATAGGTTCACCGATCCAAACTTTAGCGATTCAGCTTCAATCAGTTTAGCTATGTTCAGATCTTCTTGATCAGCTCCTATCCAGGCAGTTCTGTAGCCATTGTTATGCAGAGAAGTCGCCATTTCGATAAAGTGAGATACTGGCCATCTTTTTGTATAGGTACTAGCTCCAACATGAACTGTAACCAATGGGAGTTGTAGTTTGGAAGATTGGTCCAGCGCCTGGCTCAACCCTTGAGAGTAGTTGGTGGCCATGCCTGGTATTGTATACTTTACTTCATTGAGCGGGGTCTTGATGTCCCTCCACTTATTAATGATTTGACCGTAGGAGTCAAACCTGTGGCGAGTGTAGTTTAAATCGTGAGATTGGGTGTAGAGCCAGCTTGAGTGTTTCTGTTTTGGGCCGATCCTATTTTTGCTTCCGCTTAGCAACGACAATATTCCGGTGAATCTTTCGCCTTCCAAATCTATAAGGTCAAGGGCTTTATATCTGCGCAATTGTCCAATAAATTTGAGAAAATGAGTTAATTTAATCCTTAGCGTCTGTCTCTTAGACAACATGCTCCTGGGGTAAAAGATTACGGTTTTTGGCGTTATTGACGCCATATTAAGCAGCTCTTTAAACCGTGGGTCTATTACTAATACAGTACCAGGATATTGCTCAACAATAACTCGGATCCAAGGCAGGCAGAGGACAAAATTCCCTAAATAGTGGGTCGGGAAAAGTAGTATTGGGCTTTTTTTCATAAGCTGTTCCAGCATTTGATCTGATTTTCTATCGAACAGTTTAGATCATACTACACAGGATTTCTGAACAGAGCGGCATGATGAATCAATATTCTTAAGAAAACCTTAAGAAGTTGGATAACTTAGATTGATACGCTAGAACGGCTTGAATAGAAAACTGATCTAATCAGCGGTGAATAAACTCAAAAGCATAACGCGACTAATGAGCATTCATATTGTTTTAGGCTTATCTTTTTTTCTCACGAGACGCAGAAGCAGTTAGGGTAAGTTGCGGACAGAATTTCAAGGGGCAGGTGGGCGCCGAAGTGACCAATTGGTTTGTTTATCCAGGAGGGAAAAGCTGAGTTGATTTAGTCTGGAGGGTTTGAGTGAGTATCTGCTGATACTGATAAGTTGTTGAATGATTCTAGCAGCCACGAGAGGGACTGCTAGAATCATTAATTTAAAACTGCCTGATGATGGTATTGATTGTGTCTTTAGCATCGCCAAAAATCATACGAGCGTTGTCTTTAAAGAACAAAGGATTATCAATGCCAGCAAAGCCTGACGCCATGCCGCGTTTTAAGATAAACACGTTCTTGGCTAAGTCGGCATTAATAACTGGCATGCCGTAAATGGGGCTGCTTTCAAGTTCGCGTGCAGAAGGATTCACTACATCGTTTGCGCCTATAACAATGGCGACATCGAAGCTTTCCATTCTCGGGTTAACTTCGTCCATTTCCAGCAACAACTCATAAGGAACGTCCGCCTCCGCTAGCAACACATTCATATGGCCAGGCATCCGGCCAGCCACTGGGTGAATGCCGTATACAACTTCAGTGCCATTTCTCTCGAGCAAACCTTGTAGCTCTTTCATGGCATGCTGAGCCTGAGCTACTGCCATTCCGTAGCCTGGAATAACGACAATAGACTGTGAGGCTTCCAATACGTAATAAGCGTCCTCAGCTGACATTGGTTTAACTTCGCCTTCTATTTCCATAGTCGAAGTCTTCACGGCTTGAAAACCTGAAAAGAGTACATTGGTGAGCGAGCGATTCATTGCCTTACACATGACACTAGTCAATATGATTCCGCTGGCACCTACTAGAGCACCGGCAACGATAAGCAAATTGTTACCAATCGCTAAACCGGTGGCACAGGCGGCCAAACCGGAATAGCTGTTAAGAAGTGATATAACCACCGGCATGTCAGCGCCACCGATAGGTATAACAAGCATGATGCCTAGGACGATTGCCAGTGCAACGAAGCCATACACATAGCTGGGATTTTCCGGTGTCAGGGCAAGCAATACG
>Ga0308003_1000370_pt1 | contig 22020 bp, 20 predicted proteins | sample Neamet36_FD_203159 | JGI IMG/M metagenome (GOLD analysis project Ga0308003, IMG submission 203159) | Marine microbial communities from water near the shore, Antarctic Ocean - #36 | ecosystem: Environmental > Aquatic > Marine > Unclassified | place: Southern Ocean | collected 2014-06-06
TAATGGAGAAGGGTGGCAGCCCAAGTCTGTATTAAGCTAATTAGCTAATTAGCTAATATATTATCCTAATATTTGAGCTTTGCCCTCTCTGACCTCACTCCAGTGTTAATAGATCATCCAACATCTCACCCCAAAAACCCAGCTCCTGGGTTTCAAATGTGTTTTCTTTATTGTTTGGTTCTATGTTACTCAATCATTTTAAGCCATTTGTGAAGCACAGGCATTGGGTACCCAGAACCATAGTTCTCACCCACGCTGCTTCTGGACCAACCACCAATCTGATCAACAACATCTGACGGACACTCAACTGCTCTCAATCTGTCACGCATACTATGTCTGAATGAATGTATTACGCACCCATCCTCAACATATGGTTTCATCCATTTATTTAAAGCTGCACTAGCTGAATTAGCATTGCACTTCCCACCCTTGGTATACCTAGGAAATAGATACTTTTCATCTTCACATCCAAGTGCCTCAAAAGCCTGAGTAGCTGCCCACAGTGCAGCTCCCACCAATGGAACTGTGCGTTCGCTTGATTCTGTTTTAAGGCGTCGTGAGGTGTTGGGCTGTATAATTACATATGGAGTTGAGCTATCCAAAACTACATCGCTTCGTTCAAGACCACAAGCTTCAGCAAGTCTCATACCCGTGTCGCTGACTAGTGCAATGAGCCACCTAATATCATCATCTATATTGTCACACAACGATTGAATGTTCCTGATAGTTGGCAAGGGAATAGGCTGTCGTTTGGGTGTGCTCGGACCATCAGGTATGTATGTGTTGGTGAGCGGATTCTTAATATCTAACCCATACTCTTGGATCATTAAGTTGATCATTGGGCGAAGAGATGCAAATGCTCGCTTAATGGAGGTTCGCACCAATCCTTTTTGCAATAAATAATCTCTAAATCTAGCACCATCAGAAGAAGTATAAGTAGTGAGGTCTTTGTTGCCAACCGCATCTATTAGATAGCGAATATTACGATCCACCATATTGTGAAACTTATGATTCTTATCACTCCCTTTTAACCTTAGGTAGTGTTCCTTTACATCCACAAGATCATAACCACATCCAACCAGAGATGGGTCAGAGCTGCTAAAGGGAGTACTGGTTAAACTTTGAGTAATCTGCTCAACGCGTATTGAACTCCAATAGGTTTCAAGCTGGAAATTAATATGATTGGAGCTTCGCAATGCGACTCTTCTCAATCGGGTCTTTAGGCTTTTAACAATTCTTTTAGACGAGTAATGTCCTTTCATGTCTAACGGGATACGTCGGGAGAAGTAATACGTGCTATTACGCAGAAATATATAAGAACAGGTTTGGTCGTTCATTTGGTTCACACCCACAAGCTAACATTGATGAAGTGCTTGTACCACGGGAGTTCCCAAGGGATTTGGGGCGCGCCAGGAGGGAGTCGAACCCCCGACCAACAGGATCGGAATCTTTTAATTGAGTAGTTTTGGTTGTATGTGGATGAAATCATAAACTTAATAAGCAATTGTTTTAATTACCATTATATATTTTCTTGTATGTGGTTGCTCCTGACTGTATTGTATAAACGGGGACCAAATAGGGGACCAACTTTTACAAAACGGGGACCAAGTATATGACTAAGCTCACCGACACCATGATCAGGGGTTTAAAGCCCGGTGAAAAACGGAGCGAGTCGCTAGATGCTGGTGGCTCCTTGCTAATCAAATACAGAAAGGGCAAGAGACCCATACGAGAATATTATTTCCGTGATCGGAGCAATGGCAACGACATTACGGTCAAGCTGGGTACAACTGAAACCCTCAGGTCTTTGATTGAAGCAAGGGATGCTGGTAGATCTATGGCTAACAAGTCTGCGGCAGTATCTAACCTAAAATTTCAACTGGAAGAAGAGAAACGCAAAACCAAAGAAGACGAGGCCGCAGCAATCCGCGAACGTCTGCGCCTGGACAGCCTAGGCACCCTGTCACAGCTTTGCGAAGTCTATCGTGACAAGATGAAGTCTGAGGATAAATCATCGTATGCCAAAGTCTACGCCGCCTTAGAGCGGTACGTGATTAAGCCATACCCCGACTTAGCCAGCAAGCAAGCCAACTTGATCACTGCTGACGACATCAAATTAATTCTTAAAGCGATGTATGATCGGGGCATTACCACTACGATAAATCGAACGCGAGGCGACCTGCATGCAGCTTTTAATGTTGGCCTTACTTATGACCATGATATAACCATCCAGCGCACCGACAATCTTTGCTTTGACATAAGCTCGAACCCTGTTGCCAAAGTTAAAAAGATCAAACAATTTGAGCGGGCGCTAAAGAGGTTCTTAAACCCTGGAGAGCTGCGCGTTGTTTGGGGTTTGTGTGCTGACCACATGAACCCTGTTTATGCGAGTCTTCTCAAAACCATGATTTGTACTGGCTATCATCCAGCCGAGTTAATGCGACTCACAATTCAGGACGTTCAGGCTGAGGATAAAGCAATATACATGACGAAAACAAAGTCAGGTATGCCTAACCTTATCCCCCTAAACCGATTTGCCTGGTCTGAAATAAAATGTCGAATAGCTAATGCTGACAGCAGTGGCTTATTATTTCCTTCCCGCGTATCTAACCCTAAAGGGGATATATATTCCCGAGTAAGCGTACTATCAAACCAGGTAGCGGACATGCGGCCTCACCTGCCAATTGATGCGTTTACGCCCAGAGATATTCGCCGCACAGTTAAAACCCTAATGGGCAAAGCTGGCATCACCAAGGAAATGAGGGATCGAATACAAAACCACGCTGTCAGTGACGTTAGCGGTAAGCATTACGATCAATATGAATATATGCCAGAAAAAAGAGCAGCCATGAAGACGTGGGAACGCTGGTTAGCACAGCACGTTATCGAGCCTGAATTAGTGCAGCCCAAAGTAGTTTCAATCGCTGGCTAACTAAATCCCTGTGCCTGGGTTCATGACCAAATCGGTGAACTACCTACTCACCTTGGCCCGGCATCCTTATCGTAGGTCGCAGAGGTGCGCACAATGTTAAAACCAGGTATTTCTGCGATTGAAGCTGGCATCAGACTTGCCTTTCTTCCTTGTCGAAACTGGGAAGAGTTTGATAAATTACATGTGCACGTTTTTGAGAGGATGAAGAGCAACCGCAGCACCCCACGAAAGATTCCGAATTATATCGCCGGTGATCCTGATCTTTTAGAATATGATCACAAACATGACGTTGGTGAAGTTTTCATGTGGAACTCTATAAGTGAAGCTTACAGAAACGCTGATTTAATCATTGCCACATACAAAAACCAAACCAAACACCCGTCGAGCAGTGAGGGCAGATCAACATTATGTCTAAGCGACCTTAGAACAACTTTAATAGATAAGCAAACAAGGTTCACAATCCCAAGCGTTAAAGCATGGTGTATTGATCAAGGGTATCAACTTGCTCCTAAAATGGACGATGATACCCTTAAATTATTTTTAGGCTACCTCTCACAAGATCGAGATATACAGTTTAATTCGACTTTTGACTTGAGCTGTTTGTTAGACAAGCTGAATCAAGAACTCTCTGATCAGCGATCTACTAACCGATACAGCCAGCTGTACCTAACTAGTTATATTTATGCCTTAAGCGAACTAAAGAATATCTTTGGCAGCCCTAATATAGAAGGTAAGGATCATTTAATAAAGCCACAAACTTTCGAAGCGCACGAAGCACATCAGGCAAAGTCTGCTGAGTTGTCCACGCAGTCAGCTGATGCTGACAAACCTCTCAAGCCATTTCATGAAATGACTGACTTGTCATTCAAAGAAGTTACGTTCGTGATTGACCCAGGAAGCACTTCCATTCGAGTGGTTGCTCGTACTAAACAAGCAAGCGTCGCTTATTCAGACTTGGGATTCACTCACAAGACCAACAAAGTAAGACTAAACGCTCAGGGAGATCTGTTCATAAGTATACTAAACGGATATGTCGAGCCCAAAACGACAGAAAAACGCCTAAATCGCCTGACAACCTGCCTTAAGAAGGCCTTCAATATTAGTGAGTCACCTTTTATCAAAGGAAAGCCAATATATAAGTCACGAATACCCAAGGATGCCACAGCTAAGAGAGATGGAAAATGGACTCAGACCCGGTTTGATGAGAAAACTTATGGTCCTAATGACGCAGATTATTTCCTGTCGGATGTAGACCCTACACATGACTCCGATGACTATGCCAACTAATACTCCCGATCTGCTTATCTTGGTCAACCTTGGTCAACCTTATTATAACAAAATACTTTAACTACTTAATATTTAATAATTTTTTAAAGATTTAATAGTCAACCGCCCTGTAGCTATTGAGAACCAACTAAATCTCAGGAGCTATACAAATGAGCATCAACAAAAAAGCCCATAAACCTCGCCTAGATACGCACGAAAGTGCGTTCCATATAAACTTAGCATCAAACACCTTGCGCGGATCAAGAGTCAGCGGAATTCTATGCGGTGTCCCAGCACCCACTTATCGCAAGATTGGGCGCAAGGTCGTATATGACCGTTTAATCCTTGACCAATGGTTAGAGCAGTTCGCCAACCAACAAAATACAGCATCGTAGCCAATCCCGTGATGAGTAATGCCAGCAAATCAGATGGACTTCTCGTGGCTATGGTTCTTGAGCAAGGTTACTCGATTTCTTTAGAACGTGGACGGCTGGTAATTAACCAACCAGATGGCACTACAATGGCCAGAAATTGGATCAAAAGTAACCAACCTCAATTGGTGGGTGAGATACTTAAAAAAATGGACCGTGACGCGCTTGTTTATCTTGGTTACTCCGCTGCCAAATACGGTGCCAACTACGCTGGAGGCGTGACTCTGCAGTTTGAAAATGTAGTAACTGGTGCTGAAGTATATGCAATATTCAATGCTAACCTCTCCCGATCAAGGACTACTAAACACGGTAAAGCTGGTGCCCCTTTACCTAAAGGGCAGTTCCATGTGGCTAAATGTAGCGGTTTTTGTAAGTTCTGGGCGTCAACTGGACTACCTTCACGACGACTCTCTTGTTATTACGAGCATATGGGGAAGTTGAAGCTGCTCTTCTTTGAATCACAAGACGTTTCGACAAACAAAAATCGACTTAATTCGAGCTCACTAAAACCTCTGCATATTAGTTTCCATAAAGTACAGGAAGCGTTCGGTCTCACCTACAGCGCACCGACAACTGACCGACAGCAGACCGACAAGCGACCGACAGCAGCCACCGACAAGAAAACGCTACAACCCTTAGAAACATTTGGACTCCAATCTAATTCAGCTGCGGGTGCAAACTACTACGGTAAAACGGTAATAAGGAAGAAGGTAACACGGGATAGTGCTTATTCTATTAATACAATAGATAAGGAGAACAGTAGTGCAATATATTGTGACAGTAAATCGCTACCTGAAATCACGAAGCGACCTGAGGACCAAACTGATGACGAGTGGTATGGCGATTTTGACGAAGCGTATTTTTTAGAACATGGCTATTACCTATAATAAGCAGTATTAATTGAGACATTATCAATGACAAAAAAATCACAACCAGTTGAAGCCAAATTGGAAATATCACAAGAACCTAATAGCCCTGTTATGAAGTTGATCAAAAAAACAGGTATTGAGGGTATAGCGCTTGATGTAATCAAAGGAATAATTAGCCCTTTAATTAACCTAGTTCGTAGTCAGGAAAATAGTGATTCTTCTAGCAATTTTGACAGTGCGTTCAATAAGTCAATAACGCTTATAGCTGCATCTGATCCTAAGAATCAGCTTGAACTCATGCTAGCTACACAATTGGCCATGACTCACATTACCTTAGGCAAAAGCGCACAGCTATTAGATCGTAATTATGATCAGGCTCAATCCATCAACAGCTTGGGCAACCTGTACACCAAATTATCAAGGCTAGGCATAGACCAGATCAACACCCTTGAGCGCATGAAGGGCAAAGGCCAGCAGAAGATCATTGTTGAAAAGGTGAACATTGAAGCTGGAGGCCAAGCTGCTATTGGAGTTTATGAGGGGGTGGGGGTAAATGCTAAAAAAGAACTATAAAGCCCTTGTAACGGTCAATCGGTTTGACCTAAACACATTGCCCACTTGTGGCGCTAAAACGCGCTCTGGCAGCCTGTGTAAGCATAAAGGTAACATTCGTAATGGTCGGTGCAAACGCCACGGTGGGGCCTCTTCCGGGCCGGCGAACCAGACCTTTGGCAAGAGTCACCACCGTTATGTTCATGGCCTTAGAACTAAAGAAGTCATCGTAATGCGCAAACTATTATTAGAGATGAATAAGTCACTAAGAGATCTGTAGGTCAGGCCTAGTTAGCATCGCTAGCGCTATATGGCTGAATGAGTAAGCGCACCCAAAGCCGCGCTATAAGGTGCTTAATCGATGTTGGAAGCAGTGTGACGCAGGCAGGGGTGATAACTAAAGCAGCATGCAAACAAAAATACTTCATTGGCAAGGCTAACAATCGCATCGCGTCTAGCCATTCGTCTTCAAGACCGGCCCCACAATGTAGTCTTTACCCGCTTCACTTTGCCGTAAGGTCCGCGATGTATTTGCCCATAAAGGCCTTGTAGCTGGGCTCAGTATGGATTAGTTCATGCTGCATGATCTCATGTAGGTCGGGCAACTTGTGGAACGGGACCGATGGGTAGGTGTGATGTTCGGTGTGGTATGACATATTCCACGTGACAAACCGCACGATCCGATTGGTGAAAGTCGTACGAGTGTTCTCGAACATGTTTGGTACGGTTGGGCAAAGTCCATGTTCCGCCAGAAGGTACAACCTTAAGAACGGCTGTCCCAACAGTGCGGGAAGAATCCAGATCCAGAACAATGCTGCAGACCCAGTAAATATTGCGCCAAACAAAATCAATGCATAGGCCAAGAGGAGTAAACGGGACTCTTTGATAATACGCGCCTCTGCCCTCTTTGGCAGAAAGTCTGCATCGCAGTTACACATTGCATTCTGTCCGAGTGTTTTGAAGTGACCAATCCACGTTGGAATTCCCGAAATATGGGTGATGAAACTCAACGTAGTTTTAGGTTTTTCAGTCACCAATTCAGGATCTTTTCCCGGAATCTGCGTGAAGCGGTGATGAGCGAAGTGAAAATATTTGAACCATATGGACGGCAAGAAAATCAAAAAACCACTCACCCTCGCTGTCATATTATTCAACCAACTGGTTTTAAACGGCGTCTGATGCACAGATTCATGCAAAAGTGTAAACAGAAACACGATCACAATACCTTGCGGTATCAGCAAGAATTGCCAACCAGGCAAACTCAAATAAATGACGAGTCCGAACCCGACAATTAACCCCAAATGCAAAACGAGGTGCACCAACCCCGGCCGATCAAGACGTTGTGTAAGCTTCTTACGCGTCTCATTTGAGAGGCTACTAAGAAAATCTTGATGATTCATAGTTTTGCGTCCGAAATATTGTGTCAGACACTGATGTCTGCAATGTTTGGTGCACGCTTGGGTACAAGTAAATATATACGACTAATAATACTATCATATGGTACTGTAAATAATAGTTACGACTCCCTTTGGAAGGAACCACCATCGCTATGTTCATGGGCTTAGAACTAAAGAAGTCATCAGCATACGTAAGCTGGTAGCAGAGATGCATGCATCATTAAAGGATTTGGTTCAGCCGGGTTGATGGTGAGGAGCCTTCCTATTCTTGTATATAAATACCGAATTACTTTATTAGTCAGCATTTCCAGACAATAAACCGAATACTTACAGCCTATGACTTATCACAGTAATATTTTTTACTTTACGACAATATTCTGTAGCTGCTGAACAATCTTACCCCGTGCCGCCACGTCTGTGAGGTTAAGCTCGCCATTTTGATACAACCATACCCTGCCGATTAGAGGAAAAAAGACTAAAAACTAATACTACAACCCATGTAATAAGAGCCTTTTAAGAGGAAATATGCCGTCTCTCTATACCACCACATACAAAAAAGCCCTTACAATATCTATTAAAATGTAGGTTAAATTAACGGCTTTTTTCGTTTCCTAGCGCCATTTTTTAGCAAACGTTGGGAGTAGCATGCCTTTTTATCTGTTGAGTTATATCAGTTAAAGATATGTTTTAAGGATGACACATAACGTTGAAACAACAGTTAAAAATATAAGCAGGTAGCTCTTTTTCAATAAGTTAAAGCACTATGTTAGGGGATAACTAAGAGGTAAACCAGCGTTCGGTGTGAAGCCATACAATTCAACATCTGGTAACGCTGTAGCAACGACATTTCTGGCGGCGATGAGCCTATCAAAATCAATACCTGTTTTTAGCCCCATGGCCTCTAGCAAGAAAACTAGATCCTCAGTAACAATATTACCACTTGCACCAGGCGCTGCTGGACAGCCACCAATACCACCCATAGATGAGTCAATGGTGGTTAGGCCTACTTCCACCGCAGCTAAGACATTTGCCAACCCTTGCCCACGGGTATTGTGCAGATGAATCCCCCTAAGATGCTCACGACCAATGGCACTCCAGACCTTGCCTATTAAACGCTTAACCTGCACGGGGTTAGCGTATCCGGTAGTATCAGAAAGGCCCACCTCGTCACATCCAGCCTCCATTAAGGCGACTGCTAATCCCTCTACTCGATCTTCTGAAACATTGCCTTCAATAGTGCACCCGAAAGCGGTTGAAAGCGCCCCTTCAATGGTAGGCCTTTTATTAATAGGCAACTGTTTAATGAGATCAACTATACTTTTGACTTCGTCGAGCATCTGCCCATGGGTTCGATTGACATTGCGCAGGCTGTGAGTCTCACTCACTGAGATGGGGATGGTAAGCTTGTGGACCCCTGCTATTATTGCTTGCTCAGCTCCCTTTAAATTTGGTACTAAAACAGCCACTTTGAGCCCTTTAATAGTTCTGGCGTACTTTGCGACATCCATCGTGTCTGAGAGCTGTGGGAATAGCCGCGCTGAAACAAACGAACCGACTTCTATCTCTGGAACACCCGCTAAAGCCAACGCTTTAATCCAGCGCTTTTTATCCTCAGTGGGCATAATTTGACTGATACTTTGCAAGCCATCTCGCGGGCCAACTTCACTCACCTCGATGTCGATACCTGTCATATTGCTTTTCCTTCTTTAAGCGTTTTTATTTCACTAGTCGTCAAACCAAGCTCACCCAGAATCTCATCAGTATGCTCCCCGAGCATCGGAGGAGGGGTATCAACAGAGGGAGTTTCTCCATCAAGTTTTATCCCCGTACGAGTCACTTGAATATCTCGATTTACGCCTGGCACGTCAGTGTAAGTAGCAACCATGCCCCGCTCTGCAATCTGCGGCTGAGCTAGTGCTTCTGCCACCGTTAAAATAGGGCCACAAGGCACTCCAACTTTATTAAGCAACATAGTCCACTCTTCTGTAGACCGAGTTATGAGGGCTAAGTTAAGACACTCAGAAAGTTCACCACGATTTTTTAAACGTGCCTGCCGAGTCGCAAATTTAGGATTTTCAAGTAACTCGTTTACACCTAAGACCTGACAGGCCGCTTCAAACTGTTCCTGCTTATTTGCCGCAATGTTGATGAGTCCAGAACCAGTCCGAAAAGTCCCTGACGGACTACCCGTAAAATTTTCATTACCCATCGGTTGAGGTTCTTGCTTTGCGTTGAAGTAGTTTGAAATTGCAAATCCCATGGTGCTCATGACAGATTCCAGCATTGAAACGTCGATAAAGGTTCCGCGCTGACCATCTTGTTTAGCAAGTGCTGCTGAAATAGCAAAAGCTGCGGTCATTCCACCAATGGTGTCCGCTATAGGAAAGCCAACCCTCAAAGGCGCTGTTTCTGCATCGCCGGTGATGCTCATAGTGCCCGACATACCTTGAATTATTTGGTCATATGCTGGTCGACTACTCAATGGACCTTTCTGACCAAAGCCAGATATTGCGCAATAAACTAAATTTGTATTCAGGTCTTTAAGTGCCTCATATCCAACACCAAGACGATCCATCACGCCTGGTCTAAAGTTCTCAATGATCACATCAGCCGTTTTTACAAGACGTTTAAATACAGCAACCCCCTCCTCCGATTTAAGATTAATGGTAATGGAGCGCTTACCCGAGTTTTGAGCAAGAAAAGTAGCACCCATGAGTTTTTGATTGAGCTCAACATCTAAGCCTAATTGCCTGGCTAAATCGCCTTTATTAGGCACTTCAATCTTGATCACCTCGGCCCCAAGATGGGCGAGCTGACAGCCGCAGAAGGGCCCAGACAGAACGTTTGAGAGATCAAGTACACGATAGCCCAATAAAGGTTTCATACGCTCTCCTTTTTAGGGTTTAAGCGCTCCCCATAATTTGCATGAACAACCTTACTGTTGGTAAAAAACTCACGGCAATGACTACCCTTTTCAGGTGGGCCATATGATGAATTTTTACGCCCAGTAAAAGGTGCGTGAAAATCCATACCCGCAGTTGGAAGATTAATCTGTACCATTCCAGCCTGTATATTGGCTGTAAAATGATCAATTATTTTGCGGTCATTGGAAACAATACCGGCTGACAAACCAAAGTCGCAGTCATTAGCTACCATGAGTGCTTCATCATAGTCACTGACAGATATGACTGACGCAATTGGTCCAAATACCTCCTCACGACAAATTTGCATCTCGCGCGTAGCATTGGTAAAAAGTGCGGGCGATAAATACCATCCTGGCGTTTTGCGTTCAAGCTCATCTCCACCTAACAAGAGCCTAGCACCCTCAGTTTTTGCAGTGTGAAGGTAGCCAAGGTTATTCTTCAGTTGCGCCTCACTCACGACAGGGCCTATGTCTGTATCTAGATTACGGGCATCCCCTATTCTCAGAGCTTGCATGCGATGTAACATCGCGGTAACGAAAGCGTCATGAATGCCCTCAGTTACAATTAGTCGAGATGATGCGGTACATCGCTGGCCAGTCGAATAGAAAGAGCCGTTAATGGCAAATTCAACCGCACTTTCAAGGTCAGCGTCATCAAGCACGATGAGTGGGTTCTGACCACCCATCTCCAGCTGCATCTTACCTCCACGGGCAAATGTAGTCGCACCAATCTTGCGTCCCACAGCTGTAGATCCAGTAAAGGTGACACCTGCCACATCTGCATGCTCAACAAGTGCTGCACCCACTTCTGTACCTAGCCCCATGACGAGGTTAAACGCACCCTCTGGAAGTCCTGCGCGCGAAATAATCTCTGCCAGCGCCCAAGCAGAACCTGACACTAGTTCGGCGGGCTTGAAAACCACAGTGTTGCCGTAGGCTAGCGCTGGAGCAATTTTCCAGGCTGGAATCGCCAACGGAAAATTCCAAGGAGTTATTGCCGCAACCACGCCGATTGGTTCACGCCGAACCTCAAGCGATACGCCTTGGCGAAGGGAACGATAACCCTCTATCTCAGAGCGATAGACCTCTGCTGCAAAAAACTTAAAGAGACTACCGGCTCGATGAGCCTCTGCTACCGCTTCTTTGAGTGTTTTACCCTCTTCACGGGCTAGAAGATCACCTAACTCATGCTTACGTTGAATAATTTCTGATCCGATTGCATCAAGAATCTCAAATCTTTCACCAGAGGTGCTGCCTGACCAAACTGGCATCGCAGTGGCTGCTGCCGAAACCGCATCGTGCACGTCATTACTAGAGGCAATGGCGTATCTAGCAATAACATCATTGGTATCTGATGGATTAATGTTCTCCAAACATTCCAAACTGGGACGCCATTCACCAGCGATAAAGTTATGTTTTATTGCTTGCCCGCTGGCCATTGGAATAGTCATAGTAATTGCTCCAAAACAGGTCGCCAACCAATATCCTCATGTCGATGATCATGGGTATTTAAGTAAAAAAATTGGCCCGCCTGATAACCCCGGCAGCAGCGAGCCGCTTCACGATTTGCATAGGGTGTTGAAGTCCAACTTACAGCACCAATCCAATTCCAGAATTGATTATGGGGTGCTTGAAGTACCTTATCACTTAACACTCCAGACCGATCATCGGGTGTTAGTGTTGGCAATCCCTCCACCTGTTCTTCTCCTGAGATAAAACAATCCCACTCGTTATCAGTTGGATGGCCACCACTGAGTCCATCAGTGCCCACCTGATAATCATTGCCTCCACTCATCAATCGGCATGTGTAAGTTTTGCCATCAATTACCACCCTAGCGCCATTAACATATCCTGCATCAAATAAATCTTGCCAACTAACACGAACAAGAATCATGCGGTCACAAATATAAAGTCGCCGAGTGCTATCTTCGATAACAATCCAGTTCAACGTGTCGTTAGGGTGGGTGGGAGTATCTCCCAAGCACCAACGACTCCAGTCTGGAGCAGGTTCAAACTCCGAAATATTACCGAGCTCCATACCTTTATAAGGCACTGGTAGTATTGAGAAATCAGTGACCCAGGGGCGCGATGGACGAGGTTGAGGTGCCCCGTCATGATAGAGTGCACCAAAAGAATTAATGCCTTTAAATATGTTCATAATTAATTTTATTCACTGGTGTGAAACATATGTTTGCGAAGCGTGCGTAAGAGCAAATGTGCAGCCATTTGTTGTGTGCGTCCTGAAGGATCAAGCGGGGGGCAAGTCTCTACAATATCTAGCCCATCAAACGGTGCTTCTGAAAGGGTATCTAGCATTTGGCAATATTGTCTTGGCGTAATCCCACTATGAACAACAGAACCTGTTCCAGGTAGATAACCAGCATCCATAGCATCAATGCAAAGCGAAACATAAAGGCTTTCGCACCCTCTTGTGGCATGCTTAATAGCCAGCTCCATCACTTTGGCAGCTCCGAGGCGATGAACATCCTGGGAAGAGAAAACCTTTCCTCCCATGCTTTTAATCAGCTCATACTCGCCACCATCAATCCAGCCTGATATTCCAATCCAGACCATATTGGGTTGAACAATATTAGAGAATTCAGAAATGCGTCGACCATTAGTCGCATGATTATGAGCGCCCCATGCGCCCAGGCGATTGGTAAAATCTAGGTGCCCATCAACCTGTATATAGCCAAACTTTCGATTTGGATCTCGATCTGAAAGACCTCGTGAATACCCAAGGCATGCAGGATAGCCATTATAATGATCACCACCTAGCCCAAGAGGTATGCCACCACCCGCTGTAATTGCTCGTGTCATTAAGGCAATAGACTCAGTGGTATCTTCCACACAATCTGGAAATATATCAGCATCACCACAATCAGTAATCCATGTATCTTTACGTTTTCGAAGCACATTTTTCAAAATAGGATCAAAAAACTCAGCTTGCTCGTGCGCAATAGATTTTGATATTTCGGTAGTGGCCACTCTTAGTGCCTCCGGGCCAAAGCGAGTTCCAACCCGGCTAGAATGTGTCCAGTCAGATGGCATTCCCACAACCCCAAGTGCGCCAGGTTGAACTTCTTCAGGAGATCCAAGTGGTGCACTAAAAAGAGAGCAGGCAACAGGGTTCATTTTTGGATAATTTGACATAAGTTAGAGTTTGCCCCTTTTTTTAATTATCATTTGAGTTAACATCATTCATAAGCCCAAGACGTGAACAGATATATCCAACGAGTGCAGTAACAATTAAGCGCTGACCAGTTTTAACGACGCTTAGTCCATTTATTGTAGGGTTATGACCCGTCAAAATTAGGGTGGCTATAGGTGCGCTAGCAAGTGCCACTAGAACTCGCCTTAACAACTTTAGGCTCATTCCATTAAATACGGGTTGATCAGACATACCATGAAGTTCTGAAGATACCGACGATAGATCCAGATTAATAATGACGGGTACATCACGGTTCGATAATGTGCGACTTAAATCAGCAATCTCCTTAGAGCTCATGTCTTTAAGTTGGCTTGATGAACATATTTTTGCACCCGCACCTGAAAGCTCCGTTAAAAATTCTACAGATGGATTCTCAGCTGGAGCAAGAATACAAGTATCTGCCAGCTTGACTTCGCCACTTGCCAAGAGAGAGTAAAGAGGTGAAGAAGCCTGATGATCAAGCTTTGTATTCGAAGTTCCCGGTGTCTTTCCGCCAATTTGTATGTAAGCGACAGACTTTCCATTGGCAATGGCTCTGGAAACAGGAGCAATAATGCTACTATCTCCGCCAAGAACAATACTCGTGGCATTGCGACTATAAACTTGCGCAATAGCATGGTTAATAAGCTCTTGAGCTTTTGACCTGGTTTGTCCTAAAAGTGGAATATCTCCAAGATCAAATAATCGCTCATTGATTGATGACGTATCAAACACCTCTTGCTCGTCAATATTGATGGGATTACTAAATTGCGGGTTAGCATACCAACCAAAATAAACTGACGTTTCTCTGATCGATAAGGGAGAGAAACGGGCGCCAGATTGTAGGTTTTTACTGCCTTCCATCGGCACACCAATAACGGCTAACGTGCCTGGTGATAAGTCTTCAACCTTTGCCCTTACTGATCTCATAAAGGAAAGATGGCCAGCCATCCTAGGTAATGGAGCATTTCTCAACGGCATAGGACACTCTCCTGAGACATTGCTTCAATGACGCTTCTAACAATCTCGGCAACAGTGACACTAGCAGAGCTGCCAGAGATATCTAGGTCTGGAATATATCCAGTCACGTCAGCACCGATAATGGGTAGTTTTCCTAACTCAAGGATGAGTGAAGTTAACTGCTTTGGTGTCAGTCCAGTTCCAGTGTATGCAGAGTTAGAACGAATGGACGGCAAGGCGAGAACATCGATATCTACACTAAGATAAAAACTAACATTTTTGTCTGGCAAGCCCTTTAGTATTTGTTCCGTTAGTCCGCTTAATGATGTTGACAGTTGTTGCGCTGAACGAACAAAACTATCAGCTAAATATTCAAATTCCTCTAGGGCGCTTGAATCACTTACCCCTAAAAGCGTAATTGATTTTGAGCCACCACAGTGTTCACCAAGTTGTCGTGTTGCACATGAACGACTTAGCGGTTTTTTTTGTGGATTTGAGATTTCTGCTGCATCCAAATTGCGTGAAATTCGAATGATCTTCAAATCACGATCTGGCCTTGCCTGTAATCGGCCAGAGACTAAGGCAGGAATAAGACTATAGTCTCCTCCCAATGCCAGAAGTTTAGCTCCTGTTTGGTTAATTCTAAAACTTTGTTCTTTAAGAATTAATAGGGTTTTCTGGGGTTCAATAGGAAAAATATTGAGTTCGCCAACATCAATAATATTATTAGCAGAAGCAATATTTGGTCTGTGGGTTAGCACAGGTAAGGAGGCATACCTTAATTGCCTAGCAGCATATCTTGCGCCTGGCTCTCCTTCCGAAAAATGATCACAGAAGAGTCCTGCAACCGCTATTTTTCCTTCTGAAAGATCTTCAATATCGCCAATAGGGGCCCCAAAAAAAGAGGGCACTGACAGCATTGAAACAGGCAAATCTACTGAGCTCATAAGGACATTTCCTCAAACAGCCGTTCACCCAGTATTTCTAGAAGCGCCTGCGCAGTGGCATATTGAGAATGACCTCGAGCATCAAGTGAAGGGGCGACATTGGTTACACCAATGCCTACTAACTGTAACCCTAAATTAGCTTTAGAAAGAATGTCTATGAGTTGCAATGGCGTTAAGCCACCTACATTAAGCCCCGGCGTCCCCGCTGCAAAGCCAGTATCCAAAACTCCAGCATCTATGACGCATAAAACTTGCTTGTTTTGCAGGCCAAATTGTCGAATCGCATTTAAAGCAACCTCTGTACCTTGCTCATGAATATCTTCAGCAGAAATTACATTGCCATGAATGTCTTCTATTTCTTTCCAGTTTGCATACGGCTGAATGCCATTAGCTCCTAAAACAAGCAGAGGATAGTCTTCTGGATTATTCCTAACTGAGACCAATGATGAAAGCGCTTTAGAGGGCAACCCATTGACTCTTGGTATATCCAATCGGTTTGATATAACAAGAAGTCCAAATTCACTAGCGGAGCTTTGCAGTCCAGCAATCAATCCCTCTAGAATTCGTCCGTCTCCTCCCAAAAGAACTGGCAATCCACCCTGCTCATGCACCCCCGCAGTGACCTGTTCAACTTGTTTTAAAGTGTCTATTGTGACTTCAGTACAGTCAGCAAGGTCGCCTAAATCAATGCCAATGACTTCACTTCTAAAGCGGGTGGCCTTTCCTGAATCAAGTGAGACAACTGTTTTGGATGGCGAGTTGAAATAACATCCCAAAGCGCCCATTGTTGCGCGTCTTAGAGCCTTAGGGCCGTTTGAACAGCCACTTCGTCTGGGTAAAGTGGAATCAGCAGGTACACCAAAAATAACAATACTTCCTTGAGTAACTTCTTCTATATTAGTTTCAGAGAATCCAGCATATGTGGCACTAGCAGTTGTAGATTCACTCATAAGCTTAGTCATTAAATTTCAACCCAATAGTGAATAGCTGGAAAAAATATTCTTGATAACCTTTGGGTAATCATAATTGATCCTTATTTTTTTGATTTCTATTAAAAATAGAAATAATAACTAAAGCGCTGATAGAGACAAAAATCAGGCAAGTTGATATTGCAGCAATTGTTGGATCAAGCTGATCACGCAATGAGTTGAACATGCGGCGGGTGATCGTAGCGTTGTCCCCACCCGAGACCAGCATCGAAATCACAACCTCGTCCAGCGAGGTGATGAAGGCTAAAAAAGCCCCTGTCTGAATCGAGAATTTGACCTGCGGTACAGTGATTGTCCACAAAGCGTATGCTCGGGAAGCACCTAGACTGCGTGCCGCCAGTTCCTGATCAAAATCATAGTTCTGCAAGCCCGACATCACGGTCACAATCACAAAAGGCAGCGCCAGCGCAGTATGGGCGATCACAATTCCAGTGAGCGTATAATTGAGCCCCAGCTTGGCATAAAGGCTGAAAACACCTACAGCGATCAGGATCACCGGTACGACAATGGGCATAATCACGAGGATCTGTGCAATGTTCCGGATCCGCGGGGCAGAACAATGCAGACCATAGGCACAAAGTGAGCCTAAAGGTGTCGCAATCGCTGTGGTCATCACCGCTGCAATTAGGGACGTCTTGGTGGCGCTCATCCATTCTGGTGATGTAAAATAGGCTGAGTACCAGCGAAACGAGAATGACGTTGGTGGGAACTCCAAAAATGAGGCCCCCGAAAACGACATCGGGATCACAATAAGTGTGGGTAGTATCAGAAAGAAAAGCACTGCGATGCCGACCACTGTAAGCCACAGCCCGTCTATTTTTCGTTGTCCAACTTGTTCCATTTCTATATCCTCAGCGCATGAATAGTTTGTCGAGGCCAAAGACACGGTTCATCAGCCAGATCATCACCAGTGCCAACAACAGCAGGACAACGCCCAAAGCCGATGCTGCACCCCAATTGGAATAAATTGTTATAGTACTTTCTATGCGCTGCGCTAACATTTGTACGCGGCCACCGCCCAACAAAGCGGGTGTAACGAAAAACCCAAGTGACAAGATGAAGACCAGCACGATGCCTGCGGAAAGGCCCGGTAAGGACATCGGGAAAAACACCCGCCAGAAAGCTCCACGTGGGCTGGAGCCTAGCCCCACAGCGGCCCTAACTAAGTCAGTGTCAATATTGCGCATAGTGGCATAGAGGGGCAAAATTAGAAACGGGAGCATAATATGTACCATGCCAATGATTGACCCTGTAAGGTTGTGCGCTAGTTGCAGCGGTTCCTCAATTATACCAAGCGACATGAGCGACGAATTAATGATGCCATTACGCTGCAGCAGCACCAGCCAGGCGTAGGTGCGCACCAGAACCGATGTCCAAAACGGAACCAGCACAAAAATCATCAAAATGGCAGCCGTTCTGTCCTTCACCTTGGTTAACAAATAACACAGCGGATAGCCAAGAAGAATACAAATCACCGTCACAGCAATGCTGATCTGAAAGGTGACAACAAAGGTTCGACGATACAAAGCGCTTTCAAAAATACGTGCATAATTTTCTGTGCTCAACTCGCCCGCCGCATTGTAAAACGAGAGCGAAGACAGCCAGAAAATTGGCAGAAACACGACAATTAAAATTGCAAGAACTGCAGGCATCGAAAGCCCCAAAAACGTCAAACTTTCGCGGCGTTCTTCAGATTTGAGTGTGCTTGCGTTCTCAAATTTTTTAGCTCTCGCATCGGCCTCAGAGATATTCATGACACATGTTCCGGTACGATGATCGTATCTTCTGGGTGCAGGGCAAGGCCGATTTTCTCTCCCTTAAAAGGTAGCCCAGTCTGGCCAGCACGATTGGCAGGCACGCGCACATTGATCATGCCCGCGCTGTCGTGTTCAACGATAACCAGCACGCTGTCGCCTTGATAAATGATGTCGTTGACCCTGCCAGAAAAATCATTGGCAGTTTCAGGCACAGGGCCCGACATGACTTCCAGCAATTCAGGCCGGATCACTAAGCGATGCCCTCCGCTACCCTGGGCAATGACTAAATCAGATTTCAGCACGCGCCCACCAAATTGCGCCGTATCGTTGGCTACCGTTACCGGCAAGGAAATTGACTCCCCGATAAAGTCCGCCACAAAGAAACTATGGGGCTGACGATATAGCCTCTCAGGAGTATCGATCTGTTCGATGCGCCCATGATTGACTACCGCAATCCGGTCTGACATCGTCAGGGCTTCGCGCTGATCATGGGTCACATAGACAACAGTTGCATCTAATTTATGATGAAGCGCCTTCAATTCAATCTGCATATGTTCGCGCAACTTTTTGTCAAGTGCAGATAGTGGTTCGTCCATGAGGATAATCTGCGGCTCGAACACCATAGCCCGGGCAAGGGCCACACGCTGCCTTTGACCACCAGAGAGTTGGGTAATGCGCCGATCCCCATAGCCACCAAGCTCTACAGTATCAAGCACACGTTCGACGCGCGTCTTTTGATCACTTTTGGAAACCCCACGAATTTTCAATGGATAGGCCACGTTTTCCGCCACCGTCATGAATGGAAACAGCGCATAGCTTTGAAAGACCATACCAAGACCACGCTTGTGCGGTGGTGTCGCAATCATTTCTCGATCACCAAACCGAATAGACCCACCATCAGGACGCACAAAACCAGCGAGCGCCATCAGGAGTGTCGTCTTACCCGAGCCCGATGGCCCAAGCAGGGTCAAGAACTCGCCAGCAGCAATATTTAGCGACACATCATCCAGCGCTTTGATTGCTCCATAGGCCTTGCAGAGGCTGGATATTTCGATGGGAAGGGATTGGGTGGTAGACGACATAAGGGCTCCTAAACCTGACAAAAAAATTGGCGCAGTACACATTGCACTGCGCCAAAATGGATTACTACTATAGCTGGATTACTGCTGGATCAGCGTGTCAAACTCTTCAGTTAATTCACCCAGCTGGCCGATGTAGAAGCTCGGATCAACCAGAAGTTGCTTGCTGTAGTTGTTGGGATGGGTGTTGACTAACAAAGCCTGCTCGGCCGAGATAATACCGGTATCAAACGCACCCGTATTTACAGGGCCTAGTGGCATCGTTACCGCCAGCCGCGCCTGCGCTTCGGCACTTAGCAATTCGTTGATTAGACGCATCGCGTTCTCAACATTTGGCGCGCCCTTAGGAACCAACAAGCAATCAACGTCCATCGTGCCACCATCGAATGCATAGGCGACATCAATACCAGAATTAATCACACTTTCTACGCGGTTATGGCCCATATGAATCACGTCCACCTCACCATCACGCAACAGTTGTGCTGATTGTGAACCGCCACGATACCAAACGGTAACTTCGGGTGCGATCTCTCCCAACTTAGCCCAGGCGCGTGCCATGCCCTCGTCGGTAGTCAAAGTATCATAAACTTTTGCCATCGGCACACCATCAGCCATTAGTGCTGCCTCAAGGTTGTAGTTCACCTTGCCGTGCATACCGCGCTTGCCGGGGAAGTTTTCTAGATCCCAGAACTCTGCCCAATTAGACGGACCATTATCGCCAAAAGCATCCTTGCGATAGGCAATCACCTTGGTGAAGTTGATGAAACCAATGTAGTTTTCGTGGATTAGCTCTTTGGGGATACCTGTTGTATCAACAATCGAATAATCAATTGGTTCAAGGCTACCCTCGCGACTAAGTGTTTCACACGAGGGTAAATCCTGCTCTGTTACATCCCAAGCAACAGCACCCGCTGTGATCTGGGCACGCACATCTTGAATGCCGTTTGTCGTATCTTCCTTGACCGTTATATTCAGCTTGCTGGCTGCAGGTGCTAACATTGATGAGCGAATAGCATCCTGAAATGATCCACCCCATGATGCAAATGTCACACTGTCTCCTGCTGCAATGGCAACATTTCCAACACCAATACTTAAGCCCATCGTTAGAGTTAAGGATATAATTTTTGAATATTTTTTCATTTGTAAGCCCTTTATTTTATTTTAATTGCTTCATAATATGAAACAATTCATATTTCGCTAAATGAAACACCATTTCATTATATGTCTTGCCAATGAAAAGTCAAGTTTAAGTTTAATGAAATGAAATTATGTTTCATTTTGTATTACGTCATTCTAAAATCATGTTAGAATTTTAGTAGTTCATAGATGTAGATCTTCAATTATTTGAATTTCCCACATGCCCAATAAAGAGCCTATAAAAAGGATATGCTAATGACGAAGTCAACAGACGGTTCCAAACCTATTAAAAGCGGGGTTGAGTCGGTGGAACGAGCTCTGCGTTTACTTGAGGCATTTAACATGGGTGATAACGGTCTGGCTCTTAAACAGCTTGCGCAAAGAACCGGCCTGGATAAAGCTACGATATTACGACTCAGTGTGTCACTTGAAAAGTTTGATTATCTTACTCGTGATTATGAAGGCGTTTTTCATCTTGGATCATCACTCTGGCGTGTTAGTTCAATTTACAGAGATAATCTTCAACTGGGAAATCTTATTCGACCAGCTCTAATTGAACTTGTTGAAAAAACAGAAGAAACTGCTGCATTTCACGTCTTGCGTGGCGATTCAGGTGTCGTTCTTTATTGTGAGAATTCTAAAAGGCGGATGCGGTATCATATTGACGAAGGAGAAATAACTCCACTTAATGTGGGTTCTTCTGGAAAGGTTCTAGAAGCCTTTGTAAACCCTAAAACAGCTCAGTCTAAAATAATCCAGAATCAGGGATACTACATTAGCCATGGCGAGCGTGACCCTGATATTGCAGGTATTACTGTCCCTGTTTTGGGACGTGATCGTGAACTTATTGGTGTAATCTCATTATCAGGGCTGACAAGTAGGTTTACTGATGAGAATATTGAAAGGTTTCTAGAGGTTCTAATGTCTACCTCTAAACAAGTTTGCTTAGCTTTTGGAAGTAAGTAATATAATTTTAAATAGTTTTTTTGCTATAAAGCCAATCAAGTTTTTAATAAATTGAAGTGTTGTTTTTTAACTGGCAGTTTTAGTACCTATAATTTAAATAGACAGGTTTCATTTTTGGTACACGGTTAGGTACACGTAAGTAATTTTGGCTAATAATAATCAGATATATTGCGCTATAAATAATACTTTCGACTCCCCCCATCACAAAAAATTCAAGATTTAGATTGAGTAATCTGAATAGCGTAAGCCCTCATATTAAAGATCAAAGTAATGAAGACAATGACGCACCTGTCCATGGGCGAAGCTCCAATTGATTTACAATAGGAAGGCAGCCTAAAAACTCTAGGGTGACATACTAAGAATCAATGTAGGCAGGGTTTGCGGGTGAGATGCTGGTAAGGCCAATCAATCCACTTTAACGGGGACCAAATAGGGGACCAAATACAAGATTTACCGAAGACTATAAAGCATAAAATCTGTAAGTGATTGATTTAAATGGCGCGCCAGGAGGGAGTCGAACCCCCGACCAACAGGATCGGAACCTGCTACTCTATCCAGCTGAGCTACTGGCGCATATTGCACGACCCTTGAAATAGATAGGGCTACTGCGAAGAAGCCGTATGAT
>Ga0308003_1000384_pt1 | contig 21694 bp, 18 predicted proteins | sample Neamet36_FD_203159 | JGI IMG/M metagenome (GOLD analysis project Ga0308003, IMG submission 203159) | Marine microbial communities from water near the shore, Antarctic Ocean - #36 | ecosystem: Environmental > Aquatic > Marine > Unclassified | place: Southern Ocean | collected 2014-06-06
TTAGTACAAACGCTATAAAACGAAAAACCCCAGAATACTTTTGTATTCTGGGGTTTTTCGTTTACACTAATACTATCTTTTAGTAATAGACTTTAAATACATACGTTCAACTTTATCACGAGCCCAAGGGGTCGTTCTCAAAAACTTTAAACTCGATTTAAAAGTAGGGTTATTTAAGAAGCAGTTAATATTTAAGCGCTCTCCCATTTCTTCCCATCCGAATTTATCTTCTAAGTGTTCCAAAATCTCTACCAACTTAACTCCATGTAATGGATTGTTAGGCTGAATTTCTGTTTTATTTTCTTTTTCCATAAAAGTAAAAAGCCTCCGATTACTCGGAGGCTTTCGTATTTAAGTTTATCCTAAAAAAGGGTATCTATAATCTGTAGGTGTAACAAAGGTTTCTTTTATTGTTCTAGGAGAAGCCCAACGCAATAAGTTCAAGAAAGAACCTGCTTTATCGTTTGTTCCAGAAGCACGTCCACCACCAAAAGGTTGTTGAGAAACAACTGCTCCAGTAGGCTTGTCGTTAATATAGAAGTTACCTGCACAGTTTTTTAATTTCTCAGATGCCAATGCAATAGCATATCTATCTTGAGAGAAAATAGCACCTGTTAAAGCGTATTCAGAAGATGAATCTACTATATCTAAAGTCGCTTCAAAATCGTTCTCTTCGTAAACGTAAATAGTCATTACAGGCCCGAATAATTCCGTTTCCATAGTTGTATAACGAGGAGTTTTAGCTAATATAATTGTAGGTTCAATAAAGTAACCTACCGATTTATCGTAGTTACCACCAGCAATAATTTCAGCATCTGCATCCGTTTTTGCAGCATCTATATAAGAAGTAATTTTATCGAACGAAGCTTCGTGAATTACTGCATTTACATAATTAGATAAATCATCTGGAGCACCCATTTTAATGGTCTTCAAATCCTCAACTAAATAACCCTTTACTTCTTCCCATAAATTAGAAGGAACATAAGCACGAGATGAAGCAGAACATTTTTGCCCTTGGAATTCAAAAGAACCACGTACAATTGCAGTAGCTACTTCTTTAGCAACCGCAGATTTGTGAACCATGATAAAATCTTTACCACCTGTTTCTCCTACTATGCGGGGATACGTTTTGTAATTATGGATATTGTTACCAATTTGCTTCCACAAGTTTTTAAACACGTTTGTAGAACCAGTAAAGTGTAATCCTGCAAAGTCTGGACTTGCAAATACCTCATTAGAAATCTCAACTGGATCGCCGTAAATAACATTTATTACACCGTCTGGTAAACCAGCCGCTTTAAATAAATCTACAATTACCTGAGCAGAATATACTTGTGCATCAGAAGGTTTCCAAACAACCGTGTTCCCCATTAATGCTGGAGCAGCACATAAGTTAGCTGCAATAGAAGTAAAGTTAAAAGGAGTAATTGCATAAATAAATCCTTCTAAAGGACGGAATTCCATACGGTTCCATACACCTTCAGACGAATCTGGTTGCTCCATAAAAATATCAGTCATGTACTGCACATTAAAACGCAAGAAGTCGATAAGCTCACAAGAAGCATCAATTTCTGCTTGGTGTACATTTTTAGATTGCGCTACCATAGTAGCTGCATTCATACGTGCACGAAAAGGACCTGCTAAAAGATCGGCAGCTTTTAAGAAAATTGAAGCTCTGTGCTCCCACTTCATATTCGCCCAATCTTCTTTTGCAGCCAAAGCAGCCTCAACAGCTTTTTTAGCGTGACTTGCATTTCCTTTATGGTAATTACCAACTACATGTTGGTGTTGATGTGGAGGTGTCATGGCAGCAAGATCGTTAGTACGAACTTCTTCCGAACCGATATACATTGGTATATCGATTACTTCTGACATCATTTTCGCGTATTCTGCGGTTGTTGCTTCACGTTCACTAGAACCTGGTGCAAACGACTGTACCGGTTCGCATGAAGCGATTGGCACTTGAAAGAATCCTTTCCCCATTATATGTGTAATTTATTGTTAGTCTTGATTTTGTACTGCAAAAATAACAAACTCTTTTTTAATAATACAAGTTTGAGGAATTAGCTTTTTATTTAGGTAGATATTCTAATTTAACAAAGCCCTAACTAATTTTAACTATTTCTAAAATAAAGCTTAATATCTTTACAGAATGAGAGAAATTCTTAAAATCGTTTTACTTCTAGGCTTGGTAAACCAAACTATATACGCTCAAGAAAGCTTACGTGTATATAGTGGATTTATTATAGATTCCGAAACTGGATTAAGTATTGAGAATGTACATATTCAAAACAAGAATTCACAAAAAGGAACTGTTACAAACAAATTAGGTTTTTATAAAATAGAAAGTTCACAAACAGACAGCCTCACAATTAGTTATATTTCCTATAATACAAGAATAATTTGTACTAGTAATATAACTACGTACACAAGACTAAAATCATCAAGTTTAAAATTAGACGAAGTAATTCTAAAACCACAAACTTGGCAGCAATTTAAATTAGAGTTTGTACAGAAGGAATGGAAAACAGAACAAAGTGCAGAAGTTACTATTATTGGACTTAAACAATACAAAGGCCCCTTACGACCTTTTAAACCGACACTCATCACTGCCGTTACTAGCCCTATAAGTTTTACGCATCATCTGCTAAATAAAAAGTCACGACAAAAGCGAAAAACAAGTAGATATAGAAAGATTCTTCAGAAATCGTATTATTTAGATGATTAAATTGGCTGTACATTTTTATACATAATTAATTATCATTAAATTTGCATTTATTGTATCCAAATACAACGTTTTTTAATTTATTTATTTAATCAACATAGCCCCACATTATGTCAGTTAAAACACATGTTTACATCGATGGTTCATGGATGTTTCACAACAAAAAATACCTTATAGATGCCTATGGCGAAGAAGATTATGATGTTGATTACAAAAAAATCCCATTAATCATTCAAGAGCATTTACTAAACAATTTAACAATTGATGTTGACATTGTACGTACCTACTTTTATGGTACAATGCCAGTAAATAAGCCTGAATTTTCTCCTAATAAGCAAAAAGCTTTTTACAAATACTTAAAAGAAGAATGTTACTTTGTAACAGATGTTTTTGAAGTAGATTATCAGAACGATGAATTAGCAAAACCACAGACAAATGCTTTGCCTGTAGCTTTAGCCTCTTCTCTGCTCTATAATGCTGGACTTAATACCTCATACGATATTGCAGCAATCGCTTTAGGAGATCCCGACTATGTGTCGATGATTAAAAGAGCACGTATGCTAGGTAAGCGTATTCTGTTAATTGGTATTAAAAACACTCCTGACACACGTTTAAGAACTAGAACTGCACTTTTAGATTACCCAGTTTTATATCTAGACGATCATTTAGAAACGCTAAAATTAGATCGTCATGAGCACCTCAGACAATGTATGAGTTGTAGTTCTGAAGAAATGACGAACTGGCACGGTACAGACTTCTATTGTGCTAATTGTAGAGAAAATGATACAAGAGCTCAAATGAGGACTTGTAATAATTGTGAGAAAGAGGAAGAGACTACATGGTCAGAGCCTTACTATTACTGTTTTGATTGTCGAGAGTCTCACAGAAAAAATCAAAATACCTTTAACATGTAAAATACCACTTAACCAATATGGTTAGGAGTTAAAAATACGAAACCCATTTCATATATATGAAATGGGTTTTTTCTTGAATACAAGATAAAGAATGCTAAGATAAGGCAAAGTGTTTTTCTGCCATCAACATAACTTCGTCACCAATAGCTAAACAAGCTGTTGCAGCAGGAGAAGGAGCATTTAAAACATGTATACTTCTATCTTTATATTCAATTTTAAAATCGTCAATAACATCCCCATTATCACCCAATGCCATTGCGCGAACTCCAGATCTACCAGGCTTAATATCCTCCATACTTAAACTTGGACACATACGCTGTAATTGCTTTAAGAACAAACGCTTCGAAAAAGCTCTTTTATACTCATCTAAACCAAAACGCCAGTGTTTAAAAAACAACTTCCAAGTACCCTTATACAATAAAGCTTCAAGAGTGTCAGTAAAACTAAAGTCAGTCTTCCCATATCCTTCTCGTTTAAAAGTAAATACTGCATTAGGACCACACTCGGTAGTACCATCAGTCATACGAGTAAAGTGAACTCCTAAAAAGGGGAACTCTGGATTGGGTACAGGGTAAACTAAGTTTTTAATCTTCTTCATCCCTACATCAGTTAAGTCGAAATAATCTCCACGGAATCCAACAATACGCATATCTAAATCAATTTTATCTTTACGCGCTAATCTATCAGATTGAAGTCCGCCACAAAACACCATAAATCTAGATTTGTAATCCCCTAAACTACTATGAATCGTGGTGACATCATCTTTATCGAAAGATAAAACTTCGCAATTGGTAATAATTTCAGATGCAGGGTTAATATCCTTAACCAATTCGGCCATTTTAATTGTAACACCTTTAAAATCTATAATCCCAGCTTCTGGAACCCAAAGAGCTTTAATCCCTTCAATATAAGGTTCAATTTCTTTTATACGCTTAGCGTCAATTATCTCTACGCCTTCAAGTCCATTTTTAAGACCATTCTCACGTATTTTCTCTAATCTTGGTAGCTCATCCTCATGGGTAGCAACAACTATTTTACCACACTCATCATGCTCGACACCATATTTCTTAGCAAAAGCAACAATTTGCTTTCTACCATTTACACAGTTATTGGCTCTATATGAACCTGGGCGGTAATACAATCCAGAATGAATAACACCTGAATTCCTACCTGTTTGGTGAAAAGCAAGCTTTTCTTCCTTTTCTAAAACGGCTAAAATTAAATGCGGATACTTTTTTTGAAGTTTATAAGCTGTGGCCAAGCCTACAATACCTCCACCTACAATAACGACATCGAAAACCTTTGCTACTGGCATAATTTTATATTTTTTGTAAAAATACAATTGATATTTCATAATCTATATAAGTTGAAAATTAATATTGATTATTATTTGTCTTTACTATTTTAACTCACTAAGTCTCTTTTAAAAATCAAATTCAATATATTTGCATTTCAAAATAGCAAAAACTAAAACACAATAAAATGGCAGTATTAGTAGGTAGAAAAGCACCACAATTTTCGGCTAAAGCCGTTGTTAATGGAACTTCTGTAGAGGCAGACTTTTCTTTAGAACAATATATCGGGAAAAAGAATGTCGTATTATTCTTCTACCCAAAAGACTTTACTTTTGTTTGTCCTACAGAGCTTCACGCTTTTCAAGAAAAACTAGGTGAATTCGAAGATCGCAACACTGCCGTAGTAGGTGTTTCTACAGATACAGAAATGTCTCACTGGGGTTGGTTGCAAATGGAGAAAGCTCAAGGAGGTATTAAAGGTATTACATACCCTTTAGTGGCTGACACAAACAAGACTATTTCTAAAAACTTTGATGTTCTTACTGGAGATTACTTCATTAACGAAGATGAAGAATTAGAAGCTGATGCAGAACTAGTTGCGTACCGTGGATTGTTCTTAATTGACAAAGATGGTGTTGTACAACACCAATTGGTAAACAACCTTCCTTTAGGTAGAAATGTTGATGAGGCTATCCGTATGGTAGATGCGTTAACATTCGTTGAAGAAAATGGCGAAGTTTGTCCAGCTAACTGGGTAAAAGGAAAAGAAGCTATGAAGCCTTCTCACGAAGGTACTGCAGATTACCTTGCAAAAAACTAAGAATATTTACACTTTCAAAAAGACCAACTTTATGTTGGTCTTTTTTTTTGAACTTTAATTTCGATTACCAAAAATAGCAGAACCCACTCTTACCATACTACTTCCTTCTTTAATTGCTAAAAGATAATCACCACTCATACCCATTGAAATAGTTTGCAATAGATTATTTTCGGCTTGTAATTTATTAGTCAATCTTTTTAAATTTGCAAACTCATTACTAACCTGAGTTTCATCATTGGTGTTTGTTGCCATTCCCATTAGCCCAATTACACGAACATTACTAAATGCTTTAGATGAATCTAGTAAGTATCTAACCTCTAACTCATCTAAGCCAAATTTAGCTTCCTCTTTAGCAATATAAACCTGCAAAAGACAATCTATTGTTCTCTTATTTTGTGCAGCACGTTTGTTAATTTCAGTAAGTAGTTTTAAAGAATCTACACCATGAATAAGCGATACAAATGGAGCGATAAACTTTACCTTATTGGTCTGTAAATGACCAATCATATGCCACTGAATATCTTTAGGTAAAGACGAAGCTTTTTCTGCCATATCCTGAACTTTATTTTCCCCAAAAATACGCTGCCCTACTTCGTAAGCTTCTAAAATAGCAGAATTAGGTTTTGTTTTAGAAACAGCCACAAGCGTAACATCGCTAGGAATAGTAGCTAGTATTTTAGATAAATTCTCTGCAATCACTTTAAAAATGGGGTTTTAAAATCAAAAATTGATCATTACTTAAATATGAACTAACGACCTTTAAACTCATCCATGCTTTTATAAACACCTAACATAGTACCAACAAACCAATCGAAAGCTCTAGTTGGTAAGATTCCTTTTACAAAAGTTAAGGTGTTTACCATAAATGGTTTACGCACAAAAAGTTTATTTTTCTCTACTCCACTAATAATTGCATCTACAATAGCTTTTGGTTTTAGTAAGGGAAGTAACAAAGGAGACTTCACCCCGTCAAACATTCCTGTATCTATATAACCTGGCGTAACGGTTGTTACATGTAAATCTCCTTTTAAAGACTCTAATTCAATCCGTAAGGATTCCGACCAGCCCAGAACAGCCCACTTAGAACCTGCATAAACCGACATATTGGGATTAGACATCATTCCTGCAGCAGAGGCGATATTAACAATATGTCCAGACTCCTGAGCAATCATAGCTGGAAGAAAAGCTCTAGTAATCTGCATTACTGCTTCTACGTTAATAGCCAAAGTTTTTGTAATTGCCTGAACAGATTGTGTGTGGAAAGGTTTCCCTGTAACGATACCAGCATTATTAATAAGAATATCTACTGCTCCACTCTGTAATACTAAAGCGGTTGCTGCTTTAATTTGAGCTAAATTTGAAACATCAACTAAATGAGACGATACTTTGTAACCTTTAACTTTAAATTCGCCTACCGTATCCATAATTGCTTCTTTATTAATATCCCAAATAATAAGCTCTACTGCCCCTTTATTTAAAACTGAAGCACCCATAAGTTTCCCTATCCCTGAAGCACCCCCAGTAATTAAAATTCTTTTTTTCCGTATTTTAGTCATCGTTTATAGCGTATATAGTAAGCCCACTTCGAAGCTTTGGTTCAATATATGTACTTTTTGGAGGCATAATTTCTCCATTGTCTGCAACTGTTTTGAGCTGTTTAAAAGTGATTGGTTTTAAAGCAAAGGCTACTACAAAATCACCTGAGTCTACTGCATTTTGCAATCCGAACAACCCCTTTTTACCATCCATAAAACCTATCCGTTTGTCGTTTCTAATATCTTTAACGCCTAATATAGGGTTTAAAATATTTTTAGACAAAATTGCAGGATCAAGATTTTCTACACAATGATCAGCATCAAAAGAATGCTTCTTAGCAACTAAGTTGTACCAACAACCGCTTATATACATCGCTATTTCGTCTTTTGCAATTGGCTTACGAGCTAGACTTTGTTTTTCAATACTATAGACCAGCTCCACTTTAGAAAGAAAATCAGCTAGAGACAAACCATTTAAGTCTGTAACCAAGCGGTTAAAATCATAAATCCGCATTTGCTCATCGTCGATCAACAAAGACATGAAGTAATTAAAAGATTCATTACCAGAAGCATCACTTCTTTTAGATTTCTTGTTTTGACAAAGCAAAGCCGAAGAAGCTGACCGATGATGTCCATCTGCAATATATAAATTATCAACGTCACCAAATAGACGCTGAATTTCGTTTATGTCCGAATCTTTCTCAATTAGCCATAAATTATGTAATACTTTATTTGTACTCGTAAACTCATACTCGGGACGCTCTTTTACATACGACAGAATAATGTCGTTAATACGTGGGATTTTAGCATACGAAAGCAAAACTGGTTCAGCATTAAATCCAGTAGATTCTAAATACTCCGTAAACATTGCTTCACGCTTAGAAATTGTTTGTTCGTGAATTTTTATATTCCCATTTAAATAATCAGCTACGCTTGATGCTGCTATTATTCCTGTATAGGCATTCTCTGGGCTTATTTGCTGATAGATATACAAACAAGGCTTTAGATCTTGCACGAAAACTCCAGCAGCACTAAATTCCTCGTATTTTTCTTTCACCAATTTATACTTATCTAAACCTTGTACTAGTGAAGTATTAGATGAATATTCTGGATTTATAATATGCAAAAAAGTATAGGGATTATTGAGTAATTTTTCACGAAGTGTATTTTCTGAATAAGACAAATACGAACGTGAAGCCACCAAGTAAGCTTTATCTCGTGTAGGTCGAACCGCTTTAAATGCTTTTATATCAGCCATAGAATTTATTTTAAGTAAAAATAACTATTGCTGAGTATAGTGCAAAAAAAAAGGCACCAAATTGGTGCCTTTTTCTATACATAGTTTTCTACTACATTCTTCTTTCCTTAATACGGGCTTTCTTACCAGTAAGCTCTCTAAGGTAAAAGATACGAGCTCTACGAACCATACCTCTTTTGTTTACTTCAATTTTCTCTAAGATAGGAGAGTTAACTGGGAAAATACGCTCAACACCAACACTGTTAGCACCAATCTTACGAATGGTAAACGTTTCAGTAATTCCAGCACCACGACGTTGTAAAACAACACCTTTAAAGAACTGAGTACGTTCTTTTTCGCCTTCCTTAATCTTGTAATATACAGTTACAGTATCTCCAGCACCAAATTGTGGGAAATCATTTTTTGGTACGAATTCGTCTTGTACAAACTTTACTAAATCCATTTCTTTTGTTTTTATAACCCAACATTCACGTAGTTTACGCCAGCGGTTGAGAAGTTCTAATATCAGTTTGCAATATTACAAAATATTTTTCTATATACTAAAAGTATTAAACACAAATAAACGCTCTAATTGTAGTGGCAATAAACTCCGCCTTATTCAGCACCTAACAGGTCTGGTCTCAATAACTGCGTTCGCTCCATAGCCTGATCGTGTCGCCAATCTTCAATTTTCTTTGCATGCCCCGAGAGCAAGACTTCGGGAACCTCTCTGCCTCGCCATTCTGCGGGCCTGGTATATACCGGTGGTGCTAATAAGTCATCCTGAAAGGAGTCTGTTAATGCTGAAGTTTCATCGCCTAATACATGAGGAATTAAACGAATAACTGCATCGCAAATCATGGCTGCAGGTAATTCACCACCAGAAAGCACAAAATCTCCTATAGAAATTTCCTTTGTTATATACTCCTCTCTAATACGATGATCTATCCCTTTATAGTGTCCGCATAAAATAAGTATGTTTCCACAAATTGAAAGCTGATTCGCAATTGATTGATTAAAACGCAAACCATCGGGGCTCATATAAATCACCTCATCGTAAGATCTCTGAGATTTTAAATGTTCTATTGCAGCAGAAATTGGTTGGATACTCATCACCATTCCGGCACCTCCACCAAATTGAGTATCGTCAACTCTTCTATGCTTATCTTCAGAGTAATCTCTAAGCTGATGGAAGACAACTTCAACCAATTTTTTATCGATTGCTCGTTTCAATATTGAAGCAGAAAAAGGGCTCTCCAGCAATTCTGGGTGTAATGTAATTATGTCAATTCTCATAAAGCAAAAATACATTTATTTTAATTGAATAAAGGAGCTATTCGAAATAGCTTTCAAAATACATTAACAACAAATACAGTAAAAAATAGCCACTGACACACTGTCACTAATAATACATTAAAATCACTAAATCAAATAATTACAAGATTTATATAAACTTATTATTTAATATATGTCAAATAATTAATTATTGATGAAATTTACAAAAATATAAAAACAATTAGCGAATCACAATCAAGCCACACAGTAAAACAACATTAAATAGTAGTCCTAAAAAGAAGGAATAAACAGGTAAATAGCCCTAAAATAATACGCACAATATTGGTATTCAAAACCTACTATTCGCAGTGAAATTTTATTCATAAAGTTCATATAAAAAGTGTAATTTAGTATGCACGCTTAATAATCTATATCATGACAAATACACAAACAAAATCAACTTCGTTAACCGACTTATTGGATATAAAATACCCAATAATTATGGCGCCAATGTTTTTAGTTACCAATGCCGAAATGATGGTAGAAGCAAATAATTCTGGTATTACAGGTTGCGTTCCAGCGTTAAATTATCGAACTGACGAACTATTTAGAGAAGCTATTCAATCTGTTAGAGCTAGATCAAATGGTTCTATTGGAGTGAATTTGATTGTAAATAAATCAAACATCAAATTTAAGAAGCAAATAAAAAGCTGTGTAGATCTTAAAATTGATTATATAATTACCTCTTTAGGAAGCCCCGAAGAGACCATTAAGCTTTGTAAACCACATGGAATAAAAGTTTTTTGTGATGTTGTAGATGTAAAATACGCTAAAAAGGTTGAAGCTTTGGGTTGCGACGCAATAATTGCAGTAAACAAAGAAGCTGGAGGCCACTGTGGCCCTACTCCTGCTAATTTACTAATTCCCGAACTTGTGGCAGCCTGTTCTATTCCTGTGATTTCTGCAGGTGGAGTTTCGAATGGAAAACAAATGCGTGAGATGATGGACTTAGGAGCTTGTGGTATTTCTATGGGAAGCCCATTTATAGCAACTACAGAAGCTGGTGTTTCAAAAGAATACAAACAAGCAATTGTAGATTATGGCGCTAAAGATATAGTCTTAAGCGAAAAACTTTCGGGCTCTCCTTGTACTGTAATAAATACACCTTATGTGCAAAAGACTGGCACAAAGCGGAATTTTATTGAAACTCTTTTGAGTAAAAACAAAAAACTCAAAAAATTTATTAAAATGATAACTTTTTACAAAGGTACAAAAGCATTAGAAAAAGCAGCTTTTAGCACTACATATGACACAGTTTGGTGTGCGGGTCCATCTATAGAGGGCGTAAAATCTATTAGACCTATTAAACAGGTAGTAGAAGAACTAATAAATGAGTATGAAAATGAATAAGCAATTTCGGTATTCAGATTAAAATGATTTTTTTTGTTAAAAACTAAGTAATGACTGATTATCAGAAAGCAGAACAATTTTTCGTAGAAACACTAAAATGCTTTAAACTAGACTCTTTTAAAGTGGTTGCTAGTATGGATATGCTTCTAATACTACAGCCAGAGTGGCATAATTACCTTTTAGAAACCAAAGAATTTGGTGTACTGAAAAATGTAGATGGTTTTGACTTTTTTGTATGCACTACTTCTAAATCAGGTATCGCTTTTAAAGGCGATTTAAGAGTGGAAGAAACGGATAGAATTAACGATTTAAATGACTTATACCAGTATTTCTATAATTTAGATATGAATAGTCAAGGAGATATTCTAAACAGGTTCTTCCCAAATGATGCCTAAATAGGCTGCATTATGCATATTTTCAAGTAAGACTGAAGCTTCAATGTTAAATATAAGTTTTACATTAAAAAACATTTCTAATTAAAGTAATTTAGCCGTTTCAAAATCGAAATATGAAACAGATTTTATCTTTTGCCTTACTACTTCTAAGTATTGGATTAAACGCTCAAATAATTCATAAAACTATTGAGGCAACGCGTTGTACAGATGGTCCAAAAATTGATGGAATTTTAGAATCCGCCTTTTGGGCTAACATACCTATTGCGAGTGAATTTTCTCAAATTGAACCGAGAAATGGTGAAAAAGAAAGAAACAATCAGAAATCAGAAATAAAATTTAAATACAACGATAGAGCCTTATTTATTGGAGCAATGTTTTACGATTCTGCTCCAGATAGCATCTTGCGTGAATTTAGCATGAGAGATGAATGGAACAAAAACTACGACTGGTTAGGTGTTTGGATTTCACCCTATAACGATGCTCAAAACGAATTTATGTTTGCTTTAACCGCTGCTGGCGTACAACTAGATTCAAGGTCTTCGGCAGAAAACACCGAAATGAATTGGGATGCTGTATGGAAAAGTGCTGTTAAAATTACTGATCAAGGCTGGTCTGCAGAACTAGAAATTCCCTACTCTGCACTTAGAATTCCAAATACAGATATTCAGGAATGGGGAATTAACATGAGTAGAGAAATACGAAGAACAAGAGAAAGTTACTCTTGGAATCCTATAGACATCAGTCTTTCTAATTACGCTCTTCAAGCTGGGATTTTAAAAGGAATCGAAAATATTAAAACACCACTACGACTTTCTTTAATGCCATATATTTCTAGTTATGTAGATTTTTATGAAAATGAAAAAAATAGCCATATTAATGGTGGATTGGATTTAAAATACGGAATTAACGAGAGTTTTACCTTAGACATGACCTTAGTTCCCGATTTCGGACAGACTGTTTTTGACGATCAAATTTTAAATGTGAGTCCATTTGAAATACAGTTTAACGAAAACAGAAGTTTTTTTACCGAAGGAACAGAGCTATTTAATAAGAGTAATCTTTTTTATTCTCGTCGCATTGGCGATCGACCTAGTTTAAGTCCAAACTTAAACGAGAACGAAACTACGGTAGAATACCCAACAAATGTTCAATTACTTAATGCTTCTAAAATTTCTGGTAGAAATTCAAAAGGATTAGGTATTGGCTTTTTTAATGCCATAACAGAAAAAACCTATGCTACTATAAAAGACACCCTAACAAACAAAACGCGAAATGAAATAGTAGAACCACTTACCAACTACAATGTATTGGTTTTAGATCAGGTGTTAAAGAACAATTCTTATATGACCTTTACCAATACCAATGTAAGTAGAGAAGGAGAAACCGCTGATGCAAATGTAGAAAAGCTACAAGTTCAATTGGGTACAAAAGACAATTCTTATACCTTTTACGGAGATTTAGCTTACAGTCATATTTTTGATAATAATAATAATAATAATAATGCCAATGAAACCGGATTTGCTTCACTTTTGACATTCGAAAAATCTGGTGGGAACTTTAGGTTTGCTTTTTCTCAAAGTATAGAAAGTGATAAATACGATATCAACGACTTAGGTTTTTTGTATAACAATAATGAGTTTAACCATAGCGGAGAACTTTCTTATCATGTATTTACTCCTAAAGGAAAATTAAGAAAAGCTGATTTTGAGTTAAGTCTAAACCGTGAAATGCTTTACAAACCACAATTATATAATGGTACTTTTTTAGAAGCTGATATTAGATTACACCTCACTAACTTTTTCTCTAGCGGAATTTCAATCGATCAATCTATTGGAAATACTTACGATTATTTCGAAGCTCGAACAGACGATTTAGACAATGTATTTATTTCGGGTCCCTCAACAAATTTGTTTTGGTGGAATTCTACCGATTATAGAAAAAGATTTGCAGGCGATTTAGGTTTTGGATATAATAGTTTACCTGAGTTTGGCAGTAAGTCCTACCATATTCGTTGGTCGCCAAGGTTTAGAGTAAACGATCATATATTTATGACTTATGTAATTTCACATAAAACAGAAAAAAACAATGTGGGTAGAGCATTCGATTCAGATTATAATAATCTAGAAGACGTAAATGAAAATATTTTATTTAGTAAACGAGACCGCACTACAATAACCAATGTATTTAAAGCCTCTTATGTAGTAGATACTAAATTGTCGTTTAACTTAAAACTTCGTCATTATTGGTCAAGACTACAGCATAATGAGTTTTACAGATTAACTGATGGGGAATTAACAACTAGTGACTTTGCTTTTTTAGATTCCAATGACGCAGCTATTTACGATATTAACTACAATTCTTGGAATATAGATTTAAACTGTGTTTGGCGATTTGCTCCAGGAAGCGAATTAAATTTACAGTGGAAAAACTCACTATATAGCCTACATAATAAGGCCGATATTTCGGCAAAAGAGAATATAAATAGACTATTTGAAGAATCTCAAGGAAACAGCTTATCTTTGAAGTTGATCTACTATTTAGATTATCAATATCTGAAAAGATAAGCCAGATGATAAGAGTAAAAAACATATATAAAAAATACGAAGGACTCGAAGTTTTAAAGGGTGTTTCGCTTCATATTAAAGAAGGCGAAATTGTTAGTATTGTAGGTGCTTCGGGAGCTGGGAAAAGCACTCTTTTACAAATTATAGGAACCTTAGCCAAAGCAGACTCTGGCATCATTGAAATAAATAATAAAGCAATTGGAAGTTTAAACGCTAGGAATCTTTCTTCGTTTAGAAATAAAGAAATTGGCTTTATTTTTCAAGCACATCATCTATTACCGGAGTTTACCGCACTCGAAAACGTATGTTTACCTAACTGGATAAAAGGTATTTCAAAAAAGAAAGCTGAAAAAGAAGCAACGAAATTACTAAATAGGCTTGGGTTAGCTGATAGAATTCATCATAAACCAATGGAATTATCTGGAGGAGAACAACAGCGAGTAGCTGTAGCTAGAGCTTTAATTAATAATCCCTCAGTTGTTTTTGCAGATGAACCTTCTGGAAATTTAGATACTATAGCTGCAAAATCCTTACATGAATTGTTTTTCGAACTCCGTGATGAGTTTAAACAGACTTTTGTAATTGTTACCCACAACAGAGAATTGGCAAAAATGAGCGATAGAATGTTTGAGATGAAAGATGGTGTTATAGTATAGTAAAGAATTAATTAGTTGCTATTTGTTCTAATTTCTCAAACTTTACTTCCATTTTAGCAAATCCAATTTGCAATAAGGCGCTTGTGGACTTAAGTTCTAAAATTTCTCCTTGCTGATTAGTTCCATCAATACGAACTTCCTGACCAACTTTAAATGTTTCTTTCGTACGCTTATTACGTTTTTCAAGTAGTCTAGGATCTTCTAGATGCTCTTCTTTTCGATTTGATTCTAGTTCGATAATTTTCTTTAATCGAGCTAAAACGACTTTCATTGTAGAACCATTACGGTAGGATTCAATTAATTTATTTATTCTTTTCCCTAACTGTAAGTACTTAGACTCAAATTCCATAATTGAACGTTGAGATTCAATTTTCTCATTTAAATTCAATAGTTTTTTTTCGTACTCGTTTTTATGAGCACTAACGATAGATTCTTGTTTTGTTAATTCCTCTTGAGAAATTTGAAGTTCAGTTGTAAGTCTTTGATAATTATGAATTGTATCTTCAAAACGTACTGTACCCTGCTTTAATCCAGCGCGAGCTTTATCGATTAACCCCTTAGGTAATCCAACATTCCTAGCAACTTCGAAAGTATAAGAACTTCCTGGTTGGCCTAATTTTAATTTATAAAGAGGATTTAATTTTTCATCATCAAACAACATACAAGCATTTTCTGCAAACTCTGTTTGATCAGTTAGGACTTTAATATTTCCATAATGTGTGGTTAGTACACCATAAGCACCACTATTTACTATTTCCTGAAAAAAAACACCCGCTAACTCCCCACCTAGAGCAGGATCGGATCCAGAACCAAACTCATCAATAAGAATGAAAGAAGAGTTTCCTGCAGTTGCCAAAATTTCTTTCATTCGCTTTAAGCGATAAGAATAAGTACTTAACTCATTTTCAATCGACTGGTTATCTCCAATATCGGTAAATATCTCGTGAAAAACACTCATAGAAGAATTTGGATGAACTGGAATAAATAAACCAGCTTGTAGCATTAACTGATTTAACCCAAATGTTTTTAAAGTTATAGATTTCCCTCCAGCATTAGGACCAGAAATCACAACTACTCTATGAGCATCGTCAAAATAAATATCTTGAGGTATGGTGTTTAAACCTCGTTTATTATTTTCTATAAGTAATAAAGGATGGTAAGCAGCTTTTATGTCTATATCTCTAGATTTTGAAACTTTTGGTCTAGAAGCTTGCATTAAATCAGCCAGTTTTAATTTGGCATGTAAAAAATCTACTTCTTCAAATACTAATTTAAAAGCTTCAATTCTGTCTAAATGCTCAGCTAGGTCAAATGTAAGTTGCTTTAAAACTCTATGGATTTCTTCTTTTTCTTCTTCATACAAATGCGACAATTCTCGGTTAAGAGAGATGCATTTTTCGGGTTCAATAAAAGAAATACTTTTCGTTTTAGATTGAGCTCTAACTTGCCCCTTAACCTTTCGTTTGTATTCTGACGAAACTGCTAATAGCGAAACTCCATCAGCAAAAGATTCACGAATATCATCTAGAAATCCTAAATGGACATAATGACTCATGGTTTCTTGAAAATGTTTATCTACATGAGCTCTTTTCTTAGAAATTTCTTCGCGTAAAGAGAATAATAAGTCTGATGCGTTAGAACGGATAAACCTTCGAGGTGTAAACACCTTTTCAATTCGTTTTTTTATTGTAGTACTTTTCTTTAACTCCCCAATAAGTTGGATAATATTAGGTGTTTCGTACTCGTTATTGTTTATAAAGTGAAGGAGACTGTTTACCCAATTTGATGCATCGTATATATCAAAAAACTGATCTTCTGTAAGTACAGCATTTTCAATTTTTAAATATTTTATTACATCCAATAAATCTACATATTCGAAACGAGGAAAATTAGTATCCGACTGAATTGAGATATACTCTTCTAAACAGTTAAGGTGGTAATTTAATACCTTTGGACTATGTAAAATTGAAAGTTCACGAATACGAACTTTGTTTACCACGCTTTTAGAAAAAGCCTCTAATAAATTTAAAACTTTATCGAATTCGAGTTCTTTCCTTACTGAATCGCTAATATTTGAGCGTCTAATTTTCATGGCAGCAAAACTAATGAAATAGTAAGGGTATTGAAATTTTGTATTCGATAAACATTAATTACTCATCTCTGAATAAACTAAAGAACCCTTTGTGTTTTCTACCATCAAAAAGTTCAATGGTATAATAGTAAGACCCCTCAATACATAAGTCACCATTAGATAAATTACTGCCGTTCCAACAGTGTTTACCAGTTTCCTCATCACACAACTCGTAATTAATGTTGGTGTAAACTAATTGTCCCCAGCGATTGTAAATATCAACGCGAACATTATCTACTAAATCTCCAAAATTAACATAAAAGTAATCGTTCTGGCCATCACCATTAGGGGTGAAAACATTTGGAACGATACAATCTACAACGTTGTACAGGAAATGATCGCTTGTGGAATTTGAACATTCATCGCTAACTTGAAGTTCCAAATCATACTCATATGGTAATTCAGTAGGGATATCAAAGTTTAAAGTGTCGTTAAAAGGTAATCCATTTAAGTACCACATAAAGTGAGATTCACCGATTCCTCCTGTGAGTTGAATTTCAGTAGAAAGTTCATCACCTAAACAGGCTTCTATACTATTGTAAGTTGATAGAATTGTAAGGGGTAATTCTGGTTCTAAAAGATAGGCTTCAAAGTCATCAAAAACTTCAGAGTCACATAATCCCTGTGCCTGAAAAGAGTAATAACCAATGTTTTCTGGTTGAATAGTTATGATTTCCTGGTTTGTAAGTAAGAGACCATTATACAACCACTGATAAGTCATTGGTTCAATTCCACCTGAAATATATGGGTCAATAGTAATAGCCAAATCGCCAGGACAAAAGGATGTATCGGGTAAACTATCCATATACATTGGCATTCTATCTACAATCAAAAAGTTAAATTCTAATTCTTCTTCAGAACAACCATCAGTTACAGTAGCGTAAATAGATAAGGTTTCATTACCTTCTACAGTACCATCGTAAAAGGGAACCAAAGGGATTGACGTTTGAGTAGATCCGGCAGGAATTATTGCTTGAGTTCCCATTTCCTCAAAATCTACTCCCTCAGTTGCAGTTCCGGCAACAACAAAGTCAATTACATAGTCGGTTTGGATTTCTTCGGATAAACCAAAAATTAATTCTCCATCAAAACAGCCTTCGACTAAAGTCGTGTCGTTACCAACCCAAGGACCGTAATCACTATTAGAGTCAATAAAAGTTCCAGTTGAACTAAAACTATTTTCTAATAAGAATACTGCAGATTGTAAAGCTTGATCACTAACATTTGCTAAAGCCAATTTAATATGATACGTTTCGCAAGGAATCACAGCTGCAGTAGCAGTTAATGGAACAGTAAAACCAGGCATATTAACCGTTTCTTCATTTGGATTACTTGTAAAAAAAACAGCATAATCTTGCCAATTCTCATCAATATCATCACAAGGACCATTATTACCCGAAGAGGAGACTCCAGAATTAATAGAGTTGATCATCACAGGTGTATTAGTATAACTTCCTGGGTTATTAGGATCAGGAATCATAGCTAGATTGATTGCATCATTTGAAAAAGGACCATTAATACCAGGTCCTGAAAGGAAAAAACCAAAAATATCATTATAGTTAGAGCAAGTAAATCCAGGATATTCTTCTGAACCAAATACATATTGAAATGCTATTTGATCAGAATTAGGCTCAAAATCAAATTCTAAAACAATTACATTATTTACTGTAGTAGAAGCAGAGTTAACCAATTGCAGTTGGGTAACTAAATCGGGTTCACCACCTGCACCTGCATTATCAGGATTAATTACACCTGGTACATTTAAAAGAGATGTTCCTCCAGTACACATTGCTACTCCAGCATTCATATCTAGATTAGTATTAGCACCGTTAAAATAACCTACGGCACAATCGAAACCAGATAAAGTTGCATTAGAAAAGGGAATCCCATCTATAAGTAGATTCACTATTCCTGTAGCATTATCATAAGGCGCAGTACAATCTGTAATTATTTGAGCATTAAGTGTATTGGTAATTATCAATACAGAAAATACATAGCTTAATAGATGTTTCATGATTAACGAATTAAATTAATACTTCCTGTTTCTTGATAATAGCCTATATCGTTTAACTTTTTCATTTTTGCTTTATAAGAATATAACCCTTCTGCTGCTTTAGTAGTATGAGAATAAGTTCCATCCCAAACTTCCTCTGAGTCTTTAGAATAAAATACTTGCTTGCCAAATCTATCGAAAATAGAAATTTCAAAATCCGCAGCACCAGTTACAAAAGCTTTAAAGGAATCATTTTTATCATCATCATTTGGTGTAAATGCGTTAGGTGCGTAAAAGTAATACAAAGGTTGTACCGAAATGTATTTTTGAAATTCCTTATAGCAGCCAGCAATTTCGGTAGTTACCCCTAGAGTTACTTCGTAATTCTGAGCAGTTGCGTATTCATGAATAGGTTCTTCCGAAATAGAATAATAACCATCTCCAAAATGCCACATATATGCTAAACCATTCATTTGAGGTGTGTAATTATTGAATTCAATTCCTAAATCTAAATGTGGAACAACCAAATATTCAAAGAAGGGGTCTGGAGCTTCATCTAAATATATTTCAGTATTAACAATTACTTCATTATCACAATCGTCAGAAACAATAACAGTGTATTGATTGTTGAAATCGTAAATGCAAGAATCATTGCTACCATTAGACCAATCAAAGTTATAATTACCTTCCCCACCATTCACTTCTACACAAAGTTCTTTTTCGATGTTAGAACATATGTAAATTATCTCAGCTAAAGCATCAAGATCTGGGTACTGATTTACATTTACAGTAAGACACTCCGATAATACTTGAGTTCCACAATAATCAGTTACTTGTACGCAGTATTCAGTAGTATCAAGTGGGTTTTCGAGTTGAGAAGCTGAAGTACCAATTTGAGACCATTCGATATTGTAAGGTAATACTGAGGTAGGTTGTTGTAGTAAGCTACCAACACCACCAGAAATTTGAACCTCTAATTCAGCATCATCTCCTGGACAGTAATTTGTAAAATCTTCAGTAAGAGAAATCTCAAGTAAAGGTTGGTCAGCTAAGGTGAAGTTAATTATTACTGGGGCTGTTTGAGTACAACCAGAACCTATTGAAGCTAATTCAAAAACAATGCTTTCATTAGATTCATCTATCCAGTCCTCAATAGAATTAATATCTATAGTTACAGATGCAATTCCAGAATCAATCTGAGTTGAGTATTCTGTTCCATTCGTTATCGTATAATCCGTTAAATAGTCAGCACTACCATATAAGTGATAAAAGACATTAAGAATTCCAGTATTATTAGGAGGTCTAATAATTGTTAAGGAAGCACCACTACATCCTTCATATAGGTTATTTTCAAGTAACAAGTCAGTATTAGTTTGAACAGTATATTGGGTTTGAACGATCGAATTAAAAGAAGATTCTTCAAAAAATAAAGCAGAAGTATTATTCGAATTACCTACATCAGCAATTACAATTTTCATATGATAAGTTGTACAAGGAGTAACTTGAGATTTTGCGATAAGCGGCACAGTGAATCCGGGATAGTTAACCGTAGTCATATCTGGGTTATCCACATAAAAAATAGAATTATCCGACCAATTTAACATTAAGTTATCGCAATATGTAGTAGAACCAGAGTTCTCTGTACCTGAATTGATTGAATTAATTCCTACGGAAGTATTTGTATAAGTAGTTGGATTAGATACATTAGGAACCAATGCAATGTTAATTGCATTAGAGCTATAAGGGCCCATAATACCAGGACCAGAAAGCAAGAACCCAAATACATCAACATCATCTCCACAAGTATTAATTGGGAATTCATTAGATGCAAATATATAATCGAATGAAAACTCTGTAGAAGATGTTTCAAAATCAAATTCTAATACAATAAGGCTACCAAGAAAGTTAGTTGATGTATTCATCTCTAATAATAATGCATCGACATCTGCATCAGCACTCCAAGGATTAATACCATTTGAAGAATTACCAATTTCCGCTGCAGCAATACCACCTGTAGCGAGAATTATTCCTGAATTAAATCCAATATTAGAATTACCATCAAAATAACCCCCAGCACAATTTGAGTTAGATAAAGTAGCATTTGAGTAAGAAATCCCATTACCAATCATAACATCAAGTAATTCCTCTGCGGTATTATAAGCAAGACCGCAGCTTGTTGCTACTTGAGCAGAGAGTAATGTTGAAATGAAGAAGAAAGTGAATAAGTGGTATAACTTTCTCATAATGTAGCTTTATGTTTAGATTTACAAAGAAACAAACATAGTGATTTTGAATGTTTTTTCCTTAAAATAATTGTGTTTTATAGATGCAAATCTAAAACAAAATCTATGCCATCACAAAACAAGCAACTACCTGAATTACAGCAAACAAAACATAACAAATATTGTAATGTAAACTAAAATAGTATGTATCCTTGATTATAGTATTTATAGTAGTGAATAAATAGACAAATTAAAAAAAGGAATAAAGCCAAAAAAGCCCTTGTTAAAATAAATTAACAAGGGCTTAAAAAGGGCGGCGACATACTCTCCCGATATTACTCAGTACCATCTGCGCTGATAGGCTTAACTTCTCTGTTCGGAATGGGAAGAGGTGATCCCTATCGCAATAACCACCATAAATCGTATGTGCTTTTTACAGCACTAATGTCTCATATTAAGAGAAGGAAAATACACAATAGTTGAAAAAATTTGTTTGAGGAAGTTTACGGGTAATTAGTATCA
>Ga0308003_1000385_pt1 | contig 21616 bp, 33 predicted proteins | sample Neamet36_FD_203159 | JGI IMG/M metagenome (GOLD analysis project Ga0308003, IMG submission 203159) | Marine microbial communities from water near the shore, Antarctic Ocean - #36 | ecosystem: Environmental > Aquatic > Marine > Unclassified | place: Southern Ocean | collected 2014-06-06
GAATAACCTTAAAGATGTCTTCTGCTACTTCTAGGAACTTAGGTGAGCCATAAGCAAACCCTAGTGCCTCAAGTGCATTGGCTAGACCAGTAACACCTAGACCCATACGGCGCTTAGCTACACTCTCTGCTGCTTGTGCTGGCAAAGGGAAGACAGTGTTATCATGAATGTTATCCATTGCACGAGTAACGATAGGTATGTCCTGCATTAGCTGAGCAAAGTTAAACGAGCGTGTACCTTCATCATCAAAGTCCACGTACTTCACTAAGTTGTAGCTGCCAAGCAAACAAGCACCATTAGACGGTAGAGGCTGCTCACCACAAGGGTTAGTAGCTTCAATGGTCTCACAGTACCACAAGTTATTCATCTGGTTGATACGATCAATAAACAAGATTCCTGGCTCTGCCCAATCCCATGTGCTTCGCATGACCATTTCCCATAGGGCTGGAGCAAAGACTTGCTTGTACACCTTACCTTCAAAGGTCAAGTCAAACATCTTCTTGTCACGTACACACTCCATGAACTCATCAGTAACACCAATGGAGATATTGAATGCCGTAAGCTCAGTGCTATTCTGCTTAGCATGAATGAACTCTTCAATGTCTGGATGGTCTACACGTAGGACGCCCATCTGTGCCCCTCTACGGTGTCCTGCTGAGCTTACTGTCTTACATAGGCTGTCATAGATACGCATGAAGCTAATAGGCCCTGAGGCTTGACTACCTAAGCTGACAATCAAGGAGCCCTTAGGACGCAAGCGAGAGAAGTCGTAGCCGATGCCACCACCCTTACGCATAGTCTTACCAGCTTCCTTAGCAATATCCATGATTGAATCAAAGTTATCTTCGATGGGTGAGCTAACGAAACAGTTGAATGCTGTGGTAGCTGTAGGCGACCCAATGGCTAACTGTGTACGTCCACCGCCCATGAAGCGTTGCTCTAGCAAGATATCACGTAGCTTACGGAAGTGCTCTTCATCATCAGCTAAGGTACTAGCAAAGCGATTCTGTGCTTCCTTGAATGACTCACCTTCCATACGATACTTAGTTGCGTGTACTTCTTGACTGATCTTAGTCTTAGGCCCTTCTACTAATGCGTTCATTATAGCTCCACTCCGTTCTCTAGTTTCCATACAAAGTAATCTTCTGCGTACATTAGATCCTTAAGTATTGTTTCAATGGCAACCACTGATCTAAGTACCTCGCACACATCAGCATAGTCTAAAGTAAAACACTCAATCTCATTAGCGTATAACTCATTCTTAAGATCATTATGCACTCGGCCTAAGTAGGCTACTGTAATCTCTTCCATCTGTACATCTTTAAGCTTAAGTTCCATCATTGTTTTCTTCTCTTTAGTATTATGTTGCACTTTATAGCGCATATTAGTGTTACTTTACTACATTTTACTGCGCTCTAGCTTTCTCTCGTCTACCCATTTAGCTATCTCAGCGTTGGCAGGAAAGTGACTTGAAGTATATGACCACGCTTCCTCAGGGTCTAAGAACACCTCAGGACACACTGTGCTCTCACACCAATCCTGTGGGTGCCTACGCTTAAGCATAAGAAGCCTCTTGATACCATAATCATATATTTCATCAGTCACCGTAGGGTGTTCATCAATGTTATACGAGTATCCAAAGATTAAGACCAGCTTCTGTTCCCACTCAATCATCTCTTGTACTTCTTTATCAGCCATCTACTAATGCCTCCCATGATATAGGATACAGTGGTCGCACTATCTTGTCAACCATAGAGGCTAACTCTTGTATCTCTACTTGAGCATGAGGGTCACTGCGCTGCTTAACCATACGAGCAAAGGCTGCTAGTGAGCCAGTGATGTAGTAGCTGGTGTACATGGACTGTGGTAAGACCATACGTGCTTGCTCTGGTGCTACATTGTCATCCTCAAGGAGATACTTATAAGCTAGTAAAGCTGTTTTTGTAGCCTCTCTTGCATAAAAAGCTGCCGAGCTTTGGTTGTCACAGGGGACACCACTGCCCTGCTTAACGCTTCCCTCTGGCCTACTACGCCATACCTCTGGCACATAGAACTCAGGGGTATCGTCAACATACCTACGACTAATCTCATTACGAGTGAAGCCTACGATGTGCTTGAACTCTTGACGAGCGATGAAGATAGGCACTGTGTAGCGCATGGTTATCTGAGGGTGACTGAACGGAGTCCAGTGGCCGTGAGTAGCTAGATACTTGATTAGCTTAGTGTCTGCATTAGACACAGTCTGCCCTACTGCCACTGGACTACCTACACCGCTCTCTGACTTAGCTCTATAAGCGTCCACAAGCTCAGAAGCTTTATCAAAGGATACCCTAGCAGCGTTAACTACTGTTAGATCATTACCCATGTGGCTTATGTATTCTGCTTGCATCTTAGTCCTCCCAGACTGTCCCACGCTTATACAACTGCATTGCTGTGTTAATGTCACAGTCAAAACCTTCCATGATACTCTCAATATGCTTAATGATCATCATATCCTTTACTCTCTCTATTCTATTGAAACCACACCCAAGTGCCGTGTGCTACAGCAACGGGCGCTACTAACGCACCAGCAATCAAGAAGCCCCATGAGCCTGCTGTGAAACACACAATCACATGGGTTACCCAAGCTGCGAATGCCCATACTACAGCGCTTATACCTACTAAATATCCAAATGTTGTCATTACTTTACATCTCCTAATAGGTTTTCTAAGTTAGTTACAATAGTGTCTGCCTGCCCTACCTCGTCTAAGGCCCCCTGCATTCGTTTGCTTGCCGCGTTAGCAATAGCCGTTTGCTCTGTCTTATGAGTCTTTAGTTGGTTGAGGGTCACCCGTAACGTGTGGGTGATTGTCTTCACTGACTTTGCTTGTGCTTTAAACATTATACTCTCTCTAGGTTAGTGACACGGGAAGGCAAATGAATGTCTAGTGTCATGTGCTGCATTGTGTACCGAGTCCATACTCAAGAACGCTACCCCATAGAGTACTAAGACTCCAAGGATAGCGGCTTGTAGGACTGCGGGAACTGTAAGCAGTTTATTGTCTGCTCTAATTATTGTAGTACTTAGGTTGCTCAAGCAAAGAACTCCTTATATTCAGCATCACCATACGAAGCACCCATTAAGGTGCCTACAAGCTCCTCTGTGCCCTCTACATACTTAACTAACAAAGGTATGCCCCTGAACCCTAAGGCCACTACAGCGGCCCTGTGTGCAGCGTCATTGACATTGGCTTCCTCATAGCTCTCTTTTGGTATGCCTAAGCCGTCTAAACGTCCCTTGAGCTTCGTACAGGCACTACAGTTAGGCCCTGTGTACAACTTAATCATTTGAGTATTCTCCACTTCGTATCATTTCGGCCAGTTCTATGGCCCTATTTCCTACCTGATCTGCCCATCTGCTATTGAGAAATTCATAAGCTGCTGTGTCATAGTCCCTATTTTGCATAGCTGCTAAAGCTTTCTCAAAGCCTAGGAACCTAGTTAAGCCTAAGTTGAAGCAGATATCTATTATAGCATCTAAACGTACATAGTCCAACCCTTCATCCTCTAACCATTCAGGAAAGTGATCATAAAGTTCCTCTTCGACCCTGTTGATATCATTCTGTAGTAAGAACTCAATCTCCCAAGGTGATATACCTAAGCCTCCATCTGGGTCGATATTACGACCTACGCCTATGGTTAGCTTCCCCTCACTACAAGGGTAGGCATGGGTCTCTGTGCCCTCGTGACGCATTAGCATCTTTGTTAGTCTACTCATATTATCTGTTCCCGTCAATAGCTTCATTGGTATGCCGAGGTTGAAGAGCAAGCTCATTTGACCTATCAAAGAACTCTAACTGCAACTGTAAGCAGTGTATAGCCTTCGTTATGTCCACCCTGTCCGTCCCTTTGTCCCTAGTGAGATACTTATCAACCTTGGTGTAGATAGAGTGTTTAACACCATCGTAACCATATTGTAAGTAAGTCTTCTCAAGAGGCTGTTGCTTCATCTTAGTGTAGTGATCACCACCCACCTGTGTAGCCAGCGCATTAGGCATCAGTCGTGTCCTCCTCAAATAGCCCTAGGTTCTTCATGATCATGTCCTCGTAACGATCTACTAAGGACTCACTAGTAATACCCAAGAGCTCACATAAGAAGTCAACATCATAGTTGTTTAATATCTGCTCTCGGATCTCTTCAAAAGTACTACTCATTCTCCCTCTCCTTCCCTAAGGCTGGTAATGTAGCTAAGTGCTCTAGCAGCTCAGGTATTGACTTCATAGTAAAGTGTGCCATCCCTTCCTTCTCACACCACTGCCCTAGGTTCATCTTAGAGCCCTTACGTAGACGCTTACGTGAGTCGGTGAATAAGAAGATAAGGGGTCGATCAATTTCATCACGCACCGCCTTGTACTTCTGTGTATCTCCGACCCTAAAGAACCCCTTACACTCTATCATAGCCCCTGTACGTTCACAGATGAAGTCTGGTATGTACTTCTTTCTAATGATGTAGGGTATACGATAAGGTTCGTAAGCAAAGTCCTCGGTGCCTACTGCCTCACTGAATGAACTTTCGAGACCTGATCTAAACTTTGTCATTAAGCTCCTCCGCTATGGTCAGTTGCTTGAAGCCATCCCAGTTGCGCCTCATGTAGATCAAGTTCCAACACACTTCAAGCTTCTCTTCCCAATCTTCTGGGTGATGGTCTTTCCACGCTTCTTGAACTGCATCTATCATATCACCTACAGCTACATCAGTCAACAACTTCTCAGCTTTCTTTGGGCCAATGCCCTTGAGCCCCTGAATGTTATCAGTTGAGTCACCCATAAGCATTTGGATGCACATCTTATACCAGCCTTCCTCCGCGTCAATGTAGTAAAGTATTTCCTTAGTGAAATTATAGTGCCAACCTTCCACCATGTCAATATCTTTATCAATATGAGCGATAACAAAGTTCTCACCAGCGTCTAAGGCCTCCTGTGCCCATATAGACACAACATCATCAGCTTCACAATTGTCTGACTTGAAGTGCCCTAGGCTGTAAGCATACTCATTAAGCTCATGTCTACGCTTAGTTAACTCAGGGTTAGGATCAGGAGCATCCTCCTCAGGCTTACGTTTGGCCTTATAGTCCTCTGCTATCTCATAACGAAAGTTACCGTCACCCTTAAGGGCTACCCGTACCTCCGTAGCCACTGTAGCCCACTCAATATCCTCAATAGCTTTATCATAGTAGCTCTTCGCTTTCTTCAAGCTTAAGTCTGACTTGAGTGCTATACGGTATATCAAGCTGTCTGCATCAACAAAGCAAAGGGCGAAGGGCTTACCTCCGCTAGGCTTAAGCTTCATCGAACAGGTCTCGCATACGTGAATGCTCTACGTTATGACAGTTAGCGCATACTAGTATACACTTGTCTACCTCAGCATACAAGGTAGCATCAGACGCTGAGGACATTAAAGCACTAACGCTGCCTGTCTTAAGCTCAGGGTCAATATGATGGTACTCATAGATAGCTGGTCGGCCATAATCGCTAATTCCGCAATGTGCACAAGCTGCACCCTTGTACTTGAAGACCTCAAACCATCGTGCTAATCGCTTAGCTTTCATACAGCCCTTACAGGTGTTGAACTTACCATCGTTATTGACAGGCTGTACATAGAACTCGTCTGTACTCTTATCAATATAACACTTATTACACTTCTTAGTTGACATATGCCAATCCTTTTAGTTAGTGAGTCTCTGCCCAGTTATTACCTACATTGTATTCACCAGCTAAGGGACACCTGAGCTTAAAATGAATACCTGCTGCTTCTATACAGCTAGCTGCTAGAGCACCGAAGCGTTCTGCTTGATCCTCTCTTACTTCTACTTGGAACTCGTCATGTACATTACCTACGAACTTGTAGTCCATGCTGTACAGTTTAGCAAACTTGTCCAAGATAATCAAGGCTTGTTTCATAACTAACGCACCAGCCGACTGTAAAAGTGAGTTAAGCGCGGCGTGTTCTGATCTTATGAATACCTTACGCCCATCTAAGGCGGTTATGTAGCCCTTGCCTGCTGAGGCTGCTACGTTATCCTTAAGTGCTGCAAGTGCTGGTGTAGCCTTTAGGAAGCTTTCTTTAAGTTGCTTTCCTTTCTTACGTCCACCGCCTGCTATGCTACCTATCTTCTCGTCACCTGCGCCGTACAAATAAGCGTATATGAAAGTTTTCGCTAAATTACGATTTGCTAATCCAGCCGCTAGCATATTAGCTGTATGAATGTCACCTGTCAATATAGTATTAGTATAGTCAGAATCGTTCATGTAGTGGGCTAACATTCGTAATTCGAGCCCTGAGGCGTCTATGCCAACAAGTTTGTAACCCTTAGGTACTATCCAGCAAGCTCTGCATTCAGGCCCATATAAGCTACTAGAGCTGGGCACCTGAGCTAAATTAGGCTTACTGTGTGTCATACGTCCAGTTACAGCACCATTAGTGTTAACATAACCATGTACACGCTCTGTGCTTTCGTCCATCGACTCCAGCCAACTGCGTACCTGAGCTATACGCTTACCAACGAGGAGATATGAAGCTATAAGCTCGGCCTCTGGTATGCCTTTGACATTCTTTAAGATGTCCTCCGATACTATAGCGTGTCCTGTCTCAGTAAAGTCCTTAGGAACCCAACCAAAGTGCTTTAAGTAGCGCCCTATTTGCTGACGAGATCCCAGATTAAAGACAGGCCAATCAATACGACTAAAAGGGCCACCTACTTCTTCCCACCTATCTCCAAGGAACTTGAGCCCAACGATGCTTGTGCTACCATCCTTTTTAATCTTAGGGGTAACTTCCTTAACATACGTAGGCAACGGTATGAATACTCTCTGCACTTCTTCTTCCAAGTCATAAGATTTCTCTTTAAGTTCTGCTACTAAGTCTCTAGCCTTCGGCACATCCAAAAGCCAGCCGTTTCTTATTTGTTTTTGTATGATACTTTGTACATTGTGCTCAAGTATACTGCTCTCACTTCCAAAAGTATCAAGCTCACATAGCAAGCGTTCGTACACCTGTTCATTAACCCTAACGTCTTGCTTACAGTACTCCACCATTTCCACAGTATACCGTGTCCAATCATTGTAATCACCCTTTGGATACCCAAGCTCTTCTCCCCAATATGCTAATGAATGACCAGCCCTTTGTGGATCAGCTAACCGTGACATTACTAAAGTGTCTGTGATCTTACACTTACTAAAGTTAGTGCCTAGTAGCCTTTCGCACACTGGGATGTCATACCCCATTATGTTATGACCTATTACTTCATCTGCTTGTGCTATGTAAGCATTGAAAGCATCCCACCCATTTGTAGTGAGCCCTGTAGGTGAAGCAAAGGTACGTATATCGCCAGTGTCAATATCTTTAGTGACAATGACCCACACCTTACTTGGGTTAAGCCCATTAGTCTCTATATCAAATATCAACCTAGCCATGTGTTACCTATAGTATATATGTGAACCTAGTTTAACTGTTATTTCCATATGATCAGCCCAGTATGGATGTACATAGTCAGCATGGTAGTGTGTAGCTCCTTCGATAATGTCTATAGAGTCACCATGTAACACGTATTGTGCTAATATGGTGGCCTCCAACATTGCCTTACCATCTTGTGGGTGATCTGACTTACCGTCACAGAACCAACTGTATTGACATTGGTTTCTTATTGGTGTGTCCATGTCCCACCCGTGGTACTTAGCTTGCTTAACTACACCACAGACTGTAGAAGGGTATCTAAGGTCTGCCACACGATTAAGTACGCTATGTGCTACTCCTATCTGCCCTGCCAGAGGCTCTCCTCGCGCCTCATGATATATGTTCATTGCCATGCACAACACCGCTGCGCTAATCATTCCAACAGTACCCAATTAGTATAGCACTTAAGCCAACTACTAGCAAGCTTTCTGATAACATTTACCACTTCTCCTTCCACTCTATAATCTTATATGTGAAGTCTTCATCTTCTAAAGTCTCCCACACTCCAAAGCCATACTCAGGGCATATATAATAGTGAAGCTCTTCCTCCCACTCACGTACACCATCCGTTGCCTTTACTATATAATAGTCTGAACTGGTGGGCCTGTTCCCTCCCTTCTTCCATTGTGGCATAACTAGAAATCCTCATGTGAGTGTGCTGCTTTAATTTCAGGTGCCTGCGTAGCTACTAAACGTGATGTGTTATTCTCATAGAACAACCAGCCTGCTACACCTGTACGTCCTGTACGTCTACACTTAACTAGTTGCACCTGAGTACAGTTACGTGCATATTCATCGTCCGTCATTTTGTCACGACTCAATAGGATAGTATTGAATGCAATCTGGTTGATTGAGCTAGAGCCCTTAAGATCATATTCGTCCACGTTATGAGCACTCTGCCCGTGAGGTGGTTTCTTCATATGTGACACTAGGATCATACTCACCCCTGTATTCTTAATCAACTTCAAGCACCTATCCATGAAGTCGTCAATGGCGCTGTTCTCGTTACTCTTCACACCAGCCTGTAGTGGGTCAATAATGATTATATCACACTCCAGCCCTTTAATCATATACTGAATCTTAGCAAATAGTTCTTCACTGTCTAACGACCCTTGATGATCAAGTAGGTGTAAGTTGCCTTTGTCTACCATACCTTGGTAAACCGTCTTAAGTCCAGTGTAGTCTCTCATTTCGTGTGGTATGTTGCTGATGTTGATACCAGCCTTAACCGCCACTAGATTCTCTACTGTCTCGCCTATGTCAGCCTCTAGGAAGATACAACCCGTTGTTTTGTCGCTCTCTTCGCTGAATCCTGTCACTAGGTTAGATACCATAGTAGACTTACCAATACTTGTCAAGGCACCAATTACAGTTAGTTCACCAGCCGCTATGCCGCCATTCATCATCTTGTTCAATGAATCAAAACAGCTTGGGAAGGGTATCACCTCTTCTGTACCGCGCTTAACAAACTTGTCCCACACACCCTCGTCACCGAAGCTGACTACACCCTCAGGCTTAAAAGCTTTAGCGTCCCACCAGCATTTGGTGAACTCGCGTATCTTGTTAGCCTTAAGCATATCACTAGCATCATTCATGGTCAAGGTGCATAACTTAGCCTTACGTGGGCTAAAGAGGCTTAGAACGGCTTGTGAGGCCTTGTTGCCTGCTTCATCATTATCAAAACATATGACAACGTGCTCGAAGGTCTCCAGCCATTGCAAGCTATTCTTAATATCTTTAACCGCACTAGAGCTGCCCTTGATACTTACCGCAGGCCACTTACCGTCAAACATTTCGTTAACTGCTAAGGCGTCTAGCTCTCCCTCTGTAATGGTTATGTATTTACCACCCTCCCTAAAGGCCTGCTGGCCAAATAGACCTGACGCTGCCATATCACCCGTGGCATAGAACTGTTTATCTTTGACGCCTCTCACTTTAGTGCCTATTACTTGATTACCATCTTGGTTGTAATAGGGGTAGTGGTGCTTGCTGATACTTCCGTCTTGATTATGCTCTACTGTAACCCTGTACCGCTTGGCTACGTCTAGGCTTATTCTACGGTCTTGTAGTGCTGATATTGTTCCTGTCATCTCTAACGGCCTTACTTTAGTTTTATTAGGTGCGCTTATTGAGCCACTACCATGTGTATAGTGATCACAAGCATAACAAATACTATGACCATCGGAATAGGTTGCTTTAGCCTTCCATGCCCCACATTCACTGCAAGGGCCCTTACTGACTAAATGATTTTCTTCGTACTCTTTACTAGCCATGCCTGAGAGCTCCTGTAAGCTTGTGTGAGGGCCCTAGCCTACTGGGGAATAGTAAGGCTAGGGTTTGACTTAAGGCACCTTAGATTAGAAGTCGTCATCGCTGGCGCTGGCTAGCTCTAGGACGCGGATCTTATCCAAGTAAGGCGTAATGCCATGTACTGGGTGCTCTTGACCTAAAGTGTACTGTACACGAACCAATGAGCCTCGTGTGATACGTTCCTTGCATGGTTCACCGTCTAAGTCAACAATATCCACTTCAAACTTGCTTGCAAACTTTCGTTGCTTGGTGCCTTCATAGCTGCGTAGCTTAACACCTGCGCTTTCTAAGATATCCGCGTTCTTTTCGTCTAATGTAAGCACGACCGAATACTTGCCAGTGCTTTGACCCTGATACATTTCGTGGGCGTCTAAGTTGGCGAATGCTACTGAACCTGTTAATACTGACATATGCTTTACTCTCTTTTAAGATTATCTATTATGACCCAAATAGGTCTTTGTACTACTTAAGTGCCTTTTGAACACTTTACTAATTATACTTTAAGCTATCATCTAAAGCAACTACTATTTAGTTCTTTTGAACTACTTAAGAGTCTTAAGTGTCTTTAGTATGTTCTTATAGATTATTCTTAAAGTATATTCTTTTCTTCTCTTAGGTATATTATATCAAACTTAGGATTTCCTGTCAATAGGCTAATCCATTTTATTTACAATATCTTCGTGATACTCTTCTAATTCAACTTCAACGATCTTGTGCATCCAATAAGGAATACGCTCGAAGCTCTTGTGCCCTGTGTCGTCCGTAGAGACATAGTAGGCGTAAAAGTCGTCTATGTCAATCTCTCCAATGGTGTTAAGGCTCCATTGTACTTCAATTTCAAGTTCCACTAAGGTATACGCACCTACTACCAAATCTATGTGTATCGTTGACTCTGCCATCTTATTATCCTCTATCGGCTAGCCAAGGGCTATCGCCTTTCGTTTCGTTAACATCAAGATCATTTGCATCTACGGAGTAATTATATTCGCCTTCTCTAGCACTTGTCAAGCACCTATTACAAATATCTAGAAATTCTCCCGTTTCGCTATCTTTCCGACTTAACTCATAATCACCTAATATAATGTTACACGCTTTGCATCGCATTTGTCAATCCTTTTGTTTACTTTTCTTTAGTTATAGAGCAAATTGCATCCACTCTTCGTATGTGAACTCGTCTAAGGGATAACCATAGGCTTGCCCACGGTACACAATAGGCGTGTACGTATGTAGCATCGTGCCTAGGGCCTCTTCATTGCCTGCTAGTATCTTGCCCTTGCTAATTAAGTCGCCCAGCACAAGGGCTAATTGGTGCTTAGAGCTGCCCGTTGCCCTTTGTATGTCTTGCATGGTTATATAGGGCTCACTATAATTCAGGTCTAATAGTAGATTGAACAATGCCACTTGTGTACGTGTAAAGCTGTGTCTAGTTTTCATTGTGATACCTCTTTTGCTAATGCTTAGTTAATTAATACTATTGTAGCGTAGACCACACAGAAGGCCCCTATAAGGCCCCCTAGGGCGGTAATCGCCAGATCAATACGTTGGTGCCTCTTTTGCGCCTGCGTCACCTGTGCGCTTGATTTGATACCCTGCCCGTGGTTCTTTAGATCATGTTTCATCGGGTGCGCCTCCTGTTAACGTGTGGGCTATTGCGCGGCCTAGGCTTAAACCATGCTCTACTAGGTTTAATTCAAGTTCACCATGCTCCGCATATTGTGCCGTGGTTAGACCGTCATTGTGGAAGTCTAGGTAAAACCTTTGCAGCACCTCCGCACACGTTGGGTCGTTGTCACGTTCGTGGCCTAGGCAAATGGCCGCTAATTGCTTATCGTTCATTTTATGCTACCTCTGTTAGATTAATTAATTTGCTAGTAAAACGCTTAGATCTTGAGCCATGCACCGTGATAGCTACATTGCTTTTCGTACCGTCACATAATCCGCAATCGTTGCACGTTAGGCCTTCGCTATCCGCTAAGCATTCCACTTCATTATCGGCTAGACTATCGCCTGCTAGTGCAACTCTGAACGTCTTAGCGCCAAGCTTTTGATACTTCGCCGCCTGTTTTGGTGTATCTGCTGACACCATACAAATAGAGGCATAACGCGAATCAAAACCAATATTAGCCGCTTGGTGTGTGTAGCCTGTGTGGCCTAGTGCTAGTTTAGTTAGATCATTCATAACATCAAAAGGAACCGCCGCAGGATCACCATAAGCCCCTAGGCGTAGTTTACGGCCTGTTAGGTAGTGCCCATGCTCACTAGCAACAAAGGCAGGGTAGCGGCCACGTTTGTACGCCTTGTACACTGCCAAGGGCGCTTGGCCTATGTTGACATAACAAGCACCGCCACTTGATTGCTTATGAGGGCAGTTACCACAGATACTGCTATCTAGCTTAGCTTGACTCAATTCAACGGGGTTAAGGTCGCCACTTGCGATAATCCACACTTGTGCCATGTTGCCCGTTTTACGGTTGCTAGTCTTAAGCGTTAGTATAGCCACCACAGGTTCACCCGTTAGCATGGAAGGCCCCTCGTATAAGGTGAAGCCTAGCACGTTCGCTTGCTTGGTTGGCTTGGCGATCTTGGTTTGGCCCATCATTCTAACTTGTGCGTTCATGGTATACTCCGTTGGTTTGCTGCGTTGCTTTACTCTAAGCCTCTATATTATACAAAGGCTTATGGTAAATCAACTGTTATTTAGCTTAGTTTATCAATTAAATTCTCATAGTTATGCGTAGCTCTCTCATGTTCGGACAGTATACCCTTAGTTAGCCTATTCAAATCTTTGGCTATATTCTTATGCTTACGCCATGCTTCAAAGTCGCCAGCGGTTACGGCTTGCTCCATTGCTGTAATGGCTTGCTCAAGTGCTTTACGTATATCTGATGTTTTCATGGTAGTGCCTCGGTGTGCGTTGGCGTGTCTAACCTGTACACGGAACCAGTTACGGAATAACATACGCTGCCAGAACGCCTGCATCATAGCATCATGATCCATACCAGCAGACCAATCCACCTTTGTTACTGGGTTACTATACTTGCTAGCCTTGGTTAGATCAATCATCATGTGCCGCCTTTGTTTACGTTGTTTGTTTCAGTGAGGTTATATTATCACACGCTCTATAGAATGCAAGCACTATCGTTAACAGAACTACTCAGTCACATAATACACAAAGGTTGACACTAGCCACCGATGTGTGGTACTCGCGCACATCATGTAATAGATAGGTGCTTCGTATACACTATGCCTTGGGTGTTGTCAAGCATCACGGGTCTACTCAGGTATAGCTGTAGGCACCCACATTGGCATACATTTGTCAACTTCTGTGACTCAAGCACTCAAGATAGTCACGGGTGTTGACACCACTGGCTACTTGTGCTACCTCTGTGCACCTTGGGCTACCATAGATCCTGAGGTGTGTCAAGGGTGTGACTCAAGCAGCCTCAATAGTCACGGGTAGACTGAGGGGTCACAAAGGTTGACTCAAGGGTGTGTTGTGTGCTAGAGGAAACTTAGGGGGACGGGGGAGCTGAGGTTTCTGCTGTTAACTGTGGTAGGCGCTCAAGTTTACTAAAGAGTGAATCTGCTTTTTAGGAGCCCTTATGTAAACAAAAGTCAACAAAAGATTACACGGGAAATCACGGGAAAGCTAGAGGAGACACGGGAATGCGACTGAATCTTATTAAGCTTTAAGGGCTCTTATGTATACTTAAGCAATCTAAAGATAAAGGTTGACATCTGACTCTAAATATGTTATAATATACCTAAGTACTTAAGCAGCTTTAAGAGTCTTTTAGTTATTACTCTATGAAATATTAAAGAATATCCTAAACGACTCTTAAGACACTTAAGTAGACTATAGACTCAATCTCACTAAAGAGGTAATTGAATTGTCAACTAAAGACACAATAGCTAAGGTGCCTAAAAGGATGGGTAGACCTCCTAAAGCAGCCTTAAAGAAACCTAAAGGTATTATAGGTCGTCCTAAAGGCGATGCTACAATCATCAATGAATACAAAGCAAGGATGCTAGCTAGTCCTAAGTCAGCCAAAGTGCTTGATGCTATATTCGATGCAGCCTTAGATAATGATCATAAGAACCAAGCGTCAGCATGGAAGTTGGTCATGGATCGTGTAGCTCCTGTAGCAGCCTTTGAGAAAGAGATCATCAAGGGTGGCGGTAAGAACGCTATACAGATTAACATTACTGGTATTGGTGGGTCAGTAGACGTTGCCCAAGAGCCTCAAGACATAGACGATGCGGAGTACACTGTAGTATGAGTGATCTACGTATTGAACTACTTGAATGGCAGAAGAAAGTCTGGGCAGATCCTAACCGCTTCATTGTGGTTGCTGCTGGACGCCGCTGTGGTAAGACACGGAAGGCAGCATGGAAGCTGATAGTGAAGGGTCTTGAGACATCATTACCAAACTCACATATCTTCTATGTTGCCCCTACACAGGGTCAGGCACGAGACATCATGTGGAAGCTACTGTGTGAGCTAGGTGCTCCTGTAATCAGATCAGCACACATAAACAATATGCAAGTAACCTTAATCAATGGCACTACTATCTCACTCAAGGGTGCAGACAGACCAGACACCATGCGAGGGGTCAGCCTGTACTATCTAGTAATGGACGAGTATGGCGACATGAAGCCTGAGGTATTTGAGGAGGTCTTACGACCAGCCTTAGCTGACCAAAAGGGTGGTTGCTTATTCATCGGTACTCCTAAGGGACGTAACCACTTCTATGATCTATACAAGTATGCTGAGCTAGCTAATGATCCTCAGTACTCAGCCTATCACTTCACTTCCTACGATAATGAAACTTTAGATCCAGAAGAGATTGATTCAGCCAAGAAGTCTATGAGTACCCATGCTTTCCAACAGGAGTTCATGGCTAGCTTTAAGAACCAAGGCTCGGAGATGTTCAAAGAGGATTGGTTGAAGTTCGGAAGTAAGCCTATAGGGGACGGTGACTACTACATTGCCATTGACCTTGCAGGCTTCCAAGATGTAAGCAAGAAGAAAGGTAACACCTCTCGATTAGACCAATCAGCACTATCTATTGTGTGGGTCAATGAGGACGGTTGGTTCGTTGAGGACATCATCTATGGACGGTGGACACTAGACGAGACTGCTGATAAGATCTTCCAAGCGGTAGCTATGTATAAGCCTTTAAGTATAGGTATAGAGAAAGGAATCTCAAAGCAAGCCGTTATGTCTCCTCTCATGGATAGAATGAAGCAACGTAATACTTACTTCAGAGTAGAAGAGCTTACCCACGGTAACCAGAAGAAGACTGACAGGATCATGTGGGCCCTACAAGGGCGTATGGAGCATGGTCGCATTACCTTAAACAAAGATAAGAAAGAATGGCGTGAGGTCTTCCTAGACCAATTGTTCCAGTTCCCTGACCCTTTAACCCACGATGACCTGATTGACTCTTTGGCCTATATAGACCAGCTAGCCAAGGTAACCTACGCAGGTAACTTTGAAGAGTTAGACAACTTTGAAATCTTAGACTCAATTAGCGGATACTAAACTATGAATATTCATTTAGATGATAACAACGAATCAACAGAACCTATGATCATTGAGCAATCGCTTGAGTCGTGGGTAATGGCCAAGGTAGACGATTGGGGCGACTACTACGAGAACAACTATGCCGCCAAACACGCAGAGTACTATCGCTTATGGCGTGGTATCTGGTCAGCTAGTGATAAGACTCGTGGGTCTGAACGCTCACAGATCATTGCTCCTGCCCTACAACAGGCCGTAGAGTCTAACGTAGCTGAGATCGAAGAGGCCACCTTTGGTCGTGGTACTTACTTCGACATCAAAGATAACCTAGGTGACTCAGAGACTGAGGACATCATGTTCCTCCGTAAGAAGCTACACGAAGACTTTGACACAGCTAAGATCCGCAGGGACGTAAGCGAATGCTTAATCAACTCAGCAGTCTTTGGTAACGGTGTAGGTGAGGTCGTCCTTGAAGAGATCATGGAGATGAAGCCTGCTACCGAGAAGGTCATGGATGGCGCTATGGAGGCTGTTGGTGTTAACGTCAGCAAGCGTACCATTGTTCGTCTACGTCCTATCTTACCACAGAACTTCCGTATTGATCCTACAGCAACTAACATTGAAGAAGCCTTAGGCTGTGCTGTAGATGAGTTCGTAGGCACCCACTTAGTAGAACAACTACAAGAGCAAGGTATCTATAAGGATGTTTACATTGGTTCAGCTAGTGAAGACTTCAACTTAGAGCCTGACAACGACCTTACGATACATCAGGATGATAAGACTCGCTTGACTAAGTACTACGGTCTCGTACCGCGTCACTTGCTTGAAGCTGAGCTAGACTATGATCTTGAGGATGAAGACAAAGAAAGCTACTACATTGAAGCTGTAGTCATCATCGCTAACGAAGGTCATCTTCTTAAGGCTGAGCCTAGCCCTTACATGATGAAGGATCGACCTATTGTAGCATTCCCTTGGGATGTAGTGCCTAGCCGCTTCTATGGTCGCGGTGTGTGCGAGAAAGGCTACAACTCACAGAAGGCCCTAGACGCTGAGCTACGTGCTCGTATAGACGCTCTGGCCCTTACAGTACACCCTATGCTTGCTATGGACGCTACACGCATCCCACGCGGCACAAAGCCAGAGATTCGCGCTGGTAAGTTATTATTGACTAACGGTGATCCACGAGAGATCATCAATCCATTCAACTTTGGTAATGTTAGTCAGATTACGTTTGCTCAGGCTTCAGCACTACAGTCGATGGTACAGCAGAGTACAGGTGCTGTTGACTCTTCTGGTGTTGGTGGTCAAATCAATGGAGAAGCTACTGCTGCTGGCATTTCGATGTCTCTAGGTGCAATCATTAAGCGACATAAGCGCACCTTGATTAACTTCCAAGAATCCTTCCTGATACCCTTTGTGGCGAAGGCAGCTTGGCGTTATATGCAGTACGAGCCTGAGCTCTACCCTGTGTCGGACTACAAGTTCAACGCAACGTCTTCCTTAGGCATTGTGGCACGAGAGTACGAAGTAAGTCAGTTGGTGCAGTTGCTCCAGACTATGGGCAAGGATACTCCTTATTACCCTATCATGCTTAAGTCTATCGTAGATAACATGAACGTATCTAACCGTGAAGAGCTTATGGGCTTGATTGATAAGGCCGCTGAACCCTCACCTGAAGCCCAGAAGGCACAAGAAGAGACTAGACAGGCTGAGTTGGCCTTCCAAGCCTCACAAACTGCTGCTCTGGAAGCTCAAGCCGCTGAATCACAAGCACGAGCTAAGAAGTTAGAGACAGAAGCTAAGGCTATACCTCTTGAAATGGAGATTGATCGTATTAAAGCCATCACAACGAACCTTAAAGACGGTGAGAATGATGACAAAGAGTTTGAACGCAGATTAGCAGTAGCAGACCGTATGCTTAAAGACAAAGCTATGGAAATGAACTTCCAAATGAAACAAGGAGCACAACAGAATGGTATCCCAACGCGACCTCAACCTAGTGGTGGAGCAAATCAACAGCAGCTACAGCAGGCTCTTGGAGCAGATAACAGTGCTAGAGGCGCAGGTGGCAGCATTAGAGTCTCCTAGCACAGTTTCTAGTAAAAGTAAAGATAAACCTTGACATAATACCCTAATTATGTTATAATAGTGTATAAAGTGAAATTAAGGAGAACAGTATGCCAGTCCCTATAGTATTAGCAGCGGCAATTGCCCTTGTAGGACGAACAGCAGCTACAGCAGCACTTAAGAAAGGTGGAGAAGCCGCTCTTAAGACTATTGTACGGCAAGGTAAGCAAGCCCAGAAGCTAACTAAACCAGCAACCTCAGGCCAGAAACGTGTCGAAACGGCAGTTAAAGGTCAACGTGCTTATGCCAAAGGCAAAGCTAAAGGTGCTGGTGCTGGTTTAGCTATAGGCGCTGGCGGTGTTAAACTAGCTCAGAAAGATAAGGAAACAAACACGGATACACGTACCAACGCTCGTGATTATCCTGTTTACAAGAAGGGTAGTGATTCCTCTACTGCCTTTAAAACTGCTTTCGGAGCCGCTAAGAAAAAAGGTCAAAAGACTTTCACTTGGGAAGGGCGCAAGTACAAAGTAGAGTCTAAATGACAGATCAAGAGTTAGAAGTTTACTTTAGGGATATGGCTTCACTGTTTAGGATGGAGGGTTGGAAGACTCTCGTTGCAGACTTAAGTGCTAGTATTCCTAATCTTAACTCAGTAGAAGCTACCAAAGATGAGAAAGACCTTTACTTCCGTAAGGGCCAACTTAACATCATTGGTACTCTCCTTAACTTAGAAGAAACAACACGTATAGGTCAAGAGGAGTCTCAGCGCACTGAAGATCCTATAGAGGCTGATTACGCTGATGTTTAAATACTTCGATTACAAGTGTGCCGTAGGGCACGTTAATGAACATATGGTTAAAGGCTCACCAGACACTGTTAAGTGTAAAACGTGTGATGCCTTAGCAACCAGACAACTTTCCTCTCCTCGTTCTTTATTAGATCCCTTCTCTGGCGACTTTGCTGGGGCCACTATTAAGTGGGTTAAGGATCATGAACGCGGTAGAGCAAAAGCAGAGAGAGCCAACCCCTAAACCTAGGAAGCTTTCATTTTTAATCACTCTCCATAATACTAAGGTACGGAGTTTAATATGGCAGCAGTTATCCTCGAAAATGAGGAATTAAGTGAGCGTTTTGATAGCTTAGATGATATGTCTACAGAGTCACAAGTAGCACAGGAAGCCCCACAGGCTAACCCTGAGCCTTCTAATGAACCTGCGGCAATCCCAGACAAGTACAATGGTAAGTCACTTGAAGATGTAGTTAGGATGCACCAAGAAGCTGAAAAGCTATTAGGTCGTCAGTCTTCTGAAGTAGGTGATCTACGTAATGTAGTCGATAGTTATATCAACACACAACTCCACGATCAAGCTCCTACAGCTAAGATCGAACCAGATGAAGATATAGATTTCTATTCTGATCCTGAGAAAGCAATTAGTCGCGCAATCGACAACCACCCGTCCGTAAAGGCAGCACAAGAATCAACGAGAGCTTATCAAAAGCAAACCTCAATGGCTCTGCTTAAAGAAGATCATCCAGACATCCCAGAGATCGTAAGCGATCCTAAGTTTGCTGAGTGGATTCAAGCCTCTAAGATACGTACTCGGATGTTTGTGGCGGCAGATCAGCACTTTGATACCGAGGCAGCTAATGAGCTCTTCTCCTTATGGAAAGATCGCTCTGGTGTAATCAATCAAACTATTCAGGCTGAGAAAGAAGGAAGACAGAAGGCTGTCAGGGAAGGATCTAATGGTTACACACGCGGTAACCCAGATTCAAGTACTTCCAAAAAGATCTATAGACGAGCTGATATTATTAAACTAATGAAAACAGACCCAGAACGCTACTTAGCACTTTCAGACGATATCCAACAGGCATACGCTGAGAAACGGGTCAAATAACCTTACACACTACAAAATAGAGAGAAATTAAACATGGCTACTTCAGTATATCCAGCAACTGGCGGTATGGTAGATAACACTTCAGCAGCAAGTTTCATCCCAGAGATTTGGTCTGACGAAGTAATTGCAGCATACGAGAAGTCTCTTGTACTTGCTCCTTTAACTAAGAAAATTGCAATGCAAGGTAAGAAAGGCGATACTATCCATATCCCTAAGCCTACCCGTGGCGTTGCTTCTGCTAAAGCAGAGAACACAGCAGTAACTATTCAGAACGCTACTGAGTCAGAAGTACTAGTTACTATTGACCAGCACTTTGAATATTCCCGTATGATCGAAGATATCACTAACGTACAAGCTTTAGCTTCCCTACGTCAGTTCTATACTGGTGATGCAGGCTACGCATTAGGCAAGCAAGTAGACAGCGATCTATTCGGCCTAGGTAAGAAGTTTGGTGATGGTAATGGTTCTAGCTGGCACACAAGTGCTGCCTTCTACAACGATGCTGCTAACGGCACCTCAGCTTACACTGCTGACACTGTTGTTGCTGCTGACGTATTCGCTGACAGCTTCCTACGTGACATGGTTCAGAAGATGGACGATGCCGACACCCCAATGGACGGACGCTTCTTAGTGATTCCACCTTCAATGCGTAATGCAATCATGGGTGTTGATCGTTATGTTTCTAGTGACTTCGTTAACGGCCAAGGTGTTGTTAATGGTAAGATCGGTGAGTTGTACGGTATCGACATCTATGTGTCTACTAACTGTCCTACTCTTGAGACTGCTGCTGAGAACGCTGCTTCTGGTGGCGGTGCTATCCGTGGTGCTCTATTGGGTCACAAAGACACTATGGTCTTGGCTGAGCAACAGGGTGTACGCTCTCAAACACAGTACAAGCAAGAGTTCTTAGGAACTTTGTACACTGCTGACCGTTTGTACGGTACTCAGGTATTGCGCCCAGAGACTGGCTTTGTAATGGCAGTTAACGGTTAAATATAACTAACCACTGAGGGAGACTAGAGTACTTAAAACTGCTCTAGTCTCCCTTTTTTTCTTTTGATTTAACAACGGTGGTAAAACATGGCCATATTTCGTGGAACAGGCGGCTCAGGAGACTCAACACAAGACTCTTCGTTGAACGCAGTAACCCAACAGGCAACTAATGCCAATGCTTCAGCAGTTGATGCTTTAGCCTCTCAAAACGCCTCTTCAGTGAGCGCAACTAACTCAGCTAACTCAGCTACAGCTTCAGAAACTAGTGCTGCTAACTCAGCCGCTAGTGCCTCAGCATCATCTTCTTCTGCATCATCTTCAGCGTCAGAAGCAGCTAGTGCTTTAACATCCAAAACCAACGCAGCAACTTCAGAAACTAACGCAGGAACAAGTGAAACTAATGCAGGCACCTCAGCATCAGCAGCAGCATCATCAGAATCTAACGCCTTATCAAGTGAGAATGCTTCTTCAACGAGCGAAACGAACGCAAGCAATTCTGAATCCAGTGCCGCTTCAAGTGCGTCTACAGCTACGACTAAAGCGTCTGAAGCTGCGTCTAGCGCGTCTGCTTCACTAGCATCTTCAGGTGCCTCAGCCAGTTCAGCTACAGCATCAGCAGCTTCGGCAGCTAGTGTTCTAGTATCGGAGTCTAACGCCTCTGCAAGTGCCTCAGCGGCAGCAGCAGACCTAGTATTGACTAATGCTGATGTAGTTAGCACAAACGCCGATGTAGTTACTACAAACGCTGATGTGGTGATAACCACCGCTGACAAGGCCTCCACGGCTGCTGATGTAGTTAGCACAAACGCCGATGTAGTTAGCGCAGAAGCAGACAAGGTACAAACAGGCTTAGACCGTGTTGCTACTAATGCTGACGTAGTGTTAGCAGAAGCAGATAAAGTACAGACTGGTTTAGACCGTGTAGCTACCAATGCTGACGTAGTAACCACAAACGCTGATGTAGTCCTCACCAATGCTGATGTAGTAACTACTCACGCTGATGTAGTAACCACTAACGCTGACGTAGTACTTACTCACGCTGATGTAGTTAGTGCAGAAGCAGATAAAGTACAAACAGGGCTTGACCGAGTAGCTACCAATGCTGACGTAGTATCAGCAGAAGCAGACAGAGCGGAAGTAGCTTCCAACTTAGCATTAACAAACGCTGATGTAGTTCTTACACACGCAGACGTAGTTAGTGCAGAAGCAGATAAAGTACAGACTGGTCTTGATCGTATAGCCACAGGCAACGATGTCACAACCTCAGGCACTAATGCCTCTAATGCAGCCTCTAGTGCCTCAGCAGCAGCCTCTAGTGCCTCAGCAG
>Ga0308003_1000391_pt1 | contig 21496 bp, 16 predicted proteins | sample Neamet36_FD_203159 | JGI IMG/M metagenome (GOLD analysis project Ga0308003, IMG submission 203159) | Marine microbial communities from water near the shore, Antarctic Ocean - #36 | ecosystem: Environmental > Aquatic > Marine > Unclassified | place: Southern Ocean | collected 2014-06-06
AACTTGTTTTAGTAAGAAATACTTATATATAAAAAAGGAGCTAGATTTTATCTAGCTCCTTTTTTTATGCATTAAATTTAGGCTTTCTCGTACACCTCAAAGCTATATGCACATTCGTGCTTTTCGTCTGCTTCGTATTTTTCAGTACGAATCAATTTCCAACTATTAGAAAGTTCAGGAAAAAAAGTATCACCATCGTAGTTTTTATGAATCCGAGTTAGATAAATAATATCTACTAAACCTTGTTCTAAAGCTAATCTATAAATCTCACCACCACCAATAATAAAAGGTTCTTCATCATTCGCTTCTTTGGCTTTGATTAAAGCGTCTGCTATAGAATTCACAACCATACAACCTTCTGCTGGGTAAGATTCTTGTCTAGTTACAACTACATTCGTTCTGTTTGGTAGCGGACGGTATTTATGAGGAATGGATTCAAAGTTTTTTCTACCCATTATCACAAAATGACCTTTGGTAGTATCTTTAAAAAACTTCATATCTTTTGGCAAATGCCAAATCAAGTCATTGTCTTTACCAATAACATGGTTTTCTGATGCTGCAACAATTATAGCTACTTTCATTATACGGCTACTATTCCTTTAATATGTGGATGTGGATCGTAATTCACCAATTCAAAATCATCTATGGTAAAGTCGAATATGTTTTTAATCTCAGAATTCATTTTCATAGTAGGGAGTGTTTTAGTTTCTCTACTTAATTGTAATTCTGTTTGTTCTAAGTGGTTGGAGTAGAGGTGAGCATCACCTAAGGTATGAATAAATTCTCCTACTTCTAAATCGCAAACCTGAGCAATCATCATGGTTAATAATGCGTAAGAAGCTATATTAAATGGAACTCCTAAAAATATATCCGCGCTGCGTTGGTAAAGTTGACATGATAATTTACCATCAGCTACATAAAACTGGAAAAACGCATGACATGGAGGTAAGGCCATATTCTCGATTTCGCCAACATTCCAAGCGCTCACAATAAGTCTGCGTGAGTCTGGATTGATTTTTATCTGCTCTATTACTTGTGTAATTTGATCTATATGTTTGCCATTTGCAGCTGGCCACGACCTCCATTGTGATCCGTAAACAGGACCTAGATTTCCATCTTCGTCTGCCCATTCATCCCAAATACGAACCTTGTTTTCTTTTAAATATTGAATGTTAGTATCGCCTTTTAAAAACCAAAGTAACTCGTGAATTATAGAGCGTAAGTGTAGCTTTTTTGTCGTTATACAAGGGAAACCCTCAGCTAAATCGAAACGCATTTGATGTCCGAAAACACTCACTGTTCCTGTGCCCGTACGATCGCTTTTTACTTGGCCATTGTCTTTAACATGACGCATTAAATCTAAATACTGCTTCATTTAATTAAAAATTGAAAGTTTAAGATTGAGTTTTTTTGCAGGATCAATAAATACCTGTTTGATTTAGACTACAAATTTAATTTTTTTCTAGAAATAATTACAGCATCATCCCAACAATAACGGCGGTAAATAGTGATGCTAAAGTTCCAGCTACAAGCGCTAGTAAGCCGAGTTCAGAAAGTAGCCCTTTTCTGTTTGGTACAAGTGCACCAATACCTCCAATTTGAATTCCTATAGACGCGAAATTTGCAAATCCACATAATATATAGGTTGCCATTATTACCGACTTTTCATAAGCGAATAAGCCTGCACCTTTCATTTCTCCTAAGGTTTTGTATGCGTAAAACTCATTTAGTATCGTTTTTTCTCCTAATAATTGACCTACTAATACAGCATCTTCCCATGCTATTCCCATAAGCCAAGCAATAGGAGCAAAGGTATATCCTACCATAAATTGCATGGTAAGTCCGCTGTAATTCGTATTTGCAATAATCCATGAATTAAAGCCAGTCCAGTTACCAATAAGATCATTGGTAATGAAATTTCCCATGGCAATAAGAGCGGTAAAAACCAATAGCATCGCACCTACATTTACGGCCAACCTCAATCCATCGCTTGTTCCGTTACTTATAGCTTCGAGTGCATTATTTCCAATTTTATCTTTACTTAATTTCATGTCCTGATCGTATTCTTCAGTCTCAGGAATGATCATTTTTGCTGCTATTACTGCAGCAGGAGCAGATAGAACAGAGGCTGCCAATAGATGTTTTGCAAAAAGAAGTTGTTGCACTGGGTCGCTTCCTCCAAGGAATCCTATATAGGCTGCTAGTACTCCACCAGCAATGGTTGCCATACCACCAGACATTAAACAGAAAATTTCCGATTTTGTCATTTTACCCAAATATGGTCTTACGAGTAAAGGTGCTTCTGTTTGTCCTAAGAATATGTTTCCTACTGCAGCTAAACTTTCAGAGCCTGATAGTTTCATGAATTTCTTCATGAACCACGCGAAAAAGAAAACAATTCTTTGTAGTATACCTAAGTAATAAAACAAACTAGTAAGAGCCGAAAAGAATATGATTGTTGGTAGAACTTGCACCATGAAATTGATTAAAGGTGCTTCGATCTTACCTGTTATAAAAGAGGCGAAAAGAAAATCTGTTCCTGCTTGGGTAAAAGAAATAACTTTTATAAAACCGCTCGAAATACTTTCGAAAATAGATGCTACAAATGGGATTTTTAATATTCCAATAGCAAAAACAAACTGAAGTAATAAACCTTTTCCTACAAGTATCCAATCGATGTTTTTACGATCTCGGCTAAATGCAAATGCAATTAATAATAAAGTTATTATTCCTATTAATCCTCTAATAATATTCCAAAATCTACTTTCCGATTCTATGGAAATTTGAGCTTTATGAAAGAGCTGTTTTTTTCCGAAAGTGAAGTTTACATTTCCTTCGGTTAAAATCAAATTACTATCTGTAAAACTGTATTTATAACAACGCAAAGTATCTGTTGGACTGGTATAGTTAAAACACAATAAATCATTAGAGACTGTCCATTTCCCTTTGGCGTGTAAATTGTTTTTTGAAGCTAGTGTATAAGCAAAAGTAGAATCTTCAGAAATCTTCATTTCATCAGAAACAACAATTTCTAATAAGTTTTCATTTTGTAGGTTTTTAATTGAATTAAAGTTCCAATCGCCAACAAAGTTTTGTGCAGTACTAATTGTGGTTATACTGAACAAAAAGCTCAGAATTAGAAATGATTTTTTCATAATTTGTTATGAGGATTTCTACGGTTTAGTTCATCTCTTATGAGTGCTGCTAATTCGTAATCTTCTTTTTCTAAGACCTGGTTAAGTCTTTTGTCTAATGCAGAATCAGATAATCTTGATAAACTCGATGTTCTTTGTTCGGTCACTTTTTCTACCTGAGCTTCTTTGTCAAATTTCATGCTCGTTTCTATAAGTGGCAGTTTGCTTGTTTTGTCGTCTAATATAATTCCTGCTTGTTCAAGTATCGATTCGTAAGTGTAAATTGGACAATCAAAGCGTAAAGCTAATGCTACTGCATCGGAAGTTCTAGAATCTAGCTGTTTTATTTCACCATCAAGTTCGAAAACTAGGTAAGAGTAGAAGATTCCTTTTTTGAGTTTATGAATTACAACTTCTTTTAGATAGATATTATAAGCTAGCGATAAACTAGTAAATAAGTCGTGAGTAAGTGGGCGAGGGGGAGTATTTTTCCCCTCTAAAGCTATAGCAATAGATTGAGCCTCATAAGCTCCAATTACTATTGGCAACCTACGAGGCCCATTTTCTTCGCCCAAAAGTAATGCATAAGCATTGCTTTGAGACTGACTATAAGTTAATCCTAGTATGTTAAGTTGAACTGTTTTCATCTATTCTTTTAGCATCACTAAAATACTAAAATAGGTGGATTGCTCAGCTTAATTTGGATTAATTATTTGCCTTATGTATTTTAATCGCTTCAATAAGCTTTGGTACTACTTCAAAAGCATCACCAACAATACCATAATCGGCAGCTTTAAAGAAAGGAGCTTCAGGGTCGGTATTGATAACAACGATGTTTTTAGAGGCATTTACACCTGCTAAATGTTGAATAGCTCCAGAAATACCTATTGCTATATAAAGTTCAGGATTAATTGCAATTCCTGTTTGCCCAACATGCTCACCGTGAGGTCTCCAGCCAATATCGGCTACTGGTTTAGAACAAGCTGTTGCCGCACCTAAAAGTCCAGCTAACTCTTCTACCATTCCCCAGTTTTCTGGTCCTTTTAATCCACGACCAGCAGAAACAACAAAGTCTGCTTCTGTTAGCGAAATTTTCCCTGTAGCTCTATCTACAGAAACGGAATTAAGTCTGTTGTCTGAACTTGTAGCCGTATACTCAAAATTTTCAGTAGATGCTGTAGCAGCAATTTCTACTGTACCAATTGAATTAGGAGTAATAGAAATAACTTTTTGAGCTGAGCTAGTGCTATAATTAGCAAATGCCTTACTCGAAAACGTTTTTCTTTTTACTGTAAATGGATTCGTAGAACTTGGCAATTCGATAACATTGGTAATTAAACCAGCATTTCTTTTTGCAGCTACAATAGGAGCAATAGATTTTCCGTTGTTTGTATTTGAAATTACAATTGTGTCTGCTCCGTTACTTTCGGCAGCTGCTACAATTGCATTAGCGTATGCTTGATTGTTGAATGTTGCCATAGAATCGTTTGCTATACTAAGAACTTTAGTAGCACCATAATTCCCTAATTTAGCAGCATCGTCGGTAGAAGCAATGGTTAACGCTATAGCTTCTGTACCTAATTTGTTTGCAAGTTGTGCAGCGTAACTTACTGCTTCGAAAGATGCCTTCTTAAAGCTTCCATTCCAACTTTCTGTATATACTAAAACAGCCATAATCTTTTTTTGTTCTTTATTAAATTACTTTTGCTTCAGTGTGAAGTAACTCTACAAGTTGCTCTACATTTCCAGCATCGATCATTGTACAAGCCGCTTTAACTTCAGGTACTTCGAAGTTTACGATAGAGGTACTCGAAAGTACATCTGCTGCTGCAATTACAGAAAGGGGTTTTTTACGAGCCATCATAATTCCACGCATAGCAGGAATTCGAAGTTCTTTTTCATCTACTAAACCTTTCTGACCAGCAATTAACATTGGCAAAGATCCTTCTAAGGTTTCTTTACCACCATCAATTTCTCGTATTACTTTTGCTGTAGTTCCGTCTAATTCAAAACCGATACAAGCGTTTACAAAAGGAATATCTAAATAGGTAGCAAGCATTCCAGGAACAATACCACCGTTGTAGTCTATAGACTCACGGCCAGTAATTACTAAATCGAAGTTTTGCTCTTTAGCGTAGCTTGCAATTAATTGAGCTACAGAAGCAGAATCTACTGGTTCTGCATCAATTCTTACCGCATCGTCTGCACCAATAGCTAAGGCTTTTCTTAGGGTAGGCTCGGTACTTACGGGACCAACATTTACAACCGTAATTGTTGCTCCTGTAGATTCCTTAATTTTCATTGCTCTAGTTAAACCAAACTCGTCATAAGGATTAATAACATACGTTATTCCATTTCCATCGAATTGAGTAAGGTTGTTTGTGAAATTAATCTTCGAAGTCGTGTCTGGAACATGACTTATACAAACTAGTATTTTCATTCGTTTATTTATTTTTAGAATTTAATTCGTCAAGTAAAATAGTCAAATATTTGACTAAAGACTGTTTCATTTTTTACGAATTATAAATCTTTGTTTTTTCAGCTTTGCAAATGTAACTAAATTTACTAGAATTCAAAGTGTAATGCACGCATTGAAATTGCGATTATTATCAGTTAACGTACATATTGTAATTGTAGTACAGTAAGGGATTGTAGCAATATATTAGAATTGAATAAAAGGATGCAATGCATCGTATTGTATAAAGTATAAATTTTGTAATTTTGTAGGCTAAAAAAAACAAGTCTTATGAGAGTTATACAATTCCGACAGGCAATAGCCGAAGCAATGAGCGAGGAAATGAGAAGAGATGAAAAAGTCTTCTTGTTGGGTGAAGAGGTTGCAGAATATAATGGAGCTTATAAAGCGAGTCAAGGAATGCTTGATGAGTTTGGTGCAAAAAGAGTTATCGATACTCCTATTGCAGAACTTGGTTTTGCTGGGATTGCTACAGGTGCTACCATGAATGGTTTACGACCTATTGTAGAATTCATGACTTTTAATTTCTCCTTGGTTGCTATAGATCAGATAATTAATTCTGCCGCTAAAATGATGCAGATGTCTGATGGACAGTTTCCAATGTCTATGGTTTTTCGTGGACCTTCATCTTCTGCTGGTCAGTTAGGTGCTCAACACTCTCAGTCTTTTGAGTCTTGGTACGCAAACTGCCCTGGTTTAAAAGTTGTGTGTCCTTCTAATCCATACGACGCAAAAGGATTATTAAAAGCTGCTATTCGCGATAACGACCCAATTATTTTTATGGAGTCTGAGCAAATGTATGGCGATAAAGGTGAAGTGCCAGAAGGAGAATATATTATTCCTATTGGTATAGCCGATGTTAAAAGAAAAGGTACTGACGTAACTTTAGTTTCTTTCGGTAAAATTATGAAATTGGTTTTTGAAGCAGCTGATAAATTAGCTGAAGAAGGAATTAGTGCAGAAGTAATTGATTTAAGAACTGTTCGTCCTATTGATTACGCTACAGTAATAGAATCTGTTAAGAAAACAAACCGATTAGTAATCATCGAAGAAGCTTGGCCTTTAGCATCACTTTCTACAGAAATTGCTTTTACTGTGCAACGCGATGCATTCGATTATTTAGACGCTCCTGTAAAACGAATTTGTACAGCAGATGTACCTATGGCTTATGCCCCAAATTTAGTAGAGGAGTTTATGCCTAAATTAAGTAAGATTATTGAAGAAGTAAAGTCGGTTTTGTACGTAAAATAAAAATCAACTTTCAATCATATTTAAAGAAAAGCCACCTATTAAGGTGGTTTTTCTATATTTACATAATTCTAACTAAAAAATCAAAGATGAAAAAGATGTACTTATTAGGTGTAAGCCTACTATTAATGGTCGCTACTCAAGCTCAAACGAATCAAGAAATGATTATCGGAAATTGGGCAGTAGATTCAACAGACATTAGTGCTATTATGTTTTTAGACGCGGATGATATTGCTGAGATGATGATGATGGCAGAAATTTTTTCACCTGAAGTTTTTTTGGCAGAATTTGGTTTTGCTGCACCTCAAACAGATGAGGAGTGGGCTGCCTTAGCTGAGAATGGAATTGTGATGCCTATCGATTCTGAAGAGATGCCAATAGGACCTATATCTTTCTCTTCTGATACTATGATTATGTATGCAGATGGGGATATGATAATTCTATCCTATAGTTTTATTAATGATTCAACGATCAGCGTAAGTTCACCAGACGATGATGAATTTCCATTTTCAGAATTTAATATTTTAAATTTATCCGAAAATAATCTTGTCCTTTCTGCACTAGATTTATTTGAGGACGGGGAAGGTGAAGATAGCTTTTCGATGATTCTGTACTGTACAGTTACTGGAGATTTAGTAATGGGTTGTACCGATGCCGATGCGATAAATTATAATGCTGATGCGAATGTAGATGATGGGTCGTGTGAGTATCCTTATTTATGTGACGAGGATGAATTACTTTTAACAATGTACGATGAGGCAAATGATGGTTGGGAAGGAGCTCAATTACTAATAAATGGTTCTTTATTTACTTTAGGTGATGGAGATATGGGTTCTGATTGTATAGATAAGGCAGATTGTTATATTTATTCTTCTATTGAAGGAGATTTTGATGACGAAGCTTCTTGGTCTATAACGAACCAAGAAGGCGATGTATTCTTTGAAGGTGGTTTACCTTATTTCTCCTACAATGATATGGATGATGATATGGTGTGCGATGATATGGATAACTGTATCGATATTTCAAACTCAGATCAGTTAGATACAGATGGTGATGATGAAGGTGATGCTTGTGATTACGATGATGGATTGAGTATTGAAGTACTTAGTAAAGAGAATGTAACTTTATTGAGAATGGTAAATACTTTAGGTAAAGAATATTCAATTCATCCAAAAGGTGAACTATTGTTTTATATCTACAGTAATGGACTTGTTAAAAAAGAGATTAAATTTTAATTAAGAAATACTCATAAAAAAAGCCATCTGAAAAGATGGCTTTTTTTTGCTTAAACATTTTTCATTTTGTCTATAATCCTCGAAACTGCAGGGCAAACTTCTACATTTTGCAATGTTAAAGGAAGTATATGCGACATCTTTTTTCTGTTAGTGTGTGGGTATTCTGCACAAGCCCTTGGTCTTACATCGTATATAGAACAAGAATTGTCGTCGTCTAAAAAAGCACAAGGACTTTCTTTTAAAACAATATCATATTCATCATCTCTCATTAAGTACTTTTCATGAAACTTTCCAGGTTTCATGTTTAAGTGTTTCGCAATTCTATCCACATCTTTTTCAATAAAAATAGGGGAGGATGTTTTGCAGCAATTGGCACATTCTAAACAGTCAATATTTTCAAAAACCTCATCATGTAAAGTATGGAACTTCTCATCTAAAGGTGCACCTCTCATTTTTTTGAGTTTCTCAAATAAATCTCTATTTGCCTTTCTGTCTTGAAAAGCCTTTTTCTTCAGGTCTTGAATTTCTTTTTCCAAATCGTAAATTTTGTCAAAAATACATTATTTATAAAGTATAAGTAGTTTAACGTATGAAAATACAGTAACAATGTGTTTTGTCGGATTACATTTTTCTATTTTTGCAGCTCAAACTCATACAATCATGATTAAAAAGGAGCAAGACCCTATGGGGCAAGCCATTTACAATTACTTTCATCACAAAGATGAAACTGCTGTAAATGTAGATACCAATATTACTATAGGAGAAGAATTGCCTGTTCCTTATTTGTTTAGAACTTTTGAAGAGATGCCTTTGCTTGAGAAGAAAGCAATGAATTTAGTGCATGGTAATGTGCTTGATGTAGGTGCTGGAGCTGGAGCTCACAGTCTTTATTTGCAAAATAATGAGTTTGATGTAACTTCGATTGATGTATCGGACTTGTCTTGTGATGTGATGAAATCTAGTGGTTTGAAAAAAGTGTTCTGTAAAGATATTTGGTCTTTTGAAACTCATTTATTCGACACCATTTTGTTTATGATGAACGGTATTGGATTGGTTAAAAACCTGGATGGACTTGAGCCCTTTTTTCAGCATTTAAAAAAATATCTAAACAAAGGTGGACAAGTACTTTTAGATTCCTCCGATTTAAAATACATGTTCGAAGATGATGAGGGTGGTTTATGGATAGATTTAAATAGTAATTATTATGGAGAGTTAGAGTATAAATTAGCGTACAAAGACATTGAGGCTGAACCTTTTCCTTGGTTGTTTGTAGATTTGGAGAAACTTAATGTTGCAGCCACAAATGCTGGTTGGAAAGTAGAGTTGATATTCGAAGACGACCACTACCATTACCTAGTGAAGCTCACGTTGATTTAGAAATTGGTGAAAATTATTTTAACTATTTTAGCGTCTTACTAAATTAATAATGAATAAAAAGTGGGTCTTAAGTTTACTGAGTGTACTCCTGTTGTTTTCATCCTGTATGGAAGAAGATTTGAGTAAGCTATCGAGTCAAGTAAATATGGACTTGCAAGTTGCAGTGCCATTAATATATTCTACTACAACATTATACGATTTACTTCCAGACGACGAGCATATACAAGTTGACGCTGATAGCTTTATTCGAATTGTTTACCGAGATGAAAACTTTGCATCGGTAAATAGTGATAGTTTGTTGGATGTTGAGAATCAACCACATTCTGTAAAAAGTATGGAGCTGGGAGCCATAGAAATTGACGACTACGAAGATTCTTTTAGAATGACTATTCTACAACTAAGTCAGAATATTGAAGATTCTGTTTTAGGAAATAATTTCCCAGCAGGTGTTGCGTATTCTACAGAGCATGGATCGGCTTATTTCCCCCCTATACCTCCTCAGTCTGCGGGTTATTATTCTCGCCCTGGACCCGATGCTTTTAAATATGTGTATGTTGAATCTGGAGTCATTAGTATAGAAATGTACAACGAATTGCCCATTGAAATTACACATATTAGTATGACTTTAATGAATACTATTGATTCTTCGGTTATTGGGAATTTTTATTTCGATGATGTACCCATCAATCAATCTCAAGCATTCGATTTGAATGTAGAATTAGATACTATTCACAGCGATTTAATAATGTTTGTAGATGTTTTACATTTAGAAGGTAGTGGTACAAATCCATTTAACGAGTCTAATTATGTGCCTTTAAGTTACGACCAAGGAGTTGATGTTACTGTTATTACTAGAGATATGATTGTTAAGGAAGGATTAGTTCGTTTTCCTGAAAAAGACGGTCCTTCGGATACCATTATAGTTGATTTGCAGTTTGACAACGGTATGGAATTAACATTAATGGATGTTGTAGAGGGCGATTTCGCCTACTCTTTTGAATCCTCTGTAAAAGCAGAAATTAATTTAAATGTAGAAATTCCTAGTCTGAAAAATAACTTGGGCGAAATGTTTACCTATTCCATTTTGGTTTCTAATACGGAGGCTGTTGGCGAGCAATTTAATTCATTTCCAATAGATGGATATTCATTTGACTTAGCTGACGCTGCTAATAAATTAGAAGTATATTATTCTACTACTGTTGTGCCCACACCACCAAGCCAAGATCATGTTCAATTTAGCGAACTCGACACCGTTAGAGTTTCTATAGGTATGGATAATATGAATTTTAGTTATATTGAAGGTTATTTTGGTGTTGTTGAAAGAGCTATTGAGGAATCTCAATTGGATTTAGATTTCAGTGTTCTTCAACAGATTGCCACAGGAGTACAAATAGAAACCCCGCAATTGACTTTTTTCTCTGAGAACACAATGGGAATTCCTTTTGAGTTAAACCTCAATTTAGATGGGATTAACAATGGGCAGATAGTTGCTTTAAACGGACCTGCATTGCAAATTCCTGCTAATCAAACCTCCTCTGAAGTTTACGATCAAAACAATTCTGATTTGGTAGGTTTAATCGCATTAAATCCAGAACAGATGATTTATAGTGGTTCTGCCATTTCTAATCCTTTAGGCAATCTCGGCAACCCAAACTTTATCTCTCCAGGAACAGGATTAAATATTGGTTTTGAAATGGATTTACCTTTGCATTTGAGAATTGAAAATGCAGAAATGAGAGATACTTTGAGTTTAAATTTTAATGATTTAAATTCGAGCTATACTTCAGAAACAAACGATTTTATAGAATCTGTAGTTTTACATTTTAATATCGAAAACGGTTTTCCTTTTGATGCTCATGTAAAAGTATTCATGGTGGATTCTGTAAGTAATGTAATATTAGATTCTTTGGAATTAAACTTACTAGAGGCAGCATCAGTTAATGAAGTTGGACAGGTAGAATCTCCAAAGCTTTACCACCTAGAGGTTGTTTTAGATCAAAATCAAATTCAAGCTTTAATTAATGCAAATCAGGCCGTAGTTTCTATTTCGATGTCTACTTTCGAGTACGAAACAACTGCAGTTAAATTATACACCGATTATCAGTTTATTCTTGGAATAGGAATACTTGCTAACCTAGAAAATTAGTGACTTTACTTAGAATACTATTAAAAAGCCTTTCTATATATTAGCACTTTAAATAAAAGGATTATGATAAAACAATTACAAGGTTTATTTTTAATAAACTTACTTCTTTTTAGTTCCTGTATGGATCACGATTTAGCGTCTTTATCATCTGATGTTGATGTAGAATTTGGATTAGCAATTCCATTAATTCATTCTACAACTACATTAGGAAATCTATTGCCAGAAAATGAAAATATGTCTATCGACGATGATGGCTTGCTACGTATAGCTTTTCGTCAAGATAGTATTGCTCAAATAGAAAGTGACAGTCTTTTAGTTATCGATAATCATGAACCTACGGTACAGGAGTTCACAGTAGGAGCAATAGAGTTGCCAGATTTCTCGACCAATATGTCTGTGGTTATGAGTGATTTAACTTCTAATTTAGCAGATGTTACTCTTTCTTCTCAAATTGCTGAAGCTATCAACTTAAGTCAAAGTTTTGGCTCTGCTTATTTCCCACCTATAGAACCGCAATCTGGTGGAACTTACAGTGCAGAAGGTTCCGATGAATTTAATTCAGTTTTAATTTCTGAAGGGGGATTAAACATTGAAATTACGAACAATTTGGCTATCGATTTAAGTGAATTAAGTTTAAGGTTGAGTAATTCGATTGATAATTCTGAAATAGGAGTGTTTGAATTTTCAAATGTACAAGCGGGTACAGCTTCATCTTCTAATATTCCAATGGAAGGAGTTCTTTTGTATAGCGATTTGAAAATGGAAATTATTAATTTAAGTTCCCCTGGTACTGGATCAAGTCCTTTCGATCAATCTTCTTGGGTTTCAATTTCTAACGATGATGAATTGACAATTGCTATACAAGGTGTAAATTTGGTTGCTACACAAGGAATGGTGAAATTTCCTGCTCAAATAGGACCAGATAGTACTTTTGTGGTAGACATGGATTTTGAAGATGGAGCAGTAATTGATTTTATAGATTTAGCTGCTGGACAATTTGTCTATTCATTTGATTCGGACTTAAATACTACATTAAAATTAACTCTAGAAATACCTCAATTACTTGATGAGGATGGTATACCATTTTCTGAAATTATAGAAATTGTAAATTCAGGTTTAGTTACAAATTCAATTTCTTTAGAAAATTACAAATTCGATTTCTCAAGTTCAGAAAATCAATTACAGGTAAATTATAGTTCTCAGATTTTAGCTACTCAATACTATGTTTCGTACGATGAAGCAAATCAAATTTCATTGTCTATTGGGATGAATAATCTAGAATTTGAGTTAATTCAGGGTTACTTTGGTCAATTAGAGGAAGTTATTGCAGAGGATATTCTCGATTTAGATTTAAGTGCTTTAGCCGAAATAGCTTCTGGTATTACTTTAGAATCGCCAAATTTAATTTTTACTACCGACAACTCTATAGGAATTCCATTCGAAATTGACATTGTATTAATTGCAGAAACGGAAGCAGAAATGGTAAGTCTCAACGGTCCTGTTTTAGAAATTGCTTCTGAACAAATAAGTACAACTAGTTTTAATAGTTCTAATTCTCAATTACCCGAGCTTATAGCAATTAACCCAACTACTATAACTTATAGTGGTTCTGTAATTTCTAACCCTTTAGGAAATACAGGAATTCCCAATACATTAAGACCTAATACCAATATAACTTTAGGTTTCGAAATGGATTTGCCATTACATTTACGTATTCAAGACGCAGTAACTAGGGATACACTTGCTTTATCTTTCGATTCTGAGCTTAGCATAGATATGATTCAGTCTGTTAAAATGAAATTACATACCCAAAATGAATTTCCATTAGACGTGGATTTAACGATGTTTTTTCAAGACTCTATTAGTGGTGTCGTATTAGATTCTTTACATGTAGAATTATTACAAGCAGCAGAGGTAGATGAAACTGGTAAAACGATTGAAGCTAGAGTTTACGATAGTAACATAAGTTTAAATGCTAATCAGTTTGACGCGTTGCTTAACTCTACTAAAACGATATTAGATATTCGTATGAACTCTTACGATAACGAGAATACTGCTATTAAGCTGTATACCGATTACGAGTTTATTATTGATGCTGGAGTACTAATTGAATTAAAAATTGAAGAATAATGAAAAAGTATATATTCCTTTTCGTTTCTATTATAGGTTTGAGTTTAAATGCTCAAAATGTTTTAACTGGCTATCATTCAAATGCCTTTACCTTACAGTCTAGTTCAAATGCTTCTGCATTTCCAGAAGCGAATTTTGTTTTAGGATTACCTGCTTTGTCAAACCTTAGTTACGGTTTGCAGTGGCCTATAAGCTTAAATGAGTTTCTAGCAAAAGGAACTGATGATTCACTTCGCTTAAGTTTACCTTTATTAAACTCAAATTTAATGAATCATAATCTATTATCTACGAGTTTTAAAAATCAAGTGTTTTACATTGGGTTTAAGGTAGGTGCAAAGAAAAACGTGTTCGTTTATGCAGGAGATGAATTAGTTGTGGATGCAGGAATGCAGTTTTCAAATAAATTTATCCAGTATTTAACACAAGGAAATGCTAATTTCTTAAATCAACAGATGAACTTTAGTTCTCAAAAAATGCAAATGACTGTATACAACAGTTTCTATTTAGGTTCTGCTGTAAAAGTTAACGAAAAGCTAGAGGTAGGAGCAAGGCTTAAAATTCTTAAAGGAATTGCGAATGTACATACCAATAAATTTAATATTGGTTTCTTTACTGATTCCACAGCGAGTCCAGTTTTTGCCACTACACTTACATCAGATTTACTAATTCAAACATCTGGTCGAGGTGCAACTAACGATACTTTAAGTTTCGACCCCATGTTAAACAGTGGCTTTGCTATTGATTTTGGGGCTTCTTATAAATTCACCAAACAATTGTCTGCGAGTTTTGCTCTAAACGATCTAGGGAGTATTACATGGGATGAATCTAATAATACCTTATATTCTACAGAAGGTGAAGTAGAATTTTTGTTTACAGGATTAACGCAGTCTAGTGCTGGCGGTGAAGATTTACAAGCCCAAATGGAAGAAATCACCGATTCTATTTTGAATGTGATGCAACCAAAAGAAATTAACGGATCTTATAAAACAAAGTTAAATCCTAATTTGTATTTAGGTGTATCCTACGATTTAAATGAAAAACATCACTTTTCTGGTTTATTTCATAACAAGAAAAGTATTGATAAATCAATACAAGCATATAGTTTAGCTTATCAATTTCAAGTAGCAAAGTCGTTAGAGTTTCTAGCTTCTGTACAAAATATTGGAGGTGTAAATTCTATTGGTTCTGGATTTGTTTGGAGTCCTGGTGCTTTGCAAATGCATTTTATTTTAGATAATGTTTTAGGAGCTGATGTGTTTGATGCTAAAAACTTTTTTGTTCAAATGGGGCTGAGTTTTCATTTCGGAAGAAAAAAGAAATCTGAGGAAAAATAAAATTTATTGTTTATTCATACTGAATACTAAGTAATATAGGCCACTTATTATTTAGTAGCAGCAGGTCTTAACGTTTACGCTATCGATACTGCCTTTGATTGGGAACTATCATTGTATTTATTTATTCTCTAACGGAACTGTAGAAAAGGTCTTTAAATAATGGCATAAATATTGATAAAAAAAGATACGTATGCCTTATTTTTTATTTATCTAAAAACTAAATTACATTTTATGAAAAAGCTATTTACTTTTATTTCAGCTTGTTTATTACTTGTTATCCCCACTCAGGCACAATGCGATTTAGATTTCGCGTTTATTAATACAGGCTCTAATATGACTGTGTTTTTCACACCAACTGTTGCCTCAGCTATGGCTACAGAAATGGGTGAAGGTAGTGTCGGTGCTTTCTTTTTAACTGATGCTGATGTGTATTTTTGTGCTACTTCGGGAGAAATTACTGGAATTAGCGCACAATTAGCTGCTATGGGAGATGATGCTACAACTCCTGAACAAGATGGTTTTAATGCCAATCAAGAAATGCTATGGTTTTATGAGTCTAACAATGGAACAGTATATTCTTTAGCCCTAAGTCCAGCAGATAGTTATACTACAAATTCTATGTCTTTTATTACTTCTTATACTTCTACAGTTATAAGTTGTGGTTCAACCGAAGTTTTAGGTTGTACAGATGAAACGGCATACAATTACGACGAATTAGCAAACACAGACGATAATTCTTGTATAGCTTTAGTAGAAGGTTGTACAGATGAAACTGCAAATAACTACAACGTACTAGCTAACGCCAATGATGATTCATGTGATTTCTCAAGTGAGGAACAAACATGTAATTATAATTTTGATTTCATCAATACAGGATCAAATATGACTGTGTTTTTCACGCCAACTGCCTCCTCAGCTATGGCTGAAGAAATGGGCGAAGGTACTGTTGGCGCTTTCTTTTTAACTGATGCTGATGTGTATTTTTGTACTTCTTCGGCAGGAATTACTGGAACTAGCACTCAATTAGCTGCTATGGGAGATGATGCCACAACTCCTGAACAAGATGGTTTTAATGCCAATCAAGAAATGCTATGGTTTTATGAGTCTAACGATGGAACTGTATATTCTTTAGCTCTAAGTCCAGCAGATAATTATACTACTAATGCCATGTCTTTTATTACTTCTTATACTTCTACGGTTATAAGTTGTGGTAGTACAGACGTTTTAGGTTGTACAGATGAAACAGCATTTAACTACAACGAACTAGCTAATACAGAAGATAATTCATGTGAGGCAGTAGTTGTAGGTTGCATGAACGAAGATTCATTTAATTATGATTCATCTGCGAATACTGCAGGAGCTTGTGAAGAAGTTCATGTAGGTTGTACAGATGCATCTGCAAATAACTACAATGAACTCGCCAATACCGATGATGGTTCATGTGATTTCTCAAGTGAAGAACAATCATGTAATTATAATTTTGATTTCATCAATACAGGTTCAAATATGACTGTGTTTTTCACGCCAACTGTTGCCTCAACTATGGCTGCAGAAATGGGAGATGGTACTGTCGGTGCTTTCTTTTTAACTGATGCTGATGTGTATTTTTGTACTGCTTCAGGAGAAATTAATGGAACCAGCACACAATTAGCTGTGATGGGTGATGATGCCACAACAGAAGAACAAGATGGTTTTAATGCCAATCAAGAAATACTATGGTTTTATGAGTCTAACGATGGAACTGTATATTCTTTAGCCTTAAGTCCAGCAAATAATTATACTACTAATGACATATCTTTTATTACTACTTATACTTCTACGGTTATAAATTGTGTAAGCACAGAAGTTTTAGGTTGTACAGATGAAACAGCATTTAACTACAACGAACTTGCTAATACAGATGATAATTCATGTGTGGCAGTAGTTGTAGGTTGTATGAACGAAGATTCCTTTAATTATGATTCATCTGCAAATACTGCAGGAGCTTGTGAAGCAGTAGTTATAGGTTGTACAGATGAAGCTGCATTTAACTATAACGAACTAGCTAATACAGAAGATAATTCGTGTGTGGCAGTAGTTGTAGGTTGTATGAACGAAGATTCCTTTAATTATGATTCATCTGCAAATACCGCAGGAGCTTGTGAAGCGGTAGTTATAGGTTGTACAGATGAAACTGCTTTTAACTACAACGAACTAGCTAACACAGACGATAGCTCTTGTATTGACGTAGTAGAAGGATGTACAAACTCTCACTACTTAGAGTTCAATTCTCAAGCGAATACAGATGATGGCTCATGTAATGCTTTAATCGTTGCTGGATGTACCGATTCTAATTATGTAGAGTATAACTTATATTCAAATACAGATGATGGCTCTTGTGAAACACTAATTGCTATGGGTTGTACAGATTCAAATGCTACAAATTTTGATGCTTTGGCAAATACAAACGATGGTTCTTGTGCGTACGATTTAATAGAAGCAGATTGTGAGGTGAGTTTTGAAACATTAAATACAGGGTCAAACCATACTATTATGATTCCTGCTAATATTTCAACGCCTTTAAATGAAGGTGATCTAATTGGTGTGTTCTTCATTGGAGAAAATGGTTCTGCAATTTGTGCAGGTTCTTCTATATGGACTAATGAGATAGTACAAATAGTTGCTTTTGGAGATGACACTACAACTGATGAGGTTGATGGTTTATTGACTGGCTCAACGTTCATATTTTTAGCCCAATCTGGCGATGATGTATACAACGTAACTACAAGTTTCGAAAGTCCAACGATGGCAACATATGTTGTAAATGGCTTGTCGTTTATTTCAGGTTTCGAATTCGACTTGGCTTGTTCAGTTGAATACTTAGGATGTACTGATGTAAATGCGTGTAATTATGCTGCCTCAGCAAATACAAATGATAACTCTTGTGAATATTCAGAAGCAAATTTCGATTGTAGTGGAGCGTGTTTAAATGACTCAGACAATGATGGTGTTTGTGATGAATTGGAAGTTGTTGGTTGTACCGACTCTTCATCTTCAAATTATAATCCTTTAGCTACTGAAGATAACAATAACTGTCTTTCATGGGAAGACGCTTATGGAACTTGCGTGGATTCTGGAGGTGATGATGGTGTAACACAAGCTGATGTAGATGCAGTTCAGTTTACGCTAAATTCTACAAATACTCAATTATTAGAATCTCAATCAGAAATTGCAGAATTACAAATTCAACTAGAAGAAGCTTTAGCTAATTCTGGCGGCTCTTGTGAACCTATTTCTGTTGATCTTCTCTATGGTTGGAATATTATTGGGTATACATTACCATTCCAACAAGACGTAGTAGCAACTTTAGCTTCTATAGTTGGTGGTGTTCAGATTGTTAAAGATAATTCAGCAAATGTTTATTGGCCTCAATACGGATTTAACGGTATTGGTGATTTTTTACCTGGTCAAGGTTACCAAATAAATATGTATGACCAAGTTGACGACTTTACATTCCCAGATGTTGATGGACAACGAATAGAGTTGACTCCAACAGTTCCTAATTATGTATACGATTTACCTATATTAACTCATCCAAATGATATTAGAACTTTAGTTAAAGTTGTAAATATGTTAGGACAAGAAGTTAATCCTGATGAGCAATTTAAAGGGGAATTAGTATTGTATTTATTTAATGATGGTACAACAGAAAAACGTATAATCCAGTAGTATTTAGTTGTTTAAAATTCTAAGGAGCTGTATTTAAAATACAGCTCCTTTTTTTTACAATATATTCATTTGTCATTAGGCCGATTCTTAAGGCTACAGATTTGGTGGAACAATAATGACAATCGGAGACGCTACTTAAAAACAAGGACGGAATAGTTGAAAATAAAATTGTTCAATAGTCTTTCATTTTTATGCTTAATCCTTTATCACCTTGTACCTTTTAGATAGATTATTATCTTTGTTCAAAACAAACAAATTAATTATGTCTGAAGAATTAAAACAACACATCCTTAAATATGGCTTAACGCTTGGTGGGATACTTGTAGCTGTATCAATACTAACTTACGTTGGTGGTGCAGAAATCGTTACTAATTACGTTGTTTCTATCGGTTCTATGGTATTAATGATAGCCTTTCCAATTTACCATACACGTAGACTTAGAACTGCAAATGATGGCTTTATTAGTTTTAGAGAGGCTTTCTCTTCATGTACTGGTATTTTAATTGCTGCTGGTTTTATAAACACATTTGCAAGTATTCTTCTCTACAATATAATCGACCCTGGTTTTGGTGTTGAAGTGGTGGATGCAATAATTAACAAAACGGTTGCTCAACTCGAAAGTATAGGCTCCGATGAAGCATTAATTGAGCAAACTATAATAGCTTTAGAAGAAGGTTCTAGTTTCGAAGCCATGAACATGTTTAAAGGTTATATATTCTCGATTATCTTTTATACCGTATTTGGTCTTTTAGTAGCTGCATTTACAAAAAATGAAAAACCAATGTTTAGCGAAGAATAAAGTGGAGAAACTACAACTGTCTATATGCATACCTCTATTTAATGAGGCAGAATCACTTCCCGAACTTCACGCTTGGATTACGCGTGTGATGAATAAAAATGCTTTCACCTACGAAATTATTTTTGTGGATGATGGAAGCACTGATGATTCATGGGGAATTGTAGATACTCTTGCTAAAGACGATAATTCTGTAAAAGGAATTAAATTCCGTAGAAACTATGGTAAGTCTGCTGGGCTTTATGTAGCCTTTGAAGCTGCTAAAGGCGATGTTATTATTACCATGGATGCTGATTTACAAGACAGTCCAGAAGAAATACCAGAACTCTACAGAATGATTAAGGAGGATGGTTTACACCTTGTTTCTGGTTATAAAGAAAAACGCTTCGATCCATTATCAAAAACGATCCCTACTAAGTTGTTTAACTGGGCTACCAGAAAGATGTCTGGTATTAACTTAAACGACTTTAACTGTGGCTTAAAATCCTACGACCATAAAGTAGTTAAGAGTATTGAAGTTTACGGAGAGATGCACCGTTATATCCCAGTGCTAGCTAAATGGGCAGGATTCGATAAAATTGGTCAAAAAATTGTGCACCATCAAGAACGCAAATATGGCGTAACTAAATTTGGTATGGAACGTTTTATAAACGGCTTCTTAGATTTATTTACGGTAATGTTTATTTCTAAATTTGGTAAAAAACCAATGCATCTTTTTGGATTAATAGGCGTAGTGTGTTTTACTGTTGGTTTAGGAATTGCGGTTTATTTAACATTTGCTAAAATTATGTGGCAAGCCTATAATATGACCGATAGACCTCTGTTTTATTTTGGTATGTTGGCCATGATTATAGGAGTACAATTATTCATGACTGGATTTATTGCAGAACTTATTGCGCGCTCTAATTCCGAACGCAACAATTATATTGTTGAGGATCGTTTGAACTAATATCCTTGGAAAAGAAAAAAGTCATACTTATTGGACCTGCTTTTCCGCTGAGAGGTGGAATTGCAGACAGCAATCATTCCTTAGCTCTAGCCTTACAAAAGCTAGGTCACGAGGTTTGTGTACTTTCTTTTTCGCTACAATACCCGTCTTTCTTGTTTCCTGGTACTAGTCAGTTCGACTTAAAAGGAATAAAACCCAATTTAGATATTCACACGACCATAAATTCTGTGAATCCCATTTCGTGGATTAAAGCAGCATTGTGGCTCAGGAAACAAAAACCCAATTTAGTAATTACTCGTTTTTGGTTGCCTTTTATGGGTGCTGCTTTGGGGTCGGTATTAAAATTGGCTCGGCTAAAAAATAAAATACCACTCATCGCTTTATGCGATAATGTTATACCACACGAAAAAAGAATTGGAGATAGATCTTTAACTTCCTATTTTCTAAAAGCAAACAACAGCTTTTTGGTAATGTCTAAATCTGTTGGGAAAGATATTTCTAGCTTCGTAGAAAATCCTAAAATCAATTTTCATCCTCATCCTGTTTACGATCAGTTTGGAGAATTGCAAGACAAAACTTCTGCCTTAAAGAGTTTGAATCTGAATCCTGTTAAAAAATACATTTTATTTTTCGGCTTCATCAGAAAATACAAAGGACTCGATTTGTTGATGAATGCACTTCCCACTATAAACGAAAATGTAGAATTGATTGTAGCAGGTGAGTTTTATGAATCGGAGCAAGAGTATAAACAATTAGTAGAGAAACTTGGTTTGAGTGCTAGAGTCCATTTTTATGCTGATTTTATTCCTCAAGAAAAAGTAGCAACTTTTTTCTCAGCCTGCGATATTTTGGTGCAACCTTATAGAACTGCTACGCAGAGCGGAGTGGCGCAAATTGCCTATCATTTTAACAAACCTATTTTGGTAACCAATGTTGGGGGATTACCAGAAATTGTACCTCATA
>Ga0308003_1000395_pt1 | contig 21175 bp, 22 predicted proteins | sample Neamet36_FD_203159 | JGI IMG/M metagenome (GOLD analysis project Ga0308003, IMG submission 203159) | Marine microbial communities from water near the shore, Antarctic Ocean - #36 | ecosystem: Environmental > Aquatic > Marine > Unclassified | place: Southern Ocean | collected 2014-06-06
CGGGTAAGGGCCACAACCCAACCCGATGCATGTTTTCTGTTATAGCAATGTACATATTACAAAAACATATCTATTAGTACTAAATACCAATAAATATAAAGAAAATGAGCAACTGTTGCAGCCCTTCATTTGTATGTGTATACCGTGCGTTATATTTACATTGTTTTTATCACAATATATGGAAATGGAACTTCCCGACGGATTATACGAAATTGCGACATTTTTAGGAGAAGTTGAATTTGATGATTCGACTACTCGGGATGTGGTTGATTTTTTCGTATCAAGTGTTGACGATTTGATAATATGGAAAATTCCTGGGTCCCATGTAGCTGACAAAACCGTTATGCAGTTCCCATCCAATTACGATGAATTCGAAAATTTTGTTGCTAATGACCGATTCGGGTTTCTTGCACAGAATAGTTTTTGTCCGAAAACATATTTGGACCCTCAAACAGGCAATGTGACGCACCACGGGTTCTGGGCAGTCAGCAATATTGTCAATCATGTAGTCCCACAATCAAATACGTTTGAAGTGGTGTATAGGGTGATAGATATTCATTTCAAAGGGCCAACCGATAATCCATCGATAACATTCACACTCATTTGTACTCACAAGGAATCGCTTGGCAATAAAATTAAATTCGTGATAGAACCGCATGGAACCGGTGCGACGCTAACATCCAATATCATTCTATGTTCGAATACCAAATCTACACTTCTCAAATATGCCCTCAAACCAATGGCTCCGTTGCTCAAGTACATGTATTTTGATTTCATAATGGATAAACTGAAGAAATCATTGGCAATGAGTCGCTATAAATCGGTTCGGCCCCGCAGATTATTAGGCTCGCAACGTGTAAATCCCACCGAAAACATTACATCTATCTAATGTATAGCATGGAACCATATTATCCACAGTGGCTGTCATATTTCAACATCTTCGCACAATTCATAATTTTCCCAACGATATATAGGTTCGGGACGAATCTCCAATTCAAATATGCGGTTGCACTGTATTTAGTTAAGGATTTTGTGTTTGATATCGAGGTTCTGTTTGCTGTGCATCACTTCGTCGCCATGTATTTGTTGAATTTGATTCAGGATAATCGCAGTATATGCGACCGACACGTCGGTTGGATATTTACCATCGCCGAACTTGGTAGCGGATCATTCAATGTAATGAACACATCGGTCCAACATAACCATCATATTGAATTCTATATTGCGATGTTTATGGTAATAATGACTGTAAGCAACGTTTTACCATTTACATACATGTCATTGAATGGTCGTTGTTGGACCAAGTACGGAATCGCGCCTACTGTTATTGGTGGTGGTTTACTTGTGGTACGACAATATCAGTCGATTGGTATTTACAGAAAATCGTTCGAATGAGCGAATCGTTCGAATGAGCGAATCGTTCGAATGAGCGAATCGTTCGAATGAGCGAATCGTTCGAATGAGCGAATCGTTCGAATGAGCGAATCGTTCGAATCGAACGAACAAACAATGTCTCGAAAAATGTATTAGAGACATTGTTATATTACATTCAAACGCAATGTCCGACGCCAGAGATTCCACAAATGTGTTAACAATCAAGACGATTCAAATTGCTCCTTTCAAGACCCTCATGACCGCATTGAAGGATATTTTAATCGAGACGAACATTGTCATTACGCCGGATGGGATTCGGATCGTTAACATGGACAAATCGCATACGATTCTGGTACATATTTCCCTCCAAGCGGCGAACTTTGAGTTTTACGAATGTAAAAAGGAAAAGATTGTCATTGGCGTGAACATGATCAATCTGTACAAACTCATCAACACAATCGACTGTGACGATACGTTGGTTCTGTACATTTCAGAGGAGGATTACGATGATGGAATTGTCCAGAACCTCAGTATGCGGTTCGAGAATGGCAATATCAAACAATGCAAGACCCAGAAACTCCGGCTCATTGAGGCGGACGCCGAGGAACTCGAATACCCGAACGTCGTGTTCTCATCGGAGCTCGTCATGCCCTCGAACGATTTCCAGAAGATTATCCGCGACTTATCGACGATTTCCGATACTATTGAAATCAAATCGTTCGGGGACGAGCTCCGGTTCAAAGTCGTGGGGTGTTTCGCCGAAGCGGAAGTGCAGCGGTACGAGACGGACGGCGGGATGGAATTCATCAAGAAACAGGATATCAGTACGGTGAACCAAGGAGTGTTTTCCCTCAAGAATCTGGGGTATTTCATCAAATGCACAAACCTATGCAGCCAAATCGAGCTATACCTCGAGAACGATATGCCGCTGGTTGTCAAGTACAACGTCGCATCGCTGGGAGAAATTAAACTGTGCCTCGCTCCCCTCCCGAGCAGTACATAGTCGGTTGTTCGTTCGGCAGTCATTATCTCGTTCCAATATTCGCATCTGCGTTCCTATCTTGGGTCAGCTTATCTATCGATACCTCGCCGATGGTGTCGGGCGCATAGGTATCGGGCGGCGTCTCGATCAAATCCTCATGTTCGACCGATGCGTAGTGGCCCATTTGCCTGCATCCGCCGTCGCCCTTTGCCAGTAACGAATCGGATGTTTGGTCGAGGAAACTGTACATGTCCGAGGCCACTCCATACATTCCCGACATGTCCATCATTCCAAATGCAATTGGTTCTATCGAGAAATCGTTTGATTGTTGGGGCTGAATCGGGGGACCGGACGATGGCTGCATGGTGCCGTTCGATGCCGCGTTCCGTGCGTTCGATTGTTCGTTCCGTGCGTTCGATTGTTCATTCCGTGCGTTCGATTGTTCGAATTTATGATTCATTTGTACGGTCGGTCGCAAATGGGCAACAATCTCCGTATATCCAGTGAGAATCCTATAGCCTCTAGTCATTAGTAGTAGAGCCGGGACCGAGGTTATATTGTCGGGCATGACAATCTCTCGGTGTCCGTTCAAAATCACTTTAATCGACCCATCGGGATCCGTGCGCCGCTCATCTATACATATGAAATGGATATCGCTCGTATCATTTTTGGACAATTCGCTTATTATCCTATTGCACACTTGACAGTGTTTGCTATAGTATAATATTTGACTCATTCGTTCTGCCTACATTTGGATAGTAGAAATAATATACAGTTCAAACGATTGATTCGAATGTCAAACGAATGTCAAACGAATGTCAAACGAACGATTGTGTAAAATTGATTTATAGATACCTTGTTATATTACACACATAACCAACCAATGTCTTCACTCACAGCAACCAAATCCTCCGGCTCAGCCGCAATCACCACCAGCCCCGGCGTCTCCATATCCAACCTCCGCGATGAAGGGAATGCACTCAAATTCACCATGAGCGGCGTTGATACCAGTATTGCAAACGGACTTCGTCGCATCATTCTATCCGACATTCGCAGTGTGGTGTTCCGCACATTTCCACATGAGGAGTGTCAAGCAACCATTCACCAAAACACTACCCGCATGAACAACGAACTGATCAAACAGCGTCTCAGCTGCATTCCCATTCATATAGCCGACCCCGAGTTCCCTACCGATGAACATCAAGTAGTCCTAAAGGTCAAGAACACGGAAGGACATATTATTTACGCAACGACCAAGGATTTCCTCATCAAGAACAAAAAGACGGATAGTTTCCTTACGGAGGATGCGACACGTGCGGTATTTCCACCCGACCCTATTAGCGGCGAGTTCATTGATATCGTGCGTCTCCGTCCCAATACAAACGGCAAAGCCGACGGTGAGGAGATCCACATCACTGTGGAAATGGGGTGGGGATTCCAATCGGAAGATGGTGCTTACAACAGTGTCAGCACCTGTCTCTACACAAACACAATCGACCGCCCCGCCGCCACGAAAAAGTGGGCTGGAATGGAGAAGGAACTCGCGCGCGCTGGAACCTCAAAGGACGATATCGAAACCGCGCGTGTCGATTGGAATGCGCTTGAGATTCAGCGGCAGTTCAAACAGAATAGTTTCGATTTCATTATTGAATCGGTTGGGGTTTGGCACAATCATCATTTAGTGGTCATGGGATGCGATGCCATGATTGAGAAGCTCCGCAAGTTTGGGAATGATATTCAAACGAAACGGAGTGTGGTGGTGGTTCCTTCCAAAACGACAATTGCCAATTCCTTCGATATCATTCTCGATGGCGAGGACTATACCATGGGGAAAGTTCTCGAGTACTACCTCTACGCGGACTACTACCAGAAATCCGCGGCTGAGAAACCCTACTTATCCTACTGTGGCTTCTCGAAACCACACCCGCACATCGACCGGTCGATTATTCGTATTGGCCTGACCGACCGCCCCAATGATACGGGCGAGATTGTCAATGTCCTGGTGGAATCGGCGAATCGCGGAATTGAAATGTACCGCAAAATTCGCAGCGGATTTGTCGGGACATCGATGGCCGCGTGAGCGAATGAACGAACGAACGAACGAACGAACGAGAACGTTCGATTGAGAAAAATATTTGATAATAATTTTTATCATCAAATCTTTAGTAAATTGTGTCGAACGGTCGGTTGTTGCGAATCACGCTCGTGCGACTGATAAGTACAATCCCGACAGTTTATCAATGGTCAAACTGTCAATATATTTGATAATCCTCGATTGTGTCATTTTCATATGTTGGGGTTTCAACTCCGTGTAATAAATCGTCTGAATGTCGCGCAAATGTGTGAGCAATACGTGGTTATTCTTTTTGTTTCGACGGAGGGTTTTGGGGTGGATGGTTGTGAGGGCAGCGGCTGGTTGATCTGCCGATGGTACTGCCGAAGGTACTGCCGAACGAACGTTCCTCGCTCCACCGTTGCGACCGGTAATGTACATGGAAACATATTTCTCATACAAATGCTCGCATACAGCGGTGCGACGAGTATGGTATTCCCCATCCATCGGTTGTAGTACATACGGACCGACCCAGTCATCATATTCTGCCAATAACATGCGCTCCTCGTAGGTTTTCATTCGAATCAAATACTCCACAAACGGTTTATCGTCTGCGCGGGCATGTCGAACCGCTTCATACGCCGGATTCCTGATTTTCGTACGGACCCCCGATTGGGTCATTATCATCAATCCAGGAGTTCGAATAGATAACTCGGTATCATTGTAATATTGGTCGAAATGTACCCCCGACGGAACCACCACCAATCTAGGGAACCGGACGGTGGATTTATGGAACTCATTCTTGACGAATGTCTCAGTTCCACCATGCTCGGAAACATTCTGGTTAATGAAATCTATATCATACGCGCGAATTAAATATAGCATTGGCACTGTCGGGGTATTGACAATTGTATGTTTCGGGTGCTGGAGAACGAATGAATACGACCAATCCTCGCGGAGGTCTCGAACCCTCAATTTACAGCATACAGCCGCTTCCCTGAACATTTCCATGAAACAATAACCCAATTCGGTCGTGTCGGCCGCAACTCCCTCCGCCAACCCCAATACTTTCGTCTTGGTTGCGAGATACCACACCTCCTCAAAACAGAATAAGTTCACCATGGTTCCCTCAACAATTTCCTCCACGCGAACCGGTTGGTTTTCCTGATTCGTTTGGCTCGTCGGATTCATGTAGCGCGCGGCAAATGTCGGGTAGTTGATGGATTTCGGCGGTGAGAATGATACCGGCTCTGCACCGGCAATTACCACGGACCGCATAATCCCCGATGATCCGATATTGTTCGCATTGATCTTCTGCTTATTGTAATTGAGAACGGTGAATTTCGATTCGAGTTCGTGCTTGATGGTCAAACCATGTTCTCCGGCGAATTGCTCGCGGTCGTATACAGTGGTCGAGTCATCGAACATGGCTATTTTGGTTTCTCCAAATCGGGACATATCGTAGAGGGGCATTTGATACAGTTGATATAGATAATGTACCTATATCAATTTTCACTCAATCGGCAGAATCGGCAGAATCGGCAGAATCGGCAGAATCGGCAGAATCGGCAGAATCATTCGTATCAAATTCGTATCAATCTATTCAGCCGAAACCAGTTCAATCAATGCACCGATTTGGGAGATTGTTTTCCCCGATCCAGTAGTGAATTTGATATCCATATTGGACCGAATGTAGCTCGGGACTCCGCTCGTCCCGGCATTCGGTGTAACGGTTACGATATTCGTGGTATTGGGAACAGTGATTCGCGAATATAATTCGTACGCGGGACCCGATATATCGTCACCGAGAAACGTCGGATTAACGACTGTCGAATTCGCGCTGTTCACGACAGTTCCGTACATGGGATTCGTGAATATTCCGCCGACAATGACGTTCGGGGGCGCGACCGTTCCATTCGCCAATTCGTCGTGCGAACAAATATGTCCCACAATATCATGGGCCAACATGGTGATGAATTTCTTCCGCACATCGTCTGCCGAATTTTCCAACGGTTTACCCGCGGAATCTACACAAATCCCCGCTCCGCCATCGGCCATTCCACTGATATCGAAATATACCGGTCCGCTGTTGGCCAACGATTGGATGGTATCCATCTCGCTGGTAATGGTCCCCTTGGCAATTTCGCTCGATTCCATGATTGATTTTGATGAGTAGAGTAATTTGGAAAAATCGGTCAGGTATTTCAATGGTTCGGTTGTTCCAATAGTTTCCGTCAATCCGGTACCAGTGGTCAAGAATCGTTTATCGTATGTTGTATTGTATGCATGGGCGCCAAGCGCAACTGTGAATAACTCGTGTCCCGCTTCGGCACCCGCGAGTTCCGTATTGTCGGGTTTCCGGACAGTTCCCACTGGTGCACGAGTATTCGGCATTTTGAACATTACTGTAAATGAAATTATTTGTTTCGTTGCATTGCCACTGGAAACTACTATATTCAAACCTTTGATTGCCGATACATTGCACCCAAATCTCCTATATCCAGTAGTACCAAATCCACTTTCGGTCAATCCATCGGTATTGAAATCCACACTGTATACTGCATCGGTATCGAAGAATGTACTCATTACTATAATATTATAAATAATATTATGGGTGGTATTTTACAGACTGGTCAACCGACCGATGTACCGACCGATGTACCGACCGTTGTAGCGACCGTTGTAGCGACCGTTGTAGCGACCGTTGTAGCGACCGTTGTAGCGACCGTTGTAGCGACCGTTGTAGCGGTTTATTTACCGGCCAATTCCGCGGTAATTTCACTCATACGCACTTGATCGAATATCATTTCTTCTGGTACTCCATACCGGTCAAAGTAAATTCTAATCTCCTCACGCAAATCAGGAACTTGGAAGTTGAACCCGAATTTGGGAACGTGTTCGTGCATTCCAACGAGTTTACTGTGCTGGATACTCATCGCGGCGTAATCTGTACGAATACTCATCAATTCATCTCGGTGTCTAACGGAAATAACCAATGAAACAAACATCCGCCTAAACAACTTTAATGTGGTAAATGTCTTTTCACCCAATGATTCGAATGGGATTTCGCTCGCTTGGTATAACATTGTATCTACATTCTCGATCATTTTTGGCAAGACATTTGGCGGTTTTATTGTCACATTCGTTCGATGAGTTGTTTGGCGGAGGTAGCGAATCAGCTCCTTGATATATTTGTAAATGAACTTAATCTTTACCATATTCACAGGCGTTAATTTGTAAGCTATCTGTGGATCAATGTATTCGACGCGCCGAATAACTCCATATTCTGTAAAGTAATCGTATACAACATCTGGTTCGGTGGATGTGGTCGGTTTCGTGACGGTCGGTTTCGTGACGGTCGGTTTCGTGACGGTCGGTTTCGTGACGGTCGGTTTCGTGACGGTCGGTTTCGTGACGGTCGGTTTCGTGACCGGTATTCCAACAATCGGTTCAAATGTGGTTTCAACCATCAGTGGCTTGACAACAATACGTTTTGGTATTCCAACAATCGGTTCAAATGTGGTTTCAACCATCAGTGGCTTGACAACAATACGTTTTGGTATTCCAACAATCGGTTCAAATGTGGTTTCAACCATCAGTGGCTTGACAACAGTCGGTTTATTTGTTTGTATTGTATCTGTATCAACCGACGGTTTGAACGCAGATACAATCATTGGTGTCGAAACTGGTTTAAAATTTAGTCCCATTGCAGATGATGTACCAATGAGCGGGTTTGTGAATACAGAAAAGTCCAGCGGTTGATTGGGCTCAAAACCCGGCATGAATATTGAATATGTATATACTTGTTTCATCGCCCCATTTAAAAAACGAGAACCACCGTATATCTGTTTACAATCCATCTTGTATACTGTATACATTACATTGTGTATACAGACAGTTTGTAATATACATACAGTATACAGATGAACAAGGTTGATGCAAGTGATATTGACCAATCGTTGCATCTCAAAGGGACAGATGTAATTTCCAGACTTTTTTCGGGTATTGTCCGCATAACATCTGGGCCATTTACTACTGAAATGGAATTACATGGGATGGCTGCACAGCGGGATATCACTATCCCTTCTGGTATTACATATACAGTCGTTGTTGGTAATTCTGGTTTAGTAGAACATGCACACAAAATTATATGTTTGAATGAAACTGCAAGAAAATCGGTTGAGGGAAAAATGAAATCGTCCCCCGAAGCAAGAGAAATTATCAAACATGTGAAATTTATGTTCACGCTTGGAGATACCATGATGCATGTTCATGGCCCAAAAACTATATATATATGTGTTGATGATTATGATACACAAACCATCCCAATAGCAAAAAATTCACCAGTATCAATATATTACATTGAACGGGATGGTGATAAGGATGGGGTTCCTGTCAAAACCACACGTACAGTGTTTGACCTGTTACACACCCATACACTCAATATTATTAGACACCAGATTTATGTTGTATCGACGAAACCCGAACCCGCGGCAACCGAACCCGCGGCAACCGAACCCGCGGCAACCTCCGTATAGAACGATTCGGGCAATTTCTTCTTCGCAACAGCAACCGGTCTGTAACTCATTCGATGCCATTTCGTAATCCCATGTTGAACGATACCCTCCATGTGCGCCGCCGCACCGTACCCTTTATTCGACGCCAAATTGTAATATTCGTGCAGCAGTGGATACGTTGTACACAACTCTCTGATATAATCATCGCGCGCGACCTTGGCAATAATACTCGCCGCTGCGATTGAGCAATACAAGTCATCGCCTCCAACGATACATTCGTGGTTCAATGATTCGATTGTTTCCGTCACATGGTTGAAATATGTTACTGGCCGGAAATCCTTACCATCGACGATAATCAACATATCGGCGGTACCGGTAGCACCGGATTCCAACTGAGACCGGACATTGTTAACAGCCCTGTGCATGCACTTCAATGTAGCGTTCCTGATATTGAGTCGATCGATCGTATCCGCTTCCTCGAATTCTACACTATATGCAGTTGCATGTTCGCGAATATGGTCAGCTGATGCACGGATTTTCTTTTCGGAAGTGAATCGTTTGCTGTCTTTCATTAGTTCGTATTGGAACGTTTCAGATGTTCGCGGAAGAACCACTGCTGCGACGTAGACGCGCCCGAATAGAGGACCGCGACCCACTTCATCTACCCCTATTTCAATCGTTTCGTCATCTGGACGATACGAGTGGTTCAATTCCTTGCGTTTCACGCGTTTCTTTGGAGCGATTGGAGCGATTGGAGCGATTGGAGCGATTGGAGCGATTGGAGCGTTCGATGTCATTTTTGCGACAACCAAACGAACTCAACGGGTCAGTCAATTTTTATGTCTCGACATTGTAAATGTACGCTACACTGTCCCGGTACAGGAGACCTATTTATGCAATCATCTGTATAATTGCATTATTTGTTATTTACAAATCGGTTTCATCTCCTTTGTACGAATCATTTGCCGATAAGGGGGAAAAATGGGGTGCCGAGGCCACGACCCCCTACTGGACCGGTAAGACGGACGATATGCCGCGATGCACGAAATGTCTCGCTGGGAATATAGGGAAAGATGTAGGTTCGGTTGATGGTGCAGAATGCAGTATGCCGTATAATAGGAATATCGATTCCGTCACTGGAGCGGAAACTGGGGGTGTGGCGACGGATTATAAATGTGGTGATGATGGTGCGTTCGCCCATACCGACCCCGCCCATAATGATAGATGGAAATATTTAGGGAAATGTTCGACATGCAGCGAACCGGTGGATGTGAATTCCGCCATGGTGGGTACCGATGCATCGGGAGGCGAATGTGCGAGACCGAATATGAGCACGTACGGCGCGTATACGTGTGGGGTTGATACAAAGATTGGTCAATATTCATGGAGCGAAGATAGTACAGTAAATGATTTATGGAAATCGCAGGAAACTGTAGGTGCCGATACAATGGCGCCCCCGGGCGCTACCGAAGATATCACCGCATCATCCATCGTCGCAACCAACAATCAAACGACCGCATCCAACGCCGCCCCCATTATCCAAAGTCATTTCTGCTCCAATTGTGGGACGAAATTGTGTGGGAGTCAGCGGCATTGTACCGAATGTGGGCGCGGCGTTTCCGTCACGGGATACGCGGATTAGTAGATTCGAACTACTACTATGTTTGTTATTTTTTGCCATCTTAATGTATACGAGACATGGCAAAAAATCTATTCAATCCCAAGATGCCCGGGAAATTCATGCTGACCGCTATAGGGATATTACTCGCACTATTCGCGACTATATATTTCCTCCAACGCCCCAACGCCATCGAGGGATTGGAGAACAGCTCCTCCTCAGAATCCACCGACCAGTATGGCGTCCCCTCATCACAAATCCCGCAGGGCGATGAGGATCTCTACATATTGAAATCGCAAATTGTTCCTCCGGTTTGCCCGCGATGCCCCAATGCAACGGCCATGTCCAGCACCGCACCACCTCCTCCCTGTCCCGCGTGCGAACGGTGTCCCGAACCATCGTTCGACTGCAAAAAGGTGCCGACCTACACCGCCGGTGCAGGGAATCTTCCCATGCCCATATTGAATGATTTCAGTACTTTTGGTTCATAGGTTGTTAACAGTCGTTGTATCGCCATCGCCGCATAGAAATCATCATCTCTTGAGCCGCCGCATTATGGAATTTGAAATCGTCCGCTATATCGCACATATGTCGCTTCAAAATTGCCTCGGTTCCCCCGGGATGTTCTGCTGTGAATTCCGTCACATCCAACACGTAACCATCTAAAAATAAAAAAATACGGCCCTCTTCTTGATTACGTAATTCCACCAGTTCCATGTAAGTGATTTGTTGGAGATCTTCTTCGCGAAACATTGAGTAGACTTTTCCCATATGATGTAATTTCACTTTCTACAAACAGTTATATGGTATCGATACATAAGCTCTATACCATATTGTATAACAAAAATAACACCCATATGTTCTTGATTTTTCCTCCATTCGCGCGCGCGCCGCTCAGCTTTTTATTTTGTTTTCTTTATTTTTCTATCTGCCACCGCCCGCCCCGCATATACGATACTTACACGATATCCTCACCAGTACCGTTCGAATCGACCGAACCATCGACCTCTCCATCCTCCTTTGCCGCCGTCATCCACGCAGGCAGGTTAGACTGTCCGCGAACACCCGTATCGATGTAGAGCGGCTTCTTCGGTGAAACGGGTGAAACGGGCGAAACCGGTTGCCAGATGCCACCGCCCCCACCGCCCCCACCGCCCATCGCATCAAAGAACTCGCTGAAATTCACACGAAGCGAATCGCGGTCAATCGCCTCTCCGCCGCTCCCATACAGACGCTCCCCGCGCCTCAACACGGGAGGCGATGGGATTGAGGAACTGGACGGAGGCGACGGAGTCTGCAACGCCGCATTGACAACAATGTACGGCGCCGGCTTTTCTCCGCGCTTGGCCGAACCATTGGAACCGGCGGCACCGGCGCTGCGACGGTCGTTCGTGCGGCGGTCGTTCGTGGTGCGGCGGTCAATCGTGGTGCGGCGGTCAATCGTGCGACTCGCTCCGTTGGTGTTGCGGTTGATGAGACACTTCCAGAAACGCGGACCGTCGAAGAAGAAGTCGGCACTCTCGCCAGTGCGAAGACGCGCCTGAACGTCGCGGGCGACATCGGTATCGGGCCAGTTCAAATGAATGTAGCCAGTCAAGTACGGCGCGTCGCGGCGGTCCACCTTGGGAATGAGGTCGGCGCGCGATACGGTTCCCTTGGCGCCGAGGATGCGGTCGAACTCCTGACCAATGAACTCGGCGGTCGTTCCCTCATCGAGGCGGGGGATGAACATGGAAATCGAGTGCAAATCCTTGGGCTCAGGGAGGTTGTTCTTGACGCACTTCCAGAACCACTTATCTCCCTCGTAATGGACCTTGACCTCCTCACCCGAGTCAATCTTATCCTTGAAATCACGTGCGGCGGCACGCTCAGTGTCCCACTCGTTAAAGTGGACAAACAATGTCTTGTAGGGCTTTCCCTTTCCGTCCGTCTTCATGACGGCGTCGGTGCGAAGGACGGCGTTGTACCCAAAGAGGGCGTCGAACGTCTCCTTGACCACCTTGGCATTGACACGGTTGACGACGTGTCCAATGTAGACGCTGGTGTTGCTGGTAATAGAAGTCATGATGATTAGTAGCTGGTTGTTGTTAAAGTGCTTCATTTCTAGGATTGGGAAAACTGAATCAATTTTCATCTTACCACTTTGATTTTTTTACTGTGATTTTCGGGACATTCTTTTTCCCAGATTTCGGATCGTACGCATCGTCCTCATCATCGGATCCAATATTCTGGGACATATCCCAAAACTCCTGAGACCCTAACCGGAACGGGGCGTGCGATTGCGCCTTGTACCAGAAGATCTGATCCTGGAGTTTGTTGGATTTCGAATTGTTATCTACCACGAGACATTCGTAGTTTTCCGTGCATTGATCCATGACTTGACAAAAGGATTCGAATGTGGGGAACATTCCCGCATAGTTTTCATAGATTCGCTTTCGATTTGCGATATACGGTTCTCTAAGAATAAAAACGTAATCAATGTTGGTGCGAAGATTTGGTGGAATTCCCAATGGGTACTGCATAGTTATGAGCAAAATTACCTTCCAATGCCTCCCGTTCATAAATAGGAGCCGCATCATGATATCGTTGGTCCACTTCGCATCGTACAGACAATCGTCCATAATGAGAAATGTGCGTGGATCTATATTGGATTTCTTATATGCGGCAACTTCCTTATTCATTTGCTTGATTACTGTCTTTTGGCGTTTGAGTACATTCTCGATAATGGCCGAATTGTATGTATTGTGAATAAATAGTTTCGGGACATGGTTGCTGTAGAATCCATTCCCGTCTTCCGTGCCCGATATGACTGTTCCTATAGGAATGTCCTGATGGTAAAACAGTAAATCGCGAACCAGGAACGATTTTCCTGTATCACGGCGACCAATCAGTACAATCACAGGACCCTGGGTTTCTTTCGGGTCGAAACTGATATTTTTCATGTCGAATTTACGTAATTCTAAAGACATTTTCCGGTATTGTAATATCTGCGGATTATGTTTATGGCAATTCGAACGAACGAACGCGACTGAGTGCGACCGAACCGTTCCTCCGCCCTGAGGAGCAAAATACATTTGAAATTTTCAAATTTATGGTTTCTCAAATATTTGCTTTACGCATGCGTAAAGCAAACTCTAACGATATTTGGTGTTGATTGAAAGTTTGCTTATCTTCGAAGATAAGCGTTTATTCGAATTACAATATCCATATATTGTAATTCTAGTCGTTCCAAATGCCAAACAGTACAGCAAAATGTCAACGCCGCCGCTGTCGAGTAAAACGGTACGGATGGCGCGAAAGGTCTCGTCGCAGGTTTGGAACCGTTCGGCGAAGAACCGTTCGTCGAAGAACCGCACGTCGCCCAGTGCGACAGCATACCCACAAATATCGTTCGCGACCATCGCCTCCATTCCCTGCAAACGAGCATTGTGGTGAAAACAAACGTGGGAATGATACGATGATGTATCGATCGGTACCCAACAAGAGAGGAATTTGTCGGTGGACTGTTGTTTGAGCATGTAAATTTGTGATATACATAAACTATATTCGTTGTGTATAACCGTATTTTTCCTGTTACATAGTTGTGAACATGTTTAACAATCATGTAACCGTTGCAATCCCAAATGAGCGAAATGGATTGCCAGTTTTTTTCGAATAGAACTCGATTCATTGTTGGTATCAATATCTGATTGTTTGGTAAGATTAAATTCAACAAGTGGAGGAGTAGTTGCAAGTGAACAAACCATTTCAGCGCGTGTTTTAATATAAGCACCTTTATATTTCAATGGATCCAACAAACATTTACAATTTTCTATTCTATTACTTACAAATGCGTCGTTAAACAACATTAATGATAGTAACAAATAAACATATATTTTATTATATCGTAAATCATCCGACTCAAAAACATTTTCCACATTTGGAGAATTCATTAAACTTAATGAAAGTAATCCAAATGATTGATCGATAAGTAATTGACACTCATCAATGTTATAAGGAAAACTTCTTCCTATATGAATCAATGATGTGAACCCCATTACAAACACATTTATATTCAATGTCCATATGCTGAGTGCATATTTATTATCCTTGTTATAGTTATATAGTTCATATAAACCAACTCCCAATAAAATCCTTTTTATTTTAAACAAAAAATTCTCATTTTGTAAGCTGACAGCACGAAATATTTCGATAATATTATTTGCTATATAGTCTTTATCACTATGTTTTTCATACATTTCATTCATATGGTTATGTAATGGTCTATCAACAGAATTATCTAATACTGAATACAATTGCTCAACAGCAGTATCAAATGTTGTATGTTTAGTTTCGAAAAAAATATTAATATCTTTGATAAAATCCTCCTGTACAGAACTACTCATTGCTATATATATATATAATATTATAAATGAACATTTTACACCCTTGAAGATTTAAAACGCCGTATTTGAATGTATCACGAAAACAATATAAAGGTTGTGGCCTGTTCCTAACGGGTAATACATTCCCGACATACTGGGTGTAACAACGTTTTCTTATCAAAGGTTTTCCTACCCGTATGCCTCATACCATCTAAGGAGAAGCGTACAAAGCAAGCATCATCGTGATACTCCGTAATTGGATGATAAGCGTATGAAGTCGTGAGAGCCGACATTACATTTCTTGAATTAGAACGACATATTGCCAAATGTTGGGATGAAAATCCCTTCACATGAAACGGCGTTTTAAATTACCAAGGGTGTAAAACACCGTTTTTGGACATGTATATTGCATCAAGAAACAATATAAAGAATTTGGTTGTATTACGATTAGAAGGATGATGCTGGGTGGTCAATCCCAAATATAACAATCGATACATCATTTTATTGTATTCGAATCGAACGCATATATCGAACATGTACGCATCGTTCGTTCGATTCGAGTGAAAACAATTCGCACGAGATTGTACAAATGGCATTCGAGTTCAAATATAGGAAGAACGCCCGCCCGGATTTTTTCGGCGATGATAATCATTCGAGCGATATCATGGGAATCCACAAATTGCAGAATTACGTCCCCATCTACTCGAATTTCCTTAATTTGACCCCCCAGAATTTCAATACTGTCAATCTAAACAACCGATATGCGCTCGACGGGATTGTTGCTAAGGAATCGTACAATCGATACAAATGCATAGTCCGTGATTGTCACGAGGGGCCGACGGTTGAGCGACCGGTATTTTTCAAATTCAGTCCTCTGGTTGATCCGGTGAAGTACATGTTGGGCAAGTACGGCGATACGGATATCGCCGAATTACCTACATTGAGCGGCCAGCCATCGACATGTCATTCGAAAATGAATGATTTGAACAATGTCTCGTACGTCGATGGCATGTTCTCTTATTTGACCAGTTGTCTCCTGAATCAACACGGATTCGTGCATGGAACCGACTATTACGGCTCGTTCCTGGGGGTTATCGATACTTTGGAAATCGATGTTCGGGACGATGTCGAGTTCCTGGAACGATCGGATCATTTCCATAAACATAACGGCGAATTGTTTCATTTGGATGAGGATGAGATGATGGGGTGCGATGGCGAAATGTCTAGGAAAAATAAACCGAAATTGACCATTCTAGCCGATGGTATTGTTGGAACCGATGCGATGGTACTGGATATAACGGCAATCGAATGTACGACTGAACCGACCGAACAGACGATTGAACCGACCGAACAGACGAATGAACAGACAACCGATACGACCACCCGCCCCGACCGCAAATATACGGTCGATTTGGACAGCATTGATGGTAATACGATTGCAGAAACCGCGGCCCATACGCTCCGGCCGCGAAGCGATTCGTGTGATTCGGGAACATCCACATGTTCGTCGAGTTCAGTCGTCACAAACCCCGATGATCCGTTGGCATGTATGGAAACGGATGAAACGGATGATACGGATGGTTCCGAGGGGTCGTACGATTCGAACGACGGTTCCGACGATTGTTCGAACGACGGGTCGTACAGTGACAGCGAGGACGATGATGATATCATGTGTCAAATCGATCAGTTTCCCGTTCAGGCCATTGCTCTCGAATGCTGTGATGGAACCCTCGATTCCCTATTTGTCAATGAATCGATTGCGACGAAACCGCGAGAACTTAAATCGGCAATGTTCCAAATAATCATGTCGCTGGTAGTGTTCCAAAATGCATTTGGTCTTACCCACAATGATTTACATACCAACAATATCGTCTATTGCAAGACGGATATAGAATTCCTATTTTACAAGTACAAGACGAAATATTACCGGGTCCCCACATTCGGCAGAATCTACAAGATTATTGATTTCGGGCGTGCGATTTATAAATTCAGGGGGAAAACTCTCTGCAGCGACAGTTACCATCCAACCGGCGACGCGGGCTCTCAGTACAATTGCGAACCGTATTTCAATCCCAAGAAACCGCGGATGGAACCGCATTTCGGGTTTGATTTGGCGCGACTCGGTTGTTCATTGTATGAACTGATTGATGCCGATGCCAACGACCAGGGAATTGTCGATGAAACGGGTTTGGATGATATCGAACGGATGATTTGCAATTGGGTTCGCGATGATAAAGGCCGGAATATCCTCTACATGAGCAATGGTGAGGAACGGTACCCGGGATTCAAATTGTATAAAATGATTGCCCGGGCATCGCACAATCATACTCCCGCCAAGGAAATTGAGAATCGCGCATTTGACAATTACATTGTTCCCGCCAAACGCGCCAAGAAAAACGTCCGGTTGATGGATATCAATGCGATTCCATATTACGGGGGGAATCCTTCTTCGCAGGAACCCGAACATGGAGATTTGGGCGGGTTTGGGGGTCTGGGTGGGCTGGGGGGTCTGGGTGGCGACAGTGCATTCAGTCGTTCGGCCGGTCGTTCGATCGGATGTTCGGCCGGATGTTCGATCGGATGTTCGGCCGAATCTTCTTCTAATAATCCACCGCCTCCATCTGTGTAATTTGTACACATTGATACGATATAGACAAATCGTCTGTATCGTAATTACTATCAATGGCATTGTATTTATCACCACCAATGACAACTAATATTATCGAAACCGGAGATTTACTATTTATCCATCCGCAGCCCAATGTCTCATCTCCGCTGTCAATGGCGGTAATGGATACAGGCAACGCTACCATCGAATGGTTGCGGGACCACGGCAATCAACCGGATTGCACCGATGAGACGGCCGATCACGTTGCCATGGCATGGCGCAATGTTGGGAATGAGCTGTTTTTCATACAAGCGTATCCACCACAAGTTACCATGACATCGGCAGAGGATTTCATTACGAGTATTCCACTCGATACAACGATATATCATGCGAAAATCGTTAATCCGGTATATAGAAATGCCGCCGACCTTGCTGCCAAAATAGCCAAATCTCTAGTTGGGATGCCATATGCAGAAACATTTGAAATGCCGCCTGATTATTTCTATTGTTCGTCATTGATTGAGTTTGCATTTCAACAAGCTGTTGGAATGCAAATTCCTATTTTCTGTCCTGTGGATTTCATAATGTTATTTGAGCCGCCGCAATTCTGGATAGATTATTATTCGCTTTTGAATCTACCTGTTCCGCGAAATGTCGTCGGCACGAATCCCACACTCATGTTACATAGTTCGAATTTGGAATTCTCGGTTTTGGACGGACGCGATGCGTTCGAATGAATCGATGTGTTCGAATGACACGTTACCAACTCTGCAGACTATGCGTATAAGGATTCGCCTTGAATGCCGACAACATATTGGGATCCATCCTTTCATTCGATTGGTTCGGATCAATGAACTGGGGACCGCGGACGTTTCCATGTTGTTCGATCGAAGGAACTGATGGCGCTAAACTCGATGGGTACATCGACCTGGTATTGTTGCGGTCGCTCTCGTGTTTATCTACCGTGATATTCATCGATTGATTGAACATTTGGGTTCCGCCCTGATTCGCTCTATTGACTGTGTTTTTATTCATATTGTTCCTTTGACGGTAATCCGCATCGTACTGTCGTTTTCCCCTAGTAGTTCCCGATCCACCGGAAATACCCGCATATGATGTATTGGTGGAATTCCTATTATTCTGGTCGAGGCGGACATCGAGGACCTTGTACCCATCACCGCCTTGTCCCTGATAGTTCCAGTGATTTGTTCCCAGTTTATCGACATTCATTTCACGATTCGTTGTTGCGACCCACTCGTTCCTACTCAATTCTGGGCGTTGAGCGTTGCTGACCCCGACATTACCACTTTCACGGGCGTTTCCCATGACATTGGTTTTCCTAGAAGGACGCAGTACATCGAGAATCGGTGCAAACATGGCGCTGACAACTCCCCCGACACTGCCGCCCATTTCCGTATTTGATACGACGGTTGTGCGATTGTTCGTCGGTACAGTGTGGCCTTCCACATTGTAATCATTGGCGCTGGCAGTATTGCGATTCGTCGCCGCGGCATTTATAATGGGTTTCGTCGCACTGGCTTGGCGATGACTCGCTTCATATTCGCCCGTATTGTAAGATGCGCCGGCATGATCTCCTCCCACTCCATAGTAATCGGTGAATGCATCGGTACGATTCACCGCAGGCATTTCCTGGATTCCCGAGGCGGTGGGTTTCGAGTATCCGGCGGCAGTTGTGGTCAACCACCGGTCGGCCGAATTGACGAAATCCGTATCGGGCCGGTTCTTTTCTATGCGGCCGGTAGTTCCTAAATTAACAATCTTCGACATGGCCGGTCCTTCGTGCCCTGCCAATTCGTAGGATATTTTCGGGTTGGATTTCACACGCAGTTCATCGACCGTTGGCGGTTTCCATGATTCGCGGCCCACCATCCCGGAATTGAATCCATTGTGACCCTCGGTTCCAGCTCCTTGATTGAGGCCCGGAGCTACTCGCACCGATTCGAATGGTTGGGTGTTGTTAGCGTACATGCTCTCATTAACTCGAGATTGCATGAAATCCGATTGGTTGGGGGCGCCGTGTGACCACTGCACGTTATCGCCGGGATTGAATAGCGGCGCCGTCTCGACCTTTTTCATATGGAGGGATCCGCTGCCTTGAGCATTGTCGAGGACGCTCTGGTTCGCATCTTCATTCACATGTTGGCCCGTGGTTTTCCCACCGAAAAACGGAACCATGTTGTTATGCCTAAAGTCTGCTCGCGACATATCATCGCCACTGAGAGATTTTATTTGATTTATATGTTTCACAGGTTGGGCGAATCGTTCTTGTTGGACCCGATTGTTCTGGTCAAAGTACGTTTCGGCAGTATTTCCTGCACCGACGTATTCGCGAGTAAGATCTTTATTGGATTGTGTGCCCGCGCCCGTCTTGGGGTAATTCACCGATGGAGTTGTATAATTGGGGAGTTCGTTTGTCGGACGACCCATATTCTCGTACCCTTCTGTCGCCGATTCCTCCTCTTCATTGATTGGATTTGGTTGTTGACTCATTACAAATAATCCTCCCAGTGCGAGGATTGGAATTGCTAGTTCTGCCATGATTATAATACCAAATTATTATTTTATTTGGTATTACTGTTGTTTGATCGACGAATCGACGCGAATCGTACAATCGACTTATCCGCGGATAACCGTTACATGTTGCTGGACATACTCATCAAATGCCGGGATATCCAGCTCGCCGTTCTCGAATCCGCCGAATCTCTCGCGCTTCCTGGCGTGCCAATCGGCAATGTATTCGCGACTCATTTTGATGGTAACTCCACGTCTCTTTGCGATATCAATGTACTCCTCGGGACTATCGTAGTAGAATCTGTTTGAATCCTTGGACTCACATGCGGTAGGTTTTCCATCAATCATACGGCGCTGGATGGGAGCCGTCGCATCCATGACACAGAACATGCGCTCAGCATCGTGTGTCAGGGTATAGATTCCATCGTACCGTTCTCCAGTTGGGGCGTGGACGGCGAATTTAGACGGATTGTTGGAGGGGAAGAGGGAAATGAATCCTGGGTCACCCTTGCTCCCCTTCTTCTTGAATCGGGGGTATTTGACGTACTCGCGCGAAACTGTTCCAGCATCGTGACTGTTTCCTGAAGTAATCGTAACATCGTCGTCTTGGGTGTATGGCATCGCTCTGTATTGAGGTTGTCTCGGTACTGTTATTAGTATGCAATGTCTAAACCATTTTGGGGCTTATTGTAGTGGTAGGGTGATTCGGTTGTTTCGATCGATTGAACAGAAAGTTTCATCGCTTGTATTAAACTGCGCATGCGTGTAATCTCGGCAGTTTGTTGTTTGAATATTTCCACTATTTGGACCGATGTTAAATCGATTGTTCGACCATCACTTGTTTCTATACATATTCCGGTTTTGTTGGAGCGTTGTGCGAATGGTTGTTCGGTTGGTTCGGTTGATTCGGTTGATTCGGTTGGTTCGGTTGATTCGGTTGGTTCGGTTGATTCGGTTGATTCGGTTGATTCGGTTGATTCGGTTGGTTCGGTTGGTTCGGTTGGTTCGGTTGGTTCGGTTGGTTCGGTTGATTCGGTTGATTCGGTTGATTCGGTTGGTTCGGTTGGTTCGGTTGTACAATCGGTCGTTTGAGTCGTACAATCGTTTGACTTTGTAATTGCACGACG
>Ga0308003_1000398_pt1 | contig 21135 bp, 14 predicted proteins | sample Neamet36_FD_203159 | JGI IMG/M metagenome (GOLD analysis project Ga0308003, IMG submission 203159) | Marine microbial communities from water near the shore, Antarctic Ocean - #36 | ecosystem: Environmental > Aquatic > Marine > Unclassified | place: Southern Ocean | collected 2014-06-06
TGAAATAAAAATGCACTTTTAGGTTTATTAAGAACTTCATTTTCATCAAAATTGAAAATTGAAAATTTATCTGATGATTTTAATGGCATGTTATCAATATAGATGCTGTTATTTTTTATATCCCTATTTTTTTCGAATTTAATAATTTCTTCAATAAATTTACCATCTGTAAAAGAGTTATAATAAGACTGATCAATTTTACAAAACAATAAAGTTTGAAAATAATCACCTACACCTCCTGGATTATTTAATTCATTAATCGAATCTACTGTGAGAGTTTGAAATATTTTGGAAATTTTAGCAGATCCACTACCAGCAGAAAGATCTTGGTATCTTTCTTTTAAGTGATTATATCCTTTTTGTGAATCAATTTGTTCTTTAACAATTTTAATAAAATACTTATAATAATCAGTATTCTTGAATGATGAAGTACTTATAAAATAATTTTCAATTGTATCAATATTTTGTACTATTCCATAAAATGAAGCTACATCAGATTTGGAGTTTATTTCTTTGTAAAAAAATTGATCTATTTTTTGAGATAAATTTTCACTATTTAAATTATCATTAAGAATGTATTTCTCAATTGAGCTTAATAAATTTTCAGATATTCCATAGTTGTTGTGAAATTGATCCTTTCTAAATCCTAAATAACTTTGTGAAGCTAGCTCAATGACTCTAGAAGATGTTTTAATACTATCTTCAATATTTGAGTCCACTGAAGCAAACAAAATAAATTTATCTTGACCTTCACTATTTCTCAAATCAAGTATCTCTGAACTACTAGCAGCTTTCAATTTAGATTTATTTGACAAATCTCTTAATGGTCCAAGATGATTTGAATCGAGTGATAGGATATTATAATTTTGACCTTTCAAAAAATCTTTACCATATAAATGGATAAGATCATTGAAAAGGTTCATCGACAATCTTATTATTAGTCTATCAAATGATCCATCTATTAAATGATTTAACCACTGATTGATATTATTGTGTAAATTACTAATCATAATTAAATAGCTATAAGAGGTTTGATAATCATAATTCCACCTTCATTATCTGGGCTATCAATAATATATCCCAAAGACATTAAAAGTGAACTAAGACTAGATCTACTAAGATCATTTAGAGTTAAAGAAAAGTTATATTGATTTAAATATTCAAGAAATGTTTTTGAAGAAATTCTACTCAAAGATGAGTTATGTTGTTTCATGAAAATCAACGTTGTCAATAAAATAATCATACCAGGTCCAATATCTACAACAAAAGGGCTGTTTTTTGCTGCTATTTTCCTGAAAAGATAATTTACATCGTTTAGATAAGTCCCTTTTTTAGTTTGATCAGATCTATCTCTTAATACATGCTCTAAAAATTCTTTTTTATTTTTTAGTGAACTTGAATTTTCACTTCTTTCATAAAAAACATCTAAATTTTCCTGAGTTTTTTTCTGTATAAATTCGTTAATATCTGGTGTTATACTACTCGAAATTTTACTTATTATTAAATTACAATCAAGTAGAGTATTTATTTTAGATTCTAAATCTATATTAGATTCTTCAAAAAGCCACATAATTCGAATATTATGATCAAAATGTGATTCGATTCTTTCTTTAACATAATCTTTTTGTTTTACACCAAGTTTAAGTGGACTAGAAACATCGTAAGAAAATAAATTATCAAATTCTATCTGATCAATTTTTTTAGACTTAACTATAATATTAAATAATGATTTAGATAAATTAAGAGAACAAATCGTATGATTAAACAAAGTAAGTCTTAAGAAACCTTCAAATAAACCTAACCACTGTTGATGCAATATGTTTTTTGATTTAAGCTCAATAAGAGAACATAAATCTTTAATACACGATTTGGCAATCAACGATCCAGAGAGATTTCTATAAAAAGACATTTTATTATTGTATTTACTTTTTATTTTTTGAGAATCAAATGGAATGTTTCTGTCAAAACCGTAATTATCACATACATCTTCAAACTCTTTAGAAAAAAACTTTTCAATCTTATCCTTGTCAGACACTTTAAGTGCATCAAACAAATCTTCAACCAAACACATAAAACTTTTATTATCAATAGAATAATTGTAAATTATTTGTAAAAAATAATTCCCAGGATTCATTGGTTTTGTATTTTTCCCGTACCTAACAGCCTGACCAAAATAGGCTAACTCAGGAATTACTGGAAACATATATGGCGTTTTATCAACTGTTACATCAAATGTTGTGGCAATAATATCAGTCAGATCAATTTTATCTAACTTAAATGTATTATTATTAAACTCCCATTTACCATTCGGAGCAACTTTGTGCCAATTATTAACTGCTTCAGCCTCACTACAGTTAACAATCCCGATTGCCCTATAAACACTAGCGAGTAAAATATGAGGACTAGGAACATTCTCAACTGCAGTTTCAGTACTAAAAAACTTTAATGATGAGATTACCTTTTTAATAAGTTGGTCGTTAGATTTTACAGGACTCATATAGAAAACTTTTTATTAATGGATTTAATATGAACATTAGAAGTTTGAGGAACACCTGCTATATCAGATTTGAATGTTTCAAGCCACATTAAGAAGTTAAAATCTAGACTACCTTCTAAAATATTCATATTTTTTTTCAAAACAGACTTGTATATTTTATAAGGTATATAAATAAATTTTTTGTTATCAACTTTTAGAGCAATTAGATCTAATTTAGGCTTGTTTGAATCTTGGATACTAGAACCAATTTTAAGAGAATCTGCACTGGAAATAATTTTTTTATTATCTGATTTATGCAACTCTCCAATCTTACTCATTAAATCTATCTCAACATCACCAAATCTATCGATAATTATTTCTTGCATCTTTCTTTTAAAAACCCCATTTTCAATGTCATCAATAAACTTTCTTACGATATCTTTATCCTTAAAAAATCCTTTAGATAATAAAAGTGCACGCTTAATTATCAAAATCATTAAGTTCGTAAATATTATTCTTAGCTCAGAGATTTTATTTAGTTGAGTCTTGTTGTAATCATCACTATCTAAATCATTACAATAAATTTGTCTTAAAATATAAATATGGTTTAATAATTCAATCTCTATTGAATTTAGATAATCTGTATAATCAATAAATTTAATGTCATCAGAGTTAAATCGTAACTTTTCTATTAGAGCAATTATTTTCTGATCATTTAAATGTTCAATTGAATAGTTGTTCGGATCAAGATCTGACATTAATTCTATACACTTCGGGAGGCTAAGTTCAATATTTGAAATATTTAATGATCTAAGAATTTCTTTTAGCATTAAATCATTTCCATATGGCTCAATCAATTTATTAATATAAATGCTTTTAGGATAAATAATACAATTAAACATTCGAAATGATGGAGTTTGAATATACAAGTCAAGTAATTGACTTAACATATTATTTGAGATTTTTTTAGTCTCTCCTTGATTAAGAGTGGAATTCTGACCTCTTAATAAATTTAATTTAGATTGATTTATATTGTATGCATTAATTAATTCTATATTATTAGTATGAACTGATTTATCGATAAAAAATAAATAACCTATAAAGTCAAAGATGTCTCTGAATGTAAATCTTTTTGAGTTAATGATTTCGAAACCTCTCAAAAATGACTGCAAATTTTTAATCATAGAATTAGATTCGATTATCTCCTTTCCATTTTTTGATGGACATAACTTATCATTGTGAAAATTATAATTACTCAAACATTGTGATTTAGATAAAATTTGACTTAAAATTTGATCATCATCAACTAAAGAGTCATAATCCATACCCCAAGTATAAATTTGAATTTTTTTATAATTATCTCCCCACACTTTTATGCTATTGTCGAAAAATGAGTTAATATCATTTAGTTCATTTATTCTTTGTATAATTTCATTATCTGCTGAGAACTCTTCTAAGACCCCCCTATTAACGCACAAAATCATTAAACAATCTTTGCTTTGATTTAATAAATCGAGATCTTGATTTATTGAATCTTTTCTACTATTGTCATTGGGGTTTTGCTGAGATGCATCTTGTACCAAGATAATTTCCCTTTTACCTACTGAGAAATTTACAGATCTACTATTTTCTTTAAAATTATTTTCTATTTCTTTTCTTTTAATGACTCTATTAGAATCATGTTCAAGAATTTTATCTACTGCAAACTCCATCAAATCAGTTTTGCCATTACCTGGGCCACCTACTAATGCACATAATTTTTGACCTCCATCAACAATAAAATTATTTACTAAATCAGTAATTTTTGCATGAATATGTGTTTCAACAATTTCTTCTCCTAATGGTCTTCCCGTATTTTCAACCAAAGGCTTCCTTACAGCACCAATAGAACCAGCAAGCCAGTTTTTAAATTTAAATGGATATGTTAATGCATTAGATTGAGTTATTAGTGATTTATTTATATCCATTTCTACATCAATTAATTTGGTGTTAAATTTGTCATTTGACTGAAATTGTTTGTGAAAATCATCTATCACTTTTGATAAATCATAATAAATTTCATTAAAATTGATTTCATTAGAATGAATTGAAAGATCATAAGATTTATACAAAAAACTAGATTTATACTTCTCTACATTTACAAAAGAGCTCCCTAATAAAGACAGCCCATCAATAATTGAATTCTCCCATTGGAAAATAGGAGAATTTGTTTCTGATACTCCATAACATAAGCATATTTTTTTTTGCTCAAGTAAAAACAACAAGCAAGGATATACTCCTTTAGATGTATGTTGATTATAGTTTGTAAATGTTATCCATGGAATAGACGAAAATCGACCAAGACCAAAAGAAATTTGTGGAAGAGTATTCTTAAATCTTGAGACATCACAATTTGAATGATCTATTTTTTTGCCACCACCTGCATATGAAATATTAAGATCTTTTGATAGTTTATTGAAGATATTCTTCTCACCCATTGGAGAACCTTTCATGCCAACTTTATAGGTCAAACTGGTGAACTTTTGAATGAGCTCTATCAATTCATTTTGATTGTTCATATAGTCTTCAAATACTAATTTATCAAGTTTACTATACCCCTTCATGCCTTTTCCAGCATAATTTGGGTCTAAATATAAGAAATTAGCTAGCTTTAAAGCAATTCCATTTGGATTTCTAAAAACAGAAGATTTATCAGAATAATCTTTATTAATTTCTAAATTACGTATTATTTTTGAACACTTAATAACTTCTGGATGAGATTTATGCATTTCACCCGAATTCAAGTTTTCATATAATTCTAGTAATATATTTAATTCTATAATTTTCCATTTAATTCTCATATAATTTTCTTTAAAACACTTAAGATTCCTTCCGCCATTAATGGAGGAACAGAATTTCCAATTTGTGTATAACGTGGTGCAGTATATGACAATGACCCAGATGTTGCATAAATCCCTTTAAATTCAAACCAATCAGGGAAAGACTGAAGTCTTGCAAACTCTCTTACAGTTAATATTCGAGGAGAGCTATAATGGATATAATCGTATGGACAAGTAGTTAATGTTGGTGATTTTTCATTTTCACGAATCACATGAATAATTATTTTTTTTGAAGTCCATCCAGCACTTAAAAATTCTTCAGGAGAAAACTTATTGGCACTAAATGGTTTTTTTTCTTTAGAAATCTTAATGAGTCCACGAAACATATTAATTTTATCAGGGAAGTGATTCCCTATTCTATGACTATCAATCTGTAAATTATCATCACATGATAATCTCAATAACTTTTGATAATCTGTTGAAGGGTTTTTGTACTTAAAAGTTTTGAAAAACCTTTTTTGAGATGCATTTTCATCTTGAAAATTTAAAGAATTTAATCCTGAACCATCAAGGTCAGATAAAGCATCAATTGAATTTACATTAGATAAATTAAAAGATCGATTCCCTACCTTATAGTTCTCGGTAAATGATTTGCTACTGTTTGATATTTCATTGAATATATCATTAATATTAATTTTATTATTATTATTTTTTAATACTCCAATAATTATATACCTACGTCTATTTTGAGGTACTCCGAATAAGTTAGAATTAATCAGTTCGCCTTTAATATGATAATCTTTACTGAGATTTTTAATGATTGAATCTGAGAATGCTTTACCTTTATTATTAAATTTTGCAGCAATCCCAGAAACATTCTCAATTAATATCATTTTTGGTTTAACAATATCGACAATGTCAAGATATGATTTGTACAGTTGATTTCTTGGATCAAGTTTTTTTCTTTTACCCATATTTGAAAACCCTTGACATGGAGGGCCACCAACAATTAAGTCTACTTTATTTTTATATGAAAGAAGAAGTTGATGATTATCTTTTATGAAAGAGCTAATATCAAAATTCTTTTTCTCAAGTTCTTCTGGCCATTCAAAATTTTTCATTCCAAATTGAGATAGATCTTTCTCTAAAATATTATGTTTAAAAGTATCAAAAGCATTCGGCTGATATTCTAGAGCAAATAGACCTGTAAACCCAGACTTAAGTGCTCCAAGAGAGAGCCCTCCACAGCCAGAGAATAAGTCAATAAAATATTTTTTCTTCAATTTTATTTTTTTAACATTATTAGAAAAATGATGGCACTAAAGTATTAAAAATGAATGAAGATTTATTAAATAATTTGATTAAAAAAAACTAATATTGGTATGTTGTAATTTAGAAATACATATAGATATGGCGAGATTCGGAATCTAGTACAACAAGAATTAAAACACCACAGTGTAATGTCAGATTTCTAAATTTCAAGTAATTGCTCAAGTTTAATATTAGATAATTATAAATGAAAATTGACAAATACAATCAAAAAAAATATCAAAAACAAGATTTGTTTTTTTCTAAAAAAAAAGTTTACATTTACCTAAGAAGCAAAAGGCTATGTACTTGAATAAATATACTTTCCAAATTATAATTAGAAAATATATTAGCCTAAAACACACAAAATGGATTTAGGATAAAAGGTGGTTATCACGAATAATTATTTTATTGAGATCTTGTAACAAGATTAAGTTGATTAATAATATGACTTTTGTGTTTTTTAATTATATGTTGAATTATTTATATACATTTGATTTCTTAAAAAATAAATTATGGATTTATTTATATATGTAATATATATACTTTTGTTTGTGTGGTTTTCATATTCAATTTATATGTGTAAAATTGTCTATGAAAAAGGTTTTAGTTCAGAATCTAAAGTAGTAACCGAAATTTTTTATGCAATTCCTAGAGTCTTTACAAGTTTAGGTGTATTAGGGACATTCTTTGGTATATTTGTCGGTTTGTTAAAATTTGATGTGGTACAAATTGAAAAAAGTATTCCATCTTTATTAGATGGATTAAAAACAGCCTTTAGTACCTCATTAATAGGTATATTTTGTTCGATAGTATTTGGGTTATTAATAGATTATATAGAATCTATAGCTGACAAACGATTTGGTAAGGAGTCAACAAGTGAGTTATCAGCACTTATTGAAATAAATAACTCACTAAATGATGGTTTTTTAAAACTAAAAGAATCTATAATAGGTGAAGCTGACGACACTATTTCAACTCAATTAATTAAAATGAGAACTCAGTTTTCGGATGATCAAAGTGATTTAAAATCTTATCATAAAAACCTCATTCAAGAGATAAGTAATGTAAATCATTCTTTAGGTGGATCAAATGAAACTAGCTTGTTAACCCAAATACAAAAATCTAGAACTGATCAAAAAGATTTGTTTTACAAAAATATTGAGGCAATTAATTTTATTTCGGATTCTGTAAATAAAAACCATATTACCATATCTGATAAATTCGAAGGATTTAAAGATATATTAGCTAAAAACAATACTGAAGCGCTGGTTGATGTTATGAAGAAGGTAACTGATTCATTTAATCACCAAATGTCAAAATTAATTGAGAAGCTGGTTCAGGAAAATTTTCAAGAGTTAAATAATAGTGTTAAAAAAATGAATGATTGGCAAGTTGATAATAAAGAAATGGTATCTACTTTGACTCAAAACTTTAAAGAGGTGTCTAAAGACTTTAAGTCTGCTTCAACTTCAATTAATGAAATTACTGAAAACACTTCTAAATTAACTAATAAAAACAGTGACTTATCTCACTTAATAATTGAGCTTCAAAAGGTCATGATTGATGATAATAAGTATCAAGAAATTGTTACTAAATTATCTGATTCTGTTCATAATATAAGTAATCAAACTAAAGAATACGAAAAAACTTCATTCCAATTAAGTGAAACAATCAAATCTCAAATTAACTTTTCTGATAGTGTAAAAAAATTATTGTTAAGATTAGAGAATATCGATAAGATTAAAGATATTAATGAATCTTTTTGGAAGAATACAGAAAAACAATTGAATGATGGTGTAGGAATAATTTCTAAATCTTCTCATCAATTATCAAGAGACGTAGAATCTATTAACGCTGAGTTCTATCAACGTTTAGGGAGTACTTTTACAAGCCTTGATAATCTAATTGCAAGAGTAATTAAAAAACATAGCCCAAATAATTAATGTCCTTAAGAAATAAAAAAAACAGCGATAGTAATTGGATGTCATTTAGTGATGTAATGACTGGTCTAATGGTTATTTTTTTATTTATAGCTATCTCTTATATGATGCAGGTTAATAAATCTGCAAAAAAAAACAAAGAAATTGTTGATAATTTTTATCAAAATAAAGAATTGTTATATAAGAGATTAAAACATGAATTTCAAGAAGATTTTGATGAATGGGATGTTGAATTAGATGAAGATCTTTCTATAAAATTTACAAATCCAGATATACTTTTTAAATCAGGTAGTTCTAATTTAAGAGTTGAATTTAAGGGAATACTCAATGATTTTTTACCAAGATATTTTAATATTATTATTGAGCCACAATTCATAGATAAAATATCTGAAGTTCGAATCGAAGGACATACAGACAATGAGCCTATATGGATGTTAGATTTAGACTCATATATAGGTAACATTAAATTATCTCAACAGAGATCAGCTCAAGTGCTAAAGTACTTTAGACAAACAAGTTATTTTAGAAAATTATCAAATAACAGTAAATATAGATTTGAATATTTATTGACTGCTAATGGATTATCATATGGAAGAACTTTAGATAAACACAAAGAGCTTACGTTCATGTCTAAAAGGCCTATAGATAAAGTATTGTCAAGAAGAGTAGAGTTCAAAATAGTTACCAAATCTGAAGATGTTCTAAAATCATTAAAACGAAATATGTAATGGCTCAATCAATTTGTTCATTCCCTATTCTTTCTAAGAAACTTAATGATTTGGGTTACCCTGAGGTTAATTCAAGTACTTTTCAAATTATTAAAGATATTGATTTTGGACGTGCAATTCAGGATGATAAAATTGATTTTAAGGAAGATGGAATTTATTATAATATTGACGGAAAATGGTATAGAGGTTATGTTTTTATAAAACAACCTTATATAGAGAAATATGGTAATTATCCCAAATTTCACATAAGGAAATGCAGTACATTACTATCATATATTAATGATGGAAGATTTAAACAAAGATACGACTGGTCTAATTCAAGTGTAAATGATTTAATAGATAAAACTGAGGGAACAAAATTTAAAGATAATGATTTAAGTTATTGTAATTATTGTAATAAACTATTTGATGATGATTTCAGATTAACTTCAGAATTTTATGAAAGACTTGATAAATCTGATGTTAAACAAAAAAAAATAGAAAACACATTTTTTGGTGATGTAGTAAATATTGTGAAAGTTCATAAATTATTTCTTGAATCAAAAAAATATACATGTGAAAATTGTAACATTAGGTCAAAATCGATTATGCATAATAGATTTTGGTACTGTTATCATTTAGATGGCAATTTAGAAAACACATCTACAAGTAATTTATCATGCTTATGTATTTCTTGTTATTCTAAGTTAGATGCTTCTAAATTTTCTTCAGACGCTAAGAAAAGTCAGTTAAAGTCATATGAAGAAGATTATCAAGTAGATTGATGCTAATTAATTTTCTTATATTCATTAAAATACTTTATTACTTCACTTATTGTACAGTCAAACTCTTCAGATATTTCATTTAAACTATTTTCTAGATCTTCTTTAGTAGATGATTTTATTGGAATTTTATTGAATGAGGCTATTAAATTTTCTTTTATTTCACTAAAATCATTATTAAAATCTAAAGATTCTTGATTAGTAGTTTTCTTTTTCACTAATGATTCAATTTTATTTTTACCCACTAAAATGAATGCTCCAGTCTCCCCCTTTTTATATTTAATACCAGAATATTCGTAAAATGTTAAAGTTTCAATTTGAGGATTTTTAATTTTTTTTTCATTGTTTAGTTCTAATATTGGTGCAGAGAATTTGATTTTAGTAGCTGAAATTTCTTTGACTTCAGCCCTAAACTCCTCACTTTCAGTTGATATAGAATCAATATTCCACTCAACTTGAATGACTTTATTTGTTTTAGGTGGAGTCTTAATTGATTGAGTAGAAGGTAAATGATAATCTTGATTCAACGAATCTAACTGGACTTCCATAGTTATTAACTCCTGTTCAATTCCTATGACTTTAAACATTTGCTTTTTATCTTCAATTACATTTGATTCGTTTATTATTTTAATGTCAATTAATTTATTCTTGGAGTTTCTAAATCTATCATTTACTTTTACATTATTATGCATAACATTTGTTCTTGATTTGATCTTGTAACCCACATCTTTTTTTCTTTCAAGCTTAGCTTGAACTAATTTATTAAGAAGTTGTTTTTTGGATGCTTGAGTATTTAATATTTCAACATCAATTGTATTTACATTTCCATCTCTATCTAAATCAAAAGGTGAATAATATTCGATTCTATCAGTCTCAATAATTCTCAAACGTGCCATTTTTGCAAATGTTTCATGAAAGTAAAAATAACCAGATTTCGTTAAGGCTAGATAAAGACCAATAATTTCATTAGCATTTTTTGGTCGATAATTCTCAGAAATTAAGATTTCATTAATTTCGTGATGTTTCATTGATTCAAAATAGAAGAAGCTAAGAATGATTTCAATACTCAAATTATACTTTTCGTTCTCCTTATTAAAAATTTCTTTTACTCTAATATCATTTAAAACATTAACAAATTCTGTATATGTTTTGAATCTTGTTTCAAGTAATTCACTGTTGTTACAAATCTCATTAATCACATCTATATCTATTGTAGATTCAAAATGTGATAATAAATACGTTCTTGTTTTGAAAATATACTCAATAAACTTTGAGCCATGCTTCCTTTTATCGAAATAGGGTCCCTTATTGTCAATAAATTTTAAAAGCTTATCTAAGGGGTTATTTGAAGTGGTTTTTCTATGATTTGCTTCAATGATTTCAGTAAAATTTGTTTCATAATAATTATTAAAATAACCTAAATGATTGGTATCTAAATCCAATGAGTACATTAAATAAATTGAGTTGAAAAATGAAACAACCCTAGTCTTTATATCTTGGAATTCAATAATCTCTCTCAGTAAACTCTTGAATCTTTCACTATACTTAATGTTCTTATAATTTTTATAGATATCATTAGTTAGATAATTAGCATATGATTCGTCTACAGTATATATTCTTACTACGTCAGAAATATGGATGATATTCTTATTAACTAATTGGCCATGTCTAGGATTGCCTTTTAAATTTGAGACTTCAACAAAACATATCTTTTTTAAGTCTTCATTTAAAGTATCTCTATTGCTGAAAGGAAAATTTGTTTGTGTGCAAATTTCTTTTGCTAATAGAACATCTCTATTTTCAATATTAGTTAAAGGTTTACTAAAAATAGAGAATAGTTCAAAATGATGAAAAATCACACCATTGTTAACTAAATTTCGACATCTATTTTCTTCAAGGATTATATATGTTGCCATGTTGTAAGTTAAATTGTTAATTAGAAAGGTAAATTATAATCTTGAATTTCATTTTCTTCTTTATAAGAATCACTCGAGAAAAAATTTAAAATTTCGCTATTCATTTTCCCTTCACTAAAAAAATACAAATTATCTGTTGCTCTTGTCAATCCTACCAAATAAAGTTGGTTTGTTCTGTTTTGTCTATTACTAAACTTCTTATGGCATCCGGTTAGAAATACATTGTCAAAATCTAATCCTTTACTCCCGTGATAAGTTAAAACCATAGCTTTACCTTCAGCTGCCTTCTGTTTAACTCCAACGACATTGTTTACATTGTAAGCAATCTTAAGATCATTAAAATCTAGCTGTTTTTCAAAACAATCATTAAAATATTCCCAATCAGGCTTTCTCCATGAGTCTTTTTTATCCCAATCAATTTTTATATCATGGTAACTAGCAAACATCTTACCAATAACTTTCAAATCTTCATGAGTATTTCCAATGATAGCAACCGATTGATCGGCAAAAATATGTTTTTCAACCCTAGAAGTAATTTTCTCATAAAAATCTGTGTTGTTATGGTACTCAATAATTTCAGGTTTTATATTTGGTGAGTAAGAAGGGATGTCTCTAAACATATCTGGAAATACTCTAGAAACCATATCAAGAATAGTTTGTGGAGATCTATAAACAACATTTAATTGATGAACTATTGGTGAAATAATATCAATAAGCTCTTCAGAAGAAGAAATAGTTGGAATGTTGTCTGTATCATCCTCATAAATAGATTGATTAATGTCACCAGAAACAATTAAATACTCACATCTTGATTTTAAATATTCAAGATCAGGTTTAGTCATGTCTTGAACTTCATCACAAAAAATAACATTAAAATCTTCTGTATTTTTCTTGAGACCCTGTTTCGTAAATACTTTACATGCCCCACCAATGGAATCAACACCAGTTTCTATCATATCTTTGAGAGTAAGAGTATAGCTAATACAACAGCATTTTAAATTATTTTTCGATATAAAATCATGAAGTAAATAGCATATTAGAACAGTTTTTCCTGTACCAGCAACTCCTCTTATCCAATATGATTTCGATTCTAATTTTGAAATTAAATCGATTATATTATTTTGCTCAGCATCCAACTGGGCTCTATCAATCATCCATGCCATAGCGTTAATTTTTATAATTAATCAAGAGAGGTCTTTCTATGAATTTGTTCAATAACATAGTAATATGGAAAGATAAATATTTTTCTTCTGTAATACCCAACTCATCAATGATATACTTTGTTAGTTGAATATTTTTTATGCTATTATCTTCTTTTTTTAAATAAATTTGATCTAACGCTAACTTATAAAACTTTTTATAGTCACTTTCAATTCCAATTGAATTTTTAAGATACATACCCCAAAGGAAAGTTAATTGAATATTTGAAGAGTTTTTATCAATAAAAACTTCTTCTAATTTCTTTATATCATTTTTCTCATAAGCAATTTTTGCAATGAGATAATTCAATTTATTAATTGTTAATATATTTTCGTTGTTATCACTTACTACTCCAGAAATAATTTTGGACGCACTGTTGATATCAAACATCTCTGTATAAATGTCAGCCAATCTTAGAATAAGTAAATCATAATAATTTGAGCTTTTATCTATAATATTTTTATTTAAAATCGAATTAATCAGTTCTATACCTTTTTGATAGTCCATAATTTCTGAATACAAGTACGTAAGATCAATTACATCTTGAATATTTACTTTATTATTATGTATACTTTGGTTGATGAAATTTTTGAAAATTAATTGATTAGATCTAGTTTCTTTTATGATTCCACTTATAATTAAATGTTCATTTGATAAACTTTGAATCCTAGTCATTATTTGATTGTTTTCATTAATGTACACTGAAAGATTAAATGTCAATTTATCTTCTTGTGGTAATGACTTATGCCAATTTGAGTCAAAATTAAATTCAGAAATTAAAACATGTTTTCCATTAAGTAAAAATGGTATTTCAATTCTATCTGAAATAATTGCTTCTTTACTAAAGTGAATTTCAATTAATTTTGATTCTGTTGGTAATTGTAACCCAGGAATAAATGTATTTATTATCTTGTTATTTGCAAATGCAATATCAATTCTATCTAACGAAATTGGTTGAATTATCGGAGATAAAGTTTTTTTCAGTAGATATCCATAGATTGCACTTCCTTGAGCAATTCTAGATTGATTTTGTGTTTGGTTTGATTGAGGGAAATCAAATTCTGAATTTTTAAATAAATCTTTTACTTCATTTCTTATAAATGGATTTTTTGATGCACCTCCAATAAAGATAACAAGATTAACTGCATCATATTTTATTTTAGCTTTACTTAAAGTTTTATCTAATGAGGAATAGATACTTTTTTGTTCAGCATAGAGTCGTTCATTTTTATTAAAACAATATTTAGATACTTCTTTTAATTCATTTGTATTAAGCTCTAAATTATAGATTCTATTTTTAAAAATAATTCTATTTTTAGTTACGATATTTCTGTCGTTAAGATTTGCTTTTTTACATAAAGCCTCTTTCATTATTTCAGCTTTACTTTCTAGACGTGGAGTAATTTCATCAATAAGACCCGAAATATTTTCAGATATATCTGCCTGATCTAGAATCTGTTTAATTAAGAACTTTCGTGTTATTTGTGTGTTTAAAAAATTACCACCAATTTTTGAAAACTCTGATACAGCTAAGTTTGACATTTGTATCCCTGAAATACTGTTATATATTTTAACTAAGCTAATATCACAAGTTCCAGCTCCGTAATCAAACACCATAATATTACTAACACCATTTTTAAATGGAATTTTATTATCATTTAAATAACTTAGAAGTGCTGCATTTGGCTCATCTATCATTTCTTTTAGTCCAGAATCGATTCCAATTTCATTAATTAGTTTAATGTATTTTTGTCTTTGTTTATAGTTAAATGAACTGGGTATACTAAGCATATAATTATGAGAAGATACGTATGATAAGGTCTTAATTTTCTCATTTATGAAATTAGATATATAATTTAAAAAAACTTTAGAAGCAGATTCTGAATTAGAAATTTTTGGATGCTTGGAATAAAGGAAAATATCTTCATCATTTGAAAGATCTAATTTAAAGTTTTGCCAATAGTTTTGATTAACTATTGCCAAGTTACCTCTACTAAAACTATTTGCACCTTCACCGCAATAGATTTTATTATTATGAAAAGCAATTGATGTTTTGAGTTTATTGTCTTCTCTGTTACCTGATAAATATCCCTTTTGACTAAAAGTCACATCTTCAAAAGAAAATATTTTATTATCTTTAAATGATCCAATTACTGCATAAGATGTTGATGTTCCAAAATCTACACCGATAAAAGTTTGATTTTTCAAATCTTCATCTTCATTTATATATGCAAATGAATTGATAATTTCAGATAATCCAATTTCATCAAATAATCTAATTTCATTATTTGTTTTCACAATTAATTTAGAATTATTAATAAATGAAAAGAATCTAAATTTACAGTGCTTTCTTGGAATTAAGTAATCTTTTCCGTTTAGAAGATGATTATATACAAGTTTTGTTTTAAATGTTTTAGATATTCTTTTTGCTTCATTATTATTGAAATTTTCATGAATAATGAAATCGTTATTATTGATAAAATTCTGAAATATAGAATTAATTTTCGGCGGTTTATTTTGACCGTATAGTTCAGTAATAATAGTCAGAAATTTATTTTCAGATGAACTTATTAATTGTAAGAACTTTTTTATTCCACTATGATGATTTTCAGGGAGTTCATTAAGTATATTTTGAACTGTAAGAATGTTCGTTATTTTTAGGTATTTTGATAAGACATTATGATCAAAATTTGAGCTAAGTTCGAAATCAATTTTATTTATAATGACTTCAGAATTATCTGAAATAGAATCAATATATGGCTTAATTATTTGGAGAGAATATTCCCAAGCTGATGCGTATTTATCAAGAAGATAAATGTTGATTTTTTTTGGTAGATTCTTTTTTACTTTTAAATATTTAATTATTGCGATTATTTCTGGACATGGACCTCCACCAATAAGAGTAATGTTTATTGACTCTGTAGGGAATTTATTTTCAGCAAAATTTTCTGATAAAATCACATCAATTGGGAGCGTGTAATGAGGGAAGTATGCTAAAAGATAAGCTTCTTGAGTTGCATTAATAGAATAATCAAGATCAAAGATTGGGTATTTCAAATAGGCCTTTCTAAGAGCTGTTACTTCAGGTTGAAGATTTATTAGAAGGTCTACTTTATCTTGTTCACTATCAATTAAATTATTGTCACAAATTTTTTCAAATATAAAATCAATCATAGATTACATTTCTAAATGTTAAATTAATTCTAGGGTCATTAAGCTTTTTTTGAACAGGGATTTGATGTTGCCATTCGTGCTGAAATGAACCTTTCATAAGAATTAGAGTACCGTTATTTAGTGGGATATGTTCAATTCTTTTTTCATCCTCATGGTAATCTTTATAATCAATTTCTCTAATATCAAATCTTCTTTCTTGACCTAGGCTTAGAGATGCAATAATTGGATTGACACCAAATTCTTTTTCATTATCACTATGCCATGAAACTTTATCGTTTCCGGTTCTATATTTATTCAGTAAAACTGAATTAAATTTTGTTCCACAAGCTTTCTCAACTCTTAGCAACAGTTTTTGTAATTCTACAAATGGCGTAAGTGGTATGTTTAGAATTCCAGAGTATTTATAAGCAGCTTTTTCATCTCCATACCAAGCAGTTAATCGTGGTATATTATGATATTTTCCATAAAATAAAATTTCTTGTTGTTCCCATATTACTTTTTCATCAATTATATCAAACAAAATATTTGCTTCATTATTAGAAAGAAAATAGTGATCTACTTCAAGAATAGAATCGGGTGTTTTTAATTTAACAAAATTATTTTTAATTAATCCTTCACTTGGGAATTCTAACATAATTAAAGTCTTTTTAGTTTAGCAAAATCTTTTTTTTGATAACTTTTGGAGGATATCATAACTTTAGTAATATCATCTTCAAATTTATAATACATTCTACCTAAGGGCTTTGTAGTGTTTTTTGAGTTAATTTTAAACTTTTGCCCTTTATTATCATTTGGATTGAATAAATATTCACTCCAATTATTTGATGTTATAACTGATTTACCTTTTACATTTTTTCGGTCGGAATTTAATAGTAAAAGATGTTTAATTAAAAAGTCTGGATTATCCATTTCTTTAAGAACAATTTCATCTGAAGGTTTTAAAAATTGTAAGTTTTTAAAGAATGGTGTTTGATTTAACTGTGAATATGTTTGACTTTCTTTCCAATATTCCTCTAGTTTCTGTTCATCGACAACCTGTTTATAGTGCTCAAATTGGTCTTTGTAATTTTCTCTTTCTGTTTTTAATTTAAAATTCTCAGCTTTGTATTTTGTGTTTTCTGTATCTGCATCTTCTATGTAATCTTCCCACTCTTTCTCTACTTCAATTTTTTGTCGTTCTTTTTCATCATTTTTAAATAATTCAAATCTCTTTTCTAACTGTTCTATTTCTATAGATAGCTGTTTTTTATACTGTTTTTTAATAAACCTGTTTTCGTTTTCACTCATTTTCTTCAATTCATTTTTTTCAAATGTTAGATTCATTATAATTTCATCATACTTATCATTTTCAGATTTAGAAATTGAGTCTGTGTTTAATTTCTCTAATCTATTCCTTAATTTTGTTGTTGAACTCCTAGCAACTTTTAGATGTTTTTTAAGGTCTATATTATTATTTTTGGACTCATTTAATTCAATTTCATAAAGTTTGTAGTCTTTCTCAGTGTTAATAGAATTTTGAATTTCTTTTTTTAAGGATTCATAGCTATTCAAAAATGATTTATTTCTATCCTTTTCTAAGTTTAGACGGTGAGTATTCTTTTTCTTATCTTCTTCAAGAGCATTTAAATTTTCACGTAATGAATTTAATTCTTGATTGTAATTATTTTCAATTAGATTTAATTTTAAATATTTTGCACTATTAATTTCAGATTCAGCTTTAAAAATCTTTGCACGTTTTAGTAAACTTTTATGTCTGTTCTCAGAACCAATAAGTCTAGATTTTAAATTCTCTATTTTGTCTTGATTAATGAAAAATGAATTGAAAAACTTTTCTGAATATACTTTGAACAAATAAAGTTTGATTGAATTGAATACACTTTCAATTTTATCGTCATGACAATTTAATCTAAAGTAATAATATGAGCTTAGTCCATCATTCCTTATCCCAGATGTATTAAATGGAAAGTTTTGATCTGCAAACTTTTTTTCAATTTCAAAATATTCTTTTTCAGAAATTTCACTGATATGAATATATGTTGAATTTAAATACTGGTTTAATGTTAAATTCATTCGTTCTGTTATTTTTTTTTCTAAAATAAATAATATTTAAGTCTAAAAATAATTTGGACTATTTATTATCAAATGTATGATATACATACAGTAATAACAAATTGTGAAATCTCGTTCGATTATTCTATTTCTATTTGATTAAGAATTTCTACCTCACTACAAAATGAAATATCAAAAGGTACAATGCTGAAGTCTATAGTGATTCCTTTTATAATCATAATAGTTAATAAACTTTTCTATAAAAATGTTGTTTCATATATGAACGAAATATTTAAATCACTGTATGTAAATCTTACATTTGATTATAAAAGCATTAAAAGAAGGATTTAAACCTATCTTGACATATGAGTCATTTAATTTAAAAGGGACAAATATATTAGACAAAATTATATATGTATTTCAACAAATACATAACAAAAAATTAATGAATTTTGAATAATTGTAAAAACAGCTTTATAGAACAAGATAATATGACAAAATTTGATTTAAGCTAAAGGATGGTTACCTAATATTAAACACCTGATATAATTTACATAATTATTTACACACTTCATTAAACATCAAACACTCTCCTAGATCGCATGCCATTTTTAGAAAGTTACAATATTGTCGGTCCTCCATAAACCACAATAGCCCACCAAGTGATGAATACCCCTCAGGATCTTCAGGAACTAATTCAATATACTTTTGCAGGTCACTTTTACTCTCAGCCCAATCATCAACACTCATAAATTTCATTTTCCCTCTATAAAGGTACGCTAAGGGATTAACGTCCTCGTAAGTAATAGCTTTATCGTATGCATCAATGGACTCAGAAGTTTTTTCTAATCTTCGATTAATATCACCAATTCGAAGATATGTAAAAGAGCTTTCATAATTTAAGGAAATTATTTCTTTGAAGAGTTTAAGAGAGTTTTGATAATCCTCAATAACAAAATAAATTTTTGCAAGGGAATTTAACATGTCTGCACGTTCATCAGCAGCATCAACGAGTGACAATGCAGTTTGATGATAGGAAATTGCATTAGGTATTTGATTCAACAGATATAACATCCGCCCTTTATTATAGTATGCATAAGGAAGGGAATCATTCATTTCTATTGCACTATCAAAATCATCTATGGCCTTTTCATATAGACCAAGTTCACCATATGACAAACCTTTCATATTATAAAATAATGGATATGGTTTGATGCCGATAGCTTTAGTATACTCAAGAATAGAAAGCTCATAATTTTCAATAGCATTAAAACTATAGGCTCTATTAGCAATACATGAAAGATTCATAGAATCTAAGATTAAAGCTTCACTGAATGCATTAATTGCAATATCATAATAACCTAAGTTATTTGCACTATAACCAATATCATAAAGACCCTGAATCTTATATTGATTATCATTTTGACTATAAGCAGTTAATGATAACATTGAAAAAATAAATAAATACTTCATTTTGATTTAGTTTGATTAATCAGAATATATAATGACAATAAAATTAACTTAAAATTATTACCTCAATATGATCTCCTGAAAATTTAGGTTCTACTTTCAAAAGAAGATCAACAAAAACTTTTACTCGAGCAAAGTACTCTCTAATTTTAGTTTTAATTCCATAACGACCAGCAACATCCGTAGCATTAAATCCAATAGCTTCTATGCCTCTTTGTTCAGCTAAGTAAATTGCTCTTTCATTATGAAATTTCTGAGAAATTATTGTGACGCTCTTTAGCCCAAAAACTTCCTTTGCCCTAACTACAGAATCCAAAGTTCTAAAGCCTGCGTAGTCAAGGAAAATTCTATTTTCTGGAATCCCTTTTTTAATTAATTCATTTCTCATATCAGTTGGTTCATCATAAAGAGAATTCCCATTATCTCCACTCACTAATACGAATTCGATTTTGCCTGTAGTGTAAAGAGCATAAGTAGCCTCTATTCGGTGTTGAAAGTATGAATTTACTTTCCCATTTTTTAATGTTTTTATTGTGCCTAATACCAAACCAACCTTAATTACAGGAACAAGAGAAATATTTGAGAACGATTTACCCTTAGCATTTACCATAATTATATGATTAGCTAAAAACATTAATACTGTAGTAAGTAAAACTAGATAAAGTAGCGGTTTTTTTATTTTAATCATCTATTACCTTTTTGGATTTAAATGTTGAACACTCATAAACAGATGTAATTTTACCATCGTCAATATCTAAGCGAAAAGACCATTCAACATTTGAATAATCACCTTTAAACACCAGAATATTAAATCCTCTATTGCAACCTAAGCAGATCCCATTGGAATACATGAAATAAGTGTCTTTACGCAATTTGAAAAACTCCATTCTATTTCTTAAACCTTCAATAAAACTCCATTTATTCTCTTCTCCGTAATCAATGGCTTCATCTAATAAATCGACTAAATAATCAATATCCATATTACAAAAGAATTTCACAAAAAGAGCATGTTCAGAAATAGACTCCTGTACTTCATGATGTGTTATATCGAAAGAGAAATTCTTAACTTTTCTCATATCTATTAATAAAGTTCATTAGTCAAGCAAAAGTTTTTATGGCCTATAGTATCGTTTATAACATGCAACACATCATAAATTTCGAGGTATTGTATAGAATCTGAATTTACATAAAATTTGCGTTTATAATTAGAATTACATCTACCTCCATTAATTTTTTCTGACTTAGATTCTATTATATATTCATTGGTAGATTCCTTTGATAATAATGTACT
>Ga0308003_1000401_pt1 | contig 21005 bp, 29 predicted proteins | sample Neamet36_FD_203159 | JGI IMG/M metagenome (GOLD analysis project Ga0308003, IMG submission 203159) | Marine microbial communities from water near the shore, Antarctic Ocean - #36 | ecosystem: Environmental > Aquatic > Marine > Unclassified | place: Southern Ocean | collected 2014-06-06
AGAACGCTACCCCATAGAGTACTAAGACTCCAAGGATAGCGGCTTGTAGGACTGCGGGAACTGTAAGTAGTTTAGTGTCTGCTCTAATTATCGTAGTGCTTAGGTTACTCACGCAAAGAACTCCTTTAAGTGTGCATCACTAGCTACGTTACCTACCATAGTATCCATCATGACGCCATTATCGTTATACAACGCCAGCACTGGGATACTTCGCAACCCTAAGGCCATCAGTGCTTCCTTGTTCTCAGGTATGCCAGTGTGTAACACTTCATAACCTGTGAGGTCAAGTGCATCTAAACGCTTCTTAAGAGCTGTACAGGCTAGGCAGTAGTCAGCTGAATATAGTTTAATAATCATTACTTATTCCCGTCTATTGCTTGTGTTGAACTATATTGTGGTTCTAAACGATCATTATATAGTTCTTCAGGTTGTAGATCATGTAACTCAAGTTGTATCTGCAGGCAGTGTATGGCTTTCTCTACATTCTCCCTGTGAATACCCTTCTCTCTAGTTAAATACTTGTTGACTTTTGTGTAAACAGCTGCTCGTACACCTTTGTAGCCAAAATTAGCAAAGGTAATCTCAAACGGTTGGATACCTTGGTTCTTATAGTGGTCACCAGCTACTTGTGAGTCTAGTGCTGTATTCTTCTCACGTACACCAGCGTCATAGGCCCGATAAGAAGCTTTGCTTGGTGCGTCTATATCAGTGAAGTTTACCCCTGTACCTAAGTTATCATAAGCATTAATCATCTTTAGTGTCCTCCTCAAACAATGCTAGGTTCTTCATGATCATGTCTTCATAACGATCCACTAAGGACTCACTCGTAATCCCTAGCAGTTCACATAAGAAGTCAACGTCATAGTTGTTCAGTATCTGTTCTCTGATTTCTTCAAAGGTGCTACTCATTCTCCCTCTCCTTACCTAGGGCTGGTAGGCCCTCTAAGTGTTCTAGTAGTTCATCTACAGTGTTCATAGTGAAGCAGGCTAAACCTTCTTTATCACACCACTGACCTAGGTTCATCTTAGAACCCTTACGTAGACGTTTACGTGAATCAGTAAACACAAAGATAAGTGGCCTATCGATCTCGTCACGTATAGCCTTGTACTTCTGTGTGTCCCCAACTCTGAAGAATCCCTTACACTCTATCATAGCTCCTGTACGTTGACATATAAAGTCTGGTACGTATTTCTTCTTGATGATGTAAGGAATCCTTGAAGGTTCATAAGCAAAGTCCTCGGTGCCTACTGCCTCGCTGAATGCGCTCTCTAGTCCTGACCTAAACTTAAGCTTAGGTGTCATTGGTGACATACTCCATAATTCGCTTAGTCATCTCTTCCAAATCATCTATATTAAACTCTAAATGTGTATATCCTTCACAATAGTCTTTTATAATGTTAGCCACTTCTTGCTGTTGTTTAGTCATTGAGTTCATCCTCTATAGTAAGCTGCTTGAATCCATCCCAATCTCTACGCATGTATATCAAGTTCCAACACACCTCAAGTCTAGTCTCCCAATCCTCAGGATGGTGGTCCTTCCATGTATCCTTAACCACTTGGATCATATCAACCTTAGCTACGTCCTTGAGTAGCTTCTCAGCAGTCTTAGGACCAACACCCTTGAGACCTTTGATGTTGTCCGTAGAGTCTCCTGTGAGCATTTGTATACACATCTTATGGTGACCTTCATTCGTATCAATGTAGTAGAGAGTCTCCTTATTGAAGTTATGGTGCCAGCCCTCAACCATGTCAATATCTTTATCTATATGTGATATGACAAAGTGAACACCCGCGTCTAGAGCCTCCTGTGCCCATATTGAGACTACATCATCAGCCTCACAATTGTCAGACTTGTGGTGCCCTAGACTATAAGCATACTCATTCAAAGCTTTACGCCTCTTAGCTACCTTAGCGTCCTGAGGCTTACCACTTCTGTGTAGCTTGTAGTCGTCAGACACATCATACCTGAAGTTACCTTTGCCCTTAAGTGCCACAAAGACTTCATCACTGCATGTGTTCCATACAATGTCTTCTATGGCTCTGTCGTAGTACTCCTTAGCAAGCTTAAGGGTTATGTCCTTGAGTGCAATACGGAATATTAAACTATCCGCATCTACGAAGCACTTGGCGAATGGCTTACCTTTAGTCTTATCCATCTAAGTCTCCTAGGCACTTCACCGCTGCAGACAAGTCAACCTTAAACCACTCATTCCTACGTTCATCGCTGATCAGCTCAAGTGCCTTGTGTGCTTTGATTTCAGATGTGTGTCTGTTCTCATGGCTAACACTATGACGTAACGTATAGGCCCTGTGTGGGTCACTCGTCTGATAGCTCTTAAGGCGGTCAGTGGCATCAATAGCCTTACCTATCTTAATCCACTCAGGCCACGCACTGTTGGTGATAGCATAGACATCACCCTTAGTGGACTGACTGTAGTTAGCAAATGAGCTAAAAGCTGCATCATTGAATGACTTATATCTACCAGCTTTCCATAATGGATGCGACTTAGGTACATACTTACCATTCACAAACATACGTTTAACATTATTGATAGGATTAGTCAGTGGGTTATGCTTGGCACGACTACGCAACTTAGAGTCACACCTACGCCTTGCTTGATTACTATACTTAATCCACCACTCACCATCTTCAAACACTGTGTTACTCTTTGCAATTTGTTTTTCTTGTACTGTGTTCATAACTTCTCCTTAATGAGTCTCAGCCCAACTGTTGCCTACTTTGTAGTCTCCAGCCAGTGGACACCTTAGTTTGAAATGTAAACCTGCAGCCTCTATACAACTAGCTGCAAGCTTACCAAATCTATCAGCTTGGCTCTCTATAACTTCCACTTGAAATTCATCATGGACGTTACCTACAAACTTATAATCTATACCCCATAGTCTAGCATATTTATCCAATATGATCAAGGCTTGCTTCATAACTAGAGCCCCTGCAGATTGCAGAAGTGAGTTAAGTGCAGCGTGTTCTGACCTAATGAATATCTTACGTCCATCTAAGGCAGTTATGTAGCCCTTGGCTGCTGACTGAACCACGTTATCCTTAAGTATCGCAAGTGCTGGTGTGTTCTCTAGAAACTTGGCTTTGAGCTTCTTACCTAATGCTCTACCGCCACCAGCCACCTCACCCACCAATTGGTCACCTCCACCATATAAATATGAATAAATAAAGCGTTTTGCAATATCTCTAGACGCTAAGCCCGCAGCTTTCATGTTTGCAGTGTGAATATCACCCGTGAGTATCTCTCTCGTGTACTCAGGGTCATTCATGTAGTGTGCTAACATTCTAAGCTCAAGGCCAGAAGCGTCTATACCAACTAACTTGTAACCTTGATCAACAATCCAGCAACCTCTGCATTCAGGACCATACAAGCTACTAGAGCTGGGCACCTGTGCTAAATTAGGTTTACTGTGTGTCATACGTCCAGTTACAGCACCATTCGTGTTTACATAGCCATGTACGCGGCCTGTGGTCTCCTCTGCTGACTCAAGCCAACTACGCACCTGAGCTATCCTCTTACCAACCAATAGATAAGAAGCAATAAGCTCAGCCTCAGGTATACCTTTGACATTCTTCAGTACATCCTCAGACACTATGGCATGTCCAGTCTCAGTGAATACCTTAGGCACCCAACCGAAGTGGACCAAATAACGCCCTATCTGCTGTCGTGAGCCTAGGTTAAAGATGGGCCAGTCTATGCGACTAAAGACACCACCTACGTCCGTCCATCGGTCACCTAGGAACTTAAGACCTACAATACTTATAGATCCATCCTTCTTTATCTTAGGGCTAACTTCCTTGATGAAAGTAGGTAGAGGTATGAATACCTTCTGTACCTCCTCCTCAAGGTCATAGGACTTCTCCTTAAGCTCTGCCACTAAGTCTCTTGCTTTAGGCTGGTCAAGTAGCCAGCCATTCCTTACTTGTTCTTGTATGATTCGCTGGACTTGATGCTCAAGTACAATGCTCTCGCTTCCAAAATTATCAAGTTCGCAAAGCAATCGTTCGTACACTTGTTCATTAACCCTAACGTCTTGTTGACAGTAAGCCACCATCTCTGGCGTATACTGCGACCAATCGTTGTAATCCCCTTTTGGATACCCAAGTATTTCTCCCCAATATGCTAGTGAATGTGCGTCCCGTTGTGGATTAGCTAACCTAGACATGACTAAAGTATCTGTGATCTTTGGACCACTAAAGTCAGTGCCTAGAAGCCTCTCGCACACGGGTATGTCATAACCAATAATGTTATGTCCTATAACCTCGTCTGCAGCTTCTATGTGTTCATTAAAAGCAACCCAACTCCCTCTTCCGACCATCCCTGTGGGTGACGCAAAGGTGCGTGTTTCGCCAGTGTCAATGTCCTTAGTGACAATACACCACACTACACTAGGGTTAAGCCCGTCAGTCTCTATATCAAAAATAAACCTTGACATTGGCTAAAGTCTCCCTTGTCCGTGTTAAGAATTCCAATAGTAACCTAGCACTAATGCTATCATTACTATAAATATCCAGCTCTCTGTGTAGTACATATCAAAAGTCCTCATGTGAGTTAGCTGCTTTAATTTCAGGTGCCTGTGTAGCTACTAGGCGACTAGTCTTATTCTCATAATAAAGCCAACCTGCTACACCTGTACGTCCTGTACGCCTACACTTAACTAGTTGCACCTGAGTACAGTTACGTGCATAGTCATCTTCCGTCATTTTATCACGTGAGAGTAAGATAGTATTAAAAGCAATCTGATTGATACTGCCGCTACCCTTAAGATCATACTCGCCTACGTCATGTGCATTCTTAGCATTAGGCTTACGCATGTGACTAACGATGATGATGCTGACACCCGTGTTCTTGGCCAGTTTCAAGCACTTATCCATAAAGGCATCAATGACTCCATTCTCGTTACTAGTCACTGCAGCTTGCAATGGGTCTAGGATGATAATGTCACAGTCTAAACCTTTGACTAGATACTGCATCTTAGCAAAGAGCTCGTCAGCTTCTAAGGCACCTTGGTGGTCCAAGATATGCAGCTTGTCGCTGTTGGCTAACTCATTGTACTTCTCATGATACAAGTTATAGTCACGGTCCTTACTAGCTATGTCACTAATGTTAGTGCCCATATAAACAGATAGAAGCTTCTCTACTGTCTCCCCTACGTCTGCCTCTAGGAATACACAACCAATCTTCTTGGCGCTCTCAGCATACATACCGTGTACTAGGTTATAGACCATAGTAGACTTACCAATAGACGTTAAGGCACCAATGACAGTTACCTCGCCTGCAGCAATACCACCATTCATCATGGCATTGAGCGAACCAAAGCTAGCAGGTAGTGGTGTGACTTCTTCAGTACCACGCTTTAGGAACTTATCCCACACCTCGGCATCACCTAGACTAACGACACCCTCTGGCTTGAATGCCTTAGAATCCCACCAGCACCGTGTGAACTCACGCACCTTGTTAGCCTTGAGCATGTCTCCTGCGTCCTTAAGGGGCAGACTGCATACCTTAGCTTTCCTAGGTGAGAATAGACCCACGACAGACTCTGCTGCCTTTACACCTGCTTCATCATTATCAAAACATATTACCACATTGTCAAATGTCTCTAGGTACTCTAGGCTGGCTTTTATGTCTTTTGCTGCACTTGCTGCACCTGACCTTATGCTTACCGCAGGCCACTTACCATCAAACATTTCATTAACTGCCATTGCGTCTAACTCACCTTCAGTGACAGTAATATACTTACCGCCTGCTGCAAATGATTGCTGACCAAATAAGCCTGCTTGTGATAGGTCACCTGTGGAATAGAAGTCTTTAGTCTCTACTGCACGAACCTTAGTGCCTATTACTTTGTTGCCCTCTTGGTTATGGTATGGGTAGTGGTGCTTGCTTATGTTTCCCATGTCGTCATGTTCTACCGTGACTCCATATCGTTTAGCAACGTCAGCACTAATCCTACGATCCTGTATTGCTGTTATTGTACCTGTCATTTCTAACGGCCTCGCTCTAGTTGTGTGTGGTGATACTATAGACCCATCACCATGCACATAATGTTGACAAGAGAAGCACACAGCGTGATTATCACTATAGACTGCTAGCGCATCACTTGACCCACAATTTGGGCAGCTAGTGTGCTTTACAAACTTACTCTCTACTCTATCTTTATTATACATACTCTAGGAGCTCCTGTAAGCTCGTGTAAGAGCCCCTAGCTCTAAAGTAATAGTAGGGCTAGGGGTCAAGTTAAGAGGCCTTAGGCAGCCTCCTGTGAGTTAGCCTAGAAGTCACCATCAGTGGCTGACTCTGCCAATTTGACAATACGAATCTTATCCAAGTAAGGTGTCATACCATGCACTGGGTGCTCGTCACCACTTAGGCTATACTGTACGCGAACTTCACTGCCACGTGTTGGTTGACCCATAAACTCTTCATTGTCAAGTGAATACATACCTACGGCAAACTTAGAGGCAAACTTTCGTTGCTGACTAATGTCACCATTGACACCTTCGTATTGACGTAACTTAACACCTTGACTACTTAACTTCTTAGCATTCTCAGCGTCTAAAGTTAAGACAACACTGAACTTACCAGTACTTGCCCCTTTATAAACTTCATGCTCTAAAAGATTTGAAAAAGCTACAATTCCTGAAACTACCATAAAACCACCTTTATAGATTATCTATTAATTGACCAAAATAGGTCTATTCACTACTACTTCACCTTAGGTGTACTTAAGTACACTTTTAGGTTAATTCTTTAATTATTAACAAAGTAATTGTCTTTGCTTGCTACGGTAGAGTCTAACAGAACTCTCTAGTCGTGTCAAGAATTAATTTACCATATCATATTTATAATCTTCTACGTCATCCTTTAGGATCTCGTATAGCCACTCTGGGACCTTCTCATAAGACCGCCAGCCTGAGGCATCGACTATAACAGCTTCAGCATAGAACGTATCAATAATTATGTCCCCATTACTTGAGTCTAGATCATAATCAACTTCAAAGCTAATCAACTGTTCTCCCATCATGCCTATAGACACTTCGTGTTCATACGTTACTTGAGCCATGGTGAATCCCCTTCTGTTTCTGTTACGTCTAAATCAGCCGCATCTATATTGTAGACATACTCGGCACTACGTGAAGCCGTGTAGCAGTCGTTACAAAGGTCCATAAATGCCCCTGTTTCCCTCTCAACCCGACTTAGTTCGTAGTCAGATAACAATAAATTACAACACTTGCACATCATAATAACACCTCATTACTTTATATTAAGTTAAACCTAGAAAAATGATTACTAGATCAATAATTATATCAATACATTCCATCATGTGTCAATCTCCGTTACTTTAGGTTATAGGACAAACAGCATCCATTCTTCATAGGTAAAATAGTCTAAAGGGTAACCATAGGCCGTACCGGCCCCACGGCCCACTATAGGCGTGTAGGTATGCACAAGGCCTCCTAAGACCTCCTCATTACCTGATAGTACTTTGCCCTTGCTTATTAGATCACCCAGCACAGGCGCTAAATGACGCTTTGGCTGGCCTGTTGCCTCCTCAAGGTGAAGCATAGTGCAATAAGGCTCACTATAATTCAGGTCTAATAGAATTGTAAACAGATCAACTTCAGCACTAGTGTACTTGCGTTTAAGTGTCATTTTGCTTTCCTTTTGATTATGGTTAGGTTTGGCGTGTTACTTGCCACTATGCTCTCCGTCAGTCGTGTATGCCAAGCTCTGGCCGCTATAATTTTAGTTGAGTTGTTGCAGGCCGTTGGCGCTGCGTATGCTTTTTTGACTATTATCATTTTATGCTGCCTCTTTTAGATCAATTAATCGAATTACTTTAGCCATCGTTTTACCATGTGCCACATAGGCTATTGTCTTTACGTCCTTAGACCAACAGGCTCGGCAATCCTTGCACTTACCCTCTCTTGTGTACGCCTCACAAGCAACCATTGAGCTGGTCGCGTCCTCGCGTGTTGGTATTATAGTGCTATTCAATAGGCTAGTGTCTAAAATACCGCCTAGGACCGAATCGCTAGACAATCGGACCGCTACGTTGCCCAATGCGTCCATTGCCTCTATAACCTTGGCAAACTTGGCAAACTTGTGCATACGTGTAGGCAACCAGTGATTGCAATGGGGCGTTTGTTCCATTACTGCTAGCATTTTACGGGCTAGTCTTAAGTCGTACATGTCGCCTGAATCAAACCACCTAAAGTAACGATCATTGTCTAGCTCTGCGACCATATCGGCAACCCAGTCTCTGCGGCGCCAATCTTCTTTGTTGTGGGCCCGTGGTGCCTTAACATTAGGGAACCTATAGTTACCCGTGGTGGCGTAACAACCCTTGCAGGCATCCACTAGGCTACCGTCTTTATTAAGGCTTGCAGGGCACGTAATGAGCGCCTCAAGCGACCACGACCGACAAGGCATTTTGCCTGCTTTTGATAATTTAATCATAATACTTTTGCTCCAGTTTTGTTGTTATAGGTATAGGCACGTTGGCGCGGTCCTATAAAGTTATAATAGGCGCGAGTGGCGGCATAGGCATCCAGCTGCGCTTGGTATTCTTCAAATGTAATCATAATCTGCAAACTCCAGTTGTTGTGTTGTTTAGCTTACTCTGGGACCCTGTCAACAAGGCCCCATGGTAAATTAATTGTTTGGTTAGGTGTCTAGTGTTTGGGTTAGTAGGGAAATAGCTATAGGCCCAAAGATCAGCGCAGGTACAACCATTTGGTACCAGTGATCTGCAAAGCCTACAATTAGGAACACTGCAAACGCTGCAGTAAATACGGATAGTGCTAGAAACAATGTACTCATAATGTGCCACCTATATAGTGCGCTGCCAAATGCCTCGCTTATGCAGAAACTAATGCAATACCTATGCCAACTTTGACAAACGTAGGCTAATCAATGGGTTAGAGCCATAAGCCTACAAATGGCAGGCCTAACATGTCTCAAGTATGCACCAATATAGTGCGTGTATTGTGACCCATAACCTAGTCAAATGGCTGATAGTCAACGATAGCAAGGCCTAGAGACACGCACCAATGTAGTGCTAGTGTGCACCAATGTGGTGCAATTGTTACTGGTGCTGCGTTCGTATCATAGGCAATGCAACCATGACAGTTATGACAAGCTAAGCTTACACGGGCATTCTGGGGGCTTGCTGGGCATTACCAATAGTTATACACAATTGTGGGTAAGTGCTCAAGAGTTAGACCAGAGTTATACACAGAGCACAATAGTTATCCACAGGCTGCCACCTAGGCTTACACTTGGGTGATTCTCAAGTGCACATGTGTATAACTCTGGCCTGCCTGTGCATAACCTGTGTATAACTCAGGTGCTTGGGGATAACCTGTGCATATCCTGTGGATAACCTGTGGATAACTCTGAGCTTGTGGATAACCTGTGGATAACTAGGGTGGACGGGGGCCCGTGATGGGTTGGCTAAAAAGGATGCTCCCTCAGACACACAAAAGAGAGTCATTCTGCTTTTCTTGTGGTACCCAAGGCACATAAGTCAACAAAAGAATTCAAAAGAAAACACAGGGAGACCCTCGACACGAGTGGTTGTGACAATAGTTAACATGTGTAGTTAAAGGATGCCTTAAGTGTACATGAGAAACATGAGAATTGTATTGACTTATTGCTTTGAATATGTTATAATGTACTCTAGTACTTAAGTAGCTTTAAACAACCTTTTAGTTAATACTTTTATCAATAATTAAAGAATAAAGCAAAGGACACTTAAGTACACTTAAGATACCAAAGACTCAATCTCAAGCAATAGAGGTAATTGATTTGTCAACTATAAAGGTTGCTACAGCACCTAAGACTCCCAAGAGGCTAGGTAGACCACCTAAGTCAACACTAAAGAAGCCCAAAGGTATTATTGGTCGGCCCAAAGGTGATGCTACAATTATCAATGAATACAAAGCACGTATGTTGGCCTCACCAAAGTCAGCCAAAGTACTTGATGCTATATTCAATGCAGCACTAAACGATGATCATAAGAACCAAGCTAGCGCATGGAAGTTAGTCATGGATCGTGTTGCTCCTGTAGCAGCATTTGAGAAGGAGGTGATCAAAGGTGGTGGCAAGAGCAGCATACAAATTAATATTACTGGTGTTGGTTCTACTGATATATCTGGTGGCGAGACCGTTGATGGGGAGTACACAGATGTTTGAAGGTAACAAGTGGGACACATTTCTAGCAGAGATAGCTAAGATTGAGAGTCAAGGCTCAGGTGGCTACACAGCCAAAGGTGGTTCAGGTGACCACTATGATGGTAAATATCAACTAGGTAAGGCAGCTAAGACAGAGGCTGGTCGCATACTAGGCATCACCATAGGTCACGACACTGCCTCACGTGAGTCCTTCCGTAATAACCCTGCTCTGCAAGAACAAGCAATGAAGGGTCTAGTGACAGCTAACCACAGAGCCTTAGGTCATTACCAAGGTGAAGCCTATACTGGTCTTACTGAGTCACAACAACTTGCCATCCTAGGCTACGCTCATAACCAAGGTGCCTTAGGTGCCAGTAATTGGATGACTACGGGTGTTGTCAAGAAAGATGGTAATGGTACTAAAGCAGACAAGTATTCAATAGCTGTCCAAAGTGCCTTGAGTGCTCTCCCAGAGCCTGTTGAGGAAGAAGTTACGGATGTCAATGCTCTGGACACTGAGGCTCAGGAACAACAGTCTATGTACGTTGTACAACCTAATGACAGTATGTATCAGATAGCTAAGAATTCTGGTATGTCCTTAGAAGATCTACAGACCTTGAACCCTGAAGTAACTGATCCAACTGCTCTACAGATAGGCCATGAGCTTAAGGTAGGCAATGGCTGGTTTGAGAAAACATGAGTTCAGATCTAACGATAGAGCTCCTTGAGTGGCAGAAGAAAGTATGGATTGACCCAACACGGTTCATTGTCTGTGCTGCTGGTCGTCGTTGTGGTAAGTCTAGGCTAGCTGCTTGGAAGTTAATAGTTAAGGGCTTAGAGACAAGTCTACCCAACTCACACATCTTCTATGTGGCCCCTACACAAGGACAAGCAAGAGACATCATGTGGAAGCTCCTAGTCGAGCTAGGTGGCCCTGTCATCAAGTCAGCCCACATTAACAACATGCAGATCACCTTGATCAACGGTACTACCATAAGCCTCAAAGGAGCTGATAGACCTGACACGATGCGAGGCGTGAGTCTCTACTACTTAGTACTTGACGAATATGCCGACATGAAGCCTGAGGTGTTCGAGGAGATCCTACGACCTGCCTTAGCTGACCAAAAGGGTGGCTGTCTATTCATAGGTACACCCAAGGGTCGTAACCACTTCTATGACCTCTACAAGTATGCTGAGCTCACTGAGGATGATCCTACCTTCACTTCCTATCACTTCACCAGTTACGACAATGAAACATTAGACCCAGAAGAGCTAGACATGGCTAAGAAGAGTATGTCTACCCACGCATTCCAACAAGAGTTCATGGCTTCCTTCAAGAACCAAGGCTCTGAGATGTTTAAGGAAGAGTGGTTAAACTTTGGTGAGAAGCCTAAGGGTGATGGAGACTACTATATAGCAATTGACTTAGCTGGTTTCCAAGATGTCAGTAAGAAGAAGGGTAACACCTCACGCTTAGACAACTCAGCAATCTCTGTAGTATTCGTTGATGAATCAGGATGGTTTATTGAGGATGTTATCTATGGTCGATGGACTCTAGACGAGACTGCTAATAAGATCTTTGATGTTGTCAAAACATATAAACCATTGTCCATAGGCATAGAGAAGGGTATCTCTAAGCAGGCTGTAATGTCACCACTCATGGACAGAATGAAACGTCAGAACACTTACTTTAGAGTAGAGGAGCTTACCCACGGTAACCAGAAGAAGACTGACAGAATCATGTGGGCCCTACAGGGTCGCTTTGAACATGGGCGTATAACGCTTAACAAGAAGAAGAAGGATTGGCACTCACGCTTCTTAGATGAACTATTCCAGTTCCCAGACCCCTTAACCCATGATGACTTAATAGACTCCCTAGCCTATATAGACCAACTCGCTAAAGTAACCTACGCTGGTAACTTTGAAGAATACGATGACTTTATCACCATCGACTCAATTAGTGGATACTAACAAATGAAAATGTACTTAGACGATAACAACGAATCAACCGAACCTATGATCATTGAGCAGAGCCTAGAGTCATGGGTAATGACCAAGGTCAATGACTGGGGCGACTATTACGAGAACAACTACGCTAAGAAGCATGAGGAATACTATCGCCTCTGGCGTGGCATCTGGAGTGCTGCAGACAAGACTCGTGCTGCTGAACGTAGCCAGATCATTGCTCCAGCATTACAACAGGCCGTAGAGTCTAACGTAGCTGAGATTGAAGAGGCCACCTTCGGTCGTGGTAAGTACTTTGACATTAAAGATAACATGGGTGACGATGAAACTGAGGACATTCAGTTCTTACGTAACAAACTCCATGAGGACTTCAACACAGCTAAGATACGTAGAGATGTGTCAGAATGCTTAATCAACTCTGCTGTCTTCGGTAACGGCATCGGTGAAGTGGTCCTAGAAGAGATCAACGAGATGCGACCCATGACCGAGTCCGTTATGGATGGAGCTATGGAAGCTGTTGGTGTCAACGTATCCAAACGTACCATTGTACGCCTACGTCCTATCCTACCTCAGAACTTCCGTATTGACCCTACAGCCACTAACATTGAAGAAGCGTTAGGCTGTGCTGTAGATGAATTCGTTGGTACTCACTTAGTAGAACAATTGCAAGAGCAAGGTATCTACCGTGACACGTACATTGGTTCTGCTTCAGAAGACTTCCAGTTGGAAGCTGATAAAGACTTAACTGTACATCAGGATGATAAGACACGCTTAACTAAGTACTACGGCCTTGTGCCTCGTCACCTACTTGAGCAAGAGCTAGACTATGAGCTAGACGAAGAAGACAAAGAAAGCTATTACATTGAAGCTTGTGTCATCATTGCTAACGAAGGTCACATCCTTAAGGCTGAACCTAGCCAATACATGATGAAGGACCGTCCTATTGTTGCATTCCCTTGGGATGTTGTTCCTAGCCGCTTCTGGGGCCGTGGAGTATGTGAGAAGGGCTACAACAGTCAGAAAGCTTTAGATGCAGAGCTACGCGCACGTATTGATGCACTAGCGTTGACAGTACACCCTATGCTTGCTATGGACGCCACACGCATCCCACGCGGCACAAAGCCAGAGATTCGTGCTGGTAAGTTATTGTTGACTAACGGAGACCCAAGGGAGATTATTAACCCATTCAACTTTGGTAATGTTAGTCAGATTACGTTTGCTCAGGCTTCAGCACTACAATCTATGGTACAGCAGAGTACAGGTGCCGTAGATTCTTCTGGTGTTGGTGGTCAAATCAATGGAGAAGCTACTGCTGCAGGCATTTCGATGTCTCTAGGTGCCATCATCAAGCGACATAAGCGCACCTTGATTAACTTCCAAGAGTCCTTCTTGATACCTTTTGTATCTAAGGCTGCTTGGCGTTATATGCAGTACGAGCCTGAGCTCTACCCTGTGTCGGACTACAAGTTCAATGCTACGTCTACGTTAGGCATAGTGGCACGAGAGTACGAAGTAAGCCAATTGGTGCAGTTATTGCAGACAATGGGCAAAGATACTCCTTATTACCCTATCATGCTTAAGTCTATCGTAGACAACATGAACGTAAGTAACCGTGAAGAGTTGATTGGACTCATTGATCAGGCTGCACAACCTTCTCCTGAAGCTCAAAAGGCTCAAGAAGAGACAAGGCAAGCTGAATTAGCATTCCAAGCTTCACAAACTGCTGCTCTAGAGGCTCAAGCCGCTGAATCACAAGCACGAGCAGAGAAGTTAGCTATGGAAGCTAAGGTAATACCTCTAGAAATGGAGATAGATCGTATCAAGGCCATCACTACTAACCTTAAAGACGGTGAAAATGATGATAAAGAGTTCGAGCGCAGACTTCAGGTAGCTGATCGTATGCTCAAGGACAAAGCAATGGAAATGAACTTCCAAATGAAACAAGGAGCACAGCAGAATGGTATCCCAGCGCGAACTCAGTCAAGTAGTGGAGCAGATCAACAGCAGCTACAGCAGGCTTTTGAAGCAGATAACAGCTCTAGAGGCGCAGGTGGCAGCATTAGAGTCTCCTAGCACAGTTTCTAGTAAAAGTAAAGAAAAACATTGACTTTCCAACTAATATATGTTATAATAGGTAGTATAAATGACAGATAATGAATTAGAGCTCTACTTTAGAGATATGAACGAACTATTCCGAACGAATGGTTGGAAGACTATCGTTAAAGATCTCAGCTCAAATATCCCTATCATTAACTCGGTAGAACACACCAAAGATGACAAAGACCTCTACTTTCGTAAGGGCCAACTTAACATCATGGGTACTCTACTGAACCTAGAAGAAACAACACGTATAGGCCAAGAAGAATCTCAGAGAACTGAAGATCCTATTGAGGCTGATTACGCAGATGTTTAAATACTTCGATTACAAGTGTGCCTTAGGGCACGTTAATGAGCATATGGTTAAGGGTTCACCAGACACTATTAAGTGTAAAACGTGTGATGCCCTCGCAACCAGACAACTTTCCTCTCCTCGTTCTTTGTTAGATCCATTCTCTGGCGACTTTGCTGGTGCCACTATTAAGTGGGCTAAGGATCATGAACGTGGTAGAGCTAAAGCAGAGAAAGCTAACCCTGATTACTAGGAGCTTTCATTTTTACTTTCTCCATAATACTAAGGTACGGAGTTTAATATGGCAGCAGTTATCCTCGAACAAGAGGACTTGAACAACGAGCGTTTTGATAGCTTAGACGACATGTCTCCAGAATCACAAGCAGCACAGGAAGCCCCACAGGCTAACCCTGAGCCAGCACAAGAGCCTGAGGCGGTCCCAGATAAGTACAGTGGTAAATCACTTGAAGATGTAGTTAGGATGCACCAAGAGGCTGAGAAGCTCCTAGGTCGTCAGAGCTCAGAAGTAGGTGACTTACGCAGTGTAGTCGATAGTTACATCAACACACAACTCCAGTCACAGGAGCCTACTAAGGCCACCACTGACACAGATGACGATATAGATTTCTATTCTGACCCTGAGAAAGCAATGAGTCGTGCAATAGACAACCACCCTTCAGTTAAGGCGGCAGAAGAATCATCGAGAGCTTATCAACAGCAAACCTCAATGGCTATTCTAAAAGAAGAACATCCAGACATCGAAGAGATCGTAAATGATCCTAAGTTTGCTGAATGGATTCAAGCCTCTAAAATTAGGACTCGGATGTTTGTAGCGGCTGATCAGCACTTTGATACGGAAGCAGCACACGAACTCTTTTCATTATGGAAGGATCGTAGTGGCGCTATCAATCAAACAATTCAGGCGGAGAAAGAGGGAAGACAGAAAGCTGTCCGTGATGGGTCTAATGGTTACACTCGTGGTAATCCAGACTCCAGTACTTCCAAAAAGATCTATAGACGAGCTGATATTATTAAACTAATGAAAACCGACCCAGAACGCTACTTAGCACTCTCAGACGATATCCAAAAGGCATACGCAGAGAAACGGGTCAAATAACCTTACTATAGAGAGAAATTAAAAATGGCTACTTCAGTATATCCCGCCACAGGTGGTATTGTAGATAACACTTCAGCAGCAACTTTCATCCCCGAAATTTGGTCTGACGAAGTAATTGCAGCGTATGAGAAATCCCTTGTACTTGCACCACTAACTAAGAAAATTGCAATGCAAGGTAAGAAGGGTGATACGATTCATATCCCTAAGCCTACCCGTGGCGTTGCTTCTGCTAAGGCAGAGAACACAGCTGTAACTATCCAGAATGCTACTGAGTCAGAAGTACTAGTTACTATTGACAAGCACTTTGAATACTCACGTATGATCGAAGATATTACCAACGTACAAGCTCTAGCTTCCTTACGTCAGTTCTATACTGGTGATGCAGGCTACGCACTAGGTAAGCAAGTAGACGATGATCTATTTACCTTGGGCAAGAAGTTCGGTGATGGTGACGGTTCCAACTGGGTAACTTCAGCTACCTTCTACAACGATGCTAGCACAGGCACTACTACTTTCGCAGACAACACTGTTGTTCCTGCTGACGTATTTGCTGATAGCTTCCTACGTGACATGGTTCAGAAGCTTGACGATGCAGACGCCCCAATGGACGGACGCTTCCTAGTGATTCCACCTTCAATGCGAAACTCAATTATGGGCATTGATCGTTACGTATCTAGTGACTTCGTTAATGGCCAAGGTGTTGTCAACGGTAAGATCGGTGAGTTGTACGGTATTGACATCTATGTGTCTACTAACTGTCCTACTCTTGAGACTGCTGCTGAGAACGCTGCTACAGCTGGCGGTCGTATTCGTGGTGCTTTGCTTGGTCATAAAGATACTATGGTCTTAGCAGAACAACAGGGTGTACGCTCTCAAACACAGTACAAGCAAGAGTTCTTAGGAACCTTGTATACTGCAGACCGCTTGTATGGTACTCAGGTATTGCGTCCAGAGACTGGCTTCATCATGGCAGTTAACGGTTAATCTAAACTAACCACTAATGGGAGTCTCTTGTAACTAAACTTGAGACTCCTTTTTTTTCTTTCTAATAACGCATAGTGGTATATCAATGGCTATATTCCGTGGTACAGGCGGTTCAGGAGACTCTACACAAGACTCTTCGTTGAACGAAATAACACAACAGGCAGTTAATGCTAAAGCTTCAGAACTTGCAGCCCTAGCCTCAGAGAATGCCTCAGCAACAAGTGAAACCAACTCAGCTACTTCAGCTACAAACTCAGCAACTAGTGCCGCTGCTTCAGCCGCTAGTGCAACAGCATCTTCTTCATCCGCAACAGACTCAGCAGCCTCAGCGGCTAGCGTACTAACGTCTGAAACAAATGCGGCTACTTCAGCAACTAACGCAAGCACAAGTGAGACCAATGCAGCAACATCCGCAACAGCAGCAGCATCATCAGAATCTAACGCCTTATCAAGTAAGAATGCTTCTGCAACGAGCGAAACGAACGCAGCGTCTTCTGCATCCAATGCCGCTACGTCAGCGAGCACAGCTACGACTAAAGCGTCTGAAGCTTCGACTAGTGCAGCTGCTTCATTAACAAGTGCAAACAACTCAGCTACCTCAGCTACAGCTTCAGCTGCCTCAGCATCCAGTTCTGCAACCTCAGAGACTAACGCATCCAACTCAGCCACAGCAGCAGCCACAAGCGCCACAGCAGCTCAGACTGCACAGACAGCTGCAGAGCTAGCAGAGACTCATGCTGAAACTGCAGAGACTAATGCAGAGCTTGCGGAGACTAATGCAGAGACAGCAGAGACAGCTGCAGAGCTAGCAGAAACCAATGCAGAGACTGCAGAGACTAATGCCGTTACAGCTCAGACTGCAGCAGAACTAGCGGAAGTACATGCAGAGACTGCAGAGACAGCAGCCGTAGTGGCACAGAATGCTGCCTCAGCTAGTCAATCATCTGCTACTGCCTCAGCAAGCTCAGCTACTTCATCAGCTAACTCAGCTTCCTCTAGTGCCGTAGACGCGCAGTCAAGCGAAGATGATGCAGCTACCTCAGAGACTAATGCTGCAGCAAGTGCCTCAGCCTCTTCATCCTCTGCAGCAGCTAGCTCCTCTTCAGCGACAAGTGCAAATACAAGTGCTAACACAGCAACTACTAAGGCTAACTCAGCTACAGCTTCGGCTACATCAGCTACTGCCTCAGCAAGCACAGCGACTACTCAAGCATCTACAGCAACTACACAAGCTGGCATAGCGACAACTAAAGCAGGCGAAGCGGCTACATCAGCTACTAACGCAGCTTCCAGTGCGTCTGGTGTCAACACATCAGTAACTTCATTCCAATCCCAGTATGTCTCAGCATCCTCAGCACCTAGCTCACCAGCGACAGGTGACTTATGGTTCGACAGTACTGCTGCTACCATGAAGGTATACAACGGTACAGGTTGGATCAACGCAGGTTCATCGGTAAACGGTGTACAGAACAGTGTTGAGCATACAGCCACAGCAGGTCAGACTACCTTCACAGCTACGTATGACGCTGGTTACCTATCAGTCTACTTGAATGGTATACGTTTGGATGTAGCAGACTACACTGCTTCTAATGGCTCCTCTATTGTCTTAGACACTGGAGCAGCAGTTAATGATGTCATCTTCATTCATTCCTTTGGTACATTCCAGTTAGCTGACCACTATAATAAAGTTGATGCTGATGCTCGTTATGCTCAGACAGTTAACCACTATACTAAGACTGCTGCTGATGCTAGGTTTGAGCCTTTGGATAGTGCGTATACTAAGTCGGAAGGTGATGCACGTTATGAGCCAATAGACTCTGCGTATACCAAAGCAGAAGCTGACGCGAACCTTGCAGCACTAGTGGACTCCTCACCTGCAGCACTGAATACTCTTAATGAGTTAGCGGCTGCTCTTGGTGATGATGCTGCATTCTCTACAACGGTTAATAATAGTATTGCTCTTAAAGCACCTATTGCTAGTCCAACGTTTACAGGTAACGCCACAGCATCTGGCCTAATTATTAACTCAGGTGCTAGTAACCAAGCTCTACTACTCGATGGATCTACGGGATACAACACTGCAATAAACTTTAAAAACAACAACGTACTGAAGTGGACAGTGCAAGCATTAGGTGATGGATCCAACGCATTTAGATTTTATAACTACACTACTAACACAGAGTCATTACGAATAGACTCAGCTGGCAATGTAGGTATTGGTACAAGTTCTCCAAGTACCAAACTTGAGGTAGCAGGTACCAATAATACACCCAGCGGTACTTCAAAAGGTATGGTTCTTATAAGCCAAGATGGTAGTTCGCATGGTTTACAGATGGGCGTGACCAACAGCGCCCCGTGGGGTAGTTGGATACAAGCCCAAGACAATAATATATCTACCCCGTATCCGTTAAATTTACAGCCCGGAGGTGGTAACGTAGGTATTGGTAACTCTTCCCCAACTTCTAAACTGCATGTTGCAGGCACAGTAGCAGCTACAGCATTCTCAGGTGATGGTTTTGATCTTAATACAGGTAAGCAAACAAGTATTACAGGCAACTCGTGGATACGTATATACAGTTACACTGGAGAACATATCCTACAGCTGTACAGTAGTCATAATGCCAACCCTGAGTTCTATACGGTGATTACTAGTCTATATCCCGGCACCTTAACAGCACAAGCTACTAGCAGTGGTGGATATAACTACACATACTCCCTACTCAATTTCAGGCGAGCTACCTCAGGTGGTATTAACTACATAGAAGTTCAAGGGCATCAGACTCAGGGCAAACTGTTAAAGATTGCTAACTTTAACACGATAAGTGGTGATGTTGACTTAACGGGAGGTACCCAAACATGGACATAGACATAGTACACACAGCCATTCAAAACCTATATAACAACTCTGGTAATGTGCGAGATGGTAAACTATATTTGTACTCACATGACACTCTAGACTTTGTTGAATCAGATGGAGTGGAAGCAGTACAGGCTGAAATGGTACGACTCCAGTCAGTTATTGACTCACTGGAGTACTCCCGTTCACGCAAGTCAGCATACGACTTACTAAACCAAGACGAGATGCGCTATGACGATCTAGTCAACGGTACAACAACATGGCCCGATGCTATAGCAGCTATCAAACAGGAGTTCCCTAAATGAGCAAAGCAAGAAACATAGCAGACCTACTGAACTCCAGTGGTGACGTTAAACTAGCATCACTTGACAATGCTCCAGCACCAACTAAGTCTACAGTGGATGCTTTGGGTATTGCTGCTACTAGTGTCACTGGTGCTCAAGCGAGTGCTATTACAGCTAATACGGCTAAGGTTACCTATCCTTCCGCTGACAGCTCTAAGCTCAGTGGTGTCGAGAGTGGTGCTACGGCAGATCAGACTAAGGCAGACATTGACGGTTTAGGTATAGCAGCTACTAGTGTTACTGGTGCTCAGGCTTCAGCGATTACTGCTAACACAGCTAAGGTGACTAATGCTCCCGATGGAACTAAATTGCCATTGTCTGGTGGTACTCTGTCAGGCAACTTAACAGTCAACGGAGCTATCTCTACTGGCGGTCTGGTAGTGAGTGGGGAGCTGGACTTAACAGCCGCAGGGATTAACTATATTGACTACTCAGATAGCTTGTACATAAGAGCTGCTGGATCGTCACCTGCACATGAACAATCAATATACTGTGTTAAAGATGGTCATGTATCTCTGTCCTACAACGGTGTATCTAAACTGGCTACTAACAACACAGGTGTTTCCGTAATTGGCACAGTAGCCGCTACTGCAGTAACTGGTAGCGGATCAGGTTTGACAAATGTAAACAAAGTTACCTCTGCCACAGGAGGCACTATTACAACAACTGGTGGCTTTAAGATACACAAGTTCACCTCCTCTGGTACTTTTACAGCAGCCTCCGCTGGTGTTGTTGAGGTTCTCATTGTTGGGGGCGGAGGTGGTTCTGCTAACGCTTCAGGAGGCGGAGGTGGTGGTGGTATTTTACACAATACATCTAAGCTCATAGCAGGCGGAAGTTACACTGTTACTGTAGGCGCTGGTGGTGGTAATGGTAGCAATGGTGGAAGTTCTTCTTTTGGAACCATGACTGGATGGGGTGGAGGCCACGGACAAAGTGGGGTTGGTGGTTCTGGTGGTGGTGCTGGGCATCAGAACCCTTCGGTACCTATTGGTGGACAGCCCTCACAGGCTAGTGGTGATGGTATTGGTCATGGACATCGTGGTGGTGGTCATACTTATAGTAACCCTTATCCTTCTGGAGGCGGAGGCGGTGCAGGTAGTGCTGGTGAAGTAAGAACTGCAGGTGATGGTAAGGTTTTTAATGTAT
>Ga0308003_1000406_pt1 | contig 20829 bp, 19 predicted proteins | sample Neamet36_FD_203159 | JGI IMG/M metagenome (GOLD analysis project Ga0308003, IMG submission 203159) | Marine microbial communities from water near the shore, Antarctic Ocean - #36 | ecosystem: Environmental > Aquatic > Marine > Unclassified | place: Southern Ocean | collected 2014-06-06
ATAATAATTGTTATTACCTCAATTATTCAATCTTTTTTTGGTGTAGGAGTTCTGCTTTTTGGAACACCCCTTATTTTATTATTAGGGTATCCCTTTATTGATAGTTTATTGATCGTTTTACCGGTATCTATATCTATTAATTTAGTACAAATAATCAAGGATTATCGATACATAGATTTTAAATTTTACAAAGGTATATTGTTTTATACAGTGCCATTTATTATCATAAGTCTCATAATAATTGATAAAATTCATTTTAACGTTTCGATCATTATTGGATTATTCTTAATTTTTATTGCTTTAAAGGATAGAGTCACTTTTTTTAAACAGATTATGGATAAAATACTTCCATATGATAAAGCATTTTATATTATTATGGGAGTAATACATGGTCTAACTAACCTTGGTGGAGCTTTGCTTACCGCTAAGGTATTTTATTCCAATTTCAACAAATATAAAAAACGAGTAACTGTTGCTATCTGCTATATGACTTTTGCTGTTTTTCAAATAATAACTGTTTTACTATTAGACTATGATTATAATAGTAATAGTCTTTTATATATTCTTATTGGTTTATTTGTCTATTTTTTTGTAAACAGACTTCTTTTCCACAAAGTTTCAGATGTAAAGTACGATAAGTTGTTTTCAGTTTTTCTGATTATTGCTGGGATTTTAATGATTTTAAATAAATAAAGAAAATATGGTTGTATGGTTAATAGGAATCTCTGGTTCTGGAAAAACAACACTTGGTAATCTATTACAAGATTATTACAACAGAAAAGGAATTAGCTCTTTTATTCTTGACGGTGATTTAGTTAGAGATTTTTATAATAATGATTTGGGTTTTTCCAAAGAAGATAGAATATCAAATATTAAAAGGATTTTATTGGCGACGTATGTTTTAGAAAAAAATGGAATAATTCCTATAGTTTGTAATATTTCACCTTTTGAAGAATTAAGAAATTTTGCAAGGTCAAAATTTGAGTCTTATCATGAAGTTTATCTACATAAAAATTTAGATATTGCAAAACAGAATGATGTAAAAGGGGTATACAAAAAGAACCTTAAAAAAACACAATTAGTTGGCGTTGATATGAAGTTCGAAGAACCAGAAAACAGTAATCTAACGATTAATGTTGATTTAGAATCTAAGGAAGTCTCAATAAACAAAATCATTAATTATATTGAAAATTTAGGTTATGGGAGTTAGTATTGAGTTAAACGAAGAATTATTACAAGATTGTATAAATATTTCAACAGGATTATTCTATCCACTCAAAGGGTTTATGTCATCTAATGATTATCATAGTGTATTAAATGATATGACCTTATATGATAGTAGTGTTTGGACAATTCCAATTAGTCTTGATGTAAACTATGAAACATATATCCAAATAAAGAATCTTGATTCTGTTCAATTAAATTTCAATAATAAGGAGATTGGCTTTATTGAGATTGAAGATTGTTATGAGGTTAATATTGTGGAAGATGTTGTTAAAATATATGGTACAAATGACCCAGTTCACCCTGGCGTTGCAAAGGAATTAAAAAAAGGTAAATATCGGTTAGGTGGGGAAGTAATTGTTACAGATAAAGCTTTGTTGAAAAATAGCTTAAATCCAAAACATACCAAAGAATTATTTAAAACTAAAAATTGGAAAACTATTGTTGGATTCCAAACTAGAAATCCTATTCATAAAGCACATGAATACCTACAAAGGGTTGGGCTAGAGGTTTGTGATGCATTATTTATAAACCCTCTAGTGGGTTGGAAAAAAACTGGTGATTTTAGTGAAGAAGCAGTTGTTGCAGGTTATAGATCAATGATTGATGAGTATTATACGGGTTTAAATGTGTATTTTGAAACATTAAAGACTGCAATGAGATATGCGGGACCTAAAGAAGCTATATTTCATGCAATTATTAGAAGAAATTTAGGGTGTACTCATTTTATTATTGGGAGAGATCATGCTGGGGTTGGTAATTATTATGGGAAGTACGAAGCACAAGAACTTGCAAGAAAGATTATTAAAACACAGGACATAGGAATAGAATTACTATTACTTAGCGAACCATATTATTGTCATAAATGTTCTCAAATTGTTTCTGATTCAACATGTAAGCACAAAGAGGAATACATTGAAAGAATTAGTGGGACTAAAATAAGAGCAATGTTAGCCGCTGACAAAAGACCTAGCACTTTGTATATGAGACCTGAAATAGCAGACAGTATCATAAGCTTAAAAGAAAATAAATTTATAAAAAAAGAAAAATGAAGAAAATTATAGCAACTGTTGGGCCCTCACTTTTATATACAACATCTATAAACGAGGTTCATAGCGACCAAATAATATATAGAATCAATGGTGCTCATGGTACTATTTCGGAGATTGAGAGTTATATATTAGAGATAAAATCACAAGTAAAAAACGCTACGATCTTAATGGACTTACCTGGAAATAAGGTAAGAACTAAAGGTTTTGATAATGGTTATATTGATATTATTGAAGGCGAAAAATTCTCTCTTTTTTTTGAGCAGATGAATTATACAAACTTATATAAACATATAAAAGTAAATGATATTGTTTGGGCTAACGATTCGATTTTTCAATTTACTGTTTCTGAGATAACTAAAGATAAAATTATTTTTATTTCTCACTCTACTGGTCAGTTAAAAAATAACAAAGGAATACACATACGTGGTATTCATTCCAACATCCCTTTTCTTTTCGAAAAAGACACAGAATTAATTAAGTTAGCTAATAAGTATAAATTAGCTTATGTAGGTTTATCTTTTGTGCGAACAAAACAAGATGTTATTTTAGCCAAGCAGCTTATTGATCCTGAAATTGATATAATCTCAAAAATTGAGACTGTTGCTGCTGTAGATAATTTAGTTGAAATATTATCTGAAGTAGAATTTATTCTTATTGATAGAGGAGATTTGTCGACCGAAATAGGTTTATCTAAAGTTCCCTCGTACCAAAAATATATCATCGATAAAGCGGTTTTTCATGGAAAAAAGGTATTCTTAGCTACTCAATTTTTAAAAAGTATGGAGTATAACCCAATACCTACCATTCCTGAAGTAATTGATTTATACAATACTTTAAAGAGTGGAATCTATGGAGTGCAAATGTCAGAAGAAACAGCTGTTGGTAAATACCCTATTAATTGTATTAAGTTGATAAATGAGTTAGTGGAAGAAATTAATAATGAGCATATATCATGATTCATGAAGTAATTAACATAGCTAAAGCTGCTTCAGTAGAAATATTAAAAATATATAGCCTACCTAAATGTAATTTCGATTTAAAAGAGGACTTATCTCCAATTACTGAAGCAGATATTAAGTCAAATGAAATTATTATTTCGGGTTTAAAAAAAATATCGAATTATCCGATTTTAACAGAGGAAAGTTTAGTTGGTTACAATGAACGAAAAACATGGAACAAATATTGGTTAGTAGATCCTTTAGATGGTACAAAAGGATTTATTGATAGAGATGGGGGCTTTACTGTAAATATCGCCTTAATTGAAAATAATCAACCAATACTTGGAGTTGTATATATTCCTGTTTCTAATGACGTATTTTATGCAGAAAAAGGAAAAGGAGCTTTGAAAAATGGTTCAATTATTTTTAACAATTCAAAGCGTGTTAACTTAATTGGTGCCGATAGTGTTCATCATTCAACTAAAGGAGTTCATCAATTTTTTAAGAAAAATAATATTACAAATATCCAAAAGATAGGCTCTTCAATTAAAATTTGTAAATTAGCAGAAGGTGTTATTGATGTTTATCCGAGACTAAATGGGACTAGTGAATGGGACACTGCAGCCAGCCATATAATTGCAAATGAAGCAGGTTGTAAATTGATTGACATCGAAACAAAAACTGAAATCAGTTATAATAAAAAAAACCTTAGAAATAATTATTTTATAGCATCTAAGAATAATTTAAACTTTCATATATAATTTGAAAGTACTTTTTTATTATCCTATCCATTTTTGCAGGAATGGCAATTCTCTTCCAGAGTTTATTATTCCCATGGTAGATTCTCTTCTAAAATTTGAGGTTGATTTCATGTGTATAGAAGAGTCAATAAATCTTAGGGATTTTCGTTTTAAGTCTAGTAAAAACATCTACTCCTTTCTGTTTTGTCATTATTGTATACTTTTTTTTAGAAAAGTTGTACCCCTGTCTTTTTTTAGTTCTTTTGAACTTAGAGAGCAATTTATAGGCAGAATATTGAAAATAGTTACACTTAACTTTTTTAAGGCTGATACGATAATTACATTAAGTAATTCTATGGGAGGGTTTTGGAGAGGGTATAACAAGAATGCTACTATAATCGATTACCAGCATGGATTAGTTGATTCAACCCAACCTGGTTATTTTAGAAATAGTTCGCAGCCTACAGATTGTGTTAAAATAAATAACAAATTTATTGCTGTTTGGGGTGATAAGTTCAACCAAATTTTTTATAATAATTCAGAGTACTATAAAGATAAAGTGTTTACAATTGGGTATTTTAATAAAACACATTCAAATATTATTGTCAAAGATTTAGTAATTAATAGGATTAAAATCTTATTTTCTTTACAGTTTACTCCAAGTATGAGCTCAGTACGAAATAAAACGATGTTAGAAGTTATTTGTAGTAATCTAAGTGAACTTTCTAAGTTGCCGACAACACCTATGGTATATTTAAGACCACATCCTCGTCACGATAGTATAATTCAATACGAATACCTTGCATCAAAGTATAAATTTGTGTTTATTGATCTAGGCTTACTAAATCCATCTAAATATGATTTTCACTTTACATTCCATTCAACTGTTGCAATTGATATGGCTATAGCTGGCGTACCTACCTACTTTTACAAATCTGATTTATTTCCTGAAGCCCAACAGATATTTTTTGAAGAATATGATTATCCAGTTTTTAACAAAGAAACACTGTGTGAAGAACTAATATATTATTCGAATAATCCAAAAGAGTATAAAAGTAATTCTAGAAAACTCAGTGTTTGGGGCAATACGTTTTATCAAGAATTTAACCAACAAGAATTTTTAAGAATGATTAAACAATAATTTCATGAAGACAATTACTTCTAGTAACAAAAAAATTAAAATATTCTTAGGTGCATATGTAAACTCTACAAATGCACAAAACTTAAATTGCTTAGCATTAGCACAACATTTAGACAAAGGGCTATTTGAAGTGTTTACTTTAAAAGTGTATTCGGGGAATCTAAAGATACCAGCTATGCTAGGTGTAAACATGTTTACATGCTTTAATCCACATAGAATTTCAAAATATATGGGGTATTTATGGGGTATTTACAAATGCGATATAGCTTACCTGCCCAAAGGGGAAATTTATACATGGAATTCATTTTGGATAAAATTGTTTAAAAGAAAAAGTTTCTCTACTGTAGAAGGGATACTTGACGAGGTAGCTATCGATAATGCCATAAATACTTTAGGTAATTATGAAAAAGTTATTAGTTCCTATAATCAATTTGACAAACTTTATTCAATAACAAATTATTTAAACCATTATAATTATAAACAACACTCGATTAAAACAGAAGTGAAAACCTTGTACTTAGGGACTAATATATCTGCATTTCTTAATGAGGAATTACACGTAACAAGTTTAAGAAACGTTTTAATTATCGGCAACGAATTAATTCGTAAAGGCGTTTATGACTTTTTTGAAATTTCAAAGAAATTTCCATCCATCTCATTCTTTGTTGTAGGTTCTGGTAATGGAAAAATTAATATTAATCAGGTGATTGAAGACGAAGGGTATAAAAATGTAACCTATTTGAATTCGCTGAACAGTACGGAGCTTTCTAATCAATTAAAGCGAATGGATTTACATATCCTTCCTTCACGTTCCGAAGGCTTTCCAAAAGTAACTTTAGAAACTGCTGCGGCAGGAGTACCTTCATTGGTATATTCTGATTATGGTGCCAATGAATGGATTACTCATAATCAGGATGGTTTTGTTGTAGATACCCTAGAGCAGATGATTGAAACTGTGATGCAACTAAAAAATAATCCAGATTTATTAAAGCAAAATTCCGTAAATGCTATTGCTTTGGCAAAACGCTTCGATTGGGGTATTCTTATAAAAGATTGGGAACAAGAGATTGTAAAACTACATCATAAGGAATGTCAATAGCAAAAAAAATTATATCGCAATCAGGAATTTATTTCGCAGGAACATTATTTTCTGTAGGTATTGGGCTGTTTTTTAAAATTTATATTTCTAAAAAATTAGGTGCAGATATGCTAGGAGTCTATGCACTTGGTATGACTATAGTTACTGTATTATCTGTCTTTTTAAGTTTAGGATTGGGTAATGGCTTAGTGCGGTTTGTTTCTAAATATTTAGCGCAACATAATTTCACTCAATTACATACTTATTTGCGGAAAACTTTTGGTATTACGCTTATCATGTCCATTATTAGTGCGTCTGTATTCTTTTTATTTCCAGATTTTATTTCCATAAAACTATTAAATTCTCCAGAGCTCACACCTTACTTATCCTATTTTGGTATTTTACTAATCATCAATGCTATCATTACGCTTTGCGATCAAACCATTAGAGGTTTTCAAGAAGTTAGGAAAAGCACCATAATTGGTCATTTTATTCGCTTGCCTTTAAAAATTGCTGCTGCAGTAGGTTTTATTACTATGGGCTATCAATTAAAAGGATATATCTGGGCAGAAATTATTGGAGCTATAGTGGCTTTGGCTCTGTTTATGGTCTTAATAAAAAAGTTACTTCCAAAGCAAATGTCTAAACTAACCTTAAAGGCTACTTCTAAGATAACTAAAGAAGAACGTACTTTTGGTAATAATATGCTTCTGATAAATACGATTGGTTTGCTACAAGCTGAAGGAGATAAAATACTACTTGTTATTTATTTATCTACAACAGATCTGGGTGTTTATTCTATAGCCTTAACTTTAACAGCTTTTGTACCTACAGTTTTAGTCTCTGTTAATGCAATTTTTACGCCTATTATTTCTCAACTGCATACAGAAAACCGAATATTGGAACTTAAAAAATACTATCAAGTAAGTTGCAAATATATATTTGTTTTAACTTTTCCACTCATTGTATTTCTTATAGTATTTAATCAACCGATATTAGATGTATTTGGTGAAGAATTTAAAGTAGGAGGGCAAGTTTTAATTTTATTATTAATCGGACAGATTATAAATACGAGTACTGGTTCTGTTGGAATGATGCTTAATATGACAGGTTTAGAACATGTAGGTAGAAATAGTGCAATTTTTACATCGATTTTAAGTCTGATTGGGTATTTAATCTTAATTCCAAAATATGGACTTATTGGTATTGGTATAGTTAAGTTGTTTGCAATGTCTTTTCAAGGAATTTATGCTGTATATATGTTATATACTAAACAACAGATTCATGCCTTTAGTGCCTCCTATATAAAAATTATTCTCATATTCATTCTCTCTTCTCTTGCTTATTATACTTACTTAAGAGTGGGTATTCTTGATGATTTTACGCAACCTTTATGGTTGTTTATTGGCTTGTGTTTTACATATCTAATTTTTGTAATTTTATTTTTGGCGTTTAGTACTCAAGAGGATAAACAGTTTATAAAATCATTGATTAATAAGTCAAAAAAAGGAATAAGCTAAACTTTACTAATGAGCAAATTATATAGAGCAATAGTTCCACTTCGTTTCAGAGAAAAGGTAAGGGAATATGAAGAATATCAAGAATATCGGAAGTTGAGGCATCAAGAAGGTCATGCCTATCAATGTTTTGATACTACTAAAAGTATTTTTGTACACATCCCAAAAGCTGGAGGAATTTCAATCATAAAAAGTTTATATGGTGAAAAGACAGGTGGTTTTGGGCATCCCACCTATAAACGCTTTTTAAAATTATACGGGAAAAAGCGATTTCAGGAATATTACAAATTTACCTTTGTAAGAAACCCATGGGATAGACTGTATTCAGCCTATTGTTTTTTGAAAAAAGGAGGTATGAGTCATCAAGATAAACAATTTTCAGAAGAAGTATTATCAGAATTTAAAAGTTTTGAGGCATTTGTGATGCAATGGCTCACAACAGAAAACATTAAATCTTGGGTTCATTTTATTCCACAGCATACATTTTTAACCAATAACAATGGAGAGTTAGTGGTAGATTTTGTAGGTCGCTTCGAAAATTTTGAAACCGATTTTAAAAAGATTAGCAATCATATTGGTATCAAGCAAGCTTTGATCCATAGAAATAAGACAAAAGATAAAATGTTAAGTCATTATCGTGAGGTTTATACCCAGGAAATGAAAGAAAAAGTGGAGCAGTTGTATAAGAAAGATATTGACTTATTCGAATATAGGTATTAAAAATAGCCTATTGAATATACTAAAAAGTTATGATAGACATAATTCTGGCGGGAATCCGCTCTTTTTATACTTAGGTTCATTGTCTGTTACGTTCTTATTTTTTACTAATTATTGTTGCTACCACAGATAATATTCGCATTAAGAATTTTTAAGTTTTTAGGCAAAATATCCTATAGTCTCTATGTGTGTCATGTAGTGGGAATAATAATGGTATTAAATTTAATGAAAGTGCTTTTTCTAGATTTTCACTGTCAAGGCATTTAAATATATTGCTACATTTAGCATCTATAATTACAACTATTATAATTGCAAATCTCAGTTATACTTATGTTGAAAAGTACTTTTTAAAATTCAAGAAATAAATACGTTTTTGAGCCCAGTTTTACAACAAATGAAAAAAAAACACTACATAATCATTACTCCTTTCTTCCCTACGGCAGACAGCTTTGTGGGACCCTTTATTTACGATCAAGTAAAGGCGACAGCCAAAGAAAGCGATTATGAAGTAAGTGTGATAAAAGTGGTTCATAAAGGTGATGTTAAAGCATATACATATCAAGGGGTTCAGGTACACCCTGTTAAAATATGTGATTTACCATCTTTTATGTTACCCGGATTATTCCTGAAACAAAACATAAATAGGCTCATTACAACATTAAATACGATAACGAATAATAATTTAAATACAATCGAGTTTCTACATGGACATGTAACCTATATAAGTGGTGTTTTAGCGGTGGGAATTGCAAATAAAATTGGAGCAAAGTCCATTGTACAACACCATGGTTTGGATGTAATGAGTTATACCAATGGCTGTTTTCAAAATCAGATATTAAAAAAAATAAATAGCTTTTGGATTAACAGATTCCACATACCTTTTCTTAATAGGGCTACATGGAATATTGGTGTGAGTCAGAAAACATTAAATGAGTTACACGCAATTAATGGATATAAACCGACTCAAGAGTATGTATTGTATAATGGTGTGGACAGCCAAAAATTTCATAAAATTAATGGTGTAAAGGATTCAAACTCATTCACTGTGGGTTGTATAGGTAATTTTTGGAAAACCAAAGATCAGTTGACACTAATTAAGGCTTTTCATCATTTTATAAGAGTACATAGAATTACCAACGCGAGCTTAAAATTAATAGGAAAAGGTGTCACCTTAAAAGCGTGTAAAGCGTATGTAAATAAAAATAATTTACAAGAAAATATTCATTTTTTAGATACGGTAGATCACACCGCTTTAAATAGTTTTTATAACTCATTAAATTTATTTGTTTTACCGTCTTATGATGAGGCTTTCGGCTGTGTATATACAGAGGCTTATGCCTGTGGCGTCCCATTTATTGGTGTTAGCGGACAAGGAATTGATGAAATGGTGCTAAAGGAGCATAAATCAAAACAACTGATAACAAAATCAAATACAGTGCAATTAGAAGACTTATTGTACCAATACTACACTCATAATTACAAATTACTGCCCTTAGCACAAGAACACGATATTGAAGTCTTAATAAAAGGTTTTTTGAAACGACTTCAAAGAGTAGAAAAAATAAAAGATAAAAAATGAAATTTATTGCTAAATACGGTATTGGGTTTTATTTAATTATTACGGTGCTTTTTAAACTACACTTCATCATTCCTCATGCTTTGGTAAATGTGCTATATCAAATTTTAATGGCTTTAGGCGGGCTCTTGTTTTTTGTGTTTTACAATCAATTGATGCAATCCAAGAATCTAAAAGCTTTTAAACTTTTGTATTTTATAGTTTTTTTTAATGTATTATATCTCTTGGTATTTAATTTCAATACCACAAGTGTTTTGTATATAATAGCTAAGTTTTCAACTGCCAATCTAATTGCTTTTGGTATTATATTCAATTATCATTTGTATAAGAACTTTTTCAAAAAGTATTTTAAATATATTATTGCTGTTGTATTGTTTTTAGGATATACTTTTGCTGGTATTGTAGAAAATACTAGCGAACTGCAACGATTATCAATGGGTTTTAACCCTAATGATATTGGCTTGTTTGGAGCTTTAGGTGTTTTAAGTGTTTTGATGTTTAACTCCAATATCTATAAAAATAAAATTGATATTATTTTACTTTTAGGCTTTATGCTTCTAACCTTACTGTCAGGCTCTAAAGCAGCACTTTTAAATTTAGCAATAGGTTTTATATTTATATATGGATTCACTCCTAAAATTTTAGGAATTGCTTTTAGTTTTTTTTTAGTCTTTTTGATTACGCCACAATTAGGTTACACCACTGGTATTGAAAGGTTGCTGAGTAATGAAGGAAGTTTTAGTACAAGGGATAAGGTCTTTGAAATAGGCCTACAGACACTTAATGACTCCTATTTTGTAGGCCATGGAATTGATAAATATGCCTGGACAAACCCTAAGTATTGGCCTAGTACAGAAGATGCATTAGGGCCACATAATACCTACTTATCTATTGGGATTATGTATGGGGCAATTAATGGAACTCTATTTATATTAATGTTGTTGGCTGTATTGGTAAAGGCTCTAATCTCATATTTTAAAATCAGAGATGAGTTTGTACGGTTCTGTGCTTTAATAATATTACTAACCTTTGTTAATGGTTTTTTTGAATCGCTTATTGTTGGGATTAATGAATTTATTACTGTATTGTTTTGGTTTGCAGTGGGAGTACTAGGGTATTATAAATTAAATTATAAAAAATGTTAACAGTTATTTCTTCATTTGAAGAATTAAAAGGAATAGAATCGGAATTGGCTGATTTTTACAAAACTTTTGATGCAAATTATTTTTTGTCACCGGTTTATTGCATTAAAGCATACGAGCTTTTTAATAATGATGAAGATTCAATTTATTTTATCATAAAAAGGGATAAGAGTATCATTGTTGGCTATATCCCCTTATTGGTAGATGTAAAAGGAATCTTAAAATTTATTTATGATAAACACACAGATTTCCTTTCTGAAGTGGGGCTTCAATTTGATTTCAATGATTATAAAAAAATAACTCAAGAAATTGAGAATAACCAGCGTATAAAAAAAATTGATTTAGATAATTTACATTCAGAGTCAAAATTATTACATTTTTTTAAACATTTTTTCACCAAAGGATGTAGTGTTCATTCATACAATAATCACTCTTTTATAACGACTAAAGAGAAGGGGGGCTTGTTAAAACATTTGTCTTCTTCTAACCGAAGTGAGTTAAAAAGAATTTGTAAAAAAACCAGTTCCTCTACTTTTAACGTAATTATGCATCCTGAATCATTTCCTAAGAAAGAAATAGAAGGATTAATAATAACAATGATAGCTAATGGAAGTAGAGAAAATAATTTTTTAGATAAAAAAACTTTCAATTTAATCGAGTATTTATATGAAAATGGAGAGGTAGAAATATTTTCTAAATCATTAAATAACCAATTGGTTTCTGCTTCTGTTGCTTTAAAGAATAAAGTAGGAAAACGAATGGTTTGGATAGATCTATATGATGATATTCAGTATATTAATCTAAGTAGCTACATCGAATATATTTATTATTTAAATGAGAAAGATGTAAGATATTTAAACTTTGGGAGGGGGAGTTATGATTATAAAGCTAAAAATTTTCTACCAAATTGTGAAAACTTATATAATCTAAGATACAGTAAATCTAAATGGGATTTCTTTTTTACCAATTATTATTCGATTAAGGAATTTATGAAAAGAATTGTGAAAAAATGAAAATGCACGTAATTTGTGTTGAGCCCGCTCCATATACCTTAGATTTACTGAAAAATATATACGGCGAGACTAGTATTACTTTTTTGCATTCTAATTCTAAAGCTGTGTGGACATCAGATTCTTCTATTGCTAATGCTTATTATTGTGATAATAATTCTTGGTTGCAAAATCTTTGTCATTTTATCCAAATAGGGTTAAATAATCGATTTATTATTAGTAACGGTTATACGCATTGGTCGTTTCAATTATTGTATTTAATGTCATTTTTTAAAAAAATGCACATCGGTATTGAAAGTGATACCCCTTACAGTGAGAAAGTGGGCGTAAAAAAAATAATTAAAACTTTATATTTAGGATCTGTTTTCAGCAATAAAGCTATTTTAGGTCTATCGGGTGGAAATGGTGCTCACATGGATTTATTTTTAAAATACGGAATGGACAAACATCGTATTTTTTTATTGCCTATGATGATCGATAATTTAAAATATTTTAGACCAGAGAAAAGAGACTCAAATAAATCTTTTTCTTTTTTATGTGTAGGTCGTTTAATTCCCGAAAAAAATATTGAAATGTTGTTAGATGCTTTTAAAAATAAATTTATGAATAGTAATACTCAACTGATTATTGTAGGTTCTGGAATGTGTGAAGATGCATTAAAAAATAGAAGTGATTCCGCCGAAAATATAGTATTTAAAGGGAAATTGATTGGAGAGGAGCTCATTACTTGTTACCATCATGCAGATGTATTAGTTTTACCTTCTGTTTCTGAGAAATGGGGTTTAGTTGTTAATGAAGCCTTAGCCTCTCGTTTAGCAGTCCTGTGTAGTAACGCAGTAGGAGCTGCATCTGATTTGGTAATTAAACCAGATGCAGGATGGGTTTTTAATACCGGAAATCAAGATGAATTGGAAAGGTTACTTATACATTGTGTGGAACATAGAGAAGAGGTTGAGGAAAAAGCAAAAAATGGGCTTGCGTTTATGAAAAATAATTGGAGCTATAAAAATTATCAACACAGTTTAGACGAAATTAAAAATTATGTTACAACGCATTAAGTCCAAACTATACACTGCCTTATTATGCAGTGGCTCGTTTTATTTCAAAGACCGTCTTAGTAAAGTGATTTATTATCACGACATCCATAGCTCAGAGGAGGATAAATATTCTGAAATGTCCACTCCAATTGCTCTTTTCATCCAGCACCTCAATATTATTAAATCGATGGGTTTTGAAGTAGTAAGAGAAATAACAGCACCTGCTAACCAAATACAAATAAATTTTGATGATGGCTTTCGAGGCTTATTTGAGCATAAAGAATTATTAATAAGCCATAATGTTTTTCCTACCTTATTTATGATTACATCACAAGTAGGCGAACCTAATTATTTGACTTGGGCAGAATTAATGGTTTTAGATGAAAAGGGTTTCAATATCCAATCTCATACACATTTACATAAGGATCTGAATACTTTAAATGAAGAACAATTATTCTGTGAACTATCAATTTCTAAGCAGTTATTAGAATCTAATCTGCAAAATGAAATAACCGAAATATGTTTTCCCAAAGGCTTGTTTAATGATTTGGTCTTAGAGGTTTGTGCTAAAGTGGGTTATAAAAAATGGTATTGTAGTATTCCTGGTAATGACCAAGATTACTTTGAGTATAAGGAGTTGAAATTTAGAAATTTAGTGCAATTTGCTATTCCCCTAGATTTTAGAAATATAATACTTGGAGGTTTGCAAATATTTAAAAGTCGCTATAGCAAACAACATTATGGAAAAAAATAACCTAAACGACTGGGATAAGATTTTATTATTATGTGTATAAGATTGGGGTTCGCTAATTGGTTATTTATATTTGCTATGGTTGTTTTCTTGAGTGGAACATATATAGTACTTAAATCTAATAGTTAAGATTGGATTGTCTTATCATACCAGCTTTCATTATTTAATAACAAATATTTTGAAAAGTAGTGTGTTCTGGAATTAGAGTATATAGAAATAATCATAAAAAGAGTATTAAATAAGTATGTTGCTAATTGACGCTTTATATATAAATAATAGTGGTGGTAAAATACTATTAGATTATTTGATTTCTGAATTAGAAAAGACCCAGGAACCTATACATTACCTTCTAGATCTAAGAATACAAAATAATCATCCAACTATTAAATCTTCTAATAAAGTAACTTATAGTAAGGCTAGTTTATTGAAAAGACATTTTTTTTATAGAAAAAATGAAAAGACCTTTAATAAGGTGTTTTGCTTCGGGAATTTACCTCCCACATTAAAATTAGAAGTTCCTGTATATACTTATTTTCATCAAAAACTTTTTTTACAAATTCCAGATGAGCTTTCATTTAGTCAAAAGATGGTTTTAGGATTAAAATCTAAAATTTTTCAAAAACTTTTGTCTAATACAGAATTTTGGATGGTTCAAACTATAGCGGTTAAAAATGAATTTTTAAAGAAGTTTCCAAATATCCATAAGGATACTGTTATTTTGATGCCGTTTTATCCTTCTTATACGAATGCTCCATCAATAGTTTACAGAGAAAAAAATAGCTTTGTGTATGTGAGTAATGGAAGTCCGCATAAAAACCATCAGAGACTTATTGAAGCCTTTGCTAAATTCTATCAAAAACACCAAGCAGGTAAATTATATGTAACCATAGGAGATGAATTTATAGCCTTGCAAACGTTGATTACTAAGTACCAAGCAAAAGGTGTACCTATTGTAAATGTTGGTTTTTTAAATAGATTAGAATTGGAAATAGTATATAAAAAAAGTGAATATTTAGTGTTCCCTTCCTTAACAGAAAGTTTTGGCTTAGGATTATTAGAGGCAATAGAAAATGGCTGTAAGATAATTGGTGCCGATTTACCCTATACGTATGCAGTGTGTAATCCATCCTTAATTTTCGATCCTTATGATGTTGAATCTATAGCAAAGACTCTTTATCTAGCAAGTACCAAAAAGACAAATTTACCAGAGCAATTGGTTTTTAATGAAGTAAATAAATTAATTAAGCTACTTAAAAAAACATGTTAAAAAATAAAACACTTTTAATTACAGGAGGAACAGGTTCTTTTGGTAACGCGGTATTAAATCGATTTTTAGATACCGATCATTTTAATGAAATACGTATCTTTTCTCGTGATGAAAAGAAGCAAGACGATATGCGAACTCGATTGAAAAACGAAAAATTAAAGTTTTATATTGGTGACGTTCGCGATTATAGTAGTGTTGAAAAGGCGATGCGAGGTGTAGATTATGTTTTTCATGCAGCAGCCTTAAAGCAGGTGCCTTCTTGTGAGTTTTTTCCTATAGAGGCAACTAAAACGAATGTGCTTGGCACTCAGAACGTTATAGATGCAGCAGAATACAATAAGGTAGAAAAAGTTATTTGTTTAAGTACAGACAAAGCAGCATATCCCATTAATGCAATGGGGATTTCTAAGGCATTGATGGAGAAAGTTGCTGTTGCTGCTGCACGTAACTGTATTAGTACTACTGTTTGCTTAACTCGTTATGGAAATGTAATGGCATCTCGTGGTTCTGTAATACCTTTGTTTTTAAATCAAATTAACAATAATGAAACTATAACCATAACGGATCCTAAAATGACACGCTTTTTAATGTCTTTAGACGAAGCGGTGGAATTGGTGCTATTTGCCTTTAAACATGGTAATCAAGGTGATTTATTTGTTAATAAAGCTCCTGCAGGTACGATTGGTGATTTGGCTCAAGCATTAAAAGAATTATGTAAAGCTGAAAATGAAGTAAAAATTATTGGTACACGGCATGGTGAGAAATTATATGAGACGCTTTGTACCCGTGAAGAAATGGTGAAAGCAGAAGATATGGGAGCCTTTTATCGAATACCAGCTGACAATAGGGATTTGAACTATGCACGTTATTTTTCTGAAGGAGAAGAGGATGTTGCACTAATTGAAGATTATCATTCTCACAATACTGAACAACAAGACGTAGAAGGTATGAAAAAGATGTTATTGCAGTTAGATGTGGTACAAGCAGCCATCTCAAAGAATAAGAAATGATGCCAACACTTATAAAAGGAAATGTTCATTGTGACGCAAGAGGAAGCTTGTTGTATAACAACGCCTTTGATTGCTCTGCTGTGAAAAGAATGTATGTGATTGAAAATAGCAGTTTGGAAATAGTGAGAGCTTGGCAAGGTCATAAAATTGAACAACGTTGGTTTAGTGTAGTACAGGGGAGTTTTCTTATTAAATTGATTAAACTTGACAATTGGCAATTTCCATCTGTTAGTTTGGAGTGTAAAGAAATACTAATAGAATCGAAGACCTTAGATGTTTTACATGTGCCAAAGGGATATGTTTCTAGTATTCAAGCAATAGAAGAAGGTTCGAAACTATTAGTAATGGCCGATTATTTAATGGGTGAATTAGCCGATGACTATCGGTTTGATTTGAATTACTTTGAGATCAATGACTAAGCTTGATTGAATTTAAAAAGAAATATAGTTAATATGATAAAAATAGGGATTACAGGTCAAAATGGTTTTGTAGGTCAACATTTATACAATTCGATAGGTTTAGTCCAGGATTCTTATAAATTGATTGATTTTGAAAAGAATTTTTATGAGAGCGAACAACATTTAGATGCTTTTGTCTCGCAATGTGATGTAATTATTCACTTAGCGGCAATGAATAGACATGAAGACCCCCAGGTTATTTATAATACCAATATCCTGTTGGTGCAAGGTTTAGTAGCCTCTCTTGACAGAACCAAATCTAAGGCTCATATAATTATGTCTTCTTCATCTCAAGAAGAAAAAGAAAATCTTTATGGGAAATCAAAAAAAGATGGACGTAAATTATTTTTAAACTGGGAAAGGCGTTCTAGTGGAATCTTTACCGGATTAATTATACCTAATGTTTTCGGCCCTTTTGGTAAGCCTAATTACAATTCTGTGGTTGCTACTTTTTGCCATAAAGTTACTAAGGGTGAAAACCCCGAGATTCATGTAGATGGCACCGTTAATTTGATTTATGTAGGGGAGTTGGTTCAAGAAATTTTAAACGTTATAGAAAAGGGAAGCTCTATCAATAAGTTGATAATTAATGCTACTTCTCAAATTAAAGTTTCTGAAATATTGAATTTGTTAAACTCATATAAGTCTAGCTATCAGGATTTTGGGGAAATCCCTAAATTAAATAATACTTTTGAGGTAAATTTATTTAATACTTTCCGATGTTATATGGATGTTAAGAATCATTTTCCTGTTAAATTCACCCAACATACTGACCCTAGAGGTTCGTTTGTAGAGATTGTTCGTTTGGGAGTAGGAGGTCAGGTTTCTTTTTCTACTACGGTACCTGGAATTACTAGAGGGAATCATTTTCATACTCGAAAAATTGAACGTTTTGCTGTAATTAAAGGAAAAGCCTTGATTCAATTAAGAAGAATAGGAACAGATGAAGTTTTAGATTTTTATCTTAATGGAGATGAACCTGCTTATGTGGATATGCCAATTTGGTACACTCACAATATAAAAAACATTGGGGATGACTTACTCTATACCAATTTTTGGATTAATGAACCCTATAACCCAGAAGCTGCAGATACATATTTTGTAGAAGTTTAAAATAAAAAAAATGAAAAAACTAAAAGTACTTACAGTTGTCGGTACACGTCCAGAAATAATTAGGTTGTCTAGAGTTTTGTTAAAATTAGACGAAACAGAAAGTATAGAACATATTTTAGTTCATACGGGCCAAAATTATGATTATGAATTAAATGAAGTTTTTTTTAAAGACTTAGGACTAAGAAAACCAGATTTTTTTTTAAATGCAGCTGGAGGTAATGCAACAACTACTGCAGGTAAAATTTTAATAAATATAGATCCTGTCTTAGAAGAGGTAAGCCCGGATGCGTTTTTAGTATTAGGAGATACTAATTCATGCTTGTGTGCTATTGCTGCTAAAAAAAGAAAAATCCCTATTTTTCATATGGAAGCTGGAAATCGATGTTTTGATCAACGAGTTCCAGAAGAAACTAACAGGAAAATTGTAGATCATACTGCAGATGTTAATCTAACCTATAGTGATATCGCAAGAGAATATTTATTACGTGAAGGCTTGCCAGCAGATAGGATTATCAAAACTGGCTCACCAATTTATGAAGTTGTAAACGCCTACAAAAAGCAAATTGAGGCATCAAAAGTACTGTCAGAATTAAGCCTAAAAAAAGGTCAATACTTTTTAGTTTCTGCTCATAGAGAAGAAAATATCAATTCAACTAATTTTATAAAATTGGTAGATACTTTGAATTCAATTGCAGAAAAATATCAATTACCTGTAATTGTATCTGCACACCCTAGAACAAGAAACAAGATTAACGAAACCGGTGTTCAGTTTAATTCATTAATTCAATTAATGAAGCCTTTAGGGTTTCATGATTATAATAATTTGCAAACAAATGCAAAAGTTGTTTTGTCAGATAGTGGGACTATTTCAGAGGAATCTTCAATTATGAATTTCCGTGCATTAAATATTCGAGATGCTCATGAAAGACCCGAAGCAATGGAAGAAGCCTCAGTAATGATGGTGGGCTTAACTTCTGAAAGAATTATGCAAGCGTTGATGTTATTGGAAGAGCAAGGAGTGGGTGAAAATCGATTATTAAGAGAAGTTGCTGATTACTCAATGCCAAATGTTTCTGATAAAGTAGTTAGAATAATATTGAGCTATACAGATTATATTAATAGAGTTGTTTGGAGTAAGTAGATGAAAATATTATTTGTTTCACAATATTTTTACCCGGAGGTTTTTAAAGGAAATGACATCGTTTTTGACTTGGTTAACAGGGGACATGACGTAACCGTTTTAACAGGAAAACCAAATTACCCTTCTGGTAAATTTTATGATGGCTATTCCTTTTTTAATAAGAGAGAAGAGGTTATTAATGGCGTTAAAGTTATTAGATCTCCCTTGTTTCCTAGAAAAAATGGTGGCGGAATTGCCCTAGCACTGAATTATGTGTCATTTGTATTTTTTTCATACTTTACATTTCTTTTTAGAATCAAGGATAAATATGATATCGTATTAGCTCAACAACTATCACCAATATCTATGGTTATTCCAGGTATTTGGGTTAAGAAGGCTCAAAAAATACCGATGGTAATGTGGGTTTTAGATTTATGGCCAGATAGCTTGGTTGAAAGTAAGAATATAAAATCTAAATACCTTACTACTCTGTTAGATTCACTTGTGAAAAAAATATACGACAGTACAGATGTAATATTAATAAGTTCCAATTTCTTTAAAAAATCTATTATTGAAAATTGTAGCGATAAATCAAAACAGATAGAATATTTTCCTAATTGGGCTGAAGATGTTTACACCGAAAATTATGTTTCTAAAAAAACGTGTCCAACTAAGCCAGAAGGATTTAATATTATGTTTGCTGGGAACGTTGGAGATTCACAAGATTTTGAAACTATTTTGAAAGCTGCTAAACTTACAGAAAACACTAAGATTAATTGGATTATTGTAGGAGATGGAAGAAAGTTAAATTGGGTAAAAGATCAGGTAGCACTCAATAATATTACCAATGTATTCCTTTGGGGTAGATTTCCATTGTCTATGATGCCATTAATATTTAGACAAGCAGATGCCATGTTAGTTTCATTAAAAAACATTAAAGTTTTTTCATTAACAGTTCCAGCAAAACTTCAGGCATATATGGCTTCAAGTAAAATGATTGTTGGTATGCTTAACGGTGAAGGGAACCATATTATTAAGGAGAGTAATTGTGGGGTCACTTGTAATGCGGGTGATGCTACAGAATTAATTAATTCTGTAATCAGTTTATCTAAGTTAGATCAAAATCAAATTATTGAAAAACAAAAAAATGCAAAAAGGTATTATGATGAACATTTTTCAAAAAAGATGTTATTTGATAAACTAGAATCCATTATGGAAAAACAATTAATAAAGTAATTTATGAATAGCCTGTATTTAATTATTAGCCTTGTTATTATTATTAATTTCTACTTCAAACTTGCCGATAAGTATAATATTATAGACAAGCCCAATGAACGAAGTTCTCATTCCGAAATAACCATTCGTGGTGGTGGTGTGTTATTTCCAATATCAATACTTCTTTGGAGTATTATTGAGGGAGTATTCAACCCTTTTATACTAGGCTTATTATGTATTTCAATTATTAGTTTTATAGACGATTGTAAACCCTTATCGAATACGATTAGGCTATCTATTCATTTCATAAGTATAGGTTTACTACTCTATCAATTAGGCTTTTCGGAATATTCATTTATTGCATGGGGGCTAGGTTTATTATTTGTTGGTGGTTGGATAAATGCATTTAATTTTATGGATGGGATCAATGGTATTACAGTACTCTACTCTCTGTCTATTTTGGCTGCATGTTTCTATCTAAACACTCAAATTGACTTTATACAAGACAGTCTTTTACTGTACACTGTAATTGCATTGCTTGTCTTTGGTTTTTACAATGTACGTAAAAAAGCAAAAAGTTTTGCTGGTGATGTGGGGAGTGTGAGTATGGCCTTTATAATTGCTTTTATTGTTTTGAGTCTCATTTTATTTACCAAAAACTGGCAATATGTATTATTGGTAAGCGTCTATGGTATAGACAGCTTACTTACTATTATTCAGCGA
>Ga0308003_1000408_pt1 | contig 20745 bp, 15 predicted proteins | sample Neamet36_FD_203159 | JGI IMG/M metagenome (GOLD analysis project Ga0308003, IMG submission 203159) | Marine microbial communities from water near the shore, Antarctic Ocean - #36 | ecosystem: Environmental > Aquatic > Marine > Unclassified | place: Southern Ocean | collected 2014-06-06
CTAATTATTGGGAACCTACTGTAATGACTATTGTATCTGTGATACAGGTATTTTTAGTTTCCATGATTTTAGGAGTCTATGCATTTGGAATTAAATTAGGAAGTAGTCCTTTTGTACTCATTAGAAACTTAGAGGAAAACCTAGGTTTACCTTGGACAGAGATGGCAAATTACCTACAAGCTGTACCTCAATTTCTCGACGGTAGAGGATTAAACCCTTTATTACAAAACTATTGGATGGTTATACACCCTCCTATTCTATTTTTAGGATTTGCTCTAACTATGGTTCCTTTTTCATTCGCTATTGCTGGCTTGTGGAAAAAACAATATTCCGAATGGATAGATCAAGCTTTACCTTGGGCTTATGCCGGAATAATGGTTTTAGGAACTGGAATATTAATGGGTGGAGCTTGGGCGTACGAGGCACTTTCTTTTGGTGGTTTCTGGGCTTGGGATCCTGTAGAAAACTCTTCTTTAGTTCCTTGGATTATACTTATTGCTGCAGCACATTTAATGCTTATTTATAGAGCGCGTAAAACGGCTTTACCTACTGCTATAGCTCTTACAATACTAGCCTTTATTTTAATTATTTACTCTACTTACCTAACGCGAAGTGGTATTTTAGGCGATACTTCGGTGCACGCTTTTGCAGGAGGACTTTCCAGTCAGTTATTGGTTTATTTATTAACCTTTACAACTGCATCTATGTTTCTATTTTTCATCAGATTGAAGCACATCCCAACCAATAAAAAGGACGACAATACGAGTTCGAGAGAGTTTTGGATGTTTATCGCATCTATGGTGCTTTTTATCTCGGCTTTCCAAATTACTTGGTTTACCTCTTTACCCGTAATCAATAAAGTGTTTGGTACTAATATGGCACCGCCTTTAGATGCTATTGCCCTATACAATTCTTGGCAAACACCTTTTGCATTACTTATTGTTTTCTTAGTAGGAATAACACAATACCTCAACTACAAAAAAACAGACCTCAAAAAACTAATTAAGCAAATAGCTTTTAGTTTAGTACTAGCAGGAGTTTTAGCCTTGTACATTGCCTATACAGTTCAAATGTGGCATGCTTTATACCTTTCTTTATTATGGGCAACCTTATTTGCTGCGATTGCTAATTTCGAATACTGGCGCAAAATCCTAAAAGGGAATTGGAGTCATTCTGGAGCCTCAGTAGCACATATAGGTTTTGCCTTAGTAATAATGGGGGCTTTACTTAGTAATGCTAATAAGAGAACCATTTCTAGTAACGAAGGTTTTATAGCAAAGGATTTCCCTAGCAACGAAAATATACTCTTACAAAAAGGCGATACCACTCATATGGGTAATTACCATGTTCTGTATAAATCGGATACCTTATTGGGAATTAATAAAACCTACGAAGTTGAGTATTTCAATTTACTAGACGATAGTACTTATGACTATCAATTTACATTGCATCCATTTATTCAACTGAATGAAATAATGGGGAATGTAGCCGAACCTGCAACACAGCATTTTGCCTTATACGATGTATATACACACCTAACTTATGCGGATACAGACGAACATGACACGAGTAACCCTTACCATCACGAGAGCTTAATAAATATAAAACAAGGCGATTCGGTAATTTACAATCAGCACTTTTTATTCCTAGACAGCTTAATGGTTAATGCAAATACCAATATTGAGAGCGCTAGAGCACTAGACGTGATGCTTATTGCCAAGTTAAGAATGCAGAATATGCAAGGTGAATACAGTACAACACAATCTATTTACGCTGTAAAAAACAATATGGCTCAGTCTTTCCCTGGATTTATAGAAGATGGAGATTTAAAGTATAAATTTTTATTTGATGAGGTGAACCCTGAAGCGGGTAGCATACAAATTAAAGCCTATGAGCATATAGATAACGAGAAGCCATTTATTGTAATGAAGGCAATAATATTCCCTTATATTAATGTTTTATGGATTGGGATGATTCTTATGGCTATAGGAACTGGTATTGCTATGATACAGTTATTTAGAAACAAGAAATAAGTATAATTTGAGTAAGTTAAAGCTAAAAATAGTAATTGTAGGAGCTGGTAATGTTGCTTGGCATCTAGGTAAGGAACTACAAAAAAACGATCAGGAAATACTACAAGTATATAACAGATCTGTAGGTTCAGCAATTTCCTTAGCTCGTAGATTAAAATGCGATTTCACAACCCGTATAGACGATATAAATACAGAGGCAGACCTATACATTATAGCCGTAAAAGATTCTGTTATAGCTCAGGTTTCTGATAGCCTACTACTAACCGATAAATTAGTTGTTCACACCTCAGGAGCAATTGAGATAGAGAAGATAAAACACGAACGCAATGGTGTAATTTACCCATTACAGACTTTCACAAAAGAGAAAAAACTAAATTTCAAGAACATACCTTTTTGTATAGAAGCCTCTAAAAGTGAAGACTATAATACACTAATGCGCTTGGCTACACTATTGAGTCCTATCGTCTATAATATAAATTCACACCAACGTAAAGTACTCCACGTAGCAGCCGTTTTTGCATGTAACTTTAGTAATTTTATGTATATGATAGCAGACGATATACTTCAAAAGGAACAAATACCTTTGGATATATTGCAGCCATTAATAAAGGAAACGGCATCTAAAATTAAAACATTAAAACCTAAAGAAGTCCAAACAGGCCCTGCTGTTAGAAAAGATAAATCTAGTATTAGTGCTCATTTAAATTACTTAGAAAAAGGAGCCCATTTTGATATTTACAAAATTCTTACTGAAACAATTTTAGACAAAAATAAAGATGAATTATAAAACTAAATTAAAAAAAATTAAAGCATTCATCTTCGACTGCGATGGTGTTTTAACCGATGGTTGTGTTACATTAATGCCAAACGGAGAACAAGTAAGAACCATGAATACTCGCGATGGATACGCATTACAATTAGCCGTTAAAAAAGGCTATGTAGTTGCTGTTATTTCTGGTGGGAGCTCTGCAGCTGTAAAAACTAGAATGACAAAATTAGGCGTACACGATGTGTACTTAGCTTGCCACGATAAAGTAAGTGCCTTAAAAGAGTTAATTCACATATACTCTTTAGATTCTAAACAAATTTTATACATGGGCGACGACCTACCCGATTTCGAGGTTATGCAAGAAGTAGGTTTACCTACCTGCCCCGATAATGCAGTACAAGAAATAAAAAATCTATCAGATTATATCTCCCATAAAAAAGGGGGCGAAGGTTGTGTTAGAGATGTTATAGAGCAAGCTATGAAAGTGCAAGGAAAATGGTTAGTTGATACCAGTACAACTTCTGCTTAGTTAAAATTGATGTAGATTTTCTATATTGCTGATTATAAATTAATCTAATCCTATATATGAACACGCTACAAAAAAAACCTACTTGGTTTACAGTAACCATTGCAGTATTATTACTTTGGAATCTTATGGGAGTCCTAAATTTTGTGATGCAGTGGACAATAACAGAAGCAGATGTATTACTGCTACCAGAAAATCAGCAAATCTTCTACATAGAATTTTCATTACTATCTAAAATTGCCTTTGCCATGGGGGTATTTGGAGGGACTTTTGGTTGCATAGCACTTTTGGCAAAAAAGAGCATCGCATCAAAATTATTCTGGATTTCCTTTATAGGAATTATCCTTCAAGCCAATCATAACTTAGAAATAGCTAATGGCGGAGAAATGCAAACTACAATTATTGGTATGTCGAGTCTGCTAATCGCACTTACCCTTTTTCCTTTATACCTTACTAAAAAAGGATTGAAAAATAATTGGCTGAACTAAACCTAATTTACATAGCACAAAAAAGCCTCTTCATTCCTGAAGAGGCTTTTTTGTAGAATAATAAAAACTACTGTATAGCAGCTAACTGCTCTTCTATCGTTTTTATTTTCGCTTCGGCATCGGCTTGTTTTTTACGCTCTATTGCAATTACTTGGTCTGGAGCATTATTTACAAAGCGTTCGTTACTTAGCTTTTTCATAACAGAGTTTAAGAATCCTTGTGCATATTTTAATTCTTGTTTTAGCGTAGCAATCTCTTCTTCAATATTAACAGCTCCGGCCAAAGGAATATAATATTCGTTCGATTTTACTCTAAACGATAAAGCACCTTCTACCTTAGCATCTACATACTGTAGTGTACTTAGATTTCCAAGCTTAGAAATTACGGTATCAAAAGATTTATCTGTGTCTTCGTTTAGTTTAACAAACAATTCTATTTGATCTTTATTGGCAATATTCTTTTCATTTCTGATGGTACGAATACCCGAAATTACCTCTGCAGCAATTTTCTCGTTATTTAAAATAGTAGCGTCAATTGCATTTACTGTAGGCCAAGGCGTAACAATTAAACGATCTTCTTTTGTTTCTCTTTCAGAAATTAATGACCAAATCTCTTCTGAGATAAATGGCATAAATGGGTGTAACAACTTCAGTATTTCCTCAAAATACGCCAAAGTAGTTTCTAAAGTACCCTTATCTATTGGTTTCTGATAAGCAGGCTTAATCATCTCTAGGTAAGAAGAACAGAAATCGTCCCATACCAATTTATAAACACTCATTAAGACTTCCGAAATACGGAACTTGTCGTAATTGTCGTTTATAACTAAAATGGTTTCACTCAATTTAGAATCAAACCAATCAATCGCAATTTTACTCGATGCTGGTTGTTCTATTTCTGCTACTTCCCAACCTTTAACCAAACGGAAAGCATTCCATATTTTATTCGAGAAGTTACGTCCTTGTTCACAAAGACCTTCATCAAATGGTAAATCGTTTCCTGCAGGAGAGCAAAATAACATACCTACACGAACACCATCGGCACCATAAATTTTCATTAACTCAATGGGGTCAGGAGAATTCCCTAAAGACTTAGACATCTTACGACCTTGTTTATCTCTAACAATTCCCGTTAGGTAAACATTATCGAATGGCTTAGCACCTCGGTATTCATAGCCCATTAAAATCATACGTGCTACCCAGAAAAATAAAATCTCTGGAGCCGTAACTATATCGTTGGTAGGATAGTAATAATTAATCTCTTCGTTGTCTGGCTCCATAATTCCGTTAAACACAGAAATAGGCCATAGTGAAGAAGAAAACCAAGTATCGAGTACATCTGCATCTTGTCTAAGATCAGCAGCTGTTAAATTCTTATTTCCAGTGGTTTCTTTCGCCAAAACAACCGCTTCTTCTATCGTTTTAGCAACAACAAAATCATTTAATCCGTCGCCATAAAAATAGGCTGGTATTTGGTGTCCCCACCACAACTGACGAGAAATACACCAATCGTGTACGTTCTCCATCCAATGACGGTAAGTATTTTTAAACTTCGCTGGAACCAATTGTACATCATCGCTCATTACAGCTTCTAATGCAGGATCCGCTAAGTTTTCCATTTTCACAAACCACTGTACCGAAACCTTAGGTTCTATTACAGCATTTGTACGTTCCGAACAACCTACTTTAGTAAGGTAATCCTCAACTTTTACAAGAATACCCAAAGAGTCTAATTCTTTAGCAATCTCTTTACGAACCACAAAACGGTCTTTCCCTTGGTAGTGTAAACCATGCTCATTTAAGGTCGCATCGTCGTTTAAAACATCTACAATCGGTAAGCCGTGTTTTTCTCCTATTACTCTATCATTTTGATCATGTGCAGGCGTAATTTTCAAACAACCTGTACCAAACTCAATATCTACATATTCATCTTCTATAATCGGAATTACTCTACCCGAAATAGGCACAATAACTTTTTGTCCTTTTAGATGCGTAAAACGCTCATCTGTAGGATTTATACAAATAGCAGTATCACCCAATATTGTTTCTGGACGTGTAGTAGCAATAGTTACAAATTCTTTTGAATTTTCAACCTGATACTTAACGTAGTATAATTTAGAGTTTACCTCTTTATGAATTACTTCTTCATCCGAAACTGTCGTCTTAGCCTCTGGATCCCAGTTTACCATACGGAAACCACGATAGATTAAGCCTTTTTTATACAAGTCAACAAATACCTCTAAAACGGATGCAGAGAGTTTGTCGTCCATAGTGAAGGAAGTACGATCCCAATCGCATGAAGCACCCAATTTTTTTAATTGACTTAGGATAACTCCACCGTATTTTTCTTTCCATTCCCAAGCATGTTCTAAGAACTCTTCTCTAGACAAATCGTCTTTAGAAATTCCTTCTTCCTTAAGTTTGGCTACTACTTTTGCTTCGGTAGCAATAGAAGCATGATCGGTACCAGGTACCCAACAAGCATTTTTCCCAAGCATACGAGCACGTCTAACCAATACATCTTGTAGTGTATTGTTTAGCATATGCCCCATGTGTAATACCCCAGTAACGTTAGGTGGTGGAATTACAATTGTATAAGATTCTCTTTCGTCAGGAGTCGATTTAAAATAATCGTTCTCCATCCAGTACTTATACCATTTATCTTCTACTTGTAATGGGTTGTATTTCTTAGGAATTTCCATGGAATTGCTTGCTTTCTAATTTAAGATTCGCAAATTTAATAATTTAGGAATGGAATTGGTTAATTGTTGAATATTAATAATCGGAAAGGATTCTAAACAGTAACAACCTATAAGAATTTGTAAAAAAACGAAGTGTTGTATTAACTAAAAAATCCTTTCCGAGAATTCGAAAAGGATTTTTGGTGGGCAATGAGGGATTCGAACCCCCGACCCTCTCGGTGTAAACGAGATGCTCTGAACCAACTGAGCTAATTGCCCCAACAATGGGATGTGATAAATAAGACTAGGTGTGGGCAATGAGGGATTCGAACCCCCGACCCTCTCGGTGTAAACGAGATGCTCTGAACCAACTGAGCTAATTGCCCTAATCTTGTAATGAAATGAACTATGCTGTCTTGTCTCATTCAGCGAGTGCAAATATAGAAATCATTTTTATACTAGCACAAACAAAAACATCAATATTTTGGAGTTTTTTAAAGTATTTCGGCAACTACAAACGTACTACCACCCACAAAAACCAAATCATTCTCATTAGCAAGCTCTTGCGCTTTAAGTAAGGCCTTTTGAGGTTCTTTTACTTCAATTCCAAATAATGAAAATTCTTTTGCTTTCTGTAACAAATCTTTGCTTGAGAGTGCTCTAGGGATATTAGCTTGACAAAAAATATAGTTTGCTTCCTTAGGCAACAATGATAAAACACCTTTTATGTCTTTATCGGCTACCATGCCTAACACCATCCATAAACTCGAATACGACTCATTACTCAATTGTGATACTATAGAGTGCATTGCATGAATATTATGTCCAGTATCACAAATTACTCGTGGATTAGAACTTATTTGTTCCCACCTACCTCTAAGTCCAGTATTGTGGATTACATTTAATAAACCTTTTTGTAAATTTTCTTCAGATATTTTCCAATTTAATTGTCTCAGCTGATTTATAGTTTCTAAAACAGTAGCTATATTTTCTATCTGACAAGCTCCATTTAAAGCACTTTTATAATCTAGACTTAATTTAGCGTTACAAATAAGGGAATTCTGTTTTTTGGCGATTTGGCTAAGTAAATCACGAACCTCATCAGTACAAACACCTATAACCACAGGTTTGTTCGGTTTTATAATTCCTGCTTTTTCCCTTGTAATTTCTGCAATCGTATTCCCCAATAGGTTCTGGTGATCTAAAGCAACGTTTGTAATCACAGAGATTTCTGGATTAATAATATTTGTAGCATCTAACCTACCCCCTAATCCAGTTTCAATAATTGCAATGTCAACTTTCTGTTTTGCAAAATAATCGAATGCTAAAGCAGTAGTCATTTCAAAAAAGGAAACACCAATTTCTGTAAAATTATTTTTATTAGAATGCACAAAATCAACGACTTCAGATTCGGAAATCATATTGCCATTAAACTTTATACGTTCTCTAAAATCTTTTAAGTGTGGCGATGTGTACAAACCAACCTTATAACCTTGTTCCTGTAAAACAGAGGCTACTAAATGACTCGTAGAACCCTTACCATTGGTTCCTGCAATATGAATAGATTTGAATTTATTTTGAGGATCTTTTAGCTGAGTGCACAAAGCTGTAATATTGTCTAAATCTTCCTTGTATGCTAATTGTCCAACACGTTGAAAAGAAGCTAATTGTTGAAATAACCAATCTAAAGTTTCTTGATAATTCATGTAAACGAAATATTATTTCAGAATTGTATTTACGCAGTAAGCTATTGTTTTCTGAAATTGTAGATAATACTCCCTATTTGAATAGGTTCAGCATTTTCATCGGCAAGCCAAGTAGTTTTTAGAGCTGCATCCTTAGCTTCTCTAACTAAACAAGGAGAAGTATCTGTGGTGTTTTTTAAATCTAATTCAGCTTTATACGTTTGCCCATCACTATTAACCCATACTCTAATAACTACAAGACCAGTTTCATTACACGAATAATCTGGTTTAGGCTTACGAATTGCTTTTCGATCGCCTAATTCATAACCATCTGAAGAGTTTCCATCACCACCAACAGCAATTTCAGCACCTTCTACGGAACCCGTTATTTCTCCTTGAGCACCTAATGAATCGGTTGTACCACTTTGTGAAGTACTAGAACTTTGAAATAAACTAGAAAGTGCTTGTTGCAATTCATCACTAGCCTTTGGTTTTTCTTCTTCTTTTTCCTCTGGAGTTTTCTCCTGAGCTTCAATAGCTTCTGTTTCTTCTGTAATAGATGGAGCTTCCTCTACTTCTTGAGTCAAAACTTCTTCCGCTATTTCAGTTAATTCTTCAGGAGTTGATTCTTCTACTCTTTCTATTTGTTCAACTATTTCTGTTATAATTTCTTCAGATTGAGTAATTTCTTCACCCATTCCATTTTCTACATAACCAAATTCAATGGCAATTCCTTCTTCAACTTTAGGGTCCATGTATTTAAGTCCGAAAGAATAAAAAATAAACACCAAGAAAACATGTACTAGGAATGTACCCAATGCAGCTCTTCTTTTGTATTTATCTTTTAAAAAACTCATTTCTTTTGTTGTGTAGCCAATACAATTTTAAACTTATTGCGGTAAGCAATATCCATCACTTCTACAGCGTGTTCTATAGCAACCGATTTATCTACTCGTAAAACAACAACTTTTTCATCTTGACCAGTAAGTCTACCAATTAAAGCAGATTCAATATACTTTAACTCAACTTGTTCCTTATCGATATAATACTCTAAATTTTCGTTTATAGAAACGGATACTCTTTGCTTTTTAACGGTTTGAGCAGTACTGTTAGGCAGTACTAAATCCAATGCATTAGTAGTAACTAAAGTAGAGGTTAGCATAAAGAAAATCAACAACAGAAAAACAATATCTGTCATGGAAGACATACTGAATACTGCACTTACTTTATTTCTAGATTTTAAAGCCATGCTTATTTAGTTTTGGCAATTACGTCTAAAAACTCTGCGGTAGCTTCTTCCATTTTAAAAGTAGCTTGTGTAACTTTTACGACCAAATTATTATAGGCTAAAAAGGCTACAATACCAACTATTAAACCGGCTACAGTAGTAGTCATGGCTGTATAAATACCTTTAGAAAGCATCTCTACATCAATTTGTCCTCCAGCACTAGCCATTTCGTGAAAGGCTAAAATCATTCCTATTACAGTACCTAAAAAACCAATCATGGGTGCTGCACCAGCAATAGTAGCTAAAGAAGCTAAATTGTGTTCTAATTTATAAACTTCCAAATTCCCTTGACGCTCCATAGCATCTTGAATGTCTTTAGAAGTTCCGTTTTTAGAAAGAGTCCCTTTAGCAATTAAATTTGCGACTGGAGAAGCGGTACGTTCACAAAGTGTAATAACAGAATCAACTTTATTATCCGAAAGGTAATCGGTCACTTTATTCATTAAGAGAGGATCTTCTTTCATTGCTTTTTTAAGCATTTGAAAACGCTCTACAAAAAGATAAACTGTTAAAATAGACAAGACCCCTAGTGTAGACATTATAATTTGCCCACCAATACCACCGCTAGTAATAAGTTCTATAATAGAAAGCGTTTTTTCTATGGGCTCATTAGAAGTAGCCAAATCGAGACCTAAAGTATCAACTGCTAATGGAATTTGAAACAAAATTGTATTCATAAGAAAGTTAATTATTCTGTAGAGAACGTAAATAAATTAAAGAGATTGTATTAAGATATAAGTTCCTGCACCTGCAAAGTAACCTATAAGAGCTAAGATAGAAATCTTTTTTAAATACCATACAAAATCGATCTTCTCTAAGCCCATTACTGCTACACCAGCAGCAGAACCGATAATTAAAGCTGAACCACCAGTACCTGCACAGAATGCTAAGAACTGCCAGAAGACACCATCTTTAGCAAATTCACCAGTTTCGGCAATTTCATACATACCCATAGAACCAGCTACGAGAGGTACGTTGTCTACAATTGCTGAGAATAAACCAATAACTATATTAATAGCGTAAACGTTTCCATCAAATAACTCATTTAAACTTCCAGCCATTAATACTAGATGGCCTGCAGATTGCAGACCAGCAACTGCTAATAAAATTCCTAAAAAGAATAATACACTTGCAGTATCTACTTTACGAAGTACACCAATAACAGATAATTGAGATTTATCTTCAGAGTTTTTACTACTGTGAATAATTTCCGTTACTGCCCATAATACACCTAAGCTCAACATCATACCCATAAATGGAGGTAAATGCGTAACAGTTTTAAATATAGGAACGAATAACAGTCCAGCAACTCCTAAGAAGAAAATTAGGTTTCTTTCGAAATTAGTAGTTGGATTTACATAATGTTCTAATCCTTCAACTCGTACAGGTCTAGCAACATTACCTTTCATAGTGAAAGTCAAAATTATAAGCGGCACGAGCATAGCAACTAAACTAGGAATAAACAAGCTTGTAATAATAGTCATAGTGCTCAATTGCCCACCAATCCATAACATGGTCGTAGTAACATCTCCAATAGGAGACCAAGCACCACCAGCATTGGCAGCAACTACAACGATACCAGCAAAGAACCAACGGTCGTATTTATCGTCTATTAATTTTCTCAAAAGAGAAATCATTACAATAGAAGTCGTTAGGTTGTCTAAAGCAGCTGAAAAGAAGAAAGTTAAAATACTAATAATCCACAATAATCTCACTTTTTTAGTAGTGGTAATTTTATCGGTTATAATAGCAAATCCTTCGTGTGCATCAACCAATTCAACAATTGTCATTGCTCCTAAAAGGAAGAATAAAATACTAGATATTTCACTAAGGTGGTGTAATAGCTCCTCTTCTATAAAGTGTGTATCTGCTCCAGTAAACACAAAAAGTGTCCATACTAATACTCCAGTTATAAGTGCCGAAGCCGCTTTGTCAATTTTTATAGGATGTTCAAATGCAATCGCAGCGTAACCGAGTACAAAAACAACAATCATTAAAGTTAAAAACATAGTTTTGGTTTTGAGAAAATTCTACTAGGAGAGATTAAATTAATTCTTTTAAAGCAATTTCGAAAGCTGTTTTAGCAATCTGAGTTTTAGAATTGTTTACAGCATGAGCTTTAACAATTGCATTTCCTATAGTTTTAGATGTATCTTCAAAAATAGCCGTATCGGTCATTTCTGTATTGGCTTGCATTAAATAAGCAAACACACGTGCCATACCACAATTAGCAATAAAATCTGGAATTACAGAAACCTCACTGTCTGTATATTCACCTACAGGACCAAAGAAAATAGCTTGATCTGCAAAAGGAACATTAGCACCGCAAGAAATAACTTCTAAGCCTTTAGCTTTCATTATATCAACTTGAGCTTTCGTAATTAATCTTGAGGCAGCTGCAGGAATAAACACCTCAGCACCAACAGACCATATTTTCTCGTTTATTTCATCAAACGAGAGCATGTTCTCAGCGTTCAAGAAGTTACCGTCTTTTTTTAAGAATAAGGCTTTAATCTCCTCAAAAGTAAATCCATCAGGATTAAGTAAACCACCAACTCTATCGATAATACCAACAACTTTGGCACCTAATTGAGATTGGTAATAAGCAGCAGCAGCTCCAACATTACCCCAACCTTGAATAATTACACGTTTTCCTTTTATAGAACCACCATAGGTGTTGTAGTAATGATTTACCGCTTCAGAAACTCCGTAGCCAGTAATCATATCGGCAACGGTGTATTTTCCTGACGTATCTGGGGTAAGAGCTGTATTTACAACAGGAAGTAAAACACCTTCTTGTAATTGTTTTATAACTAAGTCTTTTTCATCGGCTGTAGGTTTAAAATGACCGTTAAACACTCCTTCCTGAGGATGTAAAACACCTAATTCTCTCGTCATAGGGATTACTTCGTGAATCTCATCCACGTTTAAATCTCCACCAGTTCCATAGTAATTTTTAAGTAAAGGGCTAACGGCTTTATACCAACGTTTAAGAACTCCCTCTTTACGAGGATCACTAGGGTCGAAATTAATTCCCGATTTAGCCCCACCAATCGCAGGTCCAGAAACGGTAAATTTAACTTCCATTGTCTTCGCTAAAGAAAGAACCTCGTGCTTATCTAATCCCACACGCATACGTGTACCACCACCGGCAGCACCACCACGAAGAGAATTAATAACTACCCATCCCTGAGCATCAGTCTCGCTGTCGTTCCATTCAAAAACAATTTCAGCTTCTTTATTTTCGTACTTATGTAATAGATCTTTCATGTGTCAAAATTTCGCACAAAGATATAAAACTAAGTTCGAAAATTACTGCAATTAGAGGAATTGATAAAGGCTCCAATAAGCTTGAAAATTCAAACTATTGAAGCCTTTGTAATTTATTGTTGTATCAAATTAAAAAAGGTCTTGTGTTTACTTTAAACCTAACTCTTTTATTCGTTGATCCAAATAGGCTCCAGCAGTAATTTCTTCGTACGCTTTTGGTGATTCTTTTGTAACACAAGAATCTAAACAATCTAAAGAAACTTCTGAACGAGGATGCAAGAAAAAAGGAATTGAAAAACGAGAAGTCCCCCATCTTTCTTTGGGTGGATTTACCACTCTATGGGTTGTAGATTTAAGTTTATTATTGGTTAATCGTTGTAACATATCGCCTACATTAACAACTATTTGATCGGGCAAAGCGGTAACAGAAATCCAATCTCCATTTTTATTAAGTACTTGCAAACCATCTGCCGAAGCCCCCATTAATAGGGTTATTAAATTTATGTCTTCGTGCTCAGCAGCACGAACTGCATTTTTAGGTGCGCTAGTAATAGGTGGATAATGTATAGGTCTAAGAATACTATTTCCGTTGTGGATCTTAGCATCAAAATAATTCTCATCTAAGCATAGATAGAGCGCAATAGCTCTAAGCATCTCTCTTCCAGCAAGCTCTAGTTTATGATAAACCTCTACGCCTACCGAATTAAAACTCGTTAATTCAGCAACTTCCACATTTTCTGGATACTGTGATTTTATTGGATCATTGTCTAAAACCGTTTGACCAAAATGCCAAAACTCCTTTAAATCACCTTCATTTCTATTCTTAGCATGTTCCTTTCCAAAAGAAACATAGCCTCTTTGTCCGCCTAAGCCTTCAATTTCGTAGTTCTTTTTTTGCGGGGTAGGAAGTTCAAAAAAATGTTGGACTTGCGAATATAAATTTTCACAAAGCAAATCGCTTAATCCGTGATTTTTTATAGCCACAAAACCTATTTCTTCATAGGCCTTCCCTAAATTTTTAACGAAATTTTCCTTTAATTTCGGATTCCCAGAAGTAAAATCTGCTAGGTCTATACTTGGTATGTTTTTAATAATACTCATAGTGCTAGATGACTAATTTATGATGAACAATTATTAATTACTGAACTGAAAATGGTCAATTTAATTTCTCTATAAAATGTCAGAATTCAAATATAGAAAATCAATTCTCTAAAAACATCTAAACTAACTGATTTGTAATAATCTTAATACTTTTAGGGAGTACTTTTATTTCAATTTTATTTCCTAAGTCCTTTGGTTCACCATCTAAATGACTTTTTGGATCTCGAGTATGGATTATAGCAGAAGAGCATTTAATAATCTGCATTCTTTTATGAAGATGAAATCGTCGTGTTGCAAGGGCTAAGAGAAGTTGTGGTATTTCGTAAAAATTAAATGGCTTAAGAATGCACAATTCAATTTCACCATCGTCGTCGATAGATTGTGGAGAAACGATTACATTATTCCCAAACTGAGTACCGTTTGCAAAACTTACTTGTACAGCCTCACCTTTAAAAACTTCCGTATTATTTACACTAATTATATAATTCTTAACCGAATAAGTCCACCACTCTGAAAGAATCAACTTTACATAAGTATTCATACCACGTTTTCTTTCCTTAGCAAAACAATGCGAAATATGTGCATCATATCCTATACCTGAAACATTCATAAAAAACTGATCATTAGCAGTACACGAATCTATATACTTAGTGTTTAAAGTATTTATTAAACGCAGCGCTTTGGATACATTCTGAGGTATGCTCAAATGACGAGCTAATCCATTACCCGAACCTGTAGGAATAATCCCTAAAACAGAACTAGAATTAACAAGTGATTTTGCGACTTCATTAACAGTTCCATCTCCTCCAACAGCAACTATTACAGATACATTTTGCTCAACTAAACGTTTAGCTATCTCAGTGGCGTGTTCTTTATTCTTTGTAAAATGAACACAAGTTTCAAATATACTAGCATCTATTTCTTGGGCTATTTTTTCCTCAATAGCATTTTGTTTTCCTGTTCCAGAAATAGGATTTATAATGAAATGTAAACTTTTCTTACTCATTTAGTTTCAATTGATTGTGGATCATTCTGAAATTATACGTTTGAACTACTGCTTTAAGTTTATTCTCCATTTTTAAAGCCAAATTGTGCTCCTCACTTAAGACGTTTACTTTTAATAGAGAATCCTCAATAGTATTGTATAAAGCCAAACACTCTTCTCCATTAAACTGCAATAAATATCCATCTTCAAAAAACTGATAAATATTGTTTAGATAGTTAATCGCGAAACCAGTAGAATCTAAAACAGAATTCCCAAAACATACAATAGTAGTATCGAGCTGCAAGTAATCGACTACCGTTGGGAGTATATCAGTCTGCTGACAAGTTTTGCTAACTATAGAATATTCGTTTACGGAGGGCTCGTGTATTATTAATGGGATGGCATACAAACCATTAGAATTTTGATATTCTTTATGAGTTGATTTAAAAGTATGATCTGCCGTAATAATAAAAATAGTATTTTCATACCATGAGCTTTTTTTTGCTTCATTAAAAAAACGTTTTAAAGCAAAATCTGTATAAGCAACACATTCGTGCATAGGAATATCTCCCTTGGGGAACAACCCTATATATTGTTGTGGAATGGTAAAAGGATGATGAGAACTCAAAGTAAAAACACTTGAACAGAAAGGCTCTGTTTTCGCGTCTAAATCTGATTTATAAAATTGTAAAAAGGGTTCGTCTGCAATACCCCACTTACCATCGTAATCTTGTTGGGTAGTTGGATAATCGCTAAGATCAACATAAGAATTAAATTCTGCGATTTCTGCATAAGCATCAAAACCCATGGTTCCGGGATGACCTCCATGATAAAAGGAAGTATTGTACCCATATTTATTAAGTACCGATGCAATACTATTTCCTTTTTGTGCGCCGTATTGCGAAAGTATAAAGGGTTTTTCTGTTAGTGCAGGAATACCTGAAAGTACTGCAGGAATACCTTCGATAGATTTTTTACCATTAGCGTAAGCATTCGTACAAACGGTACTTTTCAACATTAAACTATCTAAAAAAGGAGTGTAACCCTGAAAGCTGTTGTAGCCACCTATATATTCTCTAGCAAAACTCTCCAAAATTATAATCACTATATTTTTAGAAATGCTAGAGTCTCCTCGGAATGACTTTTCAGCATTAAAATAGGACTTGGATAAATCAGTAGAAAAATATTTTTTTTCTTGGACTCCTTTTTCTGAAAGTGTACTTAAAATACTAAAAGGGGTATTAAGAATTAAAGGAACATATTTTCCTTGGGAATAATAACTCGCATGAATATTTTTAATGGGCCTTAACTGTGTTCCACCTCGCATGGCCAATACAGTAAGTAATAAACAGAATAATGAGAGGATGTACGATTGCCATGTACTCTTTGATCGATGTAGAAAGAACTGTCTCTTCTGAATAAATGAAAATGATTTATAAAGCGCAAACATTAAAATAAAGAACAGGAGAAATAACACCCAGTAATCCTTCATGAAATCACCAGCTAAGTTGGTCGCATCATCACCAAGAAAGATAAAAGAAACTATATCGGCAGTCATTCTTTTACCAGTAAACTGAACATTAACCACGTCAGCTAGATTTAAACTTAAAGCGATTCCATTAAAAAACACAAACAAGCCTTTTAATAAATTCTGATAGCCCGTAATTTCTCTTTTTCTAGTAGGAACTATAGATAAAAGGATGAAAATAACATTCAAATAAGCAATCGAAGAAAGGTCAAATCTGATGCCTTGTAGGAGCGCACCCAGAATACCATCAGAAAATATATGAGGAAACTGATCGAAGGTGAAGTATAAGAAAATCAACCTACTAAGTCCATAAAATAATAGAGCTAAAAGAATAGATTGGACTAAAAAAAGCAGATGCTTTAAATGGTTTTTCATAAATGTTACGTACTAAATATTATTTAATGCATAAAATAAGACTACGATCATGCCAAAATACGTATTTATTCAATATTTTGGCTCTCTCAAATTATCGAATTCAGATGAAAATTAAATACAACCGTAAAGGTTTTTCAGATATACAACTCAAAGACCTCTATAAAGCACTTGTTAAACCAAGGCTTATTGAAGAAAAAATGCTCATTTTATTACGTCAAGGTAGAATTTCTAAATGGTTTGGTGGCATTGGACAGGAAGCTATTTCCGTAGGAGTAACAAATGCACTAGATCAGGATGAATATATATTACCGATGCACCGTAATTTAGGTGTATTTACAGGTAGAAATATTCCATTAAGTCGTTTATTCTCTCAGTTTCAAGGAAAGGGAAATGGCTTTACTAAAGGGAGAGATCGCTCTTTTCACTTTGGAACGAAAGAACATAATATTATAGGAATGATTTCTCATTTAGGTCCACAGTTGGCCTTAGCAGATGGAATTGCCTTAGCCAACAAACTAAAAGACAACAAACAAGTATGTGCTGTTTTTTCTGGTGATGGCGGTACAAGTGAAGGTGATTTTCACGAGGCTCTAAACGTTGCTGCTGTATGGGATTTACCGGTAATTTTTGTAATCGAGAACAATGGCTATGGTTTATCTACACCCACAAACGAACAATTTCGTTGCGAACGTATAGCAGACAAAGGTGTAGGTTATGGAATGGATGCTTACCGAATTGATGGAAATAATATTCTTGAGGTATATTCTACAATTACCAAGCTTGCCGAAGAAATAAAAAAGAACCCCAAGCCAGTACTTTTAGAGTGTTTCACTTTTAGAATGCGTGGACACGAAGAAGCATCAGGGACAAAATATGTTCCAAAAGAACTCATGGAAGAGTGGGCAGAAAAAGATCCTGTTTCTAACTTTCAAAACTTTTTAGTAGCGGAAGGAATTCTTGATACCGAATTTATAGATGAATATGCTAAAGAAATAAAAAGCGAAATTGAAGAAGCATTAGCAATTGCAGATGCTGAAGAAAAAGTAACTGCAAATACTGAGAGAGAATTAGGAGATGTTTACGCTCCTTTTGATTTCACTGAACAAAAACCGGCTACTTCTACTACACAAAACATACGTTTGGTCGATGCAATCTCCCAAGGATTACGTCAGTCTATGGAGCGATTTGACAACTCGGTTATTATGGGGCAAGATATTGCCGAATATGGGGGTGTTTTTAAAATTACAGATGGATTTCTAGAACAATTTGGAAAAGATAGAATTAGAAACACACCAATTTGTGAGTCTTCTATTATTAGTACAGCCTTAGGTTTATCTATCTCGGGGTATAAAGCAATTGTAGAAATGCAGTTTAGCGACTTCGTTACTTCTGGATTCAATCCTATTATTAACAATTTGGCTAAAACACATTACCGCTGGGGCGAGAATGCCGATGTTGTGGTGCGTATGCCTTGTGGTGCAGGAGTTGGTGCAGGTCCATTTCACTCTCAAACTAATGAAGCTTGGTTTACACATACTCCAGGTTTAAAAGTTGTTTATCCTGCCTTCCCTAGCGATGCAAAAGGCTTATTGGCTGCTTCAATAGAAGATCCTAATCCGGTGATGTTCTTTGAGCATAAAGCTCTCTATAGAAGCTTGTATCAGGAAGTTCCAGAAGACTATTATACTTTACCTCTTGGAAAAGCTAGTTTACTAAAAGAAGGTACAGATCTTACAATTGTGTCCTACGGGATGGGTGTGCATTGGGCTTTAAAAGCTTTAGATGAGAATCCTGAAATCTCTGCAGATCTTATAGATTTAAGAACTTTATTACCTTTAGATAAAGAAGCAATTCTAAATTCAGTGAGAAAAACTGGAAAGGTTATTATTCTACACGAAGACACTATTTATGGTGGAATTGGTGGAGAGTTATCTGCTATAATATCTGAAGAATGCTTCGAAGCTCTCGATGCACCCATTATGAGATGTGGTAGTATAGACACTCCAGTACCTTTTGCTGGAGCATTAGAAGATGACTTTTTGGCTAATAAACGATTTACAGAAAAACTACTGCGATTATATAATTACTAGGTTTAAACTCTATTATTAAAAGGCTTTTTGAATATTCAAAAAGCCTTTTTTTGTGGAGTAAAATTAGGACAAACTAATAAAATGTTAGACCGTTAAGATTGGACTAATAGAGGCTGTATTATTCACTAAGTTTTTGTTAATTTGGATGAACTAAATTTAGAGGCCAATCAACAAGAGTTGATTCATTTAATATTTAGAAATAAAAACACAAATATGACTTTTAAGGAGCTTAATTTTCACCCAGATATTCAGGAAGCATTAGATGCAATGTATTTTGAAAAGCCTACTCCTGTTCAGGAACTAGCGATTCCTGTGATCATGAAAGGAAGAGATATAATTGCCTGTGCACAAACAGGAACTGGTAAAACTGCCGCCTTTTTACTTCCTATATTAAATGAGCTCCACAAAGTAAAAAAGAAGAAGATTAGAGCTATTATTATAGCTCCTACGAGAGAATTAGCACAGCAAATAGATCAACAATTTGATGGTTTCTCATATTTCGCTGCTGTGAGCTCACAAGCCGTATATGGTGGAGGCGATGGAAAAAGCTGGACTACTCAGTCGGAATCTCTTAAAAAAGGTACGGAGGTAATTATTGCAACTCCTGGTAGATTACTATCCTTTCTATCCATTTCTAATTTAGATTTATCGGGCGTAGAATATCTAATTCTAGATGAGGCCGATAGAATGTTAGATATGGGTTTTAACCACGACATCATGCGTATTGTGGAAAAACTACCTACTACTAGACAAACGCTCTTATTTTCGGCTACCATGCCACCAAAGATTGTTAAACTAGCACAAAGTATACTTACAGATCCTGCAAGAGTAAATGTTGCGATTTCTAAGCCAGCAGAAACAATTCGTCAGGAAGCGTATTTGGCTTACGACAAACAAAAAGCTCCTTTAGTAGCTCATATTCTTAAGAGTATGGACTTTGAGTCGGTGATCGTATTTTCATCTACCAAAAAGAATATTTCTCTTATTCAACGTGAATTACAAAACCATGGAATTCCATCGAAAGCTATGTCTTCTGACTTAGAGCAGAAGGAACGTGAAGAGGTGATGCAACAGTTTAAAGCAAAGAAATTTAAAACTTTGGTTGCTACAGATATCGTTTCAAGAGGAATTGATATTAAAGGTATTTCACTAGTTATTAATTACGACATTCCGTCTGATGCAGAAGACTATATCCACAGGATTGGTAGAACTGGTAGAAATGAAGCTGACGGACATGCCATTACCTTAATTAACGATAGAGATCAAATACTCTTCTTTAATATTGAAGCTCTAATGGATAAGGTGGTTGATAAAATTGCTTTACCAGAAAAACTTGGCGAAGCTCCAGTTTATGAGCCAGAGAAAAAACGAGCTAAGCCAAAATCAAACGGGAATAAAAAACGTTTCAATCCTAAAGGTAAAGGAAAACCTCATTTTAAGAAGAAAACAGAATTTTGATAATTATTAGTTAAAAATAATTATCAAAATTGTGTGAAGTCAAAAGTCATTTACGGTCTTAACTTTCTGGAATACAACAGATAACCATTGTCAATTTTAGATTACCAAACTATAAATGACCAGAATGATAAATAAATAAATACTCAAACGTATTTATTGTAGAGATTTGATCGTTTCATTAAATTCATCCCAGACCTCGTTTACGATTTCTGAAGCAGGTTTTATGGAGTTTATAGCAGAGGATATTTGACCAATTTCTAATTCACCTTCAGTTAAATCGCCTTCAAACATTCCTTTTTTAGCTCTACCTCTACCTAGTAATTCTTTTAAGTCTTGGGTGCTGGCATTGTTTTGTTGTGCCTCTTGGATGTCGTTGTAGAACTTGTTTTTTAATAAGCGTACTGGAGTGAGCTGTTTAAGGGATAATTCTGTCGCACCCTCACTAGCCTCAATAATTAAATTTTTAAAATTC
>Ga0308003_1000412_pt1 | contig 20400 bp, 4 predicted proteins | sample Neamet36_FD_203159 | JGI IMG/M metagenome (GOLD analysis project Ga0308003, IMG submission 203159) | Marine microbial communities from water near the shore, Antarctic Ocean - #36 | ecosystem: Environmental > Aquatic > Marine > Unclassified | place: Southern Ocean | collected 2014-06-06
CTGGAGCCCGAGTCCATCAGACATGAAGCTGTCGCCCCCGTCGAGCCCCTCGGACAGAGCACCGCCGCCACCGCCACCGCCGTTCGGGTCGTACGGGTCGAATACGTAATCCTCACCCGGCGGCTGTATCTCCGCTTTGACGTAATCGTCCCTCTCCTTGTGGAGTTTGGCATAGCTGCCGAATAGATCCTTCGCATCCAGCGCCGACACGTCCACTTTGTGGGGGTCTTTGCACGAGGACGTTTGCTCCTTCTGCAGCTGCCCGCTCTTGGAGCGCACAAGCAGCACCTTACCACCAGGCGCAATGACTGTACGGAGAGGGGGCGGCGCCCTCTTAGTCAAGGCCCTGACGAGTGCCTTTCGCGGCACCGTGGCAATGCGCAGCATTTCCCCTACGTGCCCTTCCTGGGTACCACCATCGGGCACACCGTCCATGCGTCCGTGCGGGCCGCGGGCGCCGCGGTTGAAGTTTTCCACTTTGCGGAAGCGGACGTTGTCGCGCACCCACGCGAACGATTTGTCCTTGTGATTCGTGGCTCCCCCGAACACAGGGTGTGGAGTGCCCGGTGCGACCTTCTCGAGTTCCTCACCAATGAGACCGACTCTCGCGCTGGCGGCCCTCTCCAGAGAGGCCATGGACGCACTCCTGTCTATATGACCTCCATGCGACGCCGGCATAAGCCCGGGCACATTTGCGTACGGCTTCTTGTCACCGTGATGAAGCAAGATGCGTGTCCGAGAGTCTCGTGCTTCCCCCCGCAGCAACGCGCGCACTGCCACACTGGTGGCGTACTGATTCATACTGTCGTTTCCATTGGGCTTGATGGCCACTTTGGTCTTGCCCACTGCACTGAGCTCCAAGAAGCGGTCCGTGTAGAGGCGGCTGGGGTCCACCAGGTCTGCCACCGACTGGTGCATGAGGCGTCGCATCTCCAGACGCAAGGTATTCACTGGGCCGGGGTCGATGTAGTCCAGGTTCACTAGGTGCGCCGAGCGCTCGGCGTCGAACCACTGGTACTCTTCACACAACGCCACGTCCACGGCGAAGTGCGAGCAGCAGATGAGGCCCTGGTGCATCGTGGCCAGTGCGGTCTTGTTGGCCCCGGTAACCGTCTTGAGCAGCACATAGCACTTCTGCAGGTGTACGAAGAGCACTTCCTTCTCGTCTTGTGACAGCGACGTCTGCGACGCTAGCGAGTCGAATCCACCTGTCGTCATGCCTCCCCCCAACGTCACGCCATCGCCTTGCGTCATGACGCTCTTGCTATCGTCCATGCCCCCCTGCTCCCCGATGCTTGTCATTACGGTCGTCCTCGGGGGCGCATCGAAAGGGTCGATCACACGCGCATGGAGACACGCGCGGCGGATGCTGGGGTGAATGATGTTCCAGTACACGTAGTGCGCCAGCAGCCCATACAGCTGCATGCATTCCTCACTCTCCAGGAAGTGCTGCACCTTGCTGAATAAGTGGCCTGTCTTGTCGTCTTTAACAGATGGTACGTACTCCACCAGCGCTGCGTTGAACACCCCCACAGGCACCGCCAGGTCCTCTTTGGTGATGGACAGCGGCCGCAGCATGGCGCGGAACAGCCTCGTCTCCACCTCCTTCACACCCACAACGTCCACAATTGGGTACAGGAAGTCGTACGTGTGCACGGTGCACCACGACACCCGCCGCCCACGCGCAACGTTCGCCTGTGCCACGCGCCGCTGCTCCTCATCGTCCCGAATGTCCTGGTTGCGCGCATTCTCCGCCTCCTGTTCCCGTGCAAGGGCATCGCGCTCCTCCTTCTTCTTCTTCTCGTCCTTGAATTCCCCGGCGTCGCTGTCGGAGACGCCCATGAGTTGCGCCAAGTCCATCTTCCCGTCCGCAGCACCAGGCACGAGCATGATCACGTCGCGTGTCTTCATGGGTACCACCATAGCGCCCTCCAGTGGCACCTTCTGCAGGATCCACTTCACATTTGCCGCAGATGGGTGCGCGTCAATCGCCTCCAGCATGCGAGACGCATACTCCAGCTCCAGCGGCGCCCGACCGTCCTTGTCCACAAATACATCCCCGTCAGCCTTCGGCCTCAGCGGAATCTCCACGATCAGCTTCTTCGTGTCACTCATGGTGGCGAAACCAAGACACACTACGTGCTTTTATCACTTGGTGACGTGCCACTCGATTTCCCCCTAGGAAAACCGTATTGTCATATGACTGCCTCCCCAAGCCCAGTTTACATCGACAAAATCTTTTCCACAGAAGAACTGCAACACTCGTCTAAACAGCCCTCTCACAGGTGCCCCTCTCACAGTGGGGGTGTACCCACCGCGTGTACTGTGAGAGGGAGCGAGCGATGATGCGGCCGGACTGGATCAAGCCGTACGACGACAAGGTGACGGAAGGCTGGATCAACCATGTGTACCCGAGGACTCAACGTGAGGAGTAAGGGTATGATGCATGTCTCGGTCTACGAACCGGGACGGGTTAAACCTATAGGGCCGCACAACATCGCGCCCTGCCTGCGCCGGAGCAGAAGGCGCCCCCCACGGTCACGGTCATACGCAACAAAGCCAAGCACAAGAGGTCTGTGCCGGAGCTCGAGGAGCCTGACCCCCCCCCGTCGAGTTCCTGCGGACGTGGCGCACGAAGGTGTACTCCAACACGAAGCAAAAGAAAATCCACCTCACTTGGGCAGCTGGTTCAAGGTTCGTGTACTATGCGCTCGTCGCCAAGTTTCGGGAGTTTGATAAGCGTAGGGACGAGGATAAGAAATTCCCCGACCTTGTGGCGCTGAGTCACGCCTGGTCAAAGCCAACCCGTGGGTGAGAGGCGTGCCCTTCAAGGTCTGGGACCAGGCAGTGAGAGAGTTCGAAACTGCGCGCCTGACCAACATCGCCAATGTTTAAATTTTTAATTCCCCACGATGTTCAGCGCACCGCCGGACCGTCTGCACGGCTGGCAGGGGCTGCTGAATAGCTTTGGGGTGGCTAGGGAGCCCACCATGTTTGGAAAGCTTCTACAGAAGGCCCGCAATACGGCTATATTCAAGGTGTCGCTGCAGGACCTGCGGCGGAAGGTTGAGTACTTCGTTGAGGTGGGAGGGGACCTGCAGGAGCTCCGGTCTGTGCCGTAGTTCGTCACCTTGGACCTGGACTAGCACATCATACCTCGCTGCGAGTTCCTCAGAGCGCTTCACTTCCACTCCTGCGCTGGGTCTGAACTTTCTGGCAACCGCCAAGGACCAAGACATATCGCACGCCGGGGGGTGGCATACGATATCTACCACCGCTTTGCGACTGTCTACCAAGATACCATGCACGTCGAGAAGCGCAAACCGCTGCCGTCTCGACCTGCACGACGTGCGTAGACGGTCTCCTCTCAACGAGAGAATGAGCGCTCATATTTCTAATGTTGTTCTCTCAACGAACCCTTCGTGTCCCTCGCCTTCCTTGCTGGCTTCTTTTGTTGAGAAGCCGAGCATTTGTCTATATATGTAGGTGTTTCAGTTTGTACTTACGGGTATCCGATGTATCTCAATCAATGTACTTTAGTTTTCAGTTTTCAGTTCTCGTCGTGGTGGCCTAAAGGCAACACTCACTCGGATTGACGCCGATGCGTTTATCGCTTACATGGTATTAGTGGCGAACGTGGGAGTGGGAGCAGGGGTAGCAGCAGCAGCCTCCTCCGTCTCCTCCACCTCCGCCGCCACTACCGCCCCCGCGACGCCTCCTGCGTGCTTGTAGCACGTCAAGGGCAGGGGCAGATCACTGCCAGTAGTCGTGGGCGACGACGAGCTGGCAGATGTCGCCGACTGCGGAGACTCCGACGCCTCCGTGGTGTGGGTGGTGTTGGTGGGAGTCTCAGTGGTCCGGTACGTGTCATCCACGCTGAGGCTGTTGCTTGAAGATGACGTCACGAACGTCACAGGAAGCGGTAGTTGCAGCGGCAGCGGCTGCGGCTGCTGTGCTTCATTCACAGTAGACACCGCCGCGGGTGCAGCGGGTACAGCGGGTGTTGCTGGGTCGAAGCGGTGATCAAGTGGAGTGGGGGGCATCTGTGGGGCCCACGACAGAGTCTCAAGCGTCTCGTCGCTCGCCGCCTCGTGCTTCCGGCGCTTCAGCTCCTGCTGCTCCTGCTCCAGCTGCTGCTGCTGCTGCTGCTCCTGCTCCACCTCCACCTCCACCTCCACCTCCATTGCCACTGACGCTAGCGGTGCCTGCGTCGCCTCCTTCACTTCTCTCGACTCTTCGGCCTCTTTTGCCCCTTGTGCCCTGCGCTCCAAAAACTCATTGTTCAGTGCGATGAGCTTGTTGTCTTGAAGAGATTCAGTCGCAGTGGTGGTGGGGGGCGTGAGGAGTCCATCCTCCACAAATATCCACTGGGCATCCCCCGCAGTTCCCCCAATTGGCAGCACCTTGACGATGCGGATGATGTCGCCGTCGCGTCGGATGCCCACGACACGCGCGACACGCACACCGCGGCTGTGCGCAGACTCGTGCAGCTGCACATGCACCGTGTCCCCAACACGCACGTTGTTCACAAAACAGGCGTGCTTCACGTGGGCGGCCGCACAGGCCCCAATAGTGCCCACGGTGCCTGTGGCCACTGCAATTGTCCCCTGAGCACTCTGGCCTCGGGTGCGTTTCTTGAACGCGTCATTGCCGCTGCTGCTGGAGGCGACGTCGCTACGTGCCTGGGCCATCGCCCACGGCATGGTGACTTTGGACGCAGAGTTGAAGGTAAAGGAGGCCCCGGAGAGCATTGCATCGCACGCACCCTCCACAGCGCCCTGTAGGCGACGGCACTGCGCGCGTACTTCTTCCACCCCCTCTTGGCGCAGAGCCATCTTCCGCAGCACACACAACAGAGCCACGTTCTCAGCCTCTTGCACAGACAGAAGACTCTTGGTCTGCTCCAGCGCAATGTCCATTTCGTCCACGTCTTTGAGGGCGCCGCAGGCGGCTCCGCGGCGACTGGTGCGTGCAAGGGCCGTGGGTTTCAGCGGCGCTGCCGGTGCCACACTGCCAGGGTGCATCGTCTCCCACGGACACGCCGACGACGATGATGACGACAACGACGACGATGACAGAGAAGAATCCGACTTGTCCGGCTCATCTACAGGCATAGGCATGGGCGGTCGCTTGCCAACGTACCACGCCGCAGGGTGGTGCACGGCGATGGGCACGGGTGGTGTTGGTCGGAACACATACTGGGGCTCCCGAGTCGACACGCGATGTCTGCGGCTGTGATTATGGTCGTTGGTTGAAGAGATTAGCCACTCTTGGTAGCAGCCGTCGTGGTCGTCGTGGTACGCGGGCAGCAACGTGCGCCAGTCAGACACCACACCCATGGACTCGCAGCCCGCCTGCTTGCGAAGGAACTCTGCCTCGTCCCATGCGTCGCGGTAGAAGCGGCCTCGGGCGCCCAATGTGGCACTGTAGACGTTCACCTTGTCCCTCTTCTTGCGTACGTGGTCGGGCAGCATGTCCGGGTGCTCTTCGTGCAGCTTGAGAGAGAAATGGTTCAGCACGGGCGTCGGCGCGGGTGGGTCGGGACGCAGGTTGGCAGCACGCTGCAGTGCAGGCTCAACGAGCTGCTGGTGCGACAGCAGGCGCATGTACGACTGTCGCGCTGCCTCGCCCCACTCCTTGGGGAAGTCGCGGTTCGCGTCGCGCGCGCTGACGTGCAGGTCCCCCTCCTGGATCATGTGCATAGCACGTCGCCACGAGTGATCCTGGGAGGCCACCACTAGGTCGGCACCAATGAAGTCGTCCACCGAGCCTCGCGCTGCGGCAACTCGGCTCACACTCACTGTACCAGGCCGCTCCGCAGGGATAATACCCACGGGCGGAAGGTTGCGTGAGCGCAACATCGCAGTCATGCCCACGGGCACCTCTGGCACGTCGAAGCACGCACTCGCCAGATCCGCCTCCACCGCATCGCCCTCGGGGCCAGGCTCCAAGTAGCACTGCATGAAGCGGTCCAATCCTGCGATCTGGGCATCCACTAGTGAGTCTAGGTAAGCCACGTCCTGCTTCACAGGGCTCCGCATACTGTCGGAGATGGTCTTCCAGAAGGCGTCGTCTGCTTTCTTGTCCAGAAGCATGACAGACGAACGATGGCTCGCACTAGAACTCGCTATTCGGGAACTGGTGCCGGACTCTCTGACCGGCCGGGGCTTGCTGCTGCGTGTCGGGGTCGCGGAGAAGATCTTCTTGACATACTTCTTGCGCTGGCCCCGCCGGACGCTCTGGTTTCTATCCTCCTGCTCTTGCTGCTCTTGCTGCTGCTGCTGAAATCCCCGTGGCGGCGACGACGACGACGACGACGACTGCGGCTGTTGCTGCTGCTGTTGCTGCCGTTGCCGTTGTGTTCCCCGCTGTGGCAGCTGCTCCTCCTCCTGCTCCTGCTGCTGTGTTATCGACGAGGATGTGCATGTACTGGACGAGCTGTGTGGACTGCCTCTGTCCCCGTAACACGCATCCTCGGAGGACAAGGACATTGCAGGCGATTTCAAGCGCTTCCCACAGCCCAGGCTCGCCACTGCCTTGGTTGGTGATGCTCCGGAGGCTGTCGGCCCGCCAGGACCCACGCTACCGCCCAATGTGTCCGAAGAAGCGCTATTCGCCGGACCCACATTCGTATCTTCATTTCCCTTGAAGCGACGCTCGAAGACTAGGCTCCCCATGGTCACATCAGGGGATGTGACGCCCTTCACGCCCTTGTCTCCGCCCTGCTTCGCCTGCGACGACGCCCCTTTCGGAGCAAAGCGCGAACTTGATGACGGCACCGAAGCCATGGTTCGCATGGGCTGCGGCGGGATAGCGCGACTCTTGGGCGCTATCTTGAAGACCACGCCACCCTTACGGGGCCCTGACGTCGACTTGTTCATCCCGTTTGTACCTAACTATCTCCACATACCGAGGACATCGACCCTTTGACCCACGGAAGCATGCCGCGAGATCGACGCAAAACTCCCGCGACCCCGCGTCGAGAGCTTACCATGCGCGACCGCAGCAACAAATCGATGCTTCTTTTCGTGGGCATATCAGGCATCAATTGTGCGTGCTGGAGGTGACATATGGTGGCCTAGAAGATCACTACGAATAAGGCGTGGAAGAATATCCCTCTGACGCGCGTATTGGACTTTCTGGACCCCGGGGACGTCTATCCCTTCGCTCTAACCTGCTCCAGCACCCTCGCGGCGGTGCAGGCGGTCCACAGGGGCAAGGTGCCTCCCATGGAGCCCCGGTTCCTGGAGCTTGTAATCAGTAGCGGTCAGTTGTAGATGGTCAAGTGGATGCGCGCCCAGTGGCCGCTGTGCCCGTGCGAATTTCGGGAGTGTGTTGAGCTGGCATAGGAAGGCGGGGATGTGTGGGCCTACCTCCAGATGGCGCTGGATCTCCTGAGGATGTACAGTAGCGAAACCATGACCGCGATGGAGTCAGTCGATGCTGTGGCTCTCATTGACCAAGGGGCAGACCTGCACGCCAAGACCAGTCATGGATACATGCCCCTGCACTGTGCTTGTTGGAATGGTAATGCAGAGGTGGCCAAGGTGCTGCTGGAGAAGGGCGCGGACGTGCACTCCAAGGACAGTGATGGATGGACGCCCCTGCTCTGGGCATGTAGGATTGGTCATGATGACATCGCCGCGATGCTGCAGGCGAAAGACACGGTCGACTATGGAGGGCACTGAATGCGTTAGTTTCAATAGTTGATACAGCTGCACGTACGAGTCGTTTTTCTCACCTCCTTCCCAATTGGTGTGCCCAGAGAACATCATGCCAGTGGTATTATGGTATGAGGTGTGTTCTTAACGTTCCTGTTTACTTATAATTGGAAATGTAAGAAAGGCCATGTACAATGTACTGAAATGGTACCTTGCGCGCGGTAGACCGTCGTCCCGCAGCTGCTGTGCTATCTCTCTTCTCTCTTCTCTCTTCTCTATTGCCGTTATGTTGCTTGTTAGTGGTGGTCCTCTTTCTTCTTTCTTCTTTCTTCTCTTCTTCGATTCCATCGTATGGAGCTTGGAGCCTAAGCCGTGTTAAAGAGGTCTGGGTTGAGCAGGTTGGCACTGGTCTCCACACTGCCTTCATCGTGCACGTCCATGGTGGCCAGCTCCTCCTCTGCAGCCTGCTCGGCATCATAGTCGAGCGAGGCGATGCGGCTGTGCAGATTCTGGTATCCCGCTTCCACTTTCTCTTTGACGCGCTCCAGAGTTATGTCCAGGGCGGCTGCGTGCTTGCGCATTGTGTCCCGGTGCTCGTCGAACCAGCTGCCGGCTTCCTGCATGCTGGCACGCTGCTGCGTGTCGAAGTCCGTCGCGTAGTTCTGGAAATCGAACGCCTGCCCCTTGGTCTTTTCAGCCAACGACCTATACTCACTGCCGAGCGCGTCCTCCATCTCGATCTGACCGACGATGAGCGCCAGCACCACATCCTCCTCCGGCTTGCCCTCGTTGTCCTGCAGCTCCTTGTAACGAATGGTGCGGCTCAGGCTGGACCGCAGCGAGTCCATCTCAAAGGCCCGCATCTCCTCGATCTCCTTCGAGAGGTCATAGGCGAAAAGAGTGATGTAGTGGTCACAGCTCATCTTCACCTGCTCCAGCGTGTTGGCCACGGCGGTGTCGAACACGTCTCCCACGCGGCCCAGCTCGGCCTCCACCTGCGTCCACTCCTCGGGGCAGGCATCGATCATGCCCTGTGCCACCTCGTAGCGCGCTGCCGCTGTCTGCTTGATCTTATCAAGTGCCTCCAGCACATAACTGAGTTTCTCCGCGAGCAACATGTCGGCGTTCTGGTCGTCGAAGAGTCTCCGCAGGTCCTTCTCGGCAGCACTCAGGTCTGTGAGCTCTTTCTTCAGCACGCGCTGGAGGTACTTGGTGTTCTCCACGAAGGTGGAGAGGCGGTCATCCACCTTCTCAGTGGCCTTGGAGAAAAGCTCCTCGCGGGTGACGATGAAGTACTTGCGCTGGTCCGTAAGAGCCTTCTTGGTCTTGTCTACCGTCTCCTGCCAGCGCTCCATGAGCTTCAGTAGCGCGTCCCGCCGCTTGGTAGACTCCTTGTTGCTGTACTCCGTTACGGACGATGACGGCTCCGAGTTCCACTCACGGCGTTTAGCGGGTCGGTCGAACAAGGGGTCGTCACGATCATATGTGAACTTGCGGTAAGGGCCCACGAGCGGGCCGAAGCCGGGAGGGTACACATCAGGCTGCTCGCCGGACTCGGCGTAGCTGTAGTCCTGGTAGCTCGCCTCCTGCACTTGTCCGTAGTCGTAGCTGCCGTAGCTGCCGTCGTTCACCGAGTCGCCGTAGTTGAGCTCGGGCGCGTGCGTGGCGTGTAGCGGCTGCTCGGGGTGGACACCCTGGCCGGCAGCCGCCGGGGCAGCCCCCTCGTAGTACTCGCGGCTCGCGCGCACGTCCTCCGGCTCGTCCCACGTGCTCTCGCCCGTCGCGTTGTTGTAGTAGAAGTTCGCATGGTAGTCCTCGTCCCACGAAAGCGTCCAGTCCGTGCCCTCTGTGTAGTCATAGTTGTCCGCCGCGCCCGCGCCCGCGTCCTCCGCGCCGTCGCCGCCATCCGCGTACCCCTCGCCCTCGCCACCATCATAGCCACCCTCGGCATACCCCTCGCCCTCGGCGTATGCACCTTCCTCGTACTCGCCCTCGGCGGGGTACTCCTCGAGCTTCTCAGCTCCCTCGGCTCCCCCGAACATGTCCACGCTGGCCTGCGTGCCCGTGAAGGAGCCGTAGCCGCCAGCCATCATGCCGCCGCTCATGCCTCCCTGGAAGGAGCCGCCCATCGTACCGCCCATCGTACCGCCCATGGACGTGTCGCCCTTGCCCTGCAGCGCAGCCTCCACGTCCTCTGCGTCGTCTCCCTCGAACCCTAAGTGACTGATGAGGTCCAGCTGTCCGCGATTCACAAACTTGGCGAGCTTCTTGGGTGCATATACCTTGTAGCACACCGTCTCGATGGCGGCGCGCTTGGACTCGGTACGACCGATGCCACACACGGCATGGAAGTAATTGGCGAGCTCGTTCACGTCTTCCTTATTGGCTTCAAGAACCTCGATCTTCTCCTCCTCGGAGAGCCCGTGCGCCGGTAGCCACTTGACCTTGGCGGCCTCCTCCTCGGCGCGACGCTTAGCGTCCGCCTCTTTCTGCCTTAGCTGACGCTCCTCCTCCTTCTCGCGCTCCACCGCTGCCTCCGCCTCGAGACGATCCATCTTCTTCTTCAGAATCGCCGCCTCGGCGGCCATCTCGCGCTCCTTCTTCTTCACCGCCACGTCCATACGACCTTGCTCCTCTGCCTCCTTCTGCTTGATCATCGCCTCCAGCTCCGCCGCCTCCGCCTCTGCGGCTGCCTTTGCCACTGCCTCCTGTCGCAGCTTCCCCTCCAGGCCCGACAGACGGTCTGCCTCGCGCTTCTCCTTGATTTCCCCGAGCATGCGCTCTGCGGCCGCCCCCTGTCCGCGGTACAGCCCTGCGATAAAGTCCACGGCATTGTCCTCGCCCCCTTCGCTTGCCGCCAATTCGCGCGCGATCTTGTCCTCGGCTCGCTCGTGGGCGGTGAGGGGGTTGTTGGCTGCCAGCTCCCTCTCATAACGCGTCTCGGCATCGGCCTCCGCCCGCAACAGACGGCGTTTCACATTCTCCTGCTCCGTGCACATTTGGCGATACTTCACCACCTGATTAGCTGCCTGCTCTGCCAGCGCAGTCTCTTGGGCTGCATCCTTCGACTCTCGGTCGCGTAGAGCTGCCTCGACGGAGCCCCACCCGCCGCCAGCAATCTGCGGGTCACCTACAGTCGACACGGGCAAGTCGTATGCCATGGAGTCTCCGTCCATATCGGTAGGCATGAAGTGAATCAGCTTATCGAGCTGGTCGCGGGTCAGCCCGTCCGCCAGACCGCCGCGAGAGAGCGCCCCGGTCAGCGCCTCGGAGAATATCTCCGAGACGGTGCGCTGGGACGCCATGCGTGTGAGTTGCTTTTCGCGCTTCGCCTTGTAGGCCAGTACGTCGCGCTTGTCTCCCAGCAGCTGCGAAGAAGACCCGCCACCGCTCGTAGCGCCGACCGACGACCCATCGCCGAGACCGAATTGCATAAGCTGGTCGGCCAGCGGACCCGGGTTGCTGCCGTCGGGCCTGCCGCGCGCGAAGTCCTCCGTGATGGAATTGAGCCCTGCAGACGACTCGATCTCGTAGCTGTTCTCGAGGCTGTCCTCCCGCACGGCGTCGTATCCCGCCGTGACCATCTCGGCCATGGTGGCCGCGTTGATCTGTTCCTCCAGGCGCGCATTCTCACGCTCCAGATGCGCAATGGCCGCCTCGCGGGACACGCGGTCGTGGATGACTTTGGTCTCCTGCGCCGCACGCGCGTCCATGGACCGCAACTTCTCCAGCTTTTCCTCCCACTCCTCGTCGGTGAGTTGCTCGCCCACCTTCGCCTCTCCACCGTCAGCGCCGTCGAGATAAGCCTCCAGATCGGCATCGTTAAGGTACTCCAGGCTGTCCATGTCGATATGCTTCCCCGGGGGAACCCGGCCTCCATAGGCCAGGTCAGGGTCCTCCAGGAACAGTTCATCCGCCACGCCGCTACGAAAGCTCTTGCTGAATTCTCCGCCGATGAGTCCGGAGTCGGCGGCGCCGGGTGCACCGATGGCAGGCAAGATGTGCGCCTCGAGATCATTCACGTCGCCGCCCATGGCGATGGCCGTCATGTACTGCTGCTGCTCCAGCCCTTGCTGCAGCATCACACGGTCGCTGATCTTCGCCATGTTCGCGAGCGCGCCCTTGATCGAGCCCAGTGCCACCAGACGCGTGTGGTGCATCACCTTGGTGACGATTTCCTTGGCCTGCTGCTCGGGCATAATTGGCTGCGAGGTGTCGGTGCCGATGGTGTGTGTCGCCTTCTGCGGCCCACCACCATCTCTTGCAGCGGCCGCCTCGTCGTCGCTGTCGACCTCGCGCGGCGTTTCCCAGATTTTGCTGGCCACCTCCACATCCACCCCCGCCATTTGGAAGTCTCCCTCCGACTGCGAGGGCAGCGCAAGCGACGCCGGGCGCTCCCAGCGCGACTCGCTCGTGTCGATGTTGAAGAAAAACACCTTGCCTTTCTCCGTGAGGCACTGCATCCAGCCGTCGCCCATGGCGACGACGTCCACAATGTTCGTGCCGGCGTCCTTGGCTCGCTCTTCGTCCATGGACATCATCATCTCGGCAGCCTTGGCGCTGATCATCTCGCGACGCTCGATCTCGATGGCCACGGAGTCGCGCGGCGTGGCGGGTGGCGTCGGCCACACGGGCTTCATGTACTCCACGTCAGCCTCGTCCCACGCCGCCACCACCTCCTCCAGCGTGTACAGCTCCCACGTTTCGTGATCTTTCTTGCACACGGTGATGTCGGCGGTGAGGCGCGTGTGGTCTGCCTGCAGGTGCGCCATAGCGGCCTCCATGAGCGTGGCCATCTCATTGCCGCGCTTGTGGACACGCTCTAGCAGCGCCTTGGCAAACGCCGCCGCGGACGCCGCCTTCTCGCCCTGGTACCTCTCCGCGAACTCCCCCAGCTCCGAGCGCACGGTCACGACCTTGTCGATGGTGTTGTCCACCACCACTTCGTAGCCCAGGACGAGCTTCTGCTCGATGACGATGCCCGACACCAGCACATCCAGCACGGCAGCCACCTGCGGCCGCGTGATATCGTCGTCGGACTTAAGGCGCGACGCCTCGATCTCATCAAGCTGGTCGTCGTACTCAGCCTTGTACACGGCGGGCAGGCTCCGCGTGCATGGCAGCAGGTTGCCCAGCGTCTGGTAGGTGAAGTCCATGCACTCAGCGCGCTGGTGCTGCATCTCGTCCCAGTCGCCGCCGCCAGCAGCCGCCGCATCCATGGCGCTGCCGAAGAAGTCGTCACGGATGGTCTGCAGCGCCTTGGCCGGCACCTTGTCCGTCTTGCGCACAAACTTCGCATTCGATGGAGTGGTGACAGGTCCCCACTTGCGGTAAAAATCGTCCTGTGTGCCATTCACCTCCTTGTTGAAGGCATTGAACACTACTTCCTCGTGCAGATCAAAGGTCGTGAAGTGCCGACGGAAGGACTGTAGAATGGCCAGGCGCTCCGAGTCGCGCAAGTCGCGCAGATACTTGCACTCCGTGTCCTCATACAGGTTGATGATCTCGAGGCAGCGCGCCTTGAGACGCTGCAGTTCCTTGGTGAACTCGGCCTCGTAGTTTTCCGCCAACGGGGTGAGCAGATCGCGGGTCGACTTCCAGTTGTAGCGGGCGTCGCGCACCATGCCGTCGATCTTCGCCTTATGGATGCCGCGCGGCCCCTCCATTGTGAATAGCAGATTGGTAGCCTCCTTCTTGGCGTCCGTCACGACCTTGATGCACGCCTCGCGGCCCTGGCCCAAGATCGGCACGGACTGCTGGAAGCAGTACGCCTCCAGATGAGGCTCTGCGCGCGCGGCACGGCGCAGCTTCATGACCTCCTCCAGGTACTCCTGCATGCACGAGCGCCAGTCGCCCTCGGCCGAGTGCCGCTTGGCCTCGCCCGCCGTGCGCTTGGAGGCCAGCAAGTCCAGAATATTCTGCGTCTCCGTGTTGAGGATCTCCAGTAAGTACTTGTTCGCCTCGCGGTCCTCGGAGATCTTGTCACCCACCAGCCCAATCACTTCCTTATCCATGCGCGCCTTGTTGCCCATAAACTGCTCCTTAGTCTCCATGATGTTTCCGTTCACAGCATAGAAGTTGTTCATCCACCGCTCCTCCTGCAACCGCAGCTTCTCATAGTGCACGTCAGCCACGTGCGCGGAGAAGCCGTTGATGAGGCCCTGACACGAGCGCTCCATCGCCTCAAGCAAGTCCTGGCCGGCTTGCGTCATGCGCCGCACACTCGCGCGGCGAATCACCGATGTGTGCATCTGCACCTCCATCACCTGCTTGCCCGCGGTGTCGATGAAGTCCCTCGTGGTTGCGCGCAAGCCAGCGATGAAGCGCTTGAAGAAGCCGAACTGGTACGTCATGAAGTCCTCCTCCACCTTCTGACGGTCGTACAGGACGGCCTTGAGGCGATCATAGTGTGTCATGAGGTCTGTGCGCTCCTTGATGATGGTGTTGTAGAGGGAGTCGTATTGCGAGTAGTACACCGACAGGCACTGCTTCACCACAGCCGCGCGCGACTCGTAGCGCGCCTGGCGCGAGCCGTAGAGTGACTGCGCCCACTCGTCCATCATCATACTCGACCAGGCGTCCGTGAGATGCTCCATGCGACTAACGCGCTTCTCCGTGAGCGTGGGGCCGTCGTTGACCGCCTTGGCGATCTGGTCCGGGGAGAGGTCGATGTCCTGCTCCAGGAAGTACTGGTCGGACTGCTGGCGCTCACATAGCACAGGGTACACGCCCAACAGCTGAAGCTCGATGCCCATGCGTGCAGTCTCCAGGGCAGAACCCGTCCACTCGACGGCACGCGAGATCTCCGCCGCGTTGGGGGTGCGCGCGACGTTGATGGACGACTTGATCGGCACGGACTTCTGTCCCAGCCAGATACAACACGAGCTCGGGATCTGGTTGCGCGCGGACGTGTCAAGCTTCATGGCGTCGAACACGAGGGTCTGCGCGTCACTGGTGCTGAGCTCGTCGGGAATGACACCCAGCACAGTGGCTGCGTCCACCGACGACACGGAGCGAATGAACTTGTTCAGGTGGTGTCCGAAGTCCACGACGTAGTCGCTCGTGACACCCTCCCAAGTGGGTGTCAGCTTGGACATCCCGTCACTCATGAAGTCGTTCACCAGTGCGTGGTCGAGTGGGTTTTGCGACCCAGCCACGGAGCTGTCGGACGGCAGCACGGCCTGCTTGATGAACGAGCCGCTCTCGCCGTCTTTGAATCCCGCCTCGCCTACACCCATGACAGAGCCCCCTACCCCTACCGCCTCCTCCGCCATCCTCGCCGCCTCCGCCTCAGTGTCCGTGGCGAGCGTCGTCAACTTGCTGCGGCAGATGCACCAAAACGCCGCCGTCACCTGCGCGTGCGACAGGTCCGGATCGTCCCTGACGAGGTACGTGCGCAGAACCTCCATCGGGATATCTCCGAGTCCATCGCCTCCCAGATCAAATCGCTTGAGGCGCTCAGCGAGGTCGTGCGGCAGGCCAATGTCCATGACGGGACGCTCGTCTATGTCCGCCGCGTTGAGCACGCCCACCAGCTCTGTGACCATCTTCTCAATGCGTCCGCCGCGCGCACTCTGCACGGGATCCTCCAGCCACGGGTCACACGAGCCACCCTTGGCCTGCAGACACAGCGAGTTGAGCACGGAGAGAGGCACGCCTCGCATGGACGTGATCCAGTTGAGCGTCTGCGAGTACACCTCAAAGGGGGAGAGCGACTGCACCTGCGCGTGGCCCACGTTCTTGCGCGCGGCCCGGGCCACGACATGCTCCTCAATGAGGTCGTGCAAACGCGGGTACTCTGGGCCAGGGCTGTACGTGGAGCAAATGATGACAGACATGGCCGTGCGGCGCCAAAAGTACGCAGCCTGCGACACTCGGAACTCCGAGGTGTCCACCATGTCATCGTGGCGGCCCAGGATGGACATGAGCACGGCCAGATCGATGCTGGGCAGTGCCTCGGACGCGCGCTCTTTGAAGTCGTCTATGGACGTCTCGTCGAGCAGGGGCGTGCGCAGATCGATCTTCTCGCCCTTGCCGATGAGGTTCTCGTGCGCGGAGCTGTCGTTCAACTGCGAGGTGGACTGCACCACCTCCTCGACTGCCGGCACCCCGGCCCGCGTCACCTTCTCTTCCTCTTTCTCGGGCGCGAACTCCGACAGCGAGAGCAACGAGTTAATGAGATCCACTGGGTCCGGGTCGGCGTAGCGCACCGGCTTGGAGGCGGTGGGTTCAGTGCTCTTCTCCACGTTGTCGTCCAGTCCGTCGGCGAAGCCTAGCTTGCCGTCCGCCCGTTCTGCCATGTGTTGCGGGTACCCGTCGGGGTCGGGATACAGGTTGTTGGTGCCTCGCCCCATGAGCCCGCGCGGAGGGGTGATGCCGACGCTGGCGCATGTCCAGTAGGCCTCTGCCTCTAGCACCGTCGTGCCGAAGTCACCCTGCGGGCATGTGATGGACAGCAGGGCTGTGAGGAAGTGCTTCTTGATGCCCTTTTCGATGACGGCCAGTGCCTGGTCGGGGTCGATCTTGCCCAAGGGCACCAGGTCCGGCGCCACCGGCTCGCCGTCCTTTGGCTTTGGACCGGTGTTGACGGACTGCGACATCTCCAGAAGGTTGGACACAACGCTGATGGATGCACAGACACAGAAGACGGCGCGTGCGTTGCGCGGCATGTTGTTTCCATACAGGCGCTCGCCCTTGCTTACAAGCTGTCCAGCGATGCGCTCCTGCATGTTGGCCTGTTCCCAGAACACATCACACGAGGCAAGCAGCACACGCAGCAGCAGGAAGCCAGGGATAGCGCGCTTGCGCCCCACACCCTGCTTCTTGCGGAGAATACCCACGGCCTTGTTGACGCGGGTGCGGAACTCCACAAGCACTTCTCCGCGAATGCCATCGAGCAGGCGCTTAAAGCGGTGACACTGAGAGGCCAAGGTCTCCTCTCCGTCTTTGTCCGCTACTTCCTTCTCGTACGCCTTGGCGGCGGCCTCGGCGGCCGTCTTGGCGAGGGCCTCTTTCTCCGCCTTGCCCTCCTTGCCGAACTTCTTGAGCTTCTGGGGGGACTTGTCCGCCACATCGTTCGACGGCGCGGCGGCGAGGTCCAGTTTCGCCTCGTTGGCAGTGGCTTTCTCGCGCGCGCGCCTCCGAGCGAGCTTGTAGTCCTGCTGCTGGTGGTTGAGCTCCCGCGAGAGGTCGTCAAGGCGATGGCCCCAGAGCAGCCAGAACTGCTCCAGCTGTGCGCATGACATTTGCTCGAAGATGCTCGCCTCCACCTCTGCCTGGGCAAAGGACAGCCGCAGCGTCTCCTCCAGCTCTGTTTCCATGCCCTTGAGCTTTTCGATACGGCGAGACACGGCGTTGTTGAGACGCACGAGATTCGAGTCCCAGTCATTGAAGAGCTCAGTGCGCTTTTCGTCGTACATCAGGCGTGAGTTCTCCATCTCGCGGTTCCACGCATCTTCCAGATTTCGCTCCTGGCCGCCCAACAGCAGGTCGGCGCGCGCGTGCATCCACTCTGTCTTGTCCAGCATCTTCTTATACACCTTCTCGTGCGAGTCAGACACGTGGTAGTCCCGTGAGAAATTGACAAACTCGAGGAAAGAATTTGTGAACTCACGATCGCGGATCATTTTACAGAAGCGTCGGCTCCAGGCGTTCTTCCACAGGCGCACGGCAGTGGAGAAGGCGATGCTGCGGTTCAATGAAAAGTGGTCGCGGTCCCGTTCATACACTTGCAACCACATCTCGTAGTCCTCAGTGCTGTTCATGGCGAGATGCGAGTGCTTCTTCCACAGCAAGATGGCAGAGGCCTCCATGCGGGCCGTGCGGCCGGCAGCAGCCTCATACATGCGGCGCTCCTTGAGGTGCTGCTTGATCCACACCTGGTCCATGGCAGAGCGGATATCTTGCTGCAGCGAGTTGACGCGCTCAATGCACGTCTCCTCGAGCTTCAGGTCGTCCTTCCGCGCCACGCTGGCACCCTTCACCTGTGCCCTGCGAGCGTTGCAGGCTCGGCGCACGTGCTTCGTGAGGCGGCGGTGCGTGTCGCCCCGGCGCTTGCCTATATCGCGGTCGCGGCCGTTGAGAAGGGACTGCATCTTCATGGTCACATGCTCCAGCGTCAAGAGGAGCCGCTCCTTGAGCTCCGTCACTTTGCGGTCATAGGGAGACATGCTGCTCTGGAAGCGTCCTGCCACGTCCGTTGCTTTCTTTTGACTGCGGTCCAGTACTAGCTTGGCTTCCCACGCGGCATTCTTCTTCTTGGTCTCGCTCACATGGGGCTGGATTGCGCCCTCCACCAGCCCGGTGAGATATTGCAGGAAGGCACGCGCGACGAGCTGCTCTCGCTTCATATAGTCCGCCGCATGCTGATGCACTTTGCCGGAGAAAGTCACGATGGCCTTGAGAATGGCGTTGTGCTGCACTGTATACGTGTTGATGGCGGAGTGCAGACTGTCGAGGGCCCGCTGGCGCTCTGCCTGCAGTCCCTCTTGGAGCTGGTCCATGGCCGCCTCAGCACACATAGCCGTGAGGGCGTTGTCCGCCACGCAGCACAGCCAGTCGTGCGCCTCTTCGTGGCGGCGCGTAACCTCGCGCATCGTCAATGACCGCTGAGCAGTAGTGCGAGCTTGCGCGGCTTCCATGCTTGCGTACAGGGCCTTCTGATCCTTGTCCGACGACCCGTTCTCGGTGTCTGCACGACACTGGCGGCGGAAGGTCGCGAGCTGGTCCCGCGCGCTCTCGCGCTCCTTCTCATCCACGATGCGTGCAGAGTTATGCTCGCGCCACAAGGCACCCTCCTGGTGCCTCTTCGACCGGGCCAGGATGCGCACTTCCTCGCTAGAAATGAGGTCGCGTTGCGCTGAGTCATCACGTTGCACCACGGCGCTCCACTTGTCAGCCTCATTCTGGATCCACAAGTCCACTTCTTGGTCCTTCTTCTCAATGAAGCTCAGCACCTTGTTCTCCAACTGCTCAGTCATCTTAATGATGAAGGCGTCATGCTTGTCTTGGATGCGTGACTGGCGAGTGTCACGCAGACTCTCCACCGCCCGCGGACAGAAGGCCGCTTGCCACGGCAGGATCTTGCGCGCCATGGAGTCGGCGATGCGCAGCAGCCCCACGCTCACGGCCGTCATGGAGGGCAGGTTGGAGAAAGGGTTTTCTTGCGGGTCCATGCCTGGAAGCATGGTCCAGCCACCCACCGTCACCTCTCCTACCTCTCGCACCTCTCCGCCGCCAGAAGGTGGCACCTCGCCGAGCACAAGGCTGCTGCTGGCGCCGCCCTCTAGCCGGTCGTCCGACGTGGGGTCCGCCCATGCCTCCGTCCCGACGGAGATCTGGTCAGAGGGCGCAGTGCGACTGAACATTTTGTTCTTGAGTTTCTCTTCCTGCTCTTTTCTACTGAGCTGACCCACGGTCTGACTCATGACTCGGCCCCCGCTGTTCACGCCTCCCGTTGTGCGCGGCCGCTTACCGCCGCTGTTCGTCGGCGACGACGACGAGTTGTTGTTGGTGCTCTGGAAATAATCACTCGCCAGCCCACCTGTGAGCTCCAGGGAGGGAGGTGCCACGATGTGAGGGAACATGCCCTGGCTCATGCCCGGCACGCCGCTCGACGGCCTCTTGAGCTCGCCTTTGGTCTTGCCGCCCTCGCGCATGGTGCCATCCAGCTCCATCTGCCCCGTCATGCTCATACCCGCCTCACCCATGCCCATGATCTGCACCGACGACGCAATAGCGCCCTTGGCCACCACTTGCGGCGCGTCCGTCAGATTTTTCTCCTTGCGCAGGTGGCCCGTGGGGGCAGTTCCCGGACGCGGCAGGGACGGTGCACCCTTGTCTTTCAAAGGGTTCTTGGCATCGGAGCTCGAAGCACGATCAGCCTTGTCCACCTTGGGCACGTGCCCCGTCTTCTTGTGCTTCGCCACGCTGCTCTTACCGTAAACCTCCTTGAGTTTCTCAGTCAGCGTCGTTTTCGTATTTCCGTCCAGATCCGACTTGAGGAACTTGCGAATCGTACTCCGGTCGAACCGCCGTAGGATGTCGTCAATGCCACGCTCTATATCACCTTCATTGTCCTTCAGCTTGGCCTCGATCCTGTGCGGGCATTTCGAGTCCGAAGCGCACCAGCACACCGCCTCTGACGTACTGTTTGCCGAACTCATGATGAGTGAACCCTTATCCAGACGATTAACCAATCTACCAGCCGTCTATTTACTCTCTCCAAATCCCACAGCCCCTGCCGCAGTCCTCGAATGACCTGGCCCTACTCGAAGGCGTTTTCTTTCCCAAAAGTTCATATATGCGCGACCGCAGCAATAAGCTACGAAAGTGGGACTAATTAAAAATAAATAAACTACTGTCAGGGCGCGACCTGACCATCTCATAGGAGGGAGGCTGGTTGTGGGAGCTGAGAAAGGAATACTGACGTCAGGGAGACGGTCGAAAGGAATACCAATATGTTTTCGACTGTGCTCAGGGATTTTGCCGATATCTTCTTTGTAGGCGCATCGGGCGTCAAGTGTGCCTGCTGGAGGTGACAGATGGCGGATATGGAGTCCAATCCGAACGAGGTGTGGGGACAGCTCTATAGAACGCACGCAATAGGGCGTGTGGCGGACTTTCTGGACCCCGGGGAGGACTATCCCTTCGCTCTAACCTGCTCCAGCACCCTCGCGGCGGTGCAGGCGGTCCACAGGGGCAAGGTGCCTCCCATGGAGCCCCGGTTCCTGGAGCTTGT
>Ga0308003_1000413_pt1 | contig 20378 bp, 17 predicted proteins | sample Neamet36_FD_203159 | JGI IMG/M metagenome (GOLD analysis project Ga0308003, IMG submission 203159) | Marine microbial communities from water near the shore, Antarctic Ocean - #36 | ecosystem: Environmental > Aquatic > Marine > Unclassified | place: Southern Ocean | collected 2014-06-06
CTTCCTGTTATAGTATTTCGTGAAAATTCAGGTCTGTTTTGTTCTGAAAATGAGGCTGTTAAAATAGTTTTGGTTCTAGTGTTTTTATTTATAACACTAGTTAATTTAAACGGACTAATTAGGCTGGGTATCGTGAAATTTAAAACTAAACCATTTTCATTAATATCATTAAAGTTGCTTGATCCTTTGTAAGTAAGCTGTATATGTTCAGCTCCTTTTAATACATTATAATGACTTATAGAAGCAGAACCTGAGATCCCTTCATTTAATTCTGGATTACTTGTAGCTTCAGCTTCAATAGAATAGGCTATTTTTTTCCCTACCAAAAGATAAATTTCGGCACTTAAAAGAGTTTCTTCTGTAGTTGTGCTTAGCGTATTAAATTCAATGCTTATTTTTTTGAAATTTTTAAGCTCAGATAAGGATTCGTAGGTTTTATTTACAAACGTTTTACTATAAAGCATTCCCCTCCGCAAAAGAATTTTTTCGGATAAACGATTTAAGTTAAATGGAGGTTTCCTTCCATTGTAAATAAAGTTAAGTCCTTTAACGTTAATTGTATCTGTTAATCCATTTTCTTGTTTGTTTAAATGAATGTTAACCTCTACTATATGTCCAATTTTGTGCTGTTCCTTTAGTAGTGTTCCATTTATGTTTTTTTCTACACTTTTAATTATTAAATTTAAATCTACCTCTTTATTGGCTCTATTTGTATCCGCTAGGAAATAAATATATTCCTTGTTAAATTGGTAATAACCACTATTTTGAATTTTTAAAGAAATACGATTACGTTCATCTTCTAAATCGCTATAATTATAGGAAGCCCCAATTTTTATTTTTGAATTTTTTAAATGATTTTGTATTAATTTAGTAAGTTTCTCACTTTCGATTAAACCTAAATTTACTGTGTTTATCTTGTATTTATTACCGTTATTTATTTGATAGCTTACTTTAGCTTTATGTTTTCTTTTTTTTATACTAAATGCCACCTCGGAGTCTAAATATCCTTTATTCTTATAATAAAGTTCTATTTGTGAAGCTGACTTTCTAGCTAATCGATAATTTAAAATTACTGGAGGTTCACCAATTCGTTTCAAATAACCATTCTCTTTTGATTTATTAGACAGGTTGTAAAAAGCTAAATATAAAGGTGCAATTCCTAAAAACTTTTTATTAGGTTGTTGTTTTATTAAAGAATAGATTTCGTTGGTATTAACTTTTATATCTGATTCCTGTATTATATTTTCCGTAAGTAAATATTGTCCTTCTCCAATGTATTTACTTGTAGTACACCTAGTAAGTAGTATACTCATTATAAGTAATACGTATGTGAATTGTATTTTAAGGGATGGTTTCAATATCTATTTTTTACAAATGTATTATAATGTAGCTTCGAATGTTTAATTTAGCCCGTATATTATAGTATTTGTTATGTAGCTCAATTCAAGCTATGTTATATAATAACTCTATTAGGTGCGAAAAAACCTAAAAAGTTCAAGCTTTAAAACAAAATGAAAACAACAGAACAAGATAGTTTATACAATGATTTAGAGTCTAAATCTGTTTCAACCTTAGTGAGGCAGATAAATAACGAGGACAAAAAGATTGCTTTAGCTGTTGAGCTAGTCCTTCCTCAGATTGAATATTTAGTAGAGAGTATTCTTCCTAGAATTATAATGGGTGGAAGATTGTTTTATTTGGGTGCAGGAACTAGTGGTCGATTAGGTATTTTAGATGCTTCAGAATGTCCGCCTACTTTTGGTGTTTCTCATGATTTAGTTATTGGTATAATTGCAGGTGGTGATGGGGCAATTAGAAAAGCTGTAGAATTCGCTGAAGATGATGTTTCAATGGGATGGGAGGATCTAAAAAAATACAATATTTCAGAAAATGATATTGTTATTGGAATAGCAGCTTCTGGTACTACTCCTTATGTAATAGGAGCTTTACAAACATGTAAATTGCATAATATCTTAACAGGAAGTATTACGTGTAATTCTAATTCTCCTCTAAGTTTATGTGCAGATCATCCAATTGAAGTTATTGTAGGTCCAGAATTTATTACAGGAAGTACACGGATGAAATCTGGAACTGCACAAAAACTAGTTTTAAATATGATTTCTACTGCTTTGATGATTAAGCTTGGTAAAATACAAGGAAATCGAATGGTTGATATGCAATTGTCTAATAATAAATTAGTGGCTAGAGGAACTCGAATGGTTGTTGAGCAAACTAAATTATCTACTATTAAAGCTGAAAAATATTTATTGAAATTCGGTTCTGTAAGAGAAGCCGTAAAAGCCTACGAAAATGGTAAATAAAGAATTGTTAACGAAAGGGATTAGTACAATGTTGTATTCATTTCCATTCTTTTTTGGTGGACCAATGTTATTGTTTTATTCTGTTCAGAAAGATAATTTACTATTAAAAATAGCTGCTGGATTATTAATGCTAGCTGCCATGTTTTTGGCTGGAAAAGGACTCATGATTGTTGTGGAGTCATTTTTTGGGAAACGAAAGAAGTAGGCTTTTAATTACATTTTTTTTGTTGTGTATTCATATTTAATAGTAATGGGTTCTTCATTATGAAGTCCAGTAACTTCTTCAAAAACAACATCAATACCATCTAAGTTATTTAGAATTTCTTCTTCTATTTCCCAAGAATATTTTTTGCGTTGAGGTCCTTCATCTCTATAATACAGAGCCCAAAACAACCCATTAAAAGCACCAAATAAATGACCTTCCCACGAAATGTGTTCTTCCTTAGGGAAAATACCCCAAACCATACCTCCGTAAACAAATACAACAATCATAGAAATTGCCATTAATGGTTTGTGTTTTCTTATAAACCCACTAAAAAACAAAAATGAAGCTAAGGCATAAACCAATCCACTAGCACCTATATGAAATGAAGGTCTAGCTCCTAGCCATACTAATAGACCGGTATAAATAATAGAGTAAATCCACACGCGAACTGCGAGCCTTTTGTAAAAATGAAATAGGGCGGAGCCTAATACAATTAGAGGTATAGAGTTGTTAAATAAATGCTTCCAATCTCCATGGATAAATGGTGAAGTAATAATTCCTATAAGGCCTTTGAGTTCTCTTGGATAAACCCCGAAATGACTTAAACGTACTCCGTAATGTGAACTGTAAAAGTGAATTAAACTAAGGATAGTGACAAATAGAAAAGGTAACTTTATAGCTTTAAAAAGGTCTTTGATCATATTAAAATCCTATTTTTTTTTGAATTTCTTTATCAGTTGTCATGATGTTAATTCCCATTTCTTTGGCAATCATATCGTGCATATTTTTTTCGTCTTTACTAAATCTCCCATCTGCCACAGCAATATCTCTAATATCCGACAAAAATGTTTTCTTATTTTCAATGGTAAAGCCTTTGATTTCATTTATCGACTTAGCCACTTTTAAAACATTTGCTAGTTTTTCATTCTTTTTTAAGCCGTTGTACCAGTCGTAAGTTTCGTGAAGGACTCGATTAAACTCAACAATGTTTGATGGATTTACGTTCATCCATGAAGCAATTTTTCGTTCAATTTCTTCAATAATTTCCTCAGTCATAGTCTCATTACTCAAATGAGCAAAGCCTATGTATACAAAACAAAATAGGTGATGTGGTGTGAATTCAGGGCTATTCATTTGATGAAAATTAATTAAAATGGATAATTCATTTTTATCAAATGTAGCAAAAGAATTTTTTATATATTTAGTCAAATTTAAATAATATTAAAAAATGAACGAACATGTTGTTATGCTGCCATTTAGCGAGGAATGGTTTCTATGGAATACGATCACTACTTTTTTTATTGTTTTAGTTATAGCTATTTCACGTACTGCTAAACCAAAATTTAAAAATAAGTTAGCGACTTTAATGGGGGGTTTTATTGCTGTAGAATTTATTTTCATTCAATATTATTATATCCAGCAGGGTGTATGGACAGTACAAGATTCTCTTCCTTTTCATTTGTGTAGATTAATGTGGTTTAACGCAATGATTGTTATTCTTACACGGAATCAAATTGCATTCGAATTATTGCTTTTTGTGGGTATGATTGGAGGGTTGCATTCTATGCTAACTCCTGAGTTTACTCACGGTACAGATCCAGTTTTAATGTTCGATTACTTTATGGTGCATGGTGGTTTAATTGCTATTCCTATGTATTGTGTTTTTGTTTTAGGTATGAGACCTCGAAAATGGGCTTGGCTTAAATCCATCTTATACTTGCAAATATTTGTTGTGACTGTTGGATTATTAGATTATCTGCTCGGAGCAAACTATATGTATTTAGCTGTAAAGCCAAATGTTGAAAACCCCTTTTTAATTGGCGATTGGCCATACTATATTATTGGTCTCGAATTAGCAACACTTTTACATGCATTTTTAGTGCATTTGCCTTTCTATTTTAAAAATCATTTCTTAGAAGATTAATATGGTTTTAATTGTAGAAAGCGGTTCTACAAAATCAGATTGGGTACTTATCGACTCTACTGGAGTTAAGTGTGCTTTTACGACCAAAGGTTGGAATATAATGCTCTTGAGTAAAGAGGAGATGTTTTCTCGTTTAAGTCATTTAACTCGTATTGAACCTTATTGTAAATTCGTTAAATCGGTGTATTTTTATACTGCTGGTGTTGCCGTAAAAGACTCCTTAGTCGATTTACAACAAACATTAGCAATGGCATTTGTAAATGCAGATATTCTTGTTGAATCTGATTTGTTAGCTGCTGCACATGCTGCTTATAATGGAAGTCCTTTGTTTATTTCTATATTGGGTACAGGCTCTAATACTGCTTTTTACGATGGAGAGGTTCTTCAACAAACATCACCTTCCTTAGGGTATATTTTAGGCGATGAAGGTTCTGGGGCTTCATTAGGGCAAAAAATATTGAAAGCCTATTTGTATCAATCAATACCTAAAGATTTATATCTGAGTTTTTCAAAATCTTATTCTATCTCTAAAGAAAATGTACTAAAAGCTGTTTACACTCAATCTGCAGCAAATCGTTTTTTAGCTTCTTATGTACCATTTTTAGTTGCTAATAAAAATCACGAATTTATAAAGTCCTTAGTGAAAGAAGAATTTAGGTCTTATTTTCAAATCCATTTATCCACAAATGCAGCAATTCGAAACTACCCAATTACTTTTGTGGGTAGTGTAGCTTTTTTATTCCAAGACTTTATAATTGAACTCTGTACTGAATATAACTTTAATCCCCCTAGCTTTATACAATCACCTTTAAATTCCTTAGTTAGTCATCATTTAAGTGGCTGTTAAATCCAATCGTTTTAGAATTTTATTTTAGTGGTTCAAAAATTTTATAGTTGGTTCAATTATTGTAGATTCAAACAAATAGACTTTAGTTTAAATTGACTTACATGAAAAAACAAATACTCTTTATATACGCCTTAATACTTACTCAAGGTTCTTTTGCCCAACTGGTTAGTGATTGTACCGATCCTTATACGACTCCCGAAGGTTTAGTAGAAATTCTTGTTGGTGAAGGGGTTGATTATTCAAACGTAACTTTCTCTGGATTTGAATGTTCTGCAGGTTATTTTTCTGGTGCTTCAAATATTGGTTTTCCACAAGGTCTAGTTATGGCGACAGGAGGGATTGGTTCAATATCTCCAAGTGGCACAGGAGGTTTTGGTGCTGGTGGAGGTACAGATAATGATCTTTCTGAGCAACTTGAAATGGTAAATGCCTCTGCTACAAATTTGAATAATTTAATCATTTTAGAATTCGATTTTGTACCTAATTCAGACACTGTTACTTTTGATTATGTTTTTGCATCAAACGAATATCCAAGTTATACCTGTTCTCAATTTAACGATATATTTGGTTTCTTCCTTTCTGGCCCAGGAATTACAGGTCCATTTGAAAATAATGCCGAGAATATTGCTTTGGTTCCTGATCCAAACGATCCAACTCAATATACCACAACACCTGTAATTATTAATACGGTAAATTCGGGTACTCCTTCTGGTGCTAATTCTGCTCCATGTGATGATATTGATCCAAACTGGGCAGATTATTCTGTTTTTTTTACAGATAATCCAGGTTCTGAAACGGTTTCTTTTCCTGGATTTACTGTGCCCTTAACTGCAACTGCTATTCTTACTGCCTGTGAATCATACCACATTAAACTCGCTATTGCTGATGTTGCCGATGGTGCTTTAAATTCAGCCGTCTTTTTCCAAGAAAATTCATTTAGTGCTATTCCAGCTGTAACTTATGAGGTGGACTCAGATATCTCTAATATTTTTAATCCTACTTCTACTTATAACGATCAACTTTTTGAAGGTTGTGGTTCGGTTTCATTAACATTTGATCGTCCTTTTGGTGTAGCAGACGATATATTAATTGACTACTTTTTGGAGGGAGACGCAATATTTAATGTCGATTATTCTGTGCCTAACTTATCTGGTGGCCAAATTGTTATTCCTGCCGGAGTTTCTGAATATGTATTAGATATAAGCGCTATCTCCGATACAGATAATAGTGAAGTTACGGAGGAAATAAGCATGATATTTCAAGTCCTAAATTTGGGCTGTTATGAGGTTCAACCAGATACTATTAAATTTACTATCAACGACCAACCCGATTTAATAATTGAAATTGACGATTTAGCAGGTTTATGTCCCGATGATGAAATTATTTTAGATGTAACGGCTTCTGGAGGAGTAGGTAGTTTAATGGCTCCACCGTACAATTTACCACCTTATACTTATCAGTGGGTGGGCTTTGGCGTAAATGCATCACAACTTGTAAACCCTTCAGAAACTACCGAATATTGCGTTGATGTTCTTGATGTTTGCGGACAGTTAGTTACAGAATGTACTACTGTAATTATTGAGGATGAACCCGTATTAGGTTTGATTTTATCTGATGCAGTAGTATTAGAATGCCCTGGAGATAATGCACTTTTAAGCGTAGAAGCTATTGGTGGAATTGGCTCCCTTATGACACCTCCTTTTCCAATTGCTCCCTACATGTATCAATGGACTGGTTTAGGCACCAATTCTTCTCAACAGATTACTGCTACCGATGACACTCAATTTTGTGTAGAAATTACAGATGTTTGTGGACAACAGGTAGATGGTTGTATTGAAGTAACAATTCAAGAATTCCCTCCAGTAGTAGTAAGTTCGGAAATTATTTATGTATGCGATTCTATTGAAACTGATCTTTGTTCTACAGTAGAAGGAGGAAATGAAAACTATACTTTTTCATGGTCTAATGGTGAGAATCAAGAATGTATGTTTGACTTCCCTGAGGACTATACAATTACAGTAGTAGATGAGTGTGGGGTGTCAGGAAGTGCTATAGGATCTATACTAGTAGACGAAGCTCCCAACCCTTTCTTTGAATCTGCACAGATGCCTGATGAAAACTTTGGTATTGAATTAAATAATTACACACCTACCATGAATGGTTTAACTTACCTATGGAGTTTTGGTGATGGTTTTGATTCAAATTTGAAAGATCCTGCTCAACATTTTTACGACGAATGGGGTGTTTATACAGTTAATTTAGGTGTTACTACAGACATAAATAAGTGTTATAAGGAGTATTCTACTGTGGTTCAAATTAGTCCTCTTTACTATTTTTATGCACCCAATACCTTTTCTCCTAATGGAGATAATGTGAACGATTTCTTTTCTCCGTCTGTAGTAGGAGCTAAGTCATACGAGATTTATATTTACGATAGATGGGGTAAGCAAGTATTTTATTCGGATACTTTGAAAGATACCTGGGATGGATCTTGCAACTCTCAGAATGCTATTGCAGGAACTTATGTATATAAAGTAATTATTACAAAGCAATTTGATGAGAATTCCTATGAAGAAAAGGGTTATGTAAACCTAATTAGATAATCAAGTTGATTTTACTAAAGTATAGTTGCTTTAGTGAGAATTGCAACCTTTACAAGATGTGCACTTATTCGGTGCACATTTTTTTTTATTCTTTTTATAAAGATAAAAACAAGCTCCTAGGAATAATATTCCAATAATTATTAAGTCCATTAGCTAAAGATTGTATAGGTTAAAAAAGCTCCTAAGTAGGCTATTCCTGTCATACCAAAAGTTTGTATAATAGGCCATTTCCAAGAGTTGGTTTCTCTTTTTACTATGGCTATTGTACTAACACATTGCATCGCAAATGCGTAAAATATAAGTAAGGACAGTGTTACAGCAAATGTGTAGGTAGGCTTTCCAGTGGTACTATTTTGTGCTTGTCTTAATTTTTCTAGTATTGTTTTTCCATCTTCTTGCTTGCTCCCCACACTATATATACTAGCCATGGTTCCTACAAAAACTTCTCGTGCAGCGAAAGAGGCTAAAATACCAATTCCTATTTTCCAATCGTAACCCAAAGGGCTAATTAGTGGTTCTATACCTTTTCCTAAGTAGCCTAAATATGAGTGTTCTAATTTATAAGCAGCAACAGCATCGTCGTAAGTGTTCATATTGTTAATGTCTATTGTATTCTCTACGTACTGTTCTGCATTTGTAAAAGCTTTACCCGGACCAAAGCTTGCTAGTACCCAAAGTATAATAGAAACGGCCACAATAATTTTACCAGCATCAAAAACAAAACTTTTAGTTTTAGTAAGTAAAGTGTGTACTAAATTTTTGATTTGTGGAATCTGATAACTAGGTAACTCTATAATAAATACAGCCTTCGATTCCTCTTTTATAAGTTTGCTTAGTAGTATTGAGGCCACGATAGAGCTAACAAAACCTAGCAAATACATTAGCATTAAAACCATTCCTTGAATATTGAAACCATAGCCAGTATTACTAGGTATCATTAATGCTATAAGTATGGTGTACACTGGTAGTCGTGCTGCACAGGTCATAAAGGGAACTACCAAAATAGTAAGCAATCGCTCCTTGGCATTATCTATATTTCGAGCAGCCATAATTGCAGGAATAGCACAAGCAACTCCCGAAATTAAAGGGACTATGCTTTTACCATTTAAGCCAAAACGACGCATAAATCGATCCATAATAAAGACCACTCTCGACATATAACCAGATTGTTCCAAGAGAGAAATGAATCCAAATAATATGGCTATTTGTGGTACAAAAATTACAACTCCTCCAATACCCGGAATCAATGCTTCGCATATAAGTGCATTAATTCTATTCTGGGGTAAATAATTACTTGTCCAAACAGATAAATCTCCGAAAAAAGTATCTATATAGTCCATAGGTATAGAAGCCCAAGAATAGATCGCTTGGAAAATTAAAAATAATATAGCAAAGAATATCAAATACCCATAGTACTTATGTGTAAGTACCTTGTCAATTTTTCTAGAAATGCTGTTGTCTATGTCTTTTTGTTTGAGCACAGTATTTAGCAATAAGTCAATGCTGGTATAGCGGTCTATAGCTTCCTCTTTTAAGAGTTCTTCAGATTTATAAGAGGTTTTAGATAAAATAGACTCAATACGTTTTTGTTCTTCTAAAGTAAATAGTTTATGACTACATTTTTGATGAACTACTAACCAAACCCAATAATCATTTTTAATTGACTCTATCTCCCTTAACTTTTCAAAATCGGGGTTGTTTAGTTTAAAGAGACTTTTGTAAGCACTTTTAGTCGGACTATTTTTGAGCGTATTCTTGAGCTCTTGTAAACCAATATTTTGAGTAATACTTGTAAGTACAACAGGACATTTATAGTAATCAGATAACTCTTGTTGATTAATTTGAATCCCTAATTTTTTAATTTTATCGATTCTATTAACCACTAAGACACAAGGAATTTCTAGGTCGCAAATTTGGCTAAATAGAAATAAATTCCTCCTTAAATTGGCTACATCAGCAATGTAAATAATTGCGTCTATAGGCTCATTAATATTCAGAATTTCTTGTAGTACTATTTCCTCGTCTACAGAATGAGGCTCTAGACTATAGGTTCCTGGAAGGTCAATGAGCACTAGAGATTCGGTGCCTAAACTAACAGCACCTTTTTTCTTGTCCACGGTAATACCAGGGTAGTTTCCCGTAGATTGATTTAAGCCTGTAAGAGAATTAAATATGCTAGTTTTCCCAGTGTTAGGATTCCCTATTAAAACGAACTTTTTCATACTGATTCTATAGCTATTTTTTTTGCATCTTCTAAACGCAATGCAATATCGTTTCCACCAAATTGTATACACAAAGGATCTGATGAAGGAGCCTTCATTCTCAACCTAATTTTAGTGTTTGAAGTACAGCCCATCTGTATAAGTTTTAATGGAATATTTTCCTGCTGATCCCCTGCAATAATTGCAGTTTCATCAAGGTTTAAATCGGCTATAGTTCTATGATTTTGCATACTGCAAATAAGCTTATTTAGATTGAATAAAAAAATGAATAATGTCATATTCACTCAAAAAAAAATCTCCTCATTTTCATGAGAAGATTTTTTAAGTTCAGCTAGTCTTACATGTGAATTACTTCGCCGTAAGCATCAGCTACAGCTTCCATTACCGCCTCACTCATAGTAGGGTGAGGGTGAATCGCTTTTAGTATTTCATGGCCTGTAGTTTCTAATTTTCTGGCAACAACTGCTTCAGCAATTAATTCTGTTACGTTAGCACCAATCATATGACAACCTAACCATTCGCCGTATTTAGCATCAAAAATAACCTTTACAAATCCATCTTTATGTCCTGCAGCACTAGCTTTACCAGAAGCAGAGAAAGGGAACTTACCTACTTTAATTTCGAATCCAGCATCTTTAGCTGCTTGCTCAGTATAACCAACCGAAGAAATTTCTGGTGAAGCATAAGTACAACCAGGAATATTATTCATATCCATAGGTTCTACATCCATTCCTGCAATTTTCTCTACACAGTTAATTCCTTCTGCAGAAGCTACGTGTGCTAATGCAGGTCCAGGAATTACATCTCCAATAGCATAATAACCAGGGATGTTAGTTTGGTAGAAATCGTTTACAAGAATTCTTCCTTTATCCGTAGCGATACCTACATCTTCTAATCCGATATTTTCAATATTTGCTGTAATTCCTACAGCAGAAAGTACGATATCTGCTTCAAGAATTTCTTCCCCTTTTTTAGTTTTTACCGTAGCCTTACATATAGCGCCACTAGTATCCACTTTTTCTACAGAAGCATTGGTCATTACTTTAATACCCGATTTCTTAAACGAACGTTCTAATTGCTTAGAAATATCAATATCTTCTACAGGAACTATATTTGGCATAAATTCGACTATGGTTACATCTGTACCCATAGCATTATAGAAATAAGCAAACTCAACTCCAATAGCTCCAGATCCAACAACGATCATTTTCTTTGGAGCTTCTTTTAATGTTAAAGCTTCTCTATAGCCAATAATTTTTTGTCCGTCTTGCGGTAAGTTAGGCAATACACGAGAGCGAGCCCCAGTAGCTAAAATAATGTTTTTTGCTGTGTATTCAGTCGCTTTCCCTTTGTCGTCGGTAACAATAACTTTTTTTCCAGGAGCAACTTTACCCATTCCTTTAAGAACCTCAATTTTGTTCTTCTTCATCAAAAACTCTATACCCTTGCTCATTCCGCTAGCAACAGTACGGCTTCGTTTTACAATGGCAGCAAAATCTGCATCTGCCCCGGCAACTTTAATTCCGTAGTCTTCGGCATGATTAATATATTCGAATACCTGAGCACTTTTAAGAAGTGCTTTTGTAGGAATACATCCCCAGTTAAGGCAAATACCTCCTAAGTTTTCTTTCTCTACAATGGCAGTTTTAAGGCCTAATTGAGAAGCGCGTATAGCAGTTACATATCCACCAGGTCCACTTCCTACAACAATTAAATCGAAGTTCATATCGTATATATTTTTTTAGTTCTAATCAGTTTGCGAAGTTAAGAATTCGTAGGTTATAAATACGAGTTTTTTTACAGAACCCTTTAAAACATCGAAATGTATAATAAGTTAGTTGATTCTCATTTATCTATAGTTTCACCAACTTGAGTAATTGTTTTGGTCGTATAAGTAATAGAATGAAGTGCCTCACTTACTGGTTTTGTGCATTAATGTATTTTTATTTATTGTAGTTGACTTATTTTTTTATTTAAAGTATGAGTATTCTCTATAAGGCAATATTTGAAAATTTCAATTAGAAAATCTATCTTAGTCAGAAATTTAATTGAATTATGCTTTTTGACATTCTTGACTTATTAGGTACAATAACTTTTGCTGTTTCTGGAGTTCTAACAGCTCTTCACAAACGTTTAGATTCGTTTGGTATATTCATTATTGCATTTGTTACCGCTGTTGGTGGTGGTACCTTAAGAGATGTGTTAATTGGTAATACTCCTGTGGGCTGGATGCTAGAATTAAGATATATTTATGCTATTAGTATAGCTGTAGTTATTGCACTTCTCTTTAGAAATTATTTAAAACATCTAAGAACTTCACTCTTTCTATTTGATACTTTAGGGCTTGGAATATTCACGATTATAGGAATAGAAAAAGGATTAGAGGTAGGTCTTCATCCAATTATTTGTATAATATTAGGAACAATATCAGCCTGTTTTGGAGGTGTTAGCCGCGATATTTTATGTGCAGAAATCCCAATCATTTTCAGAAAGGAAATTTATGCTACTGCTTGTATTCTTGGAGGCTTATTTTTTCTTGGCTTCTCAGAATTACATATCCCAAAAAATATTCTTTATTTAAGTACTGCCTCTGTAATTATTGTAATTCGAATTTTAGCTGTTAAGTATAAATTAAGCTTGCCTTCATTTTACAAAAACACACCTACTTCTTCCTAAGCCAAAAGAATAAACTTAGACCTAAGACTACCAATCCTGCAGAAATCATTTCTGCTTGTGTAAGTCCATTGTATAGTTCATTGTTAATTCGGATTTTCTCAATAGAAAAACGCTCCAGTCCATTAAAAACTAAATACAGTCCGAAAAGCATTCCTGGAGTTTTAAAACTATTTCTAAGCTTCCATATAATGGTAAACAAAAGTATTCCCATTATCGCCTCATATACTGCGGTTGGGTAAACTGGATTGGCTAATTCGTAACAATATACACCTAAAGGATCAGTACAGTCTGCCATACGTTCTCCGGCACGGATAACATTATTAGGGTAGGTATATGCCCACATCCAATCGGGTAAAAATTGTAAATATTCAGGTTTAGCATTTAAGTTTACTATTCCCCAATCTCCATCTCCAGAAGTATGGCAGCCAATACGACCTACTCCATACGCCAACATTAAAGGAGCAGCCATTGCATCGGCTATAATTCCTGTTTTAATTCCGTATTGTTTTACGTATATAATTACTGCTGCTGCACCACAAATTAATCCACCATAAAATGTGAGTCCTCCACCAGATAATAATTGCCCCATAGGGTCGGCAATAAAATTATCCCAGTTTTCAAGCTGATGAAATACTTTAGCTCCTACCAATCCTGCACCAGCAGAAATTAATAATAAATTTGCTGTTAGTTCCTGAGGTTTTACCTCATGCTCTTCTTCTACTAATTCGGTAAATGGGTTCGTTTTCTTTATATAAATACCGTAAGCCAATCCTAAAGCCAGTCCTACTAAAGCACCCGTAGTAGAACCCTGAACAGAGAATAAAAAGGAGAAAGTATCGTCTATAAAATAACTGTAGTTATGGTATGCGTAGAGACCTTTAAAACCAATAAGTAAACCTGTAAGGGCAAGTTTAACAAGCTCCTTTGTTTCTGTAGGTTTCCCTTTAATCACCTTCTTTTTGGTAGAAGGAATTAAACCAGCTTCATTTTTTTCGGTTAAGTCTTTAGAAATAAAATAACTCCCTGCTAAAAAGGCTAAGGCAATAAAAAATCCAAAGGTTTTAAAAGGTAGCGGAATAAAAAAACCTGTTAGGTATTCTATTAAATGACTTAGCGTAGGAAACATTTTTTTTAATTTATGATTTCTGCGAGAATGGATCCATCCTCATCAAAATCGTTCAACTTTACTTTTATAATTTGATTTCTCAATCCAGGATCGTATTCAACCTTCACCTTAACGTAGTTTTCGGTAAAGCCTTGTATAAATCCATTTTTATTATCGTGCTCAAAAAGTACAGATCGTGTACTTCCTATGTTTTTTTCGTAAAAAGCTCTTTTTTTCTTAGCCGATAAAATGCGTAACATCTTACTTCTTTTACTCCGAACGCCTTTGTCTATAACACCTTCCATTACTGCTGCTTCGGTATTGGCTCTTTCAGAATAGGTAAATACATGTAAATAAGAAATATCTAGCTCGGTTAAAAGGGCATAAGTTTCTTGAAAAAGTTCTTCAGTTTCGCCAGGAAAACCTACAATTACATCAACTCCAATACAGCAATCGGGCATTTTTTCTTTTATTCGGGCAACACGTTCCTTATAAAGCCCCGTTAAATAACGGCGTTTCATTTTTTTCAATAATTCATCAGAACCCGATTGTAGTGGTATATGAAAATGAGGTACAAAGACTTTAGATTGTGCAACAAAATCTATGGTTTCGTCTTTTAATAAGTTGGGTTCTATAGAAGAAATACGAAGTCTAGAAATACCTTCTACCTTATCTAATACTTGTACTAATTCTAAAAAAGTATGTTCGTGTTTTTTATTTCCGAATTCACCTTTTCCGTAGTCACCTATATTCACTCCGGTAAGGACAATTTCTTTAATGTCTTTCTCCGAAATATCCTTCGCGTTTTTAAGTACGTTGTTTAAATTATCGGATCGAGAAATTCCTCTCGCTAATGGAATGGTACAATAGGTACATTTATAATCGCAGCCATCTTGAACTTTTAAGAAAGCCCTAGTTCTATCGCCTATAGAGTAAGCTCCTTCGAAGAAATCGGCATCTACAATTTCACAAGAGTGAACCTCGGCTATATCTTGCTTGCTTAAATCGTTTAGGTAAGAGGCAAGCTTGAATTTCTCAGTAGCACCCAAAACCAAATCTACTCCTTCAAATTTCGCAATCTCGTTTGGTTTAAGCTGTGCAAAACAGCCTATTATAACCACAAAAGCGTCAGGGTTTACTTTTAAAACCTGACGAACAATACGTTTACATTCCTTATCAGCATTTTCTGTAACCGAGCAGGTATTTAGCACGTAGATGTCTGCGTACTCTTTAAATTCTACTTTTTCGTAGCCTTCCTCTTCACACGAACGTGTAATAGTAGAAGTCTCCGAATAGTTGAGTTTACATCCTAAAGTGTGAAAAGCTACTTTCTTCATAATCTTAATTCGGCTGCAAATGTATGAAATTAAGAGGCTTTTGCATCCTTACTCAAAATATTTAGGTTTCCGAATTTTAATCTTATTCTTTTTACTTTTCTCTGCATTAAATTTTTAAACCATTGCTAGGCTATGCTATTAAAATTTGCCTTGATAAAAACAAAAATAATTACGCTAAATTCTCCAAAAACCTAAACGCATTGAGTATAATTAAATAAACAATTTCTATTTTAGGACTTTAATAAATAGCTATGCGACAACTTTTAGGACTCTTCTTGCTAATGTTTGTATGTTCTTGTGGTTCAGTAGATAAGAAAGATATACGTAAAAAGATTTTTTCTTATAACGAATCTTCAGGGATACAATCATTTGACCCTGCCTTTGCAAAAGACCAAGCAAGAATTTGGTTTTGCAATCAAGTGTACAATAGTTTGGTGCAATTAGACTCTAATTTACAAGTTATACCCTCCATTGCAAAGTCGTGGGAGGTCTCCGGAAATGGATTGACTTACGATTTTACTTTAAGAGTAGATGTAAATTTTCACCATCCTATAAGCCGTAATCTTACTATTGATGATGTTCTCTACTCTTTAAATAGACTACAAGCAGAAGACACAGCTTCTCCTGGAGCTTGGGTTTTAGGAAGTGTAGATGAAATTTCTTCTTTAAACGATTCTGTTATTCGATTTGTTTTAAATGAAGCTAATCCCGCTTTTTTAGGTTTATTGTCTATGCAGTATTGTTCTATTCTTCCTGTAGAATCGGACTCTCTACCTAACTTTTTTGAAGCTCCTGTAGGAACGGGTCCTTTTTTCTTTCAGTTTCATAAAGAAAATGTGAAGCTTGTATTGCGGAAAAACGAATCGTATTTTGAATCTGATAATGGAGTTCAACTGCCTTATTTAGATGCCGTAGCCATTAGTTTTATACCCGATAAACAAACTGCTTTCTTAGAATTTATAAAAGGTAATTTCGATTTCCTATCGGGAATTGATGCTTCTTATAAAGATGAAGTTCTCTCGCTAGATGGAAACTTAAAACCTAAGTACAGTAAACTGCTTAATTTTACCATGCAAGATTATTTAAATACGGAGTATTTAGGGATTCTTATGGATGAGAATCAGCAGAATGACGCATTAAAAGATCTACGAGTTAGACGAGCTTTAAACTTAGGCTTCGATAGAGATTTAATGATGCAATACCTACGAAATAACATAGGAACTCCTGCCCATAGTGGATTTATCCCTAAAGGATTACCTGGTTATAAATCGAGTATTGGTTATTCCTTTAATCCAGACTCCGCTAAGAAATTACTTGTAGAAGCTGGCTTTCCTAATGGACAAGGAATTCCAAGTATTCATTTAAATACTACGAGTTCCTATGTAGATTTATGTGAGTATATACAGCATGCTTGGCAAGAAATAGGCTTTGAGGTTGTGGTCAATGTAAATCCTCCTTCTACGCACAGACAGCAAGTATCTAAATCCCAACTGTCTATTTTTAGAGGTTCTTGGATTGCTGATTATGCAGATGCAGAAAATTATCTTTCTTTATTTTATTCAAAAAACCACAGTCCTAATGGACCCAATTATACCCACTTTACAAATACTGAATTTGATGTATTGTATGTGCAATGTTTAAGTATTCCTGAATTGAAGAATAGAATACTACTTTACGAAAAAATGGATAGTATTGTTATTAACGAAGCTGCAATTATTCCACTTTACTATGATAAAGTACTACGGTTTTCGCACAAAAATGTAAAAGGATTGGGTTCTAATGCAATGAATTTATTGGATTTGAAAAGAGTGATGCTAATGGATGGTGATCAATGAGTCTGTAGTTAGGTGCTAACCGTCTACATAGGTAAAGTGTACCCATCAGTTGGTTTAAATCTAAGTGATAATTAGGCTTCCTTCTAACATCAAGAATAGTATACAGAGTTCTTGTAAGTTTATTTTGTGCTATTATTACTGCAGAGCTCTGTTTAATTGAGGTTTTCTTTACTGGAGCCCCTTATTCGTTTATAAAATGCTTACTGCTTTCATACAGTTTTTCATTTTTTGGTAAGTTCTTTCAATATCATTATCTATTCCAATAGAAATCCGTACCATACCACCAGACAAGCCCATTCTGTCTTGTTCTTCTTTTGGTATTTCTGATGACGTACTTGTTCCAGGAGCAGAAAACAAGGTTTTGTAGAACCCCAAGCTTACTGCTAATAGTCCTATATTATCGTCTTGCATCGCTTCCATAAATGAGAAAGCATTTTTCTTGGTTTTTACATCTACTACAAACATACCACTAAACCCATACTCCTCGTTGTAAAATGAGCGCATCAAAGAATGTTGTGGATGCGCTTTGTCGCCAGGATAAAACACCTTAATGCCATCCTTTCTAAACTGTTCAGTAATATACTTAGCGTTTCTACTGTGTTGTTTCATTCTAATATGAAGCGTACTCAAATTCTTTAAAATACTTGCAGCTCTATGGCTATCCATTACAGGACCTAAAAGCATTCCTGCACCATTATTTACATCTAGCATTTCTGCAATAAATGCTGAATTTGCACAAACTACTCCACCAATAGCATCGGAGGCTCCATTTATGTATTTCGTTAGAGAGTGTATTACTATATCAGCTCCAAATTCAGTTGGAGTAAATACCATTGGTGTAAAGGTGTTGTCTACTACAAATTGTATTTCTGTATTTTTTGTAAGCTTTGCTATACTATATAAATCGGCGATTTCTAATAAAGGGTTGCTCATTGTTTCACAGTACACCATTTTGGTGTTCTTGTTTATATGAGCTTCTATTGCATCCGTTTTAGTGATGTCTATAAAGTGAACCTTTATTCCAAATTTGGGCAAGAAGTTTTTGAAAAAGGCATAAGTACCTCCGTAAATTGTACGACTAGCAATTATTTCATCTCCACTTTCACAAATTTGTAATGTACAAGAAGTAATAGCAGCCATACCTGATGCTGTAACATATGCGGCTTCAGTATTTTCCATAGCAGCTAAAGCATCACATAAATAACTTGTACTGGGGTTTGTGTGTCTAGAATATAAATGACAACCTTCTTTTTCACCTTCAAAAACGGCCTGCATAGTAGAAGCTTTTTTGTAGGTAAAAGTTGATGAATCGGCTATAGAGGGATTAACTCCTCCATATTCACCTAAATTATGTAAATCTTGAATTCTATCTGCAGGTTTATGTAACATCTTACTATATTTTAGAGCTGTAAATTTACAGCTTCCATAATTTTATTAGATGATATATATTAGGTGTTAATTTTATTTATCACTTATTTTAAGGCAGATTCTTACTCTTTTTCAGATGAATAGTTCCTAAATTCTATTCTCCTACTACTGTATAATAAATCTCAGTTACCCATTTGTTAGGATCTGAAACAGTACCTGGATCGGTAATAAAAATTTGATAATGAGACTCACTAACAATCAATTCATTCTTGGCTGCAAAGGCATCTAAAGCATCATAAGCAGCTTGTGTTTTATCGTAAGCACCCACATAGGTAGCTTTTAGCACTGTTGCAGCAGGGAATGTTTTTGTGTACTCGCTTGGTGTTGTAATTTGGTGTACCGGTAGAGCAGCTTCCAATTCAACTTCTGTTTTGGTGTAAGTATGGTAGATACAAATTGGTTTTCCAAAAACCGTTATTCCATCTTCAGCCATTTTATCAATTAACGCTCCATAAGCAGTTTCTAATGTAGTTCCGATTTCTGCAGTGGTACAATTTTCTTTTTTACTATAAACATAAAATTCAGCCTTGTCGAACATAAGAATATGAAAAGCTGCTTTTGAAGTTTCACAAAGTGTCTTTAAGTTTCGTAAACCAAGTTCAAAACCCTGTCCAATCATTTTATCGCTTAGCAAACCAAAAACTCTAAAAAAGAAAGAAAACTCCTGATTAATAGTCCAGGTAATATTAGTACTGCCTTTTATTTGTTCAAAAGTAAAGCTCACTTTAGCCTTAGACTCAAAGGGTTCTGTAAATTGTAAATCAAATTCTATTTTCTTATTCAGTTCCATTGCTGTAATAGACATAGCACCATTACCGGAATCGTCTGAAGTCCATATTCTTTGTGCATTTACACCATAAACGGAACCAGGAAAAGAGTTTATAACCGTAGAATCTGAAGTACACCAAGGATCCCATTTTTGCCAGTTTGTAACATTAGCTACATTCACGAAAACCTGGTTTATAGGACGCTTAATCTCTATAGAACGCTGAACGCTAAGATGTCTACTTAAAAATAAATTTGAGATTGTAAGAATGATTACAAAAGCGAGTAGAACTTTAAAAAGAGTTTTCATCGTAAAAAATCCTTAAAAACAAAAATTAGAAAAATAAAAATTACAAGTGCAGCAAAAAAAACATAAAACCCTTTATAGTGGATTTTATGAATTTTCGCATCTTTTATATATGCTGCACCAACACCTATAATAAATACAAATGCAAATATTGCTGCAAATATCCAGTGACCTTGCGTAACATTTTCCATGTTATTCTGTAACTAAATGAATGTTTAAGGTAAAGTCATCTAAAATCATTCGATCTCCTAAACCATCAAAGAAAGCACCAGAACCATATTTAATATCGTGCTTGGTACGGTCAATTTTCACAACTGCGTCTGCAATAAGTTTGCCTTCTTCGTTGTGAAATTGAGCTGGAAATGTAATCTCTTGAACCATTCCTTTAATGTTCATTTCACCTGTGATAAGGTAAGATGTACCATCGAAAATAACTTTTGAAAAAGAAAAACTAGCAGTAGGGAAGTTCTCAGTTCCAAAAAAGTCATCGTCTTTTAAGTGGTTTTCTAATTTCGCTGCATATTCAGGACTTTCAATGTCGGTACATTTAATACTATTCATGTCCATCACGAACTCTCCACCTTCAATATGTTCTTTCCCCATACTAAAATGAGCTTTTTGTAATATGACAGTTCCGGTATGTGTACCAGTTACTTTTTCCCCAATCCAATTTACACTACTCTCCGAAAGATTAATGTTTAATAGGTTTTGAGCTCTTGTAGCTGTTAAGTTTACAATTGTTAAGGCAGCTATTAAAATAAGTTTTTTCATGCTAGAGGTATTTTGTTTCTTTACGCCACCAA
>Ga0308003_1000425_pt1 | contig 20143 bp, 12 predicted proteins | sample Neamet36_FD_203159 | JGI IMG/M metagenome (GOLD analysis project Ga0308003, IMG submission 203159) | Marine microbial communities from water near the shore, Antarctic Ocean - #36 | ecosystem: Environmental > Aquatic > Marine > Unclassified | place: Southern Ocean | collected 2014-06-06
TGAGTTTGTGTATTTTGTCCATCTAGAATAAATCCGATTGACCTAAAATAGAAAAATCCCACTTTTGTAAAAAGTGGGATTTCGTTTTGCAGAGAGAAAGGGTCGTGAACCCTATTCTGTATGCTATGATATTCAGTTGTTTAACCCCTTGTTTTACCCAGTCAACACTGTTTAAACACTTAGGCTGTTTTTAGCTCTTATTATCTGTATAAATATATCATTAAATTGAATTTATTACTAGATTTTGGGAATTTATATCAAACAATTATTTTAATAAAAACATAGAATAATTTTGAGATATTCTTCATGAATTAATAAGCATAGATTTGAACTCATTAAAATAATCTCCTTGACAACTTCTTGTGTTTTCCAATATTTGAAAAATATTATATAAGCTTAATTGATTTATTTTTTGAAGTGAAAGTTCTTCGTCGTTATTAATGAAATTTTTAAAGTATCTATATTTATGATCTTGATTTTCGGATTCAATTAACATTTGAATTATACAATAATTTATATAAGTGTAAACTCTACTGTCACATAAATGTGGTTGGTGCAAATATTCAGTTAAAATTTTATACGTGAATAATTGTGCCCAAAATTCGTGAAAGTCCTTGTCATTTTGATATATTCTATGGTCTCCTATTATTGGCTTTTTTTCATTCTTTAACGAAATGTTATAAGCTATCCAATGTCCAATCTCATGAATAAGAACTTTAGTTCTGTATTTATAGTAAGCTCCTTTAAATTTCTTCTTGAGAAGAAAATTATTGAGTATAATTCCACACTGTTCAATTTTGTTATTAGAATGAATATATACTCCAAAAGGGTCTATTTGATATGAGTTGCCTGGAGGACTCTCATTTATAAATTCTGAAAGATTTCGTTTAATAGAAAAATTAATATTTGTTGTCCAGATTTGACAAAGTTTAAAGTTATCATATCTTAATTTTGAGTTGTCATCTCTAGTTTTATCAATTTGATTTGATATAAAACCAATTAACTGATGTTCTATGAGATTAATTTCGTGCTTTTCAAAAAACTGCATAAGTTGATTTTTAACTGTGTTTAAAATTTTTTTATATATCAGAAAGTGTCAAGGACCTTTTTATCTGTGCAATCATTTTCTGCAGTATAACATCTTGTCTTTCTTTGTCAACATTTTTAATCCTTAGACTGTTTTAGCTATTATATCAATTAAGCTTATTTATAAAAAGATAATTCATGTCAGCCCTATTCTGTCTTTTTTGATTTAAAAATTACTTTTAATATCTATCTTGAATTAGTTTTGCCATTGAAAATATAATTATTTCAATGAGGCTTTTTTTCAAAATTTTGAATTAATGAAGAAATTAAAACGCCTCCAACTGTTCCTGCTAATCCACCCCATATTCCAACGGCTCCTCCTAGTCCGGCAATACCAATCCCTCCTGATCCAAAAATAAAAACCCCAGCTATTGTCCCAATAAAAGCACCTATTAATATTTTTGATAATGGAGTTTGATTAGTCCACATTATTTTTTTGATCTCAGAAGCTTTTTCTGTTTTACTAAGTCTACTCTTCTGAATATTTTGTACTTTTTTTAAAAGTTCTAAAATTTTTTCACGTTTAATATTTGATAGATTGGTAATAAATTTTGTGGCCTTGATAAGTCCTCCCTTCGATAAATCTAAATCGTTATTATCCTTCTCGTTTTTAATCATATTACATCAAATTAAGACTTCGTATTTTTTTACATCAATTTTATACTTCCAGAGTAATGCTTTTCTAAAAATGTAATCTGGATTTAAATATGAATTGATTATTTGTAGACCTTTTTTAATCGTATTAAAAGGCCACCAATTTACTATCCAACTTTTTTTAAGCTTATTAAATAATTTTTCAATGTATATGTATAGCTTGGTTTGTTTTATCCTATTTTTTATTGATTGCCCATATTTCTTAATTAATATTGAAGTACATATAGCCCCCAGTAAACCTCCTACTAATATTGTAATCGGACCTGCACCTGTAGCTATTAATAAACTAGCAATCATTTTACCACCAATTGCTGCAGGAATTCTAACTTTAGCTCGTTTAATAAATCTTTTGTAAAGATTACCTATTGTAATATTTCCTTTAAATAATTTATAAAGGTCAGGGACTGTAGAGGCAGCTAGATTTATACCTAAGAGTTCTGGTATTTGATCAAGCGTCATCTCAAACATATCATAAAGAACTTCTTCTAATGAACTATTCGAGATTCCGGAGTTGTAAATATTAGTTACATCAATATCTGCATCTGCTACTTCTGATGTAGTCACGTAATCATAGTCACTGTTTGATGTTATTTCACTTTTTAAATAACCTATGTTATCAGTTGCTTTAAGTTGGTAATAGTCAACAACAGTTCCATCTTCATTTACAATTTCTATGTCAAATCCCTCTTGAGTATTTGATTCTGTTAGTTGTGCTTGTTGTCCTTCTTCAAGTTGAAAATCTCCTACTCTATCTCCCTCATTAAGCTTTTCTGTGACCTTAATTTCAAATAATTTCCCCTTAACACCATTAATCATTCCTTGTGCTTGAACTTGGTTGTCAAATAAAACTTCACTTGGGTTTACATTTGGATATGCTGTTTTAAAAGCTTCGTTTACGTCTGGATTCTGTTCAAGATATTCTTGATTTATTTTATATTCGGGGGTGAACATTTCTATCCAAGTAATTGCTGAAATTACATTAGCTGCAATATTAATTAGATTATCATTCCCCTGCTTTATTTTTTTGATAATATTTGATAAACTAGATTTTTTAAAAAAAGTAGTTCCATCAATATTCTTTTCGTTTGAAAGTTTAGAAATCTTATCCCAGTTCATTATAAATTGTAAATGAAATTATAATCATAATTAGGACAATGATAATAGTAAAGCGTTTTTGAAGATTATTTATTTTTAATTCTTGATTAACAATTTGTTTCTCTGAATTTTCTATTTTACTGATAAGATCTGATTTTAATTCTTGCAAACTTTTCTCTGCTTCAACTTTAATTTGATCAATTTTAGATAATAGACTTTCATTTAGTTCACTGATTTTTAAGTTATGTTCAGCTTTAACTTCTTTTATTGTACATTCTAGATCTTCAGTAATCTTTTGAATCTCTTTTCTATTATTCTGTATCTCTTTAAAATTGCTCTCTATAGATAATTTATATGTATTTAGTTTATCTGTAATCTCATTTTTTTGACTACTTAAATTCTTTTCTATTTCATTAAAATCAGATAATATATTTGTGAAAGAATTTTGGATATCCTCAAATTTGTTTTTAACAGCGCTTAAGTCTCGATCTGTTTTTGCCGGTATTGATATCAAATCATTTTTCAGCTCGAGTAAACTTTCAGAAAGAAAAGAATGATTATTGTTTACGTTTTCTATCGTTAAAGCTAATGTGTCAAAATCTTCTGAGATCTTTTCAAAGATCTCTTCATTTTGAGCTAGCAGTACTTCTGCAGATTTCTTCATGTGTACAAGATAGAATTTTTATTTAAAAAGTTATTGTTATGGAGCAGTATAATTTGAAATATCGCAACTTTAAAGTCCATTTTACCGCTGTTTTTACATGAAGTCCAAAATAATTTATCGGCACTAATTTTACACAAATAATTTAAGCAATATTCAAGTTTAGATAGGAAACTAAAACCATTATATTTTGCTCTTTTTAGCTCATTATATGACAAAAAAATAGTGATGTTAATTAATATCATTGAATTCTATTTTTTGAAATTTGTATATTTAAAAAATTAAATTAGTCATCTAAGTTAAATTGGATATTTAAAATCTTTTTTATGGTAATGTTTAGAGAGAGAAAAATCGAATTATTTGAAAAACTACGCAAAGATAATCTGGAAAGATATGAAAGAGATCAAAAGAGAAATAGTTTTAAAAATTCATTAGAGGCAGTATTCAATAATTATAGTAATTCCTCTCATTTTATAAAAGAGTTAATTCAAAATGCCGATGATGCTAAGGCTAAATATATTAAGTTTTATGTTCAAAAAGATGGGTTATACGTTATTCATAATGGAAGTCCATTCACAATATCTGACATAACTACAGATCATGGAGATATTAATTCAATAACCGGAATTAGTAATTCAACCAAAGAGAAAAATACTATTGGTAAATTTGGGATTGGGTTCAAATCTGTTTTTAAAATAACTTCAAAAGTTCATGTATTTGAAAATGATATAAAATGGTGTATTGAGAATTTTTATGTTCCAAATTTTTCAACTCTTTTAGCAAAGTACCGTAAAAAGAATGAAACAGAGTTTTACTTTCCATTCATTAAAAATAATAATGATAAAATAAATACAAATCAAGTACTCCAAAAAGATGCATACAATCTAATTAAAGATGAACTTAATCAATTGAAAATACCAACCATGTTTTTAAATAATGTTAAAAAAATTATTTGGAAGTGTGAGAATGAAGAGGGTGAATACGAGACTACACGTAAATTGTTGAGGTCATCAGCTGGTAAAAATTTATATTCAGTTGTTTCAAAATCTGCTAATGAAAATGAATATTTTCTTTTAATAAATCAGAAGATTAATGACTTGAATTTATATAATTCAATATGTATTCAAACAAACAAACCTAGAAATAGAGTAATAAAAAATAATGTTTCAGATTCTACTTTTGTGTTTTTTAAAACTAAAGAATCTAATAAATTACCATTTATAATTAATTCACCATTTATAGTTACCCCTGGTAGAGAAAATCTTCAGGAGAAAGATGATAATAATGTTATTAGAATTAAAGAGTTGAAAAAATTATTTGTTGGTTCACTCCAACTAATTAAATCATGGAGCCCTAAAATTATTAATGATTATTTATATGAAATTTTACCCAACACATCTAATCATGAGAGATATCAGTTTTATTTTCCAATTCAAGATCATTTTGTGGAAAAAATTCAAGATGATTCGTTGAAAATTTTACCAACAAGAAAGGGAAAGTTAATCAAATCATCGGAGGCTTATTGTTCAAGTGATAATGAGTTAATTAAGTTGTTTGATGATGAAAAACTTTCTGAAATCTTAGGCAAGAAAGCCTATTTTATTTTTTCATCTCTTGATGATGTTGACTATGATTATGTACAAGAATTAACAAGTATCAAAAAAGAGATAAAAATCATTGACTTATTTGAGAGAGATCAAAGTCAATTTATCAAAAATCAAGATAAAAAATGGTTAATTAAACTTTATAAATACTTATTTATACAAAGAGAGAATTACAATAATTTTGGAGATAGAGACTGTATTCGTCAAATAATTGACAATAGTAAAATATTCTTAGACAATAGTATGCCTCCAAGAGCTATGTCTAAATTAGTAGATGATGAAGTCAATTTATATTTATCTTCCACTGATTTTTCATCTAAAAATATTTTAAATGCTGAATTAGAGAAGATTAATAAAAATATTTTTAAACAGCTAGGATTTAAAAAACCTGACTTAAAAGATGACATTATTAATAATATTCTTCCTAAATATAAACTTAAAAACACGCCATCTATTAAAGAACATTTAGAACATATAAAATTAGTTTCTCAGTATCTTTCTAATAATACTATAAGCAATGATTTAAAATCAAAAATAACACAGAATCCTTTTTTCTTAGTTGAATCAAAAAGTAAAAAATTTTCGTCAATAGACGAATTGTATTTCCCTAGTAAGGAACTTAAAATATATTTTACTGGTATTGATGATGTTAATTTTATGAAACTTAATTATTATCATGATTTTGTAGAGGAAGAAATTAATGTATTAATAGATAAATTAGAAATTCACAAAAAGCCAAGAATTATATCAAAAGAATTTAATGGTATACAAGACCGTTCTTCTTTTGATAAATATCTTAAAAATTATTCTATAGAAAGAGAGCAATCTTATTATAATGATATCTTAATTATTTCAAAGCTTGATAAGTTAGAAGAGAATTTTAAAAACATGAGTCTTTCAAGGTCAATAAATTTATGGAACTTGCTTTCAAAATTTATTGATTCTAATAAGAAGTATAATGAAAATTTATATGGTTTTGGTTCTACTGAGTATAAATATTTTTTTCGAAAATGGAAGTATAAAAGCGGGATTTCTGACTCTTTAAAAAAGTTAAAAGAAATAGATTGGTTATATGATAAGAATGAAGAACGTAAGACAATATCAAATATTACAATTCAAACTCTACATCAAGATTACAAAGCCGATGAAAAAAAATATAAAACTCTTGTAGAAGTATTAGGTGTCATATCATTTGAGGAAGATAAACAACTCAGAGAACTAGAACAAAAAACAGGAAAAAAATATGTAGTAGAAGATGAATATCATAAGCAAATGCTAAATGATATGGGAATCAATGAAGAGGAATATCAAAGAAGGTGTAAAGAAGAAAAGAATAGAGAAAAAGCTCATATCGAACCTGTATTTATTGAAAAAGATCAACCAAAAATATTAATCATTCAACCTAAAACTAATCGTAAAAAAAACACAAGAAACAAATCAAATTCACCTTCTCTAAATACAAATCAAACAGGTAATGAATCCAAGAAAAAACCTGAAAGACAATTAAATGATATCGATATTAAAAGATTGGGAAGAGAAGGAGAAAAGCATGTTATAAATATATTAAGGATAGAATATCCTAATGCTGAAATAGAAGATTGTAATTCGATTGAAGAACAAGAAGGTTATGATATAAAACTTAAACAGAGTGGTTCTTTGGAGTTTATAGAAGTAAAAGTAACTAACGATAACAAAGTGAAAATTACTGATGCACAATGGCAGAAAGCTAAAAAATCACAATCAAAATACACCATTTACATAGCCAGATACTCTAAAAATGAAAATGAATATACTTGGGGAGATATATCTAAGTTAGAGAATCCATATCAAATGTGGAAAGATGGAGAAATTAAAGCAAGGCCATTAGAAATTACATTTAAGTACAATTAGTCCAAATTCATTGAAGACTTACACATTATTACACCTCTGAAATGAAAGGGAGCTATTCAATAAAAAGTGTATTGCCTGCACTTTGCCAGAGCTATCATATCAGGATTTAGAGATTAAGGATGGAGGTACAGAATCAAGAGTATTTGGTGAAATGTACCCCCCACTAGAACCCTATTTGTAGGGTTTGATTGCTAATGAAATACGAAATGAAGTAGGTGAGGGGACACTGATTTAAAAAGTTATTTTAAAATAAAATCTGTACTTTTCCATTTTATTAATCAATTACGGAACATCTATTAACAGTAATTTGTTCGTTATTTTTCATTAAGCATATTAATCAGCTTCTCTCCAATCCTTAAATCCAAGAAATTTTTATCCAATACATTAACGATTCCAATTTTGCATTGGTGGTTGCGATTCGAATCAAATTCATTCGGGTATCCTTCATAACCACTGTCGTGATCTTTACCCGGATATAAAAGCATCAGCATATCTGAATCCCAAAAACGACCGTAGGCGTACATTTGCCTTAAATCTTCAATACTTGCAGACTTATTGGTTGGTCGTTTCCATTTGGTGTCAATTACAAATGTTTCTTTCTTACCTCCTTCGCCTCTACGTAAAACAATATCAGGTCGAATCGTTCTATATGCCCCGTAAAAAGTTTTTGATTCTTGACCAGACACACTCCAACCTTTGTCTATATTCTGTCGGACATATTTTTTCAGCATCTTCAATACGTACTCTTCCCACAATTCATTCATATTGAAAAGCAATGCAATCATTTTTTGTTGCCCGCGATTAATATCCGGTGAGTAATTGAGAATAATAAACTTTGCTAACTCTAGGGCCCTTTCATATGGGGCTGTTTTCCGATCTATTTTAATCGAGTCTAATAGTTGCATAGTTGGATGAATACTATTCACTTCTGGAAATGCCATTTGCACTCTTCGGCACTTATCGTTTAAACTTGTAGCTCTTGTAAACTGACTAACAATCTCCAGTGCATGACGGAGTACTTGATGTAGTTTATGATTAGCATCGTATACTTGGTGTGTGGTATAGAAACGTTCTTTATGTACCAAATTCTTACGGATGTTGCCGGCGAATTCCAGCTTACCCTTTAACGCTTTTACATTACTCGCTTCTTTACGGTATTTCTTAACTAACCCTCCATGAATCAAGCCTTCCATTTCTTTTAGGTAATATTCGAAATAAACTTCAAGAAGGTTGATGTTTTGCTTCTTTAATTTCGCGTTACCAGCAGTTTGAGCTTTTACTTTTCCGCATATTTTTAGCATTTGTAGTAAGACGCCTTTCCATTTGGAATCATCATCGTCTTTATCTGCTTTAGGATGGATATTTACAAGCAAACCATCTACTTGCAATACACCAACATAGTGTTTGAACTTCAAACCGTTATGAAGCACATCAAAGTAGGCTCCATGCTGAAGCGTGTTTAACTTCACAAAGGATTTCCAATGTGATCGTGTAAACACTTCTTCATCGATTATTAATCGACCATGTTCGTATACATCTATTTGATTCAAACCTCTCCTTTGATAAGTTTTATGAGTGCATCTTTAAAGCTTTCATCGGACATTGTCTCTTTATTAGCTACATCAACTATATGATATACTTTGCCTTCTGGATCAAAATCTACAGATTTCGATGCGAACTTTACCTTGGTAGAGTCTTTCACTATAAAGAAAGCTGAACCGATAACCATTTCCATCTTCCCGTAATCGCCGTAGAAATATTCTTGTAATAAAGGAATTATTTTGTCTGAGAAAGTATTTCTTAAATCATCTAAACTTTCATCATGTATAAAAAATGCATGGCCAACGGTATGATCTCGATCTACCAATATTTCAATTCTATCATTAATGGCTTTTAGTAATTCTTCGAGGCTAACACCATTTATTTCACCTGTTTTATTCTCTCCTTTTTCTTTTAATAAGAATGGTTTTGGCAACATTTCTTCAAAGGAAAATCGTCGTCGCAATGCAGTGTCTAATGCCTCAACACTTCGATCAGCTGTGTTCATTGTACCTATAATGTAGAGATTCTTAGGTACCGAAAATCTTTCCTTACTGTATGGTAGTACTGCACTTAATTCTTCCGGTTCTCCTTTTCTTTTATCTGGTTCTAGTAAAGTAATAAGCTCTCCAAAAATAGACGAAACATTCCCACGATTAATTTCATCAATAATTAAAACATAGTTCGATGAATTTTTCTTTGCTACTTTACTCCCTGAAAAGAATGACTGATTTATTTGATTAGGATCTATTTGGTAAATAGTTTGCTGTGAAAACTTTTTCCCATAGATTTCTTCAATTGGTAGTTCTAAATCCTTGTAAAGCCAATTTACCTTTCTAAACTGAGCATATCTAATCGGAGATGAAGGGTTACAATAATATTCACCTGAAACTTCTCCAATTGCTTTTAACTTAGACATGCCATCTGAAACAAAAACTAGTTGACCTGGTTTCATCCATAATACCAATCGTTCAATTGCCGAAACATTGAAATCCATTGAACTTTTAATCTCTATACCATTATCTTGAAAGCGCTTACGAATTTCAATTCTACTATTTACTCCAGAAAAATCAATTTCTTCTCCAAATCCTATAACAATACAATCATTTTTTATACAATAATCATAGATTGCATCGTCTTTTGCATCTAACGAGTTTCCTAATGAAACTTTGTTGATATCTTGCTTGAACTTTGAAGGGTCTATGGTAATTTGTGTTTGGTCAGACTCTACAAATTCTTGTGCATTGTTAATGCGTTCAACTAAATCCTTAAATACTCCAGGCTCAATTGTGTATTTTAAATCTCCTTCTATATTTGATTCACTTGAATCAACGACTGGCTTTATACCCTCAATAAAGTCTTCATAAGAAAAACTTTGATGGAAAGTAGTGAACACTATTTGACCCTCTTGGACTTTCAATTTAAAAAGCTCTGTAATGGCTCCTCTATCCATGTTATTAGTGCTTTCCCCTATAATATCCAAAGCCTTATTGATGGTGTTGTAAGTCTTTCCGGTACCTGGAGGTCCGTATAAAATTGTGTTTAAATTAACATTCATAGTGTTGTTATCTTCGTTAACTTCAATAATATCTTCTTCTACTTTATCATTTTCAGCATTCCAAAATCCGTCTAGGATTCGATATAAAACATTCTGGGCCATCAATTTATTCTCCGGGTCTGATATGTGTTTATCTGGATCTAAAAATGAATTATGCAGTGCTACTAATGATTTATCTTTATTAATGTAATTCTTTAATAAAAGATCGATCCGTTTTAAATAGTCTTCATACTTGCCGCCTGCCTTTTCTGGTTTTACATCAATTAGTTCACAATATTTCGTGTAAAATGACGATTTATAAGGTGCATGATTTTTTAAGTCATTAAAAGACCAAATAATAGATAGTGTTCTTTCATCTTGACCTGCAGATTTCCAACCCGGTCGCCATGTTTTAGCTAGCTCTGTCCCTTTATCTCTAGCCCAATTAATACGGTCTGAAATAGATTTTGATTCGTCAAAAAGATATTTGTAAAATGCTCTTGCATCTATAGGGTTCTTTCGTGCTTCTCGGAAGAAAGCTCCAGATTGTTGAGATATTAAATTTGCCCATTTGACTGATTTCAACATGGCTCCAAAATCTTCCGTATCCAAATCCCAATCCTCTTGGAACTGTTTTCCTATTTCCCATTTATAAAGCTCTTGTTTGTTCCCTGTATTCTCAAGATACTGTCTGTAAGCCTCAAGTAATCTTTGTTCCGGGTCTAATGTTATGAATTCCAAAAACTGAATTCTCGCTTCAGAAGATAAGATTACATCATACATGAATGGTAAATGTGTTCTTTTGTAGCCTGACTTGCCACAAGATGAAAGTAATTCAGAGAGACTTTTACGTATTTTATCGTATTGAATATCTTCTTTTCCTAACCATAGTTCAGGTGAGCAGTAAATCAATTTACCTTTCTTGTCCGCAAACCATTCACCTATTTTGAACCTATGGTCTTCGGTATTGTCAAAATCTGAATCTACATAAAACCATGTGACTGGTTCATTATTCTCTAGTTTAAACCCACCTACGTATTTTTGTCCAAAAATAACAGCAAGTCTTTTTTGGTTGTCATTACGTAATGAGATTACTAACCTTTCATCATCGCTACTTTCAATTAGATTGTCTAGAACCGTTCTTGTTGAATTTAAAAGAATATCCCATTTTTTAGGTTGAATATCATAAATCCAAGAATAGTTGAAGACCTTATTCAATAAATCTAACTTATAGAATCGAGAAGTATTATTGTATACTTTTTCAATATATGGAGAAATAAAGCTCTTAATTTTTGAAAACACTTCGCTTTCAGAAAGACCTTCAAATTCATCATACACGTCAAAAGAGAACCCAGACAATTTAGCTGGCCTCCCATCATCTCCTTTCCAACCTTCTCTTTCCGTTTCAGAAAAATATCCGTCAAATGCATCTCTTGAATTCTTTAAACTATGCTCGAATTCAGATTGTTTTCTACCTTCGCTCAGTTTATTGTAAAATAACTTGTAGGCATCATTCCATTTTGCAACATCTAGATGTTTTGGTGGACTTTTCTTCCCGAATCGGGATAGATAGTACCCTACATTAATGAGTTCTTTTGATCTTTCAGCCATATAATTTCAAATATTGAATCCGTTTTTAATTAAATTTCCTAAATGACGTTTTAGATTTTTATCATGAAAATCATTTCTCTTTTTAAGACCATATGCAAAATCAGCTAAATAACTTCGTTCTTTTGCCGAAAGAACTCTGCTTTTAGCCTCCCATTCCGACATTCTTCTCAACAATATTTCAGATACATTTATATTCTCGATGTTTGTGTTTTTTACAGCTGGCTTTGCCGTAGAAAAATATCCTGACGCATATATTAAATCTTGTAAATTAGGAGCTAATCCCTTTTCTAATTTCTTCCCAATCTGTCCAAATATAGAAGCGTATTTAACCTTTTTTGATACCGCTATCATTTCAACTTTTTGAAATTCGGAACTTAAACTTCCTCTAGATTCTAATATCTCATTGAATTTTTGAATAATAAAATCCAAAGTGTCATTGAGTGTATTATCGTTTACCGTTCCTAATTGATCAAATATTTCTGGCTTATTAGCACGGATTCGATTGATCAAATCTTTTTCAAATTCTATTAGATCATTTTCGATATCCTTTTTTGAAGCGATTCGATTTATTAGGGATCCTATTTTTCTTTTATCATGTTCATCAAGATCTCCATTCATTAATGAGCGAATTGACTTATAATATTCCTGATCATTCGTATGTATTAAAACATTTCTGTTTATTTCATGAAAGTCGACTTCGATCATTTTAGATTGATCCTTATTTCGTTTCTTTAATTCATCTTTTGAAACCCCATATTTATTCATGATTGACAATGCACCTGAACCAGACATGAACTCCTTGATTTCTTTTGATTGAATTATATCAGCCCAGAGTTCTGGCTTTTTTGAATACTCACCGTAATCATCACTCTCAGCATATTTCTTGACGAGATCATTCATCATCAACAACAGTTCATTGAAGAAGGCTTCTAAATCATCTTCTAATTTCTCACTTAGCCAAATTTTCAATAAGTCAAATGGCATATTTGATTTAGTTCCATCCGTGAACTTATATAGGACTGAAATAGAATATGGCACAGCGACTGACCGAAGTTGCCCCATTGAATTCTTTCCTTGACCATATAATTTTTCCAATGTTCTAAATAAAATCACTTTTGATATTAACTCTTCGTAAAAACTTCTGTTAACGTCAACCGGCTTTTTTGCACTACCTTCTCCTGAAAGTTCTTCGATGAAATATCTAAAGACTTTTTCCCCACCTCTTTTCACCAAATAGGGTTGATCCCCCCAGGCACAATAATACTTTGCTAATAACTCCTTGGAAAACCTTCTTGACGTTGGAAACTCCTTCAGAATGCGTGTTTTATTTTGACCTGCCGCTCTAACCATCGTGTTAAATTCACCTTTTGCGCGTTCGAAGAACCACTTTATTCCTGATGGCGTAATTACACTTTCACTTAACCCTTTTAATTTAACAAGTTGCGGATTTCTTGATCTAAGATCAACTTTTGACACTTTAGATTGAGCATTGGAAAAATTACTGATATTGGAAATCAATTCTTCAAGTTCATCTTCCGTAGTTTCTTTTGCGACATTGATTTTAGCCATTACTTTCACGTTGCTGATATCGAATCCATCCTTTTGAGTGAAGTATATCGTGCATGTCGTTTGGCCACCATTAACAATCTGAAAATCAGTGAGAGACTTGATTGTGATGTTTCCTGAAACTGTTGCTATTTCTGCCTTCGTAGCTGTAATTGTTAATCCATTATTGTATGCAACGAATTTTTCTGGTTCTTTTCTGATCGTTTCTCTGATCCCTTTATTAACTCCTCTGAACTGTAGAAAGGAACGCACATTTTTTTCTAGTAAGCGAGAACTAAACTCTTTATATAGTCCCGCTATTACCTTAGCAGGTAAAACACAGAGGTAGGAAGCAAAGTGTTCTTCATCTGCAGCTTGAATTGCCGTAAGTGGTGCGCCAAACATCTTTTCAAAATCAACTACCAAAGCTTCTCTGTTCCCTTGAGATATGAGTACATTATGAAGGAAGTTCAGATCTATTAATCTTTTCTTGAGAAGGATTGTTTTTTCTTTTCTTTCCCTATTCTTATTATAAGTAATTGTTAGTTCTTCACTATCAAATTCAATTCTTTTCGGTTGAGGGTGCGAGCCTTGTAATGAAACAGTTGCTGTAGTAGATATTAAAAATAATTCCACAACGTCAAATTGATCTGCTCCTTCTGAAGAAGACATTTTAGAAATTAATGCACGGGCAGGATTTGAATCTTGAATTTCGTCATTCAAATGACCTTTTATAGCCTTGTTAACGAAGTTTGTTCCTCTCTTGAACTGTGTATCATAAAATGATTTTAATGATATCTGGAGATCTTTATTTTTAGCGGAAAGATCGATTGACGATTCATTGATCATGAATAGTTGTAAGCGCTCTCCAGATTCATTAACACAATATGCATTAATTTTCAATTTATCCGCGCTAGATTTAAAATAAGATCCATTAGCATCTTCAGAGTCAATTAGTTTAGCATCAAGCATTGAAGGTAAAACTTGCGACAACAACAGAGACTCTTGAGTGAATCCCTCATCATCTTTGGATAAGTCCAGTAATTCTTTTCTGTATTTTAATAATTCTTCTAAAATCATTCTAGTATTTTTTTTCTTCAATCATAAAATCACTTAATGTGCTGATTCTTAAATTGTATTTTACTCTGTTTATTTCTTCTGGAATATTTGATCTTGACAATTTTGGAAAGTCATTAAGAGTACAATCATATGAAGTCGTTTTTTTAACAATAAATCTGTGATTGTTGTATTCTTTGACTGAATCAATTGTTAGCCCCTTTTGATTTAAGGCATGATATAGAATTGCTAAATCTCCCTGGTTTTCTCGCACTAGTTGTACGATTTCACTTAGAAGATCAAAGATTGAAGCACCATTTATTAAGTCTACAATAACTGAAATCACCATCAATTCTAGCCCTTTATCAAACTCTTGTTCTAATTGGAATTCGCTTGATATTTTCACATAAGATTTTGAATCTTTTTTAGTTTTTACTTCAACATTTTTACGGTCGTACACAAAATCATTTGTGTGATCAAATGGACCCTTCCATGAATCTAAGATTTCATTAACATTGTTTAGGTGATCCTCTCGAATTGAGTTTCGTAGCACAAACAATTCTCCAAATAGGCCTTGAATTTCTTCATTAGACAATTTTGAAGATATGCTATCTTCAAAAAAATCTTCCCATTTATAAAATGACTGAATCAGCTCATTCGCATAATCTTGTGATTCTGAAAGGCTATTTATTTTTGAATAAAGTGATCTAATTAAATCATTGAACAAATCAACAAAATCTAGGTCATTTAATTTAATTAAAATGACATTCTTATCACTAATGTAAGTGAGCTGCAGTTTTTCTTTATTCGAGCCCTTCAGTTTAATCTTAGCCTCTTGTGGTAAAAAGAGTAAAAGACACCTATACCCATCTTTATCTTTTGCAATAAATAAATCAGGTATACAATTTGATGAAATTCTCAAAGCTTGATAGCCGCTATGATTTTGAAAGGAAGATACATCCTCCCACTTATTATTTAAAATGTTAGTCTCCATTTTTAACTAGGCATTGTCATCGTTTGGAATATCGTCATCCCCTTCATCATTCCCTTCATCAAGGTCTAAGTCATAATCTCCCTGCATATAAACACCTCCAGGATCTTTATCTATTGGGGGAAAGCCCAATGCATATCCAACGAGGGGTATATTCAGATCAATATTTTGTTCATTAATATAATCAGCAAAAATATTTTTATTTTCAGGGTTCTCTTTTACTTTTTTACCTTTCTGATGAAAAACGATGTTGGTATCAAGTAAATAAATAACCAGCACACCTTGAGTTTCTTTCATCTGTGCACGGTAATATCTTTCAGGCACAGTTTTACTTTTCTTAGCCTTGATCAATGCTTCAGAAGCTGTAAGTGTGGAATCTTTTTTTTGCAATTCTTTAGATTTGTGAGCATAAAATGACTCATTAGCTATGCTAATTTCTTCATCAGATAAGTTAATTGCTATATCGGTGTTAGCCGCAATGATATTTGCATTTTTCCCACTTGCCTTAAATACATTATCATCTAGAATAGAAGTTATTTCAAATCTTTTATTAGCTACTGGACCAGATCGTTGAGCTAACTGAATACCTGAAACACCTTTATAAATTACCCCTAATTCTTCAGGAGATTTCAATTCCTTGGCATTGCTGGTAATCTTGAGGGCCACAGTCCAATTCGTGAGTAATCCTTTATCATTGCAGAGTTCTATGAATTTTGCAATTTGTCTACTAACCTCCTTGGTAAAATTATTGCTTTGTTCTGTTAAAATTGAAATTATTTCCTCTCCCGAAGTTGAGTAGGTTAATAAGCCCCTTTTTTTGGAATTAAACTGTGGCGCTATTTTCGTTTTAAAATTGGACCAATTACTTTCAATTTCATCATGGGCCACATTAAACCTCGTGGTCATTTCTAATTGATCAGCATAGGACCAATTAACGTCTTTTGCGTTTTTTAAAATTGAGGGTCTCGTTATCCTTAAAGTCCCGGGGTGCTTTCTAACTCTTAGCACAAAACTTTTCGGATCTTTACCTTGCTCTTCCATTTTCTTGAATTCTGTTTCCAATTCTTCAATACATTTTGTGGTTGAGTCAAATTTATCCAATGAATCTTTAGTTGTGAAAATTTTACAGCAATCTAAATAACCAGATCTATAACCAAACCATCTACCCATTTGCAGTAATCCGTCAGAATAATTGGTTGTTCTAATAAAATAATTGATTGTTAATCCCTCTAAGGTAAATCCACGAGATAATCTATTTCCGCCAATCGCAATTATTTTTTTTGGATTAGCCTTAGGATATTCTAGTTTTTCCTTCGTAAAACTATTTATTGCTTTAACTTCAATTCCTTTGACTGCCACCGGTAATAATTTCTTAATTGAGTCATAAACGGTAGGAATCATAAATTCATCTATATATCCAACAGGCAAATAGTCTTTTATATTCTCGACTATACTAGCATAGTATCTATACCATACTTTTTCCAAATCATAATAAATTGAACTCGAACTTGCAGGATTGTCATTTTCAATTTTTGAAATTAAATCATTCAAATATTCAACAACTAACTGTTTTGTTGTGTTTTGCCAAAAAGTAAATCTAGAGATATGGACTAACATCGTATTATGAGGCTGGAATAAATCTGATTTTTCCATTAACGGAATTCTTCCTTCTCTTATCGCGAGAGTTAGGACAAAACATTTAATAGCATCCTTGAGTGATGCTGGCAATTTTTTAGGGAAGAGATCTTCTTTTTTTGGTGCCCAAGTTTCCTTACGATAATCTTTGTAAGTATCAAAATCAAGATAACCGCCTAATCCAATTTTCTCATCCCATTCATTTCTATTAGCAAAATTCTCAACTCCAACAATTTCATGATTTCTATTTTCATATACGCGAGAAGGGAAATCGGGTATATAATCAGAGACCGGAGGTGCTAAAAGCGGAATTTTTTCGTTGTCATCAGTTGCATTCTGGATAGGAATAATAGTTTCAAAAATTTGTTTTGCTCCAACATAATTAGAAGGTGGCTCAAGCAATTCTATAAAATCATCGGGGAAAAGATTTCCTACCCTACTCAATTCCTTTTCAACTTGTTCGCCGTTCAATTTATATTTCTCGATATATTTTATATCCGAGATACTATTACGATCCTGGAGTACATTTGCAAATGGTGTAGCCGTATACCCTAAATAAGTCTTAATATTAAATAGCCCAAGTAATGCTCTAATTTGACTATTTGTCTTTGAAGCGTAATCTCTTCCTTTTGCCCCTAAATTATTTAGAGAAGCATTATCTGCCTCATCGTCTAAGATCAATAATGGGATATTGTGCCTTTCCTTATTCTCGTCAAGGTAATCATGTAGCCAAACAATTAAATTTCTTAAAACACTAACATTTTTTTTACATACCAGCACATTTACATCATTCAAACTAAAATCCGCATCAAGTAATGATCTATTAAAATCAGACTTAGATGAAGTAATAGATTTGACCTGATTTATTGGTGAATCACCCAATGGCCCAAATCTTTCTAATTCTCCTGCTCCTTTTTTTCCAATAGTATTAGTCTCAATATCCCTCCCTTCACCTATAACATCACTTTCTATTCTTTTTTGTGTTTGGCTTCTCAGATCTTCCATAATACCCGAAAGAACAATAACAAGTCCATAGCCCGAATCTATCGCGCGATTTATCACTGCGTTAAAATTGCCTGTCTTACCCGACTGAACTGCACCAACGACTAAGCCTTTGGAATATACGGCGCTTCTAGATTTTGGATCTGCGATTTTCTTAATAATTGACATACTCGATCTCCTCGTCTCATCTACAACTTTTTGAGATCTCCCTGTTTTCAATAAATATTTAAAATATCTTTCTGTATAATTCCAATCAATATCATTTTCCCTTGAAGGGCTTAACCAACTAACAAATCCATCTTTAGTTAAAGAGTGACTAATTCCTGGGTCAATTGTATTTACTGATAAATATTCCTTTTTAGCAGTATCAAAATAATTTTTCAGAGTAGTTTCATCCACTTTGGGTAAATGTAATATCGTCGTACCCGTTCGAATTACGTTGTCTTTTATCTTATCGTATAAATTATCAATAAAATCTTTGTCACCATCTGATTTAAGGACTTCTTCCTTAATTATTTGTTTGAAAATATCGATGTAATTCATAGGGAGGATCTTATTTTAACAGTGTTTTTATTTCTTCAGGAAGTGAATTATACTTGAATCCAAGATGGGGTATTATGCTTTCTTTTATCAACTCTTTACTTAAGCCATTTTCCAACAAATCACTTATGTTATTTTTAAGATCTAAAGGACTAATTCCATCTTTATCCTCGACGTCCACAAACTCTTTTTCCTCATGAACATGTCTAATACTATTAACTCTAGTATTAATCATCCTAAGTATTAGATTTAATTGACTTTTTTGATCATTATTTAATGAATTCTCTAAGTTCTGAATAATTGGGAAATTTTTATTGACTTCCAATATTGAACCCTTATTAGATGCGGTCCTTTCAAATAATTGAATATGATCTTTCGCTTTACTTCCTGAAAATTTTCTAATCCCTCGATTGTAATACTCGCGTTCGGCTTCAACTTTCAGCTCGTCGATATAATGCTCAAACGCTAGCCTCAGTTCATGAGGAACGACTATCTGCGATTTTGCTACATTAAGATGTAATAGGTGATCTACCTTATTTCCAACCTCAACTCTGAGTCTTGCTAACTGAAGTCGAGGAGCTTTTTTAATTATACCATTCCAACCTCCAAATAATATAATACGATCGGCTCTATATATATAGATTCCTTCCATATCCATCAATCCTCGATTTTTGGTTGTCCATTTTGAAAGCCCTTTTTTACTTTCTTCAATAGTCCTAGATGGAAGAACAAACCCCTCTATTTTAATCACATCTGAATTAAATTCACTCTGTTTTGGTTCGATTTGCCTAAAATCCTTTTCTTCTTCCGGAAACGGGTTAAATGGTTTTACCTGAATGTTATTTATTCTAATTTGAAGCGGATTATTTGACTTTTCCATGAATCGATGGAATACTAGTGCCAAATAATCAGCTGTAATTTCATTAATTTCTTTTTTTAGGGCATCCTGCCTATTCCCTTCCTTCAGATAGGTTTCAAACTTATATAAACCACTCCACACAACAATTGTATTTGCTTCATATGCATCAAACTTATTAAAATAATCCTTCGATAATTGCTCATATTGGCCTACCAATTCATTAATTTCATCTTGAGAGTTAACAATAATTTTCCATCCATTATCTCTTAAAAATTCTACATCCCAAGTTCGAGCGCTGTAATTTTTGGATCCTTTTCTTCTCGAGAGAACAGTGAATTTTCTTGTCTGAGAAAAGGAAGCAGTTTTCATACCCAAACCAAACCTTCCTAAATCTTCATTCCCCCTTTCACTTTCAGGTGAAGTACTAGGGAATTGCATGTTTTTTATCAAAGATTCCTCGCTCATTCCATCTCCATTGTCTGCTAGAAACAATCTAAACGGTTCGTTATCCATATCTATTAACACTTCAATTTTGTCAGCATTTGCTGATATAGAATTATCCATCAAGTCTGCTAGTGAGGTTTCTAAACTATAGCCTTGCTCAGCAATAGACTTGATCAAATATTCTGGATTTGGCGGAGCGTCTTCACTAATAACACTTGTGCTAATTTTTACTCCCATTAATTCTTTTTTTTATTAAAAATTTCACTCACTATTTCAGAAATCTGAAACGCTAAATATGGTGGCACAGCATTTCCAACCTGATGATATTGAGCCGTTCTTGGTCCGCAGAATAGATAATTATCTGGGAATGTTTGTATTCTAGCAGCCTCTCTAA
>Ga0308003_1000429_pt1 | contig 19996 bp, 16 predicted proteins | sample Neamet36_FD_203159 | JGI IMG/M metagenome (GOLD analysis project Ga0308003, IMG submission 203159) | Marine microbial communities from water near the shore, Antarctic Ocean - #36 | ecosystem: Environmental > Aquatic > Marine > Unclassified | place: Southern Ocean | collected 2014-06-06
TCGCCAACCAATAGTAACCTTAGAATATCAAGATGAAGATTTTAAAACACATACAGAAGTTTTAGAAGGATTGGCTGCTAGAGTTTTTCAGCACGAATATGATCATATTGAAGGGATTTTATTTACTGACAAGCTTTCATCACTTACAAAAAGATTAATCAAAAAGAAATTAGAGAATATTTCTAAAGGGAAAATTAATGCAGATTACAGAATGCGTTTCCCGAATCTAAAGAAAAGAAGATAACACAAAATCATATATATTTAAGCATTAGTGAGAGGCAAAACGAAGTTTTAATAACGAACTGTTTTCGACTTAAAACAACCTCTCGACCACGTTTAAAAAGACAATAATATAAAAACACATATGGAATTTAATAAAATTATTTCGGTTACTGGTAAACCTGGTTTATTTCAAGTAGTATCACAATCTAAAAATTCAATTATAGTTGAATCTTTAATAGATAAAAAACGTTTAGCAATTAACACAACTCAAAATGTGAGTTTGTTAGAAAATATTGCGATTTACACATATGAAGAAGATGTTCTTTTGTTAATCATCTTTAAATCTATGTTTGAAAAAACGGGAGGAAAAGAAGCACTTTCTCATAAAGAAAATGGAAAAAAATTAGCGGCATTTTTCGCTGAAGTTTTACCAAATTATGATGATGAAAGAGTTTACACCTCAAACATTAAAAAAGTAATTCAGTGGTTTAATATATTAGTAAATGCTGGTATGGATTTCTCTACAATAGAAATTCCTACAGAAGAAAATACTGAAGAAGCGTAATCAGTATTCAGTATTCAGTCTCAGTTTTCAGTTAGCTCGTTTGTGATAATAGTATTCAGTTGGCAGTCACAGTTTTCATTTTATTCTTGAAACTTTACTACTTTGAAACTTTTAAACTTTGTGACTCTGCAGCTTTGCAACTTTAAAAACTTTGTAACTCAAAAAAATGAATACCAGAAAAGAGCAGTTAGCAGCTTTTAATCGTTTATTAGATATTATGGATGAACTTCGTGAGAAGTGTCCTTGGGATAAAAAACAAACCTTAGAAAGTTTACGTCATTTAACAATTGAAGAGACGTATGAATTGGCTGACGCTATTCTTGAAAATGATTTACAAGAAGTAAAAAAAGAATTGGGTGATGTTTTATTACACATTATTTTTTACGCAAAAATAGGTAGTGAAAAAAATGCTTTTGATATTGGAGATGTAGCCAATAGTATTTCTGATAAATTGATTCATCGACATCCTCATATTTATGGTGATGTTGTTGTTGAAAATGAAGAGGATGTAAAGCGTAATTGGGAACAATTAAAACTAAAAGAAGGCAAAAGTTCTGTTTTAGAAGGAGTTCCTAAAAATTTACCTGCAGTTGTAAAAGCGAGTAGAATTCAAGAAAAAGTTTCTGGAGTTGGTTTTGATTGGGAAAAACCTGAACAAGTTTGGGAAAAAGTACAAGAAGAACTTACAGAATTAAACGAAGAAATTAAAGCAGGAAACAAAGAGAATACCGAAAAAGAATTTGGAGACGTCTTGTTTTCTATGATAAATTACGCACGTTTTATTGGCGTAAACCCTGAAAATGCTTTAGAAAAAACGAATAAGAAATTCATTAATCGTTTTCAATATTTAGAAAAAGAAGCTAAAAAAGAAGGCAAGGAAATTTCAGATATGTCACTTACTGAAATGGATGTTTATTGGGAAAAATCTAAAGAATTTTTCAAATAAAAAAAGCGTTTAAATTTTATTTTTTATAATTCAGTATCTATTCTTATTTTTTGAATCTAGTAATTAACTTTTTTTATATCTTTAAGACTCTTTAAAGATTAAATAAATACTTTACTAATTTGTTAAAAAAAATTGACATTCTCTTTTTTGGTTATGTAGTTATCACCACAATTCTATTGTTATTTTCGTGGAATGAATCTGATAAATCTCTAGAACTCCTTTTAATTAGAGGTCTTATTGTACTGATAAGTATTTCTTTAATTTACTTCGATTCTAAAATAAAATCAACAATTGTAAACTTATTAAGAAATTGCTACCCGATTCTATTTAGTCTGCTTTTTTACACAGAAACTGTTTTCTATAATAAATTATTTTTTAATAATTTAGATAACTACTTGGTTCATTTTGAATTTCAATTATTTGGTTTTCAACCCAGTGTAAAATTTTCAGAATATTTTTCAAACCCAATTTTCAGTGAAGTAATGTATATAGGGTACTTTTCTTTATATATTTTAATCATCAGTTTTGTTTTTATTTCTTTTTTCAAATTAAAAAAATATAGGGAAGAGTTATTTTTTAAGTTGACAGCCTCTATGTTATTGTTCTATTTATTCTTCTGTTTTTTCCCTGCTGCAGGACCACAATTTTATTTTCCTCCATCAGAAAGAGAACTCCCTTCTGCATTTGTTTTCGATAAAATAATGCACTTTATACAAAAAGCAGAACAACCAACAGGTGCTTTTCCAAGCTCTCACGTTGGTCTTTCATTAATCATTTTAGCTTTAACACGAAAAAAAGTTCCAACGTTTTTTAAAATTGTACTTCCGTTTGTAATTATTTTAATTTTATCTACTGTTTACATTAAAGCACATTATGCTATAGATGTAATTGGTGGTATTTTATTTACGCCAATTACCTTATATTTAAGCGGACTTTTATATATAAAAATACCCGATTATAAATTATGATTCAACTGACAAAAGTCAACTCAAAAAAGGATTTAAAGCAATTTATAATGTTGCCATTTACGATTCATAAAAATCATAAAGAATGGCTACCGCCTTTAATTTCTGATGAATGGAAAGTGTTTGATAAAACCAAAAACCATTCTTTTGAACATTGTGACACTGTGCTCTTTTTAGCAAAGAAAAATAACACAATTGTTGGTAGAATTATGGGAATCATCAACCATACTTATAACAAAGGAAATAATGAAAAAAACGTTCGTTTTTATGGTTTAGAATGTTATGACGACACAGAAGTATACGACACATTAATAACTGCAATAGAAGATTGGGGAAGACAAAAAGGAATGGAAACCATTATTGGTCCATTAGGTTTTTCTGATAAAGATCCACAAGGTTTTTTAATAGAAGGATTTAACGAACCCATGACTGTTATGGTAACTAATCATAGTTTTAATTACATGATTAAACATACAGAAAGAAACGATTTTACAAAGAAGTTAGACATCTTTCAATACAGTGCGACTATTCCTAAAAAAACGCCTGAAATTTATACAAGAATTGCTGAAAGAGCAACTAGAAGTGGATATAAGGTTTTAGAATTTAAAAAATCGAAACACGTTAGGCCTTATGTAAATGACGTCTTTAAATTAATTAATAAAACCTATAAAAATATTTATGGTTTTGCGCCTTTAGATGACATTGAAGCTAAAGAATTTTCTGAACGTTTTTTACCTTTACTAAAACCACAATACATAAAAGTGGTGTTAGATACATCTGATACTATTGTGGCTTTTGTAGTCGCAATGCCAGATATTAGTGAAGGGTTTAAAAAAGCAAAAGGATCGTTATTTCCATTTGGATTTATACCCATTTTAAAAGCTTTTAAAAAAACAAAACAACTAAACTTATTACTGGGTTGTGTAGATGAAAATATTAGAAATTCTGGTTTGGTAGCGTTAATGAATATTGCATTACTAGATTCTGCAAGAAAAGGAAATTTAACAGTTTTAGACAGTCATTTAATTTTAGAAGAAAACAAAAAAATGCGTGCAGTTATGGAACGTATGGAACACACCATTTATAAGAAATATAGAATTTTTAAAAAAAAATTATCTTAAAAAACAGGTATCATACATACTGATTTTTAACTCAAACAAACTTAGCTAACGATTAATAAAAATTACTTGTACTGAATCTTATTCAGTATTAAGTTCACAACTAAAAAGACAAAACATAATGTTGAAAAAAAAATTTATGTACAGTTTTATACTAACTATAGGTGTAATTGCAATATCATCTTGTAGCTCAAGTTTAACTGAATCAATACCAACTGTTAATTCAAAAGCTTCGCTAAAAAAACCTTATGTAATATTAATTTCTCTTGATGGTTTTCGTTGGGATTACGTTGAAAAATATGTCCCACCACATTTAACTAATTTAATAAACAATGGTGTAAAAGCGGAGTCTTTAATTCCTTCTTTTCCATCAAAAACATTTCCAAACCATTACACCATTGCAACAGGTATGTATCCTGACAAACATGGTATTATAGGTAATTCATTTTATAGTAATAAAAAGAAGCTCATCTATAAAATAGGAGACCGTGAGATGGTTGAAGATGGTGCTTTTTATGGAGGAGATCCTATTTGGGTACAGGCAGATAAAGCAGACATGGTTTCGGCTAGTTATTTTTTCGTAGGTTCTGAAGCAGATATTCAAGGTATTAGACCCACTTATTACAAAGTCTATGATGGTAAAATAAAGAATAAAACACGCGTTGCTCAGGTTATCGATTGGTTAGCATTACCTGAAAAAGAAAGACCCCATTTAATTACGCTGTATTTTTCTGACATGGATGATGTTGGTCATAAATATGGACCAAATAATGAGAAGGAATTAAAAAAAGCTTTATTTGATTTAGATGAAAATTTAGGCGCTTTATTTAAAGGCACACAAGCTACTGGCTTATCTATAAATATCATTATTGTTTCAGATCATGGTATGACAGAATTATCTACATCTAATTTAATACCTACCGAATCTATAGAAAATGATAGTTTGTTTTCGGCTATAGACAACGGAGCTATTGTAAATATTCATCCAAAAAAAGGTGTTGAAATCGACACTGTTTTTAAGTTTTTAAAGCAAAAAGAAGCGCATTTTAAAGTTTATAGAACCGAAGATACACCTGGTTTTGAATACAAACCAAAAAATAAAGATTGGGGAACATTCCAATTATTACCCGATTTTGGCTATTATTTCAATAAAAGAAAACGCATAGCATCAATTCATAAAAATAACATTAAAAGAATTGGTGTACATGGTTATGATCCTAAATACGAAGACATGCACGGCATATTTTATGCAAATGGCCCTGCTTTTAAAAAGGCTTATGAAGTTCCTTCTTTAAAAAACATTCATATTTACCCATTAATATGTGAGATATTAGAATTAGAAATCCCAGATACTATTGATGGAGAATTAAAGCAAATAAAAAATGTTTTAAAACCGATAAATAATTCCGCTCGCAATAAAAGTGAAAATTAAAAAATATCTTAAAAAGCAGGAAATCGATTCTTAAATAATTGCACAAGCAACTTCTCTCGAAGATTCTAACGGAAATAATTTTTCAGCTTCTACTAAATCACCTATTGTATCTATTTCGTACCAAGGTTTCTCATCAAAAGAAATAGCTTCCAACAATAATTTTTTTTCTTCGACCATTTTAGAAAAAATGGTTTCATAATAACAATTCACACTCCCTTCCGAAATAAATTGATTCATTTTTTTAATAATTTCTTTCCAAGATGAAATTGAAAAACTATAAATATTTACCGTTTTATAGCGAGTTTCTCTATAAGGTTCTGTAGTACCTGGCTGAAACTGCGTAACAATGTTTTGGCTATTTAAGGTTACTGTGGTTCCGTTAAGCCAAGGTTGCATTTTTGCAACAGCGATTCTATCTGGATACATCATATCTGTAAGCAAAGAGGTTTCTAAAACCAAATCACTTTCTAGGAGAACAAAAGGTTCGTTTATAATCGTACGAGCCATCCAAAGTGAATAAATATTGTTGGTCGTATTGTAAAGTGGGTTATGTATATATTCTATGGACAATCCTTCTGTTTGGTCGCCAAGAAAATCTACAATACATTCTTTTTTATACCCTGTTACAATTACAAGACGTTTAAAGCCTTGTTGTTTTAGATTGGTAACTAGTCGCTCAAGAATTGATTTCTCATTGACAAGAGTTAAGCATTTCGGTGAATTTTTCGTTAATGGATACAAACGACTACCAGTACCAGCTGCTAGTAATAAAGCAGTTGTTATACGATTATCGTTATTATAATTTCCTGAATTAATGTGCATGCATTCTATATTTGTGGACATCAAAAAAAGCATAAAAGTGCTGTTAAAACTTTTAAGTTTTCTAAATCTAAGACTTTGATGTGTGGGCTATTTATGGATAATTTAACGAGTAAAGATAAAGTCTGTTAATGATGTGATGTTGGGTTGACGAAAAACTCATGAACCAAAACAACGTGAATTAACAAAGGTTTTTGTAAAATAAAATAGCCTCCAATAACTGAATAAATTCAGTATAAATGGAGGCTATTAAATTTATACTAATTTCTTAGCATTCTTCACTTTTTGCTTTGTAAGTGCCAATTCTATAACTTCTTTCATTTCTCTAACATAATGAAAAGTCAAGCCTTTTAAATAGCTTTCTTTTATTTCTAAAATATCTTTTTCATTGTCTTTACACAAAATGATTTCTTTAATATTTGCTCTTTTAGCAGCAAGTATTTTTTCTTTAATTCCGCCAACAGGTAATACCTTTCCACGTAATGTAATTTCACCAGTCATGGCTAATCTATTTTTAATTTTACGCTGTGTATAAGAAGAAACTAAAGACGTTAACATGGTAATACCTGCACTTGGTCCGTCTTTTGGTGTTGCACCTTCAGGAACGTGAATGTGTACATTGTACTTTTCTAAAACTTCTGGCTTAATACCAAATTCTTCCGCATTCGATTTTATGTATTGCAATGCAATTGTTGCAGATTCTTTCATTACGGTTCCTAAATTACCTGTAATAGAAAGGGTTCCTTTTCCTTTGGATAAAATAGATTCTATAAATAAAATATCTCCACCAACTTGTGTCCAAGCTAAACCTGTAACTACACCAGCAACATCATTATTTTCGAATTTGTCTCTGTTTCTTGGCGTTCCTAGAATATCTTCTACTTTTTCTGATGATACAGCAATATCATATTCTTCTTCTAACGCAATAGATTTTGCGGCAAAACGCACCACTTTTGCAATTTTCTTTTCTAAACCACGTACTCCAGATTCACGCGTATAGCCTTCAACAATTTGTTCCAATTGTTTTTTACCTAACTTTAAATCTTTAGTTGTTAAACCGTGTTCTTTTAATTGTTTTGGTAGTAAATGTCTTTTTGCAATTTCTATTTTTTCTTCAATCGTATAACCAGACACATTTATAATTTCCATTCTATCGCGTAAAGCCCAAGGAATCTCTCCTAAATTGTTCGCTGTTGCAATAAAAAGTACTTTCGATAAATCGTAACCAACTTCTAAATAATTGTCGTAAAAAGCTTCATTTTGCTCAGGATCTAATACTTCTAACATTGCAGAAGAAGGATCTCCTTGATGACTATTACTTAGTTTATCAATTTCATCTAACACAAAAACCGGATTTGAAGTTCCTGCTTTTTTCAAGTTCTGAATTAAACGACCAGGCATTGCACCAATATATGTTTTTCTGTGTCCGCGAATTTCTGCTTCATCACGCAAACCACCTAAAGACATTCTAACATATTTACGCCCTAAAGCTTCTGCTACAGATTTCCCTAAAGAAGTTTTACCAACTCCTGGAGGTCCATATAAACAGATAATTGGCGATTTCATATCCCCTCTTAACTTTAAAACCGCTAAGTGTTCTATAATTCTTTCTTTTACTTTTTCTAAACCAAAATGATCTCTATCTAAAACTTTAGTTGCGAGTTTTAAATCGAATTTATCTTTCGAATAAATTCCCCAAGGCAATTCTAACAACAATTCTAAATAGCTTCTTTGCACTCCATATTCTGCAGCCTGTGGATTCATTCTTCGCAAACGAGCCAATTCTTTTTCAAAAGTCTCCCCTACTTCTTTTGTCCACTTTTTCTTTTTAGCCTGTTGGCGCATTTCTTCCAATTCTTCATCATTAGAAACGCCTCCTAATTCTTCTTGAATGGTTTTTAACTGCTGATTTAAATAATACTCACGTTGTTGCTGGTCTAAATCTTCACGTGTTTTAGACTGAATATCATTTTTTAATTGTAATTTCTGTAGCTCTTTATTTAAGTTTTTTAGCGTTAATAAAGCACGTTCTTTTAGATTGTTTTTTTCTAAAATTACTTGCTTATGCATGACGCTTAAATCCATATTCGAAGCAATAAAATTCACCAAAAACGAATTTGACTGAATATTTTTAATCGCAAATGAAGCTTCTGAAGGTAACATTGGATTTTCCTTAATTACCTCTAAAGCTTGTTCTTTAATAGAATCTATGATTGCTTCAAACTCTTTTTCATCCTCAATATCCTTATCATCTACCGCTTCTTTTACAGTCGCTTTTAAATAAGGTTCATCTTGAATAATTGCATCAATTTCAAAACGTTTTTTCCCTTGAATGATCACAGTTGTATTACCATCAGGCATTTTTAACACACGTAAAATTTGTGCCACAACACCTGTTGTATGAATATCTTTTAAACCAGGATCTTCTACATCTTCATTTCTTTGTGCAACAACTCCAATTATTTTATTACCCTTATTAGCTTCTTTAATTAATTGAATTGATTTATCTCTACCCGCTGTAATAGGAATTACAACTCCTGGAAATAAAACAGTGTTTCTTAACGGAAGAATTGGCAGTATTTCTGGAACGCTTTCTTTATTGATGATTTCTTCATCTTCTGGCGTCATTAATGGTATTAATTCAGAGTCTTCGTTCAAGATGTTTTGAAACGACAAACTGTCTAACTTTATAATCTTTGTTTTGCTCATTTTCTGTATATCTGTCATTGTGACATTGATTTATTATCTGCATAAAAACCAACACCTTTCTTTTAATTATAAAATACTGATAATTAATTACTTAAAAATAAAACAGTAATTATCTATTCTAAATAAAACAATTGTTATGCCATTGATAAATAGAATACAAATACTTCATTTTTTTTTACTAAAATAACAATTACGTCAAACGTAAAGATTAGAAATAGCATATGTAAAGGTTGGAAAAATACGATAGATATTTCAAATTTAGATATTAAAATCTTGATAGCATCAAAAATTGAAAGATTTATGTATTCTATTTTTTTTAGGTGAATCTAGAAACATTACAAATAAAGAAATCATAAAAAGTAATAGTACTTTAACGGTGGATACAGATGAAATTAGTGCTGAAATTGGAGGTTCTAGAGATGTAATTGACAAAAATTTAAAATATAGCCCATCTAAATTTTTCTAAAAAAAATACTTTAAATAAATAATCCCTAAAAATGACATCGCATTTTTAGGGATTATTTATTACTTTATAACATTGATACTTTACAACTATACTGCAAAGTATTAGTAATTTCTATACTGACTGGTTTCATCAAAAATGTGTTCTAAAATTCGTTGCTCAATAGCATCAAATTCTAAATCTCTACGCTTCATAACAACCTCTGCAACTTCAAAAACTTTATTAGTTTTGTATTCTGTAAAACCTGATGCACCTCCCCAACTAAAAGACGGAACAAAATTCCTTGGAAATCCGCTTCCATAAATATTTGTAAAAACACCAATTACAGTACCGGTATTAAACATCGTATTAATTCCGCATTTAGAATGATCACCCATCATTAAGCCACAAAACTGAAGTCCTGTTTTTGCAAAACGACCAGTTTCATAATCCCATAATTTTACTTCTGCATAATTATTTTTTAGATTAGAAATATTTGTATCCGCACCTAAATTACACCATTCACCTAAAACAGAATTTCCTAAATAACCTTCATGACCTTTACTAGAATAACCCATTAAAACTGAATTATTTATCTCTCCTCCTACTTTACAATAAGGGCCTAAAGTTGTTGCTCCATAAATTTTTGAACCAATTTTTACAACGGCATTATTACACATTGCAAAAGGACCTCTTACTGCAGCATTTTCCATAACAACAGCATCTTTACCTATATAAATAGGACCTTTTGAGGCATTTAAAGTCGCAAAAGTAATTTCTGCACCTTCTTCAATAAAAATATTTTTTTTGTTGATGAATCTTGTTCCTTCCGGAATTGGTTCTGAAGTTCTTCCTTCGGTAATCAAGTCAAAATCTTCTTGAATAGCTTTGTCATTTAACGAAAAAATATCCCACGTATTTTTTATTTGAAGAATTTCTTCATCAAACTCAATCTGAGTATAATCATCAAAATCTACTTCTTCTTGAGAATCTGATGTAAAAAAAGCAATTACATCTTCACCTCTAAAAATAGCTTCGTTTTTTGATAAGTTTTTTACTTTTTCAACCAAACTTTTTGTCGGACAAAAAGAAGCATTTATCAAAATATTTTCTTCCAATTCAACCATTGGATATTTTTCTTCTAAGTATTCTTGTGTTACTGTTGTCGTCGTTAAACTTAAATATTTTTCCCATTTTTCTCTTATGGTTAAAATACCGACTCTTATATCTGCAACTGGTTTTGTGTAGGTAAAAGGCAATAGCGAATTTCTAACATCACCATCAAATAAAATATAATTCATTTTCTTCTTGTTTTAAAGCAATACAAATCTACTTTAATTAACGCAAATAAAAAACTGCTTGTAATTAATTACAAGCAGTTTTTCTATAAGTTTAAAATATAAATCTACTATTTTTTAATAAACTTCTGACTTCCAATTTTGTCATCTGATAAAACCTTCAGAATATAAACTCCTTTTGATAAATTATTTACATCAATTTTATTACTAGAATTCATTATATTTTGAGTTAATGCTAATCTACCTAAATGATCATAAAACTCAACTTTAGCAACATCTGAACCAGAAGGTAATTGAATCGTTACGCTTGCTGAAGCAGGATTTGGATACATTTCAAAATCTAAACGGTTAGCTTTTGAAAGACTTAATACAGTTGCACCATTTGTACTTGTGTTGACCACTTTATCCTCTGCTCCATTTTCACCATCACCATTGGCAATAACTACAGAAGAGTAGAATTTTATGTTACCCTGATCTGTAGACGGAGATTGCCATGTAAAAGACCAAGAACTATTACTAGAATTGCTATGCGTAATTCTATCACCAGAAACTGACGTTCCTGAACCCGCAGTCAGAACACCAACTTTAGTATTATCATCGTTTTCTGCAACTAATTGAAAACCACCTGCTGCAGATGTTGACTTACTAACAGTAATTGTATAGTTTGTATTTAAATTGTATCCTGCGGCAGGAATATTAGTCGTAATACTAGCAGAAACCCCAGATGAACCTCCTGTATGACAAGCCATGCATGAAACACCTGCATCACCAGGCGAACCAGATCTAGCATCTGTTCTTCCGTCAGAACTTGACATTAATAAAAATGCAGAAACAGGAATTAGTAATAACAATAATTTAAAATAGTAATGTTTTTTCAAAATTTATGCTTTTTAGTTGTTAAAGAATTTGTCGTATTTTTTTAAAAAAAATTACAACTAATACTTCTAAATATAATAAAACTCTTCTTAATCACAAATAAAATAATTTTAAGAAAACTCTACAATAAAAAATAACTGAAAGGGAATATTTTCAGTTAAAAAGTTCTTGAAATATTAAACCCTAAGTGAATATCTCCACCAAAGAAATTACCGGTAGTTTCTGAAATAAAACTTTTTTCAATCATGGTAATTGCATTCGATAAAATAAGCTGAAAAACATGACCTCCAGTTTCTATATCAACTCCAAAAGCCAATGAATTTCTTGCATTAATCGATTTAGACTTATCAAAAGCATAATAATACTCCCCATTTAAAGAGACTCTTTTACTTACTTTTATTCTACTTCCTAAACCCAATGCAAAAATATCATGAGGATCTGCATCAATTTTTACAGTATTTCTGTGAATATATGTGGGTGTTATTTGAAATGAAAAAGACTGACTAACTTTTCTAGCGATTAAAACCTGACCAACATAAAACAAACTCTCTGCAAAAGTTCTTTTGTCTGCAGGGTCATAATCCTTTATCGTTTTAACTGCTACACTTCCAAAAAGTGATACTGCAAAAGGAAATGAATTTTCTCCGTTTTTTTGTTTTATCCAACTGTATTTTAAAAAACTATCATATGTTTTCTCGAAACTACTTCTTCCAAAACCTGCCGTTAAATTATCATTTAAACCATATTCTAAAGAAAAACGAATGTTAGATTGATCTAAGCCAAAAAGCTCATCAAAACCTAAGTTTACTCTTCCGAATCTATGAGAAATAATAAACTCTAATTCTTTGTCTTTTCTATTTTCAATTGAATGCCCGTTTATAATTCGTGTTCCCTTAAAAGTTGCAGTAACAATAGCTGCTGTTTTATTTTCGGGTGTTTCATTGTCTAAAATATCTAACAAATCATCCTGAGAGAATACTTGAAAACTTATTGAAATTAAAAAAATGGCTAGTAGTAATTTTTTCATAATATTATTTATTGTAAGGTTTGTGATTAAAGTTAAAACTCACTTTTATTTTTTTGTTAATATTTTTGTCAACTACAGCAGGAATTTCAATACCAAAATCATCTACTTCAATAATAAAGTTTCCATCAACTAGTATTGCCTCTTTTGTTTTTGTAAAATCACCATCAATCGTTATTTCTTTTGAAACTCCGTGAATTGTTAAAACACCTTTTACTTGTGCCTTGGTTGCAGTTTCTTTAATCGCATCAAAATTTAAAATACTTCCTTTAAAAGTTGCTTTTGGAAACTTGTCTGATTCTAAATAGTTCTCATTAAAATGTTCTTGCATTAATGCTTTCTTAAACATAAATGATTTTATTAAAATAGAAATTGCCATTTTCCCCGAAGAAGCATCAATAATACTTAAAACTTGATTATTATCTGCTGTAATATCTTCCACTGGTGCTTTTGAATAAAAAGTAATAGCACCGTTTTTGGTTAAATATCTTTCTTGACCGTTACTTATTGCTACAAATAAAAAGCAGGAGAAAATTGTTATTAGAATTTTCATAGTTGATTGACTTTAATGATTACTAAATTCGCATTTCACTAGAATTACATCCATTAAAAAGCCTGTACAAATTCCTTTAACAGTTATGGATTGCCCCTCTTGTAATGCACTCATTTTTTTAGTAGCTGCTTCTGATAAGTGACAAAGTACACTTCCAAAATCATCATTTGTTTTCAGTGTAATAATTCCTTTTTCTTTTTCAATATTTATTTCAGAAATAACTCCTTTTACTTCAATGATTTTTTCTAAATACTTTGAATTTGATGAATTTTCATCCGAAGAAAAATCATTTAAAATTTTATCTGCAGTCAGAGAAATATCAGATTTTGAATTCGCAACATTTACATGTGGTTTATTATACATTTTATAAGCAACAAACGCTCCAATAATTACTAAAATTAGAATCCTAATGATAATTTTTTTAAGCTTCATCATTTCTAATTTTAGTTATTTAATGCACCAGCATCCACCCAACAACTAATCGCTATAATTTCTTCGGAAGTTAATGAGCTTCCTTGTGGCATTCTTCTGCTAACAGTTTCTGCTTTTACAATACTTGCATTTGCACCTGTACCATTATAGGTCGTTAAATTAGGGAAATCACCTCCATAACTATGACATTGAATACAATTACTATCTATAATAGGTTTTACATTTAAAGTATACGTAATCGTTAAGCAAGGGTCTAAACCACTATCATCTATAATTTGTTCTTCAACATTCGTTAAACAAGCACTACATAAAAAAGGGAGTAATAATATTAAAAAATGATTTCTAATTTTTAAATTGCTTTTCATAGTCGTTCTTTTTTATTTCTTTTGTAAAGTAATAAAAATAAAGGGTTTTATCAACTATGAATCTTCCAGAAAATAATAAAAAAATAGAAAGGATTAAAAAATAATTCCTTTTTGCACTTTATTCAACACCTTTCAAATAACTCAAACCAATTAAAAATTTGATTGAATAGAACAAAAAAAAACATCTATTAATGTGATTCTTATGTTTTGGGTAGGAAAACAAGATAAGCTAACGCAAGTAAGTTTATGGAAAGAAAATATTTATATTTAACTAAGTAATAAACCGAGACTAAAGTGCTATTTAATCTACTTACGTTTCTTATACTAAACGTAAGCAAAAAAAAAGCATCCATTTTACTGAAATAAATTCAGTATCCATGGATGCTTTTTTAATATATTAATACGAAGTTTTACTTACTTAAATACATCTTACGTCTAGCATATAGATCATAAAATTGATCGTCTTTTAAACTATCAATAAATAAAATACTTTCTCCGGTAGATTTCATTTCTGGTCCTAATTTCTTATTCACATTATGAAACTTGTTAAATGAGAAAACAGGTTGCTTAATTGCATATCCTTCTAATTGCGGATTGAAATTAAAGTCTGTTACTTTATTATGACCTAACATTACTTTCGTTGCATAATTCACATACGGTTCTTTGTATGCTTTTGCAATAAAAGGCACTGTTCTAGAAGCTCTAGGATTTGCTTCAATGATATATACAAGTTCATCTTTAACTGCAAACTGAACGTTTATCAGCCCAACAGTTTTTAATTCTCTTGCTATTGTATGTGTATGATCTTTAATTTGTTGCATTACTAAATCACCTAAATTAAATACAGGCAACATCGCATTAGAATCTCCTGAATGAATTCCACAAGGCTCAATATGCTCCATAATTCCGATAATGTAAACATTACCATCAGCATCACAAATTGCATCTGCTTCAGCTTCAATTGCGCCATCTAAATAATGATCTAACAACAATTTATTACCAGGCATTCTACCTAATAAATCGACAACATGCTTAACTAATTCTTCCTTGTTGATGACAATTTTCATTCCTTGACCACCTAAAACATAAGAAGGTCTCACTAAAATTGGAAAATCTAATTCATCCGCTAAAACCAAAGCTTCATCTGCAGTTTCTGCAATTCCGAATTCTGGATACGGAATATTATTGTCTTTTAATAAGGTTGAGAAACTACCTCTATCTTCTGCTAAATCTAGTGCTTCAAAAGAAGTACCGATTATTTTAATACCGTATTTAGTTAATTTTTCAGCTAACTTTAATGCCGTTTGTCCTCCTAATTGTACAATAACTCCTTCTGGTTTTTCATGACGAATAATATCATAAATATGTTCCCAAAAAACAGGTTCGAAGTATAATTTATCAGCAGTATCAAAATCTGTAGAAACCGTTTCAGGATTACAGTTAATCATAATCGTTTCATAACCACATTCTGCAGCTGCTAAAACTCCATGAACACAACAATAATCAAACTCAATTCCTTGTCCGATTCTATTTGGACCAGAACCTAAAACAACAATTTTCTTTTTAGGTGTTACAATACTTTCGTTGGCAATAATAATTTCGCCATCTGCCGTTTCAATTTCATTTTCGAAAGTTGAATAATAATAAGGCGTTTTTGCTTTAAATTCAGCAGCACATGTATCAACTAACTTAAAGACACGTTGTACTTTTAATTCTTCTCTCTTATTGTAAACTTCACTTTCTAAACAACCCAACATGTGTGCTATTTGTCTGTCTCCGTATCCTTTTTGCTTTGCTTCTAACAATAAATCTCTCTCAATGGTATCAACTTTATAGGTAGAAATTTCTTTCTGCAATTGAAATAATTCTTCATATTGCTTTAAATACCACATATCAATTTTTGTGATATCATAAATTTGAGATAGTGGAATTCCGATAGCAATGGCATCATAAATAGCAAAAACACGGTCCCAACTTGCATTGGTTAATTTATCTATAATTTGGTTATAATCTGTGTAGCCTTTTCCGTCTGCACCTAAACCATTTCTTTTTATTTCTAAAGATTGTGTTGCTTTGTGTAATGCTTCTTGGAAAGAACGTCCAATTCCCATTACCTCACCAACAGATTTCATTTGCAATCCTAAAGTTCTGTCTGAACCTTCGAATTTATCAAAATTCCAACGAGGAATTTTTACAATTACATAATCTAACGTTGGCTCAAATAAAGCCGATGTAGATTTTGTAATTCCGTTTTCTAATTCATCTAATGTATAACCAATCGCTAATTTCGTAGCAACCTTTGCAATAGGATACCCTGTTGCTTTACTCGCTAAAGCGGATGAACGCGAAACACGTGGATTGATTTCAATCGCAATAATATCTTCTTTTTCGTCTGGTGAAACTGCAAACTGAACATTACATCCACCTTCAAAGTCTCCAATAGAACGCATCATATGAATTGCCATATCACGCATTTTCTGAAATGTAGTATCAGAAAGTGTCATTGCTGGTGCAACTGTAATAGAATCTCCAGTATGAATTCCCATTGGATCCATATTTTCGATAGAACAAATAATTACTACGTTATCATTTCTGTCTCGCAATAATTCTAATTCATATTCTTTCCAACCCATCATCGCTTTATCAATCATCACCTCATGAATTGGTGATGCTTCTAAACCTCGACTTAAAAGTTCATCAAAATCTTCTGGCTTGTAAACAATAGATGCTCCTGCGCCTCCTAAAGTATAAGAAGAACGAATTACTAATGGAAAACCAAATTCTTGTGCAATTTCTTTTCCTTTTAAGAAAGATGTTGCTGTTGCTTGGGGCGCCATTGGCACACCAATTTTTATCATTAATTCCCTAAACTGCTCTCTATCTTCAGTAACATTAATCGCATCAATATCTACACCAATTAATTTTACATTAAAATCTTCCCAAATTCCTTTATCATCAGCTTCAATACATAAATTTAATGCTGTTTGACCACCCATTGTTGGTAAAACTGCATCAATTTGTGGATGCTCTTTTAAAATTTGAATGATTGATTTTGTTGTTAAAGGCAACAAATAGATATGATCTGCCATTGAAGGATCAGTCATAATTGTTGCTGGATTAGAGTTTATTAAAACTGTTTCTATTCCATCCTCTCTTAATGAACGTAAAGATTGTGATCCTGAGTAATCAAATTCACAAGCTTGTCCGATAACAATAGGTCCAGATCCGATAATTAAAACTGACTTGAGGTCTTTTCTTTTTGGCATTGTAAGTTGTTGTGTTGTTTAGTTTTACAAAAATAGTTAGTGCTTGGGTATAAAAAAAGGTGTTACTTAAAAAAGTAACACCTTATATATTAACAATTGTTAATCATTTATTTTTTATGTCTAGGTTCAGACGAAACAGAAACTTTTTTTCTTCCTTTTGCTCTTCTACGAGCTAATACTTTCCTACCATTAGCAGAAGCCATTCTTTCCATGAAACCATGTTTATTTCTTCTCTTTCTTCTTGATGGTTGGTACGTTCTTTTCGGCATTGTATGTATTTTTTAAAATGTCTTCTTAATTTCTTTTTATTGCTTCTAGAATTTTACTTCTTTTTAAGCGTGGGCAAATATACAACTGTTTTTATTTTTGACAAACAGTATTTGAAAAAAGATTAAAATATTTTCACGAAACACAAATTTAGCATTTTTTTCAATGTTTTTCTTCTTTTTTATTTGTGATAAAATCTATTGTTAGTACTTTTGCGCAAACCTAAGAATACCATGAGTAACACTAAATACGTTTTTGTCACTGGAGGCGTAACTTCATCACTTGGAAAAGGAATAATTGCAGCTTCTTTAGCCAAACTACTACAAGAAAGAGGCTTTTCTGTAACCATCCAAAAATTAGATCCATATATTAATATAGATCCAGGTACATTAAACCCTTATGAACATGGAGAATGTTACGTTACTGATGATGGTGCTGAAACTGATTTAGATTTAGGTCATTATGAGCGTTTCTTAAACATTCCTACAAGTCAAGCAAACAATGTTACGACAGGTAAAATTTATCAATCTGTAATTAACAAGGAAAGAAAAGGAGAGTATTTAGGCAAAACGGTGCAAGTAATTCCTCATATTACGGATGAAATTAAGCACAGAATCCAAATTTTAGGTGAAACTGGTGATTATGATATTGTAATTACTGAAATTGGTGGAACTGTTGGTGATATAGAATCTTTACCTTATGTAGAGTCTGTAAGACAATTACTTTGGGAAAAAGGGAATGATAATGCTATTGTTATTCATTTAACACTAATCCCTTATTTAGCTGCTGCAGGTGAATTAAAAACAAAACCTACGCAACACTCTGTAAAAATGTTAATGCAAAGTGGTGTGAGTCCAGATATTTTAGTTTGTAGAACAGAACATCAAATTTCTGATGACATCAAAAAGAAATTAGCATTATTTTGTAATGTTAAACAAGAAGATGTTATACAATCTATAGATGCAGAAACTATTTATGATGTTCCTAACTTAATGTTAGATGAAGGTTTAGACACTGTTGTTTTAAAGAAGTTAAACTTAACATCAAAACAAGAACCAAAATTAATCACTTGGAATAATTTTTTACAAAAGCATAAAAATCCAACTTCTGAAGTTGAAATTGCTTTGATTGGTAAATATATTGAGTTACAAGATTCTTACAAATCTATTACAGAAGCTTTTATACATGCAGGTTCATCTCATGAAACGAAAGTAAAAGTTAGATGGATTCATTCTGAAAGCTTAACTCCAGAAAATTTCGAAAAAGAACTAAAAGGCGTTAATGGTATTTTAGTGGCTCCTGGTTTTGGAGATAGAGGAATTGAGGGTAAAATTAAAGCAGTACAATATGCAAGAGAAAATAATATTCCTTTCTTAGGAATTTGTTTAGGAATGCAAATGGCTGTAATTGAGTTTTCTAAAAACGTTTTAGGATTAAAAGATGCTTTTTCTACAGAAATGAAAAGCGATTGTTTAAATCCTGTAATTAACTTGATGGAAAGTCAAGAAAATGTTACCGAAAAAGGAGGTACAATGCGTTTAGGAGCTTGGGATTGTAAACTTACTGAAGACTCTAAAGCATACAAAGCATATCAATCGGATGTGATTAGCGAACGTCACAGACATAGATATGAGTTCAACAATGATTATTTAGCACAAATTGAAGCTAAAGGAATGAAAGCTACGGGTACAAATCCAAAAACTGGTTTGGTAGAAATTGTTGAAATTTCTAGTCATCCTTGGTTTGTAGGTGTACAATATCATCCAGAATATAAAAGTACGGTATTAAAACCGCATCCTTTATTTGTGAATTTTATCAAAGCAGCTTTAAAACAATCTAAAAAATAATTTCTTTATTGAAATTAAGCTCAGTATAAAAAGGAACACTATTTGAACTATTAATAAGTATTAAATTTAGAGCAGCAAAAACGTTATTAAACCTGCTTTTTAACTACATTTGTCGCGTTTTTATCAGGTATTTTTCTTGAGGAAATGACAAATTGACACTTAATTTCACATATGGAACAAAAAAAATTCGATTTAAATTCTTTTATAGGAATGATTCTTCTTGGAGCAATTATGCTTTGGTATTTTTATAATAATGCCCCTGAAGTTGAACTAGAAAATACAACGACAGAACAAGTAATAGATGCATCAAAAAATGCGACTACTCAAAATACAATTACAAATAACATTCCTACAGTTTTAAGCGACTCTTTACAACAAGTTGCCGCTCAAAACAAATTAGGTGCCTTTGCTTTAAGTGCAATTAATGGTTCTGAAGGAAATTCTGTAATAGAAAATGAGTTGGTAAAATTAACCATTGATAATAAAGGTGGACAAATTATTGAAGCTTTAATCAAGAGTTATAAAACGCATGATTCGCTTCCTTTATACATGATAAAAGATAATAACTCGTCTTTTAATATTAATTTTGGAACAACAGATAATAGAATTTTAAATACAAAAGATTTATTCTTTGCACCTAACTTAACTCAAAACGGAAACAATACCGTGTTGTCTATGAAACTAAAAGTTTCTGACAATCAGTATTTAGAGTATCGATATGAAATAAAGCCAAATGATTATATGGTTGATTTTTCTGTACGTTCTCAAGGTTTAAGCTCTGTAATTAATTCATCAAACCCAATTAATTTAGATTGGTCTTTAACAGGTTTCAGACATGAAAAAAGTATTC
>Ga0308003_1000430_pt1 | contig 19992 bp, 20 predicted proteins | sample Neamet36_FD_203159 | JGI IMG/M metagenome (GOLD analysis project Ga0308003, IMG submission 203159) | Marine microbial communities from water near the shore, Antarctic Ocean - #36 | ecosystem: Environmental > Aquatic > Marine > Unclassified | place: Southern Ocean | collected 2014-06-06
GCAGTAAAGACGAATTCAAACTTTACAAATTATGAAAATAACAGTAATAGGAACCGGCTACGTAGGCCTCGTAACAGGGACATGTTTCGCAGAAATGGGTAACGATGTTGTCTGTGTTGATATAGATACTCAAAAAGTTAAAAATTTAAAACAAGGGATTATTCCTATATTCGAGCCAGGCCTTGAAGAAATGGTTCTTAGAAACTATAAAGCAGGTAGCCTAAATTTTAGCACCTCACTTAATGAGTCACTACTAGGTTCAGAAATTGCCTTTATTGCGGTAGGAACACCTATGGGAGACGACGGTTCTGCAGATCTAAAATATGTGTTGGGGGTAGCCAAAGAAATTGGCCAATCGATTACAGAGCCAATAGTAGTGGTAGATAAATCTACTGTTCCTGTAGGAACAGCCGATAAGGTTAAAGCCACTATTCAGACTGAATTAGACAAAAGAGAACTCGATACTGAGTTCTATATAGTTTCGAATCCGGAGTTCCTAAAAGAGGGCGCTGCCGTTGAAGACTTCATGAAACCCGATCGAGTGGTAATTGGAGCTTCCGAAGAGAAAGCCTTAGAGGTAATGCGCCAATTGTATGCCCCTTTTTTTCGCACTAACGACCGTTTTGTCTCTATGGACATACGATCTGCAGAAATGACTAAATACGCTGCCAATGCGATGTTGGCAACAAAAATCTCGTTTATGAACGAGATTGCTAATATATGCGAGCGTGTTGGAGCCGATGTAAACAATGTACGAATAGGAATTGGATCCGACAGAAGAATTGGTTATTCCTTTATATACCCTGGTTGTGGCTATGGAGGTTCTTGCTTCCCTAAGGATGTAAATGCACTCATAAAAACAGCCAACGACTATGGTTACCATCCAGAATTAATTGCCTCAGTAGACGGGGTGAATAAAAGACAGAAAAAAGTAATCGTAGAAAAAATTGTAAAGCGTTTTGGTGCAAATCTCACAGGAATGACTTTCGCTTTATGGGGGCTTTCTTTTAAGCCCGAAACCGATGACATGCGTGATGCAGCAAGTATAGTAGTAGTGAACGAACTCACCAAGCTAGGAGCTAAAATTCAAGCATACGACCCCAAAGCAATTCACGAAGCCAAAGAACATTACCTCAAGGGCAATACAAGTGTTTCTTATGCAGAAAGTAAATATGCTGCCCTAAAAAATACAGATGCTCTCATCTTACTCACCGAATGGAAAGAATTCCGCTCGCCAGACTTTGACGAATTAAAATCACAATTGAAGAATCCAATCATTTTTGACGGACGAAATCAATACAACGCCTTTAAGCTCGAAGAAAGAGGATTTGAGTATTATCAGATAGGGAAATAAGGTTTCTATAAACCTCAACCTGAAAAGGATTAAAATTGAGACTGGATCATTCACAAGCAATTCAGACTTAAACGAGAATAAATAAATACACAATGAAAAATAACCCCAAAATAGCAATCATAGGACTCGGTTACGTTGGGTTACCATTAGCTGTAGAATTTGCTAAGAAATACAGGGTTATTGGATTTGACATCAACACCATGCGTGTAGATGAGCTTAAAACTGGAAATGACCATACATTAGAGGTCAGTCCAGCAGACTTAAAAAAAGTATTAGTAAGTAAAGCCGAAATAGAAACTACGAATCAAATTGGCTTAGTACCCAGTACTAATGTAAACGATATAGCCTCAGCGAATATCTATATAGTTACGGTACCTACACCAATCGACGAACATAAACGCCCAGATTTAGGGCCATTATTAGGAGCTTCAGCAATGATTTCTAAAACCTTAAAAAAGGGAGATATTGTAATTTACGAATCTACCGTATACCCTGGATGTACCGAAGAAGACTGCGTACCCGTATTAGAAAAATCTAGCGGACTCGTATTTAACCAAGACTTCTTCTGCGGCTACTCACCAGAACGTATTAATCCAGGAGATAAAATAAATACGCTGGCCACGATTAAAAAAGTAACCTCCGGTTCTACGCCAAGAATAGGAATAGAAGTAGATAATTTATACAAAACTATTATTACTGCAGGTACGCACCTTGCGCCTACACTAAAAGTGGCCGAAGCATCAAAGGCAATAGAAAACGCGCAAAGAGATGTAAATATCTCCTTTGTAAACGAACTGGCTTTAATTTTCGACCGAATGAATATTGATACCCACGATGTATTAGCTGCTGCAGGAACCAAATGGAATTTCTTACCCTTTAAGCCTGGATTAGTTGGCGGACACTGTATAAGTGTAGATCCGTATTATTTAGCACATAAAGCTGAATCTTTAGGATACCATCCTGCCGTAATACTTTCTGGCCGTAGAGTAAACGATCAAATGGGCGCTTTTGTGGCTACGAAAGTTGTTAAGTTAATGATCCAAAAAGGGATTCAAATAAAAGGAGCCAAGGTGCTTATTTTAGGAATCACCTTTAAAGAAAACTGCCCAGATATTAGAAACACCAAAGTGGTAGATATTCACAAAGAACTTCTCAGCTATAATGCCTCAGTTGATATTTACGATCCATGGGCAAACAAAGCAGCGGTTAAAGAGGTGTATGGCATCAATTTAATCGAAGAGTTAGATTTATCAAAATACCAAGCGGTAGTTCTTTCTGTAGCACATAATGACTTTGCGACTATTGATTTTAAAAAACTCAAAAATAAAGAGGTAGTCATTTTTGATACCAAGGCAGTAATCGATTTTGAGAATCTAGATGCTAGATTATAGTTGATAGTATTACGGACTCTAAGTTGGAAGATTCAGGAGATGGTATACAGTCAAGTAATTGGGTTTTTAAAGAGATAATAAAATGAATATTTTTAAAGAAATAGAAGCTGACTTATTGCGTCATAAATTACAGATAGATTCTTTTGATCTTTCTAGACCTTGGGGAGGTTTTTTTGTAATTAAAGAAGAGGATGCACAAAGATTTTCTAATATTTATTTCAATGAGTACGATATTGAAACTCTTCGTATGGCAGGGAAGCTTAGTCCAAAAATTTTATTGGTTAAACCACAGGCAAGATTATCTTGGCAATACCACAATAGAAGAGCTGAAACTTGGCGAATTATAAAAGGCTCTGTCGGGGTCGCTCGTAGTCTAGATGATACAGAAGGGGCGGTTGAAATGTTTAATGAGGGAGAAATTGTTATTATTCAAAAGGGAGAGCGACATCGATTAATCGGTCTTGATACCTGGTGTATCGTTGCTGAGTTTTGGCAACACACCGATCCTACTGAGGTATCAAACGAAGACGACATAGTTAGAGTACAGGACGATTATTTAAGAAAATAAATCATTCGTTAAGTATAATTTAATAAAAATTAACTTTTAGAATTAATGATCACAAAAAGCTCAAAAATATATATTGCAGGACATAGAGGAATGGTGGGCGCTGCCATTTGGCGTATGTTGGAAGAGAAAGGCTATACCAATTTACTTGGACGAAGCAGTACCCAATTGGATTTGAGAAATCAAACGAAGGTGAACCACTTTTTTAAAGAAGAGCAACCAGAAGTGGTTATTGATGCTGCTGCAAGAGTGGGTGGTATATTGGCAAATAACGATTTCCCCTATCAGTTTCTGATGGAAAACATGCAAATACAGAATAATTTAATTGACACTGCTTTACAACAAGGTGTAGAGAAGTTTATTTTCTTAGGCAGTTCGTGTATCTACCCTAGATTAGCAAATCAACCCTTAAAAGAAGCTTGTTTATTAACGGATTCTTTAGAGCCAACCAATGAGTGGTATGCCATCGCAAAAATTACAGGAGTAAAATCGTGTCAGGCAATCCGAAATCAATTTGGTAAAGATTATGTAAGTTTAATGCCAACTAACTTATACGGGACCCATGATAATTTTGATTTAAAAACATCTCATGTTTTGCCCGCCATGTTGCGTAAATTTCACGAAGCAAAACTGAATAATAATGCTACAGTAAACCTCTGGGGTAGTGGAACGCCAATGCGAGAGTTCTTGTTTGTTGATGATTTGGCAGAAGCAGTAGTTTTTGCATTAGAAAATAAATTACCTGAATATTTGTACAATGTAGGTACTGGAATAGATTTAACTATTAAAGAATTAGCAGAAACAATCCAGAGAGTAGTAGGACATACCGGAGGTTTAGTTTGGGATCGTACAAAACCTGATGGAACCCCTAGGAAGCTACTAGATGTTTCTAAAATGCACGCATTAGGATGGATACACAATATAAATTTAGAAAACGGAATACAAAAAACCTATAAATGGTTTTTAGAGAATATAGAAAATATAAAAGAAGTTAAAATATAAAACTTCACAAACGAAAATATAAATTATGAAAGTAGCATTAATTACAGGAATTACAGGGCAAGATGGCTCTTATTTAGCAGAGTTGTTATTAGAAAAAGGGTATATGGTACATGGTATTAAAAGAAGATCCTCGCTGTTTAATACAGATAGAATAGATCATTTATACCAAGACCCGCATCATCCAGATCAACGGTTAAAATTGCATTACGGAGATTTATCCGATGCAATGAATCTGACGCGTATTATCCAAGAAACACAGCCAGATGAGATTTACAATCTAGGAGCGATGTCTCATGTTGCAGTTTCATTTGATACGCCTGAATATGTAGGTAATATTGATGGATTGGGTACTCTACGGATATTAGAAGCTGTAAGAATTCTAGGTTTAGAAAAGAAAACAAGAATTTACCAAGCTTCAACTTCAGAATTATATGGTGGTATGCCAGAGAATAAAAATGCAAAAGGTTTTTATGACGAATCTTCTCCATTTTATCCTCGCTCTCCTTATGGTGTAGCTAAAATATACGGTTTTTGGATTACTAAAAATTATCGGGAAGCGTATAATATGTTCGCTTGTAATGGTATTTTATTCAATCATGAATCTCCAAGAAGAGGAGAGACTTTTGTAACGAGAAAAATTACACGTGCGGTATCAAAAATAGCATTAGGATTACAAGATAAACTATTTTTAGGAAATTTAGAAGCTAAACGAGATTGGGGGCATGCAAAAGACTATGTTCGAATGATGTGGATGATTTTACAAGCGGACCAGCCCGAAGATTGGGTAATTGCAACAGGCGTAACTACCACAGTACGTGATTTTGTACGCTTGGCTTTTGGAGAAGTTGGAATAGAATTAGAATTCAAAGGAGAAGGAGTTGATGAGAAAGCTTTTGTTAGAGCCTGTAATCATAAAGATTTTCAATTGACGATTGGTAAAGAAGTGTTATCTATTGATCCTACTTATTTTCGTCCAACTGAAGTTGATTTGTTAATTGGAGACCCTTCAAAAGCGAAAAACAAATTAGGCTGGGTGCCAGAATACGATTTGGCTTCGTTAGTAAAAGATATGATGGTATGTGATGTATCGCTAATGAAAAAAGATGTTATTTTACTTAAATCAGGACATGAAATTCTAAATCAAAATGAGTAATCTTTTATAAATTAGAGATGAAACGCAAACAAAAACATTAGTATTTAAACGATAGAAAATGTAATTATTTTGAATAAATCCTTCTATTCTAAAACATATGACGTTCAAAAGTAAACTTTACAATTTATTTTCTTTATCAATAGTTGAACAACTGACATTAAACGGAGGTAATTTTCTTTTTTTTATTCTTTCAGCTAAGATGGTTGGTCCACTAGAATTTGCTAAATTCTCTATTCTTTGGATGGGTTCTCAAATTATAATATCAATATCCATACCTTGGATATCCTTACCTATAACCTCAAAAAATATAGACTTAGGTAATAAGAATATAATTTTAAATGCGTTAAAAAAAATAGCTTATTTATCATTATTAACCCCGGTATTATTAATTTTATACTCTTATTTTGTAGATGAGAAACTTGAAATATTAGAAATTATACTAATGTATATTTTAGGTATCCTACTTGTTTTTTTTGACACCTTACGTTTTTTTCTTGTAAGGAATAGAGCAGTAAAAGAGGCTCTTTTTTGTAATCTAATGAAATGGGTTTTTGCTTTTATCTTATTAGGCTCGTTTTTAGGAGAAGCAATCTATGAAGATTACCAGATAATATTTACTGGAATTTTATTAGGAACACTTATAGGGGTGATATCACAGGTTTTATTAATAAAACCATACTTTCTCAAACTTAAAAAAAATAGTATAAAGAATGAAAATGAATTAGATATGCCACTATTTCATCTAGGTATTTCAAACTTAAGTAATTCCGTTTTCATGACAATTCTCTTTATTAAAATTGATTTGATAGTTTTCGGTGCCTTACAAGCATTTAGATCATTGGCTAATTTTTTCCCATTTATTTTACAATATATTGAATCTCATTATTCCGCAGAATTAATTAAAAAAAGAAAAACAGAATTCATTACAAATAAATTTTTAACTTACTATTTCTTTATTTGTTTTTTAATAATTTTAAGTTTCTATTTTATAGCTGAAGATTTAATTAACATTATCTTTGGGGAGTCATATGGTGAATTCAAAGATATATTTATCTACCTATCTATGATAATATTTATTCAGAGTTTATCAAGGTTAATAAATGTACAAAATCGTTTACAAAATAAGAATAAAGTTTTCAATCAGTCAGCTTTAGTTTTATGGGGATCAACCTTGGGTTATGCTTATTTTTATAATAGCACTGAAAATATTAACTCAAACTCTATATTACTAATAATGTTGTGCACCTCAATTTTTCAATTAATATTGTATTTGAATGCAACAAAAAAATTAGGGAGATACACTAATTAAAACAAATAACAACCATTAAAATCTAAAAATGAAAGTATTAATTTTAGCAGGGGGTCTTGGAACCCGCTTGAGTGAGGAAACTAGTTTAAAACCTAAACCTATGGTTGAAATTGGTGGTATGCCAATTTTATGGCATATAATGAAAACTTATTCTCATCATGGGTTCAATGATTTTGTAATTCTCCTGGGTTATAAAGGGTATTTTATCAAAGAATATTTTGCAAATTATTTTTTACATCAAAGTGATGTGACAATTGATATTAAAAATAATAAAATAGAGATTCATAATAATTCAAGTGAGCCTTGGAAAGTAACACTATTAGATACTGGCCTTAATACGATGACAGGAGGTAGAGTTAAAAGAGCTCAAGACTTTATTGGTGATGAACCTTTTATGCTAACCTATGGTGATGGTGTTGGTGATATAGATATAACTAAATTGGTGAGTTTTCATAAAACTCATGGAAAAGCCATAACAATGACATCTGCGCAACCAGATGGAAGATTTGGAGCTCTAGATGTTAATAAGGAGAATAGAGTTACAGAATTCAAAGAAAAACCCAAAGGAGATGGTGGTTGGATAAATGCGGGATACTTCGTTTGTGAGCCAAAAGTATTTGATTATATATTAGAGGGAGATAGTTCTGTTTTTGAGCAAACTCCTTTAATGACCCTGGCCGAAGAAGGTGAATTGTTTACACACCAACATTATGATTTTTGGAAGCCAATGGACACCTTGAGAGATAAAGTAAAACTTAATGAATTATGGGATGCAAATAATGCCCCATGGAAAAAATGGTAAATTATGTATAAAAATATTTACAAAAATAAAAAAGTAATGGTAACTGGTCATACTGGATTCAAGGGGTCTTGGTTGACTTGTTGGTTACTAAAATTAGGAGCAAATGTAGTTGGAGTTTCAAAAGAGATTCCAACATCTCCATCTATGTTTGATGAATTGCTATTAGCAGATAAGCTAACAGATTACAGAGAAGACATTCGAAATCTAAGTAAGATTAAAGAGATAATAGATGATGAAAGACCTGATATATTATTCCATTTAGCTGCTCAACCGATTGTATCTGTTTCATATAGCGACCCTATTGAAACCATTTCATCTAATGTAATGGGAACAGCAAATGTTTTGGAAGCTCTTAAAGAACTTAACTTCCCATGTACTGCCATTGTTATTACAAGCGATAAAGCTTACGATAATGTAGAGCAGGTGTGGGGTTATAAAGAGGACGATAAAATGGGAGGGAAAGATATTTACAGCGGAAGTAAAGGTGCTGCTGAACTCATCATAAAATCATATTTTCACTCTTATTTTAAATCAAATGATTCCAAAGTCAAATTGGCTATAGGTAGAGCTGGAAATGTAATTGGAGGAGGGGATTGGGCAAAGGATAGAATTGTAGTAGATTGTATGCTTGCTTGGTCAAATGGACAAAAAGTTGAAATCAGAAGCCCAGAGGCAACAAGGCCATGGCAGCATGTTTTAGAGCCTTTAAGTGGGTATTTAGACCTTGGTGCTAATTTATTTATGAATAGTGATCTTCATGGAGAAGCTTTTAATTTTGGGCCAAGAGCAGAGCAGAATCATACCGTAAAACAATTACTTGAAGATTTAAGCAAATACTGGAATTTTAAAAATGTAGATGAAGCCTTTTCTGTTACTGACAACATTCCTTTTCATGAAGCAGGGCTTTTAAAACTTAATTGTGATAAAGCTCTCTTTTATCTAAAGTGGCAGGCTAATCTTGAGTATAGTGATACAATCCGGTATACGAGTGAGTGGTACTTCGATTTTTACAAAAGTAAGAGCTCTATTTACGAAAAGACTGTCACTCAAATTGAAGAATATGAAAGTATGGCAAAATTAAAATCTTTATCATGGACGGTGTAGAACTCAATTCATCGAAAATCATTTCACATCCTAAAGGAGATATATTACACGGTATAAAATCAAGTTCGGAAGGGTTTTCTTCTTTTGGAGAAGCCTATTTTTCAACAATTAATCATTTAGAGGTTAAAGGTTGGAAATTGCATAAGAAAATGGTTTTAAATTTTGTAGTTCCTGTCGGTGAGGTTGAGTTTGTTGTTTTTGATGAAAAGGAATATTTTACGGTTACTTTATCCAAAAATAATTACAAAAGACTTACGATTTCACCCAATTTATGGGTTGCATTTAGAGGGAAATCAAATCAAACGAATCTAGTGGTAAATATTGCTAGTATTGAACATGATCCAAATGAATCCGTAAATGTAGATGTAGATAGTATAGCTTATGATTGGAAATAATAAGGTTATTATTACTGGAGCAAATGGAATGTTGGGATCCAGCTTAACTGATACTTTAGGCAAAAATAATGTTTTAAGTTTTTCAAGTAGTGATTTAGATATCACTAATAGAGCTCAGGTAAAAGAGGTGCTTACCTTAATACAACCTACCATTATTATTCATACTGCGGCATTTACAAATGTAGAATTATGTGAGGTTGAGATTGAAAAGACCTATAAGGTCAACGCTATTGGAACTCAGAATTTAGTAGATTACTGTATAGATAAGTCAGTTTTATTTATTTATATCTCCAGTACTGGTGTCTACGGAGGAGAAAATGAAGTTAAACCTTACATAGAATTTGATAATGTGAATCCGACTACTATTCATCACAAATCAAAACTATCGGGGGAAAACATTGTTAAAAATCATTTAGATAAATTTTTGATTCTTCGAACGGGTTGGCTTTACGGTGGGGCAAGAGAATGTAATAAGAATTTTGTTTACAAAAGATTTCTAGAGGGAGCAAATAACTCAAGTATATATAGTGATCCTTTTCAGATAGGTAATCCTACATATGTTAAGAATTTAGTGAAACAAATAGAGTTATTGATAAGCGAAAATGTTTTTGGGATTTTTAACTGTGTGGATAGAGCTTATAATGTTAGTAGATATGATTATGTTAAAAAAATCATAGAATATTTTGAATTACCAACTAATGTTAAAATAGCACCGAAAGATATGTTTAAGAGGTTCGCTCCTGTATCTAAAAATGAATCAGCGGTAAATTTTAAACTAGATTTATTGAATCTAAATGTAATGAAGGATTGGGAGTCATCGTTAGAGGAATATATTAACATATTAAAAGTAAAAGAGTAATACTGATATGATAAGTGTTGTAATGTCTATTTATAAGACAAAAAACGAGTATATAGTAGAGGCCGTTGAAAGTATATTGAATCAAACGTATAGTGACTTTGAGTTCATTATCATTAATAATGGATCTGACAAGAAAATTGATGATCTACTTTTAAGTTTCGATGATAAAAGAATAATCATTCTGAGGACAAAAGAGGTGGTTACCCTATACGAATCTAGAACAATTGGAATAAATAGCTCAAAAAATGATTGGGTAGCACTTATGGATGCGGATGATATTTCTTTACCAGAAAGATTCAGCTCACAATTAAGTTTTTTAAAAGAGAATAGTGATTTAAAGATCGGTTGTATTGGAACTTATGCAAGGTATTTAAATGAAAAAAGTGAAGTGATTGGTCATAGAAGATCTCGTCCGACAAGTGTTAGTGAACACGAAGAGATGAGAGTATCTCATGAAGCAATTATAACAACTGATCCAAGCGCAATAATCAATAAGAACGTATTCTTGGAAGCAGGGGGTTATAGAGCTGATTATTCTCCTGCAGCAGATCTTGATTTATGGTACCGAGTTGTTGAAAAAGGTTATTTGGTTCTTACTTTACCAGAATATTATTTTTATTATCGAATTCATAAGGATGCAGATTCAACAAGCAAATTTATGCTTCAACGAAAAAAGACACACTTTGCAAATATGAATATGGAAAGAAGACGTGATAATCTAATAGAAATAGATTATGAGCACTTCTGTAATAAATATTGGTCAAGTATGTCATATAAGTTCCCAAGAATGTGGCGGAATTATGCCAAGTATTATTACAAAAAAGCAGGATTAAGTTATTTAAACAAAAATTATATAGGAGTGATATTCTTTCTGATTCCTGCTATTTTATTTAATCCATTCTACGTAATAGATAGAGTTTTAAGTCATAAGTTTAAAGCAAAATCACTGTAATTAATGGATACCTATTTAGGAGAAAATATTAGATGGATATTATGTGAATTCGAAAGAAGGAATATAGAATATGCGGTTTTACGAAACTATGAAAAACTTCCAGAGATAGGACATGACTTAGATTTGATTGCCAATAAAGAAGATCTAGGTGAGATTACTGAAGTTCTTGAAAAATGTAAAGATATTTTTAAATGGGACGAGTATATAAAAATTAATTTATGGAAAAGTTATGTTTCAGACTTTTCCATAAATGTTTTTAAATTATTTAATTACGATAAAAATGAATGCTTACACATTGATTTTTTCGGTGGTCATTCGATTTGGTCGGCTCCAGCCTTTTCAGTTAAAGACTTATTGGATAATAGAATTCATGTTGACTTCTACTACAAAATAAATGCAAAGCATGAGATAGTTATAAGATCGATGCAGTTAGCATGTGCAATAAGAGATAAGGAGACTAAAAGGGTCGAAAAATTAAAGAATATACTGAAAAGATTGGAGGAAGAAGTGAGTGTGGGGGATGCTTTCAAATCCCTACCTATTTCTATCTCTCATGATTTCTACTATCAAGAAGGACAAAGCTTTCAAGATCAATTTGTCAAGTATAAACATAAATATTTCCTAAAATATTGTGCTAGAGCTCCTTTCAAGATTATGTATAGATTTTTAGAAAGAATTAGGTTTCGTCTAAAAATGTATACTTTATCCATACCCGGAGTTCTGGTTTGTATGGATTCAACTTCTTTAAAAGAGCATAAACAAGACATTAAAATTGAATTAGAAACTCTAATTGAGGGGGATATAATTAGCAATTTTAAAATAGTAGAGTCGTTTAAATTTTCAGAATTAGGAACTTACTATAAGAAATTGTTAGTAGGGTCATTAGTTGTTATATCTGTTCCTTATTTTGGACTTAAGTACAATAATCAATTAATTAAGAAAAGAATAGTTAATAGATTTTCTCGTTAACTTCATATATAGTCTAACTTAAGTAAATATGGTTAATCAAAAAATACTAATAAATTCAATTTTTATTTCTACCATAATAATGATTGTGTTTTTATTAGGAACGGATCAAGGATTTTCTTGGAAAATTGGTTGGTCACTATTGACCATTTTTTCTTTTTCACAAATAATTTACTATATATATAGTACAATTAAAAAAAAAATAGTTACTCACTTACTTTTATTTAATATTGGTATTTTTATTTTTATAATAGTAGACCCATTTTTAGCTGTACTGGATGGTAGAGATTTCCCTTCTGTACTTTATTCTATTGATGACAACTATTTATCAAATAAGGCAGGGTTGATTATCACGATGTATATATTGACCTTTTTTTTTGGAGCTTTATTTTATGAATCTATTTTAAATAAAAAACATTTATTGAAAATAGATTTTAGAAAAACATATGTTAATAAAAGACTAATTTTCATTAGTTTATCACTTTCTTTAATACCTTTTTTTTATTACGGTACTGGGGATATAGTTACCAATTTACTAAATAATATTTTAGCACGATCGTCCGGGTATGTTGCCTTTTCTTCCGGAGGCTTAGGTAATCAAAATCCAATTATTGTTTTATTAATTCAATTGTTACCAACAACAATATTAATTCTAGGAATATTATTTATTGAGAATAAGGGGTATAAAAAAATATTTGTTATTCCACCAATACTTGCTTTATTATTTTTATATATTTCATTAGGAGGCAGAGGAGGTTTTGTTTTTTTATTACTTTCTGTTCTTTTTTATTATTATTATCAACCTAAAAAGAAAAAGGTAGTTGTTTTTAATGTAATGATTGTTTTTTTTTTACTTCTTGAAGTATTGTCTTATCAGATTAATACGCGTGAAATAAATAGTAATAGAGAAAGGTCTCCTATTGAGGGTGCAAATTTAAACAAAGAAATAGCTTTTATTAGTCAGAATTATGGCGAAACAGTTCCTTTTACGAATAGTAATAATATTATCGAAAGTCTTGTCAAACCATTGCCTGAGCTTTTAATTTTATTTATAACTAACCCAATACCTCGTTTAGTTTGGCCAAATAAACCTTATGATAAGAGCTTTGGAGATTATAATTATCTTAGACTAGGAAACACCGGTTACGAAACGGGCTCTAATATAACCCCTACTATCCCAGGTAGATTTTATTTAAAATATGGTTTTTTGGGTGTTTTTCAAATTGGTTTATTATTAGGTTTTATTTGGTCTTTCGTAAATCGTCAGATTTATTTAAATTATTATAATAGCGGGTTTCTAATTATGATTCCAATTAGTGTTTCAATTACACTTTTTGTCTGTACAAGAGATTTGTCACCGGGTAAATTTTACCCAGTATTATTTTTATATTTATTTTATAGAATTAACTTACAACTAAAGAATTAACTATGATTGTTATCATTGGTCCTGACGGTTCAGGAAAAACTACTATTGCTGATCAACTGGTGAAAAAGTTCTCAGAAAAAAACATTAAATCAGAACATCTTGCAATGCATTTCTATATACTTCCAAAATTGAAAACGATTTTTAATTTTTTCAATAGAAAGAAAAAAACGGAAAAAGTAATTGAAGGAGAATATTATGGAGGTATGAAGGGTGAACCTAATAATTGGTTACGGGGTTCAATGTATGTTATTTGGTACAGCTTTGATTATTTTCTTGGACGACTTAAAATTGCAAAGTATAATAGAAAAAATACTGTTGTAATATTCGCAAGATATTATTATGATTATTACTATCAAAGAGGGCATGTCAATACTCCAAAATTCATAATTGTATTTATGGAAAACCTTATACCTAAACCAGAATTTATTTTCACTATTTCTCGTTCTGCTGAAGATATTTTTAAACATAAACCAGAACTATCAATTGATGAAATAAAAATTCAACAAAATAAAATTAATAAAATAATCTCGAAAAGAAGAAACGCATATGTTATTAATGGTGAAAATGGAGTCGAAGATACAACAAATCAGATATTATCAATAATTGGAAAAGATCGTGCATAAACTATTTTACAAAAATAAAACCCCATATTTGGCTGTACCTACTAATTTAAGTATAGTTAATTTATTTAAAGTTCTCAACTTTATACCAAGTTTTACACTTATCCGAAAACTGCATAAAATATATGTTTTTTTTACTGTGATATTAAGTAGATGTTTAGGTGTAAACTTTAAAAAAAAAAATCAACCAAATTTTTTTCTTGAACTTTCAAATATTATAAATGAAAACTCACGATTATCTAATTATCAATATTTAATAGTTTGGTCATTGGTTGATAATAGACAACGTTGTTATGTTTATTTCTATGATAAAACCTTAACACTAGTCTATTTTGCCAAGTTTACTAAAAAAACTGCTGACTTTGCTCTTATTAAAAATGAATATAACTGTTTGTTGAATTTCAAAGCAAAAGAAGAAAATATTATTTTTAATTGCCCTACTGCAGTTCACTTAGATGAAAATAAAGATTATTATTTTTTGGTAGTTGAGGCTTTGGCTAGTAATTTTAAATTATTTCATCCTGAATATAATGAAATGCCCGAAAAGATATTTAAATACTTAAATCATAATATTATTCGGAAAGATCTTTCTTATTGTTTTGACCAAAATTGGTGGAAATCTTTCTTTAAAAAGAAGAGAAATACATTCCAACTCTATAAATACATAGTTTCACAAGAATCAGAGAGTAAAGTTCAATTATCTTTTATTCATGGAGATTTGGGAAGTGAGAATACGTTAATAAACGAAAATAAAGAATTTTTTATAATAGACTGGGAAAGGTCATCACAAGTTGGTCCATACTATACTGATAGAGTAGCATTTTGGCTAGGAAAAAATCACAGAAAAATAAAAGATAATCAAGATATTCTCCAAAATTTTCATGATTTTTTTCATGATGTTAATCAATTAGAATTATATTTAGCTCTTGCTTATTTGGTTCAGGTTGATTTTGATTTAGCAATTTTAATTTCTAATAATTTTTTTTATAATGAAAATACTTTATGATAATTTTATATTTGATCTGCAGTTAGCGGGCGGTATTAGTAAGGTTTGGTATAATCTAATAAAACGAATTCCAAAAAACTTTCAAATTGAATATGTTGAAGGTTTAAATCAAAAAAATATTTTTAGGAAAAAACTAGAAATTGGAAATAGTTCGCTAATTTTTGATTCCGGCAAAAATATATCTTTAAGACAATATAAAAAAGTAAATAATACTGGTTGCGATATATATCACTCGAGTTATTTTCGTCCTTTAAAAGGAAAACAAAACTCAAAAGTAGTTGTTACTGTTCATGACTTTATGTACGAAAAATATGGTAAATATTTAGCAAAGAAGAATCATTTATTTTTAAAGAACCGCTGCATTAATCAAGCCGATGCAATAATTTGTGTTTCACATTGTACAAAAAATGATTTTTTAAAATACTATCCTGATATTAATATTGACATTGTCCATGTTGTATACAACGGAGTTGATGATGAGTTTAAACCAACTTTAAAAAGTGAATTATTAAAAATTAATGATGTAACATTTATATCTAATAAATATTTGCTTTACGTTGGTAATCGTGGTTATTGTAAGAATTTTGATTTTGTATTAAATTTGATGAATTCTAATACCTTACGTACCTTGGGATATAACTTAGTGTGTGTTGGAGGTGGTTCGGTTAGTAAAAAAGAAGAAAACTTTATTGAAACGAATGGACTTATGAGTAAAATTCATTTTATAAATAATGTAGGTTCCAGTCAATTAAATAATCTTTATAACAATGCTTTTTGTCTCCTTTTTCCATCACTATATGAAGGGTTTGGCATTCCTGCTGTAGAAGCAATGAAGGTTGGTTGCCCCGTTTGGTCAACAAATTCGTCTTCTGTGTTAGAGATAATAGGAAAAGATTATCCTATTCAGTTTTCGCCAACTAATTGGGAAGAAGCGATTGTGGTTTTTGAAAAGTTATTAGATCCTGAATTTAGAGATTTATCCATTGAAATTGGATATAAGGCTGCTACTAAATTTAGTTGGAACAAGTGCGCTCAAGATACTTTTGATATTTATAAATCATTAACAGAACAATGAAAGATAATAAAATAGTAGGATTGATTTTAACTTTTAATGAGGAGGTTAATATTGTGAATTGCATAGAATCATTAAGGTTTTGCAATAAAATAGTGGTGTTTGATTCTTATAGTACAGATAAAACTAAAGAATTGTCGATTATTTCTGGTGCTAAGGTGTTAGAAAGGGAATTCGACAATTATGCTGCGCAGAGGAATGCTGCTATTAATTCTATTTCTGATGAATTTGACTGGATACTAATGATTGATGCCGATGAAAGAATTGAACCTAGCTTGAAAGATGAAATTAATTATGCAATAAACTCTAATGATAATGTATCTATGTATTTAGTTAGAAGAAAAGATATTTTTCTAAATAGATGGTTAAAAAAGAGCAGCGGTTACCCTACATGGTTCCCTAGACTATTTAAATATGGTGAGGTACAAGTTGAAAGAGAAATTAATGAAGAATATGTGACAAAAGGTAATAAGGCATATTTAGAAAATCATTTGATTCATTACCCATTTAATAATGGAATAGAGAGTTGGTTAAAAAGACATAATAATTACAGCACAATGGAATCTGACGTTCTTTATGTTGAATCTTTAGAACCACTTCCTTGGAAATATGCTCTATCAAAAGACCCAACATTGAAAAGAAAATTTCAGAAGCGTTTTATTTATCGTTTACCATGTAGGCCAATTATTATATTCATAATTTTCTATTTTATTAAAGGTGGATTTTTAGACGGTAAGGCTGGTTATACTTTCTGTAAATTAAGGTATATTTATGAGATTATGATAGACGCTAAAATAGATGAGCTTAAAGCGAATAGATAATGAAAAAGGTTTCAATTATAACAGCAACTTACAATAGTGCTAAAACAATAGGTGATACTCTAAATTCAATAATTAATCAGTCGTATTTAGATATAGAATTAGTTATCGTAGATGGGGCCTCTAAGGATAATACATTAGAAATTGTAAATTCTTTATTACTCAAATCAAATCGGAAAAAAATTATAGTCTCTGAGTCAGATAAAGGATTATATGATGCTTTAAATAAAGGCTTGAGTTTAGCTTCTGGCGATATTATTGGCTTTTTACATTCAGATGATGTTTTTAATAGCTCTGATACAATTAGTCAAATAGTAGAAGTTTTTTTGAACAAAAAAATAACCTGCGTTTATGGTGATTTGATATACACTAAACAAAATGATTTAAATCAAGTTGTTCGCTTTTGGAAAAGTAAACCTTTTACAGCTAATTTATTAAAGCATGGTTGGATGCCTGCGCACCCTACTTTATTTCTTAAGAAAGAAGTTTATCAAAAACATGGTAATTTTAATCTTTCGTATAAGATTGCTGCAGATTACGATTTTATGGTGCGTATTTTATCTGATTCTTCTCTAAATTTTTATTACCACTCTAAAATTATCACTAAGATGAGGTTAGGGGGTGCAAGCAATGCCAATCTTAAACATATTATAAAAAAGACAAAGGAAGATTATACCATAGTTAAATTCAACGGTATTGGGGGTATGGTAACAATTTTCCGAAAAAATTTCTCCAAAATAACTCAATTTTTCTATAAAAACCATAATGATAGATGAAATGGTCGTCATGTAGAAATTATCAGCACTAATTTTGGCATTGAAAAGGATATAGAAATATAGAGAACAAGCAGATTAAATTATTTTTAATCCAGAGGGACATATTGTTTGATTAGTTCGAAAGATTAGGTTTACTAATGAGGAGATTAAAATGAATAATACATACCCGAGAGAACAATATAGGTTGTAATGGATTCTATTTTGTTTAGCTGTTATATTTATAGGTAGTTGCACTTAAATTCCCCAATAATAGTTTGAAGTAATTGCCCTAAGCATAATATGTGTTATTACGAATTATTTTTAGCGGCTTCTATTATTCCTTCTGTTTTTTTAATTATCGCACTACTTGTATCCTAACAAAGTAGTCCGGTACTACATGAATCTATAAGTTAATGTATTCTAAAATCCTTATGTTTGCATTTGGTCTAGAATACGTAAAGAAACTAACACTAATTATTGGAATATAAAATTGCCTGTTTACATGATAAGTAAACAGTTGCTAAATCACTTTATACTAATGGAAATATCCGCAATAATAAATGCCTTTTTAATTTTTGTATTAGCCATGTTGGTTACCAGTATTTGCGTGCCATTGGTTATTAAATTGGCCATTAAGCGCCGCCTGTTCGATGAGGGAGGAGGTCGCCATGTACACAAAGGATTTGTACCTCGTTTAGGTGGTTTGGCTATTTTTGCTGGATTTGTTTTCTCACAACTTTATTTTGCAGTAGATCATTTTTCCTCGAGTACCATTTCTGATACTTATTTACTGCTAATATTTTCTATCGGTCTTTTATTCATCTTAGGACTTATGGATGATCTCGTTAACATTAAACCCAATTTAAAGTTCATAATTCAACTGTTGGTTGCATTTATATTGGTTTGGAGAGCAGAGATTAGAGTTGAATCATTTTATGGTCTATTTGGCGTAGGTATACTCCCGGTTTGGGTATCGTATATTTTTTCTATTTTAGTAATAACCTTTATTGTAAATGCATATAACCTTATAGACGGATTAGATAGTTTATCGTCTTCTGTTGGGATTTACACCTTGGTTTGTTATGTTGGAGTATTTTTATACAATGGCGCTTTAGAAGATTGCATGTTGGCATTTTCAGCAATGGGTGCTCTACTTGGGTTTTGGCTTTACAATAAACCTCCTGCAAGGATATTTATGGGAGATTCGGGTTCTTTAAGTATTGGCTTGTTACTAGCTTACTTTGCTATTAGAGTTATAAACCTACCTCTTGATAATGAGCTCACCTTTAATCCCGTTTTTGCAATGGCTGTTTTAGTGTATCCAGTAATTGATACTTTAAGAGTATTTATCATACGGATATATAATGGTGGATCACCGTTTACTGCAGATCGAAATCATCTTCACCATGCTTTATTAGATTTAGGCTTTAGTCATGGTAGATCCACTCTAATAGTCCTTTTCTTTAGTTTACTAATAAGCGGTGTTGTGTATTTATTAAGGTTTAATCAGACAGTTTCTTTAATCGTTTTTATCACGCTTGTTTTATTATTAATCCAAGTCCCATTGTATATTCTTAGATTAAACAATAAGCACTAAACAGTTTATTTACCTTGCTAACCCTACCTATAAAGAATTCTTATAGATAGTAATTTTTAAATTATTTCACAATGAAGAAAAAAGCAATCATAGTTTCAGGATATTTTAATCCGATACATAAAGGGCATTTAGAATACTTTAATACTGCCAAGGCATTAACTGATGAGTTGTTTGTAATAGTAAACAACGACCATCAACGAGCTTTAAAGGGCAGTATTGAATTTCAGCTTGAAGAGGAGCGTATGATTATTGTCTCTAATATAAAAGCGGTAGACAAGGCTATACTATCTGTAGATACAGATAGAACGGTTTGTAAAACAATAGCAGCAATAGCAAAGGAGTACGGTGAAGGTTACAGTTTAGCCTTTGCAAATGGCGGAGATCAAAATAATGAGACCATTCCAGAAAAAAGTATTTGCGAGACTATGGGCATAGAACTTTTAGATGGCTTAGGAGATAAAATTCAATCGAGTAGCTGGCTCTTAAAAAAATAAGACATCGCTAAAGACTCTGTAACTAGATTTTAAAACAAAAAGCCCTCCATATGGAGGGCTTTTTGTTTTAGTCTCTAAAATAATTGAGGACGGAACTAAAAAAAAGAAATAGACATCCAGCCTTTAACCGACCTCTTGAACTATTGAATTTCAATCCAAGACTCAAAACTATTTCCAATACTAGCCTTTGTCCTTTTTCTGATTATCTTAGCGCTGATGAAAAAACCACAAACATACCAGGCACACGAAACGGCTGTAATAGATGAGGATTGTACCATTGGTTCTGGAACCAAAATTTGGCACTTCTCTCATATTATGTCTGGCGCTACTTTGGGCTTAAACTGTAACCTTG